>Ga0070730_10000106_pt1 | contig 104790 bp, 95 predicted proteins | sample Coa_R1_3_FD_66447 | JGI IMG/M metagenome (GOLD analysis project Ga0070730, IMG submission 66447) | Surface soil microbial communities from Centralia Pennsylvania, which are recovering from an underground coalmine fire - Coalmine... | ecosystem: Environmental > Terrestrial > Soil > Unclassified... | reverse complement strand
TTCCTTTTCTTTCGAACATGGCGGAACGCTTTGCCTGGGCCGATCTCATCGTTTGCCGGGCCGGAGCCATCACCGCGGCGGAAATCGCCGCCGCCGGCCGCGCCGCCATCTTCATCCCCTTCGGCCGCGCCACCGATAGCCACCAGCTGCGCAACGCGCAGGAGATGGTCAAAGCGCAAGCGGCGCGGTTGATCGTGGAAAATGAACTGACCGCCGATCGCCTGGCGAACGAAATTTTTTCTCTTCTCGATTCTCCTGCCCCCGACGGGCAGCCCCGGCAGATCGAGCAACTCTCGGCAAACGCGCGCAGCCTGGGAAAACCAGACGCCGCGCGCGACATCGTGGACCTGATCGAACAAGCGGCAGGCCCACGTCTCAAGGGGCGGGCGTCATGATGGTCACGTTTCGCAATTTTCAGCGCATTCATCTCGTCGGCATCGGCGGCATCGGCATGAGCGGCATCGCCGAAGTGTTGCTCACGCTCGGCTATTCCGTCTCCGGTTCGGACACGAAGCCTTCTCCGATCACCGAACGCCTGCAGAATCTCGGCGCCGTCATTCACGAAGGGCACAAAGCGGCGAACGTCGAAGGCGCGCACGTCGTTGTCGTCTCTTCCGCCATCAAATTCGAAAATCCGGAAATCATCGAAGCGCACAAACGCAAAATTCCCGTCATCCCGCGCGCGGAAATGCTTGCCGAACTCATGCGCCTCAAATACGGCATCGCCGTCGCCGGCGCGCACGGCAAAACCACGACGACTTCCATGGTCTCGAGCGTCCTCACCGCCGCCCATCTCGATCCGACGTTCGTCGTCGGCGGCAAAGTGAATCAAGCCGGAACCACCGCGCGTCTCGGCAAAGGCGAATACTTCGTCGTGGAAGCCGACGAAAGCGATCGCAGCTTTCTTTATTACGCGCCGGTTGTCGCCGTCGTCACCACCATCGACCGCGAACACCTCGATCAATACAGTTCGCTAGAAGAAATTCAGTCCGTCTTCGTCGAATTCGTAAATCGCATTCCGTTTTACGGCGCCGCGATCCTTTGCCTCGACGAGCCTAACGTGCAGGCCATCATTCCCGCCGTCAAGCGACCCATCATCACCTACGGCACGTCGACGCAAGCCGACCTCGTCATCAGCGACATCAGCATGGAAGGCCTCGGCAGCGAATTTCGCCTCACGTACAAAGGCGAAGATCTCGGCATGTTTCACCTCATTCATCCGCCGGGAATTCACAACGTTCGAAACGCCGCCGCCGCTGCCGCCGTCGCGCTCTATCTGAACGTTCCATCCGACTTGATCCGCGAAGGCCTCGCCAAATTTACCGGCGTCGGCCGCCGCTTCGACATCAAGGGCGTCGTCGCCGACGTCACCGTCATCGACGATTACGGCCATCACCCCGCCGAAATTCGCGCCACGCTCGAAGCCGCCCGCGGCTGCCGATTCAACCGCCTGCTCGTGCTCTTTCAACCGCATCGCTTCACGCGCACCCAGCATCTCTGGGACGATTTCGCGAAAGCTTTCAATCAAGCCGACATTCTCGTGCTCACCGATATTTACGCCGCCAGCGAACATCCCATCCCCGGCATCTCGAGCGAAGCCCTTGCCGCCGCCATCCGCGAAGCCGGCCACAAAAACGTCCACTATTTCCGCACCATGCAGGACGGCATCGAATTCTTGCTGAAAAACGCGAAACCTGCCGACGCCATCCTCACCATCGGCGCCGGCAACATCAGCCGCGCCAGCAGCGAATTCATGGTCTTACTCGGAACGGAGCATCCTTCGCCCCATGCGTCTTAAGGACTCCCAACTTCTGGCCGCCATCGCCTCGCTTGCCGTCGAGCATCAAGCGGGCATCGCCCTCTCCGAGTACACCTCGCTCGGCATCGGCGGCACGACGGATTTGCTTCTGATCAAAAAGCACGAATCGATTCCCGGGCTGCTTCGGCTTCTCGACGACAACCGCATCCCGCACAAATTTCTCGGCGGCGGTTCGAATCTGCTTGTCGGCGACGGCGAACTTCCCTGGATCGTTCTCCAGCTCGCCAAACCCGATCCCGACATCGTGCTCGACGGAACGTTCGCGCGCGTCGATGCCGCCGCCGACCTCGGCCGCACCGTCACCTACTGCGCCAAACACGACCTCGGCGGCATGGAAGGCCTCATCGGCGTCCCCGGCACGGTGGGCGGCGCCCTTCGCATGAATGCCGGCGCCTACGGCATGCAGATCGGCAGCTACGTCCGCGAAGTGAAGCTTTACCGGGCAGCGGACCGCAAAATTGAAATCCTGCGGGGCGAGCAAATTTCCTTCGAATATCGTCACACTTCTTTTGCGCCCGATGATATGATGCTGGCAGTGACGCTAGAACTACCCTCCAAGTCGTATCAAGAAATAATCCAAGGAATTCGCATCTGCAACGAGAAGCGCCGAGCCAGTCAGCCGCTCGGCCAAAAGAGCGCTGGATGCATTTTTAAGAATCCTCCGGGCGCTTCGGCCGGCCGCATGATTGACGAGCTCGGCCTCAAGGGCTTCAGCGTCGGCGACGCGCGCGTCAGCGAGCGTCACGCGAATTTTTTCGTCAACGCCGGAAAAGCCAGCGCGAAGGACATGCTTTCGCTCATCGCGGACGTGCGCGCACGCGTGGAAAAAGCGTACGGCGTCGAACTCGAAAATGAGGTGGTCGTGTGGAACGCGTAAAAGCCATCCAGCGCAATGCCACCGCCGCCGCCGAACGGGAAGCGTACCGGCCGGAAGTGGTCGAAGACGAGCCGCGCTATTTGCGCCGCCAGAAGCCGGTGGAAATCCGCCGCAAGAAATTCGGCGCGAAAAATTTGTCGTTTTATCGGCGTCTTTCGCTCTGGATTTTGCTTGTCGCCGCGCTCATCGCCGTTTGCGTGTACGCGGGCCGCTTTGCGCTCTATTCGCCGCAAATGCAGCTCATCAGGTCTGAACAGATCGACCTTGCCGGAAATCACATTGTTGGCCGCGAATCGCTCGTCAATATTTTTTACGGCGACCGCGGCAAAAGCGTTCTCACCATTCCGCTCGCCCGGCGACGCAGCCAGATTGAACAGATTGGCTGGGTTGAATCCGCCAGCGTGCAGCGCATTTTGCCGAACCGCGTGCGCGTGGAAATCGCCGAGCGCACGCCGATCGCGTTCGTCCGCAACGGCAGTGAAATCGCTCTCATCGATGCCCACGGCGTGATTCTCGATCGTCCGCCGGATCAGGAATACCGGTTCCCGATTGTTTCCGGCGTCACCGACGCCTTGCCGCGCGAAGAACGCGAACGCCGCATGCAGATATACGCCGAGCTCGTCCGGGCGCTCGACGCCGTGCGGCCGAATTCTTCGGATCAATTGAGCGAAGCCGATCTTTCCAATCCGAAGTACGTGCGCATCGTGATGGCCGGCATTCCGGGCACGAACGCGTCGCAAGCGGTGAACATTCGGCTTGGCGACGGCGATTTTTTCGCAAAGTACAAAAAGCTCGTGGACAATTTCTCGGCGTGGCAGGCGAATCTTGGCTGTGTAAGCACGATTGATATGCAGTATCGCTTTCCGGTGGCGAGTCCGGATCCCAATGGGTGTCCGGGGCAATCTCGCGACGCGGGCACGAAAAAATAGGGCGGGAGCGGCGGCTTGTCGAAGAAAGACAAATACATCGTGGGGCTGGACATCGGCAGCACAAAAACCTGCGTGCTCATTGCGGAAATTGCCGAGGAGCAATTGAAATTTCTCGCGCTCGGCGCCGCCGAATCGAAAGGCCTGCGCAAAGGCCTCATCGTCAATCTCGATTCCACGGTCAGCTCGATTCGCCGCGCGGTTGAAGAAGCCGAATCGGTTTCCGGCATTCCCGTCGAATCCGCGCTTATCGGCGTGGCCGGCGGCCACGTTCGCGGCGTGAACAGCCGCGGCGGCATCACGCTCGGCAATCGCCCGCGCGATATTGAGCGCGACGACGTGAAGCGCGCGGTGGACAACGCGCGCAACGTCACGCTTCCCGAAGACCGCGAAGTGCTTCACGTGCTTCCGCACGAATTCATCGTGGACGCGCACGACGGCATTCGCGATCCGCTGGGCATGGTCGGCCAGCATCTGGAAGCGAACGTGCACATCGTCACTTCCTCCGTGATCGCCACGCAGAATCTGGTCACCGCCGCGAATCGCGCGGGAATTTTGATCAGCGACACCGTTCTCGAGCCGCTCGCTTCTTCCGAAGCGTGTCTCACGCAGGACGAACGCGACCTCGGCTGCTGCCTGCTCGACATCGGCGGCGGCACGACGGAGATCATCGTGTACGGCGGCGGAGTGATTCGCCACACGAGCGCGGTTGCGATTGGCGGCGATCATTTCACGAACGATCTTGCCGTCGGGTTGCGCACGCCGATTCCGGAAGCGGAGCGCATCAAGCGGCACTACGGTTGCGCGGCCGCCGCCTTTTTGCACGCCGACGCTTCGATCGAAATCGGCAGCGTCGGCGACCGCCCGCCGCGCACGATTTTTGCGCGCTCGCTGACGGAAATTATCGAGCCGCGCGCGCAGGAACTTGTCGCGCTGATTCGCGACGATTTGCAGCGCGCCGGCTTGCTGAAGCAGATTCCCGCGGGCTTTATTTTCGCGGGCGGCGGCGCGCGGTTGAACGGGCTCGACGAAATGACCGAGCAGGTTTTTCATTTGCCGGTGCGCATCGCGGAGCCAAAAGGAATTCACGATTTGCCGGAGCAGGTGGCGCAGCCGGAATACGCGACGGCGGTCGGACTCGTTTTGTACGGAGCAAAAGCGCGGCGCAATGCGCCGGCGCGCTCCGGCGGCATCGTGTCGAAGCTGAAAGCGATGTTCGCCGGCGCATAGTTTTTTGGCGTGAAAAGTTTCGCGAAGTTTTTGAAAAAGACTTCGCACACGGGCTTCCAGCCGGAATAGGGGGAGAGAATGACGGCAAAAGACGCAGGCATCCGCATGAGCTTCAGCGAGGAGCTGTCTCCTGCAAAGATCAAAGTGATTGGAGTGGGCGGCGGCGGCTGCAACGCGGTGAACCGCATGATTCGCGCCAAAGTGGAAGGCGTGGAATTCATCACCGCGAACACCGACTTGCAGGCGCTGAAGCTTTCGCAAGCGCCGGTGAAATTGCAGCTGGGCGCGAAGCTGACGAAAGGACTGGGCGCGGGCGCGAATCCCGAGGTCGGCCGCAAAGCCGCGCTCGAGGATACGGACAAAATTATTGAAGCGCTTGAAGGCTCGGACATGATTTTCATCACGTCCGGCCTCGGCGGAGGCACGGGTTCCGGCGCCGCGCCCGTTGTGGCTTCGCTTGCGAGCGAACTCGGCGCGCTGACCGTCGCCGTTGTGACGAAGCCCTTCGCGTTTGAAGGCAAGCGCCGCATGCTGCAGGCGGAGCAGGCGTTGCAGGATCTGATCGGCGCCGTCGACACCGTGATCGTGATTCCCAACGAACGCTTGATGGAAACGGTGGAGCGCGGCACGAGCTTTTTTGACGCGTTCCGAATTGCCGACGATATTTTGCGGCAGGCGGTGCAGGGCATTTCGGACATCATCACGGTGCCCGGCATCATCAATCGCGACTTCGCGGACGTGAAAGCGATCATGAGCGGCCAAGGGTATGCCGTGATGGGCACGGCCGTGGCGACCGGCTCGAATCGCGCCGTCGACGCCGCGAACCGCGCGATTGCGAGCCCGCTGCTCGAAGACAATTCCATTCAAGGCGCGCAAGGGATACTCATCAACATTTGCGGCAGCCCGAGCCTTTCGCTGCACGAAGTGCATGAAGCTTCTTCGATCATTCAAAAGGCCGCGGCGGAAAACGCCAACATTATTTTTGGCGCGGTGCAGGACGAAACGATGAAGGACGCGGTGAAAATCACGGTGATCGCCGCGGGCTTCAAGGAAGCCAACAAAAAGAACACCACGCAGCGGCCGCAATTCATGCCGCGTACGTGGAAAGCGGGCCGCGAAGAACAAACGCCCGCGTCCATGGCCGCGGCAGCCGGGGCAGCCGGCGCCAACGTCAATCGCGACGTGGTGCAACAGGTGCAGCAAAACGTTCGCGAAGTTGCGCGCGAGGTTCCGAGCGACGATCTGGACGTTCCGACGTTCTTGCGCCGCCAGGCATCGAAGGCCTAGTCCTCCTTTCTTCACTTTTTTCGGGGCACCTGCCACGGCGGGTGCCCATTTTTGTGTCCGTACCGCCTGAAAAAAAAATTGCCCCGCGATGTCGTTTTTGCCGCCTCTCGTTCGACAAATAGGTAGAGCGGGGAACTGCTCACAGGGAGGCGGCCATGGCAAGACACGTTCAGCAAGGTCAAAATAGTGTAGAGACGGCTCCTGCGTGCGCTTGCCTTGCGGCGCTCGCTGGACAACATCATGACTTTTCGCCACTTTGCCTGCTGGTTAGAGTGATCGAGAACAGGGCCGTGGATGTGTTGCAAATCCTTGTTCCGTCTACTTTGAACGCTCTTTCCGATTGTTGTTTGGCGTCGCACTGGTTTCCGGTCTGTCCGATGCAATTGCTGGTTGCGGGTTGGCGCTTTCTGGGTCTGGTGGCAGGAGCGGTATAGCCAGCCCGCGCTGCCTTCGCGGCAAAGCAGAAGACTACGATCACGAACAAGAAAATAAGCCGATCGGGGCTCTCCAAAATGGCGCTTCGTTTGAGCGGGAAACGTTCGTATTCTGCTGTTCCGTGAATTGCGAATGGCGAACGACACAAATTTGACAGGGCCGACATCGGCGCGCCGCGCGGGCGCGGCGGATTGGGTGATTCTGTCGCTGCCTGGATTGATTTGGGGCGCGTCGTATCTGTTTATTGCGGATGCGCTGGGCGCGATCGGGCCGGGCGGCGTGACGCTGGTACGGTTGGTGGTTGGGTTCCTGACGTTGTGCCTGTTTCCTTCGGCGCGGAAACCGGTGTTGCGTTCGGACTGGTGGAAGATTGTGGCGCTCGGCGCGTTCTGGATGGCGTTTCCGCTGAGCATGTTTCCGTTTGCGGAGCGGTATGTGTCGTCGGCGCTGACGGGAATGTTGAACGGCGCGAATCCTTTATTTACCGCGACGGTGGCGGCGATCCTGGTGTGGAAGCTGCCGTCGCGGCGCGTGATGATAGGGATTGCGATTGGCATGGCGGGAACGGTGGTGATTGCGTTGCCGACGCTCGACGAAGGGCGAAGTACGGTGGCGGGAGTGGGGATGATCGTGGCCGCGCTGGTGTCGTACGGTGTGGCGCTGAATCTGGCGAGCCCGCTGCAGCAGCGGAATGGCGCATTGCCGGTGATTTTGCGGGCACAGTTGGTGGCACTGGTGCTGGTTGCGCCGATCGGGTTGCGGGATGTGGCGCATGTGCGGTGGGCGCCGGGGCCGCTGGCGGCGCTCGTTGCGCTGGGCGTGCTGAGCACGGGCGTGGCGTTTGCGATCATGTCGATTTCGGCGGGACGATTTGGCGCGACGCGCGCTTCGTCGACGGCGTTTTTGATTCCGGCGGAAGCGTTGCTGCTTGGCGTGATTTTCCGCGGCGAACATGTGGCGTGGGTTTCGATAGTGGGCGGCGCGGTTTGCGTGGCCGGGGCGCTGATTATGCGGAGCAATACGGCGGCGAAAACATCGGATGCGATTGCCGCGTCGTCGTCGGCAACGTGAGCGATCCTGCCCGGGCGCGCTGAAGCGCCGCCCCTACACAATGCAAGAGCGCACAGATCAAAAGCGCACGTGTCAAAAGCGCACGATGTAAAAGCGCATTTGTCAAAAGCACACAATGCAAGAGCGCACAGGTTAAAAGCGCACAATGCAAAAGCGCATAGGTCAAAACCGCACGGGTCAAGAGCAGACAATCCAAAACCGCACGGGTCAAAAGTGCACAATGCAAAAGCGCACGGGCTGAAGGCTGAGCAATTGGCGGTGCATTCCCAATTTGGAAATTGTTTGGGTACACCCCGGTTGTTTTTGTAAGAGTGGCAAATACGGGGCTTGGAGCGAGAGGTTTGCGGAAACTCTTCCCACTTTGGTGCGCGTTGGTGACGGCCAGAAGTGGCGGCGGCGATATTGTTGACGGGACTTGGGTTAGCGATTGCGGCGAACGACGCAAGTTGAAAAAGAAAAATCGGATATAGGCAATCCAGATGGATATCAAAAGAAAGGAGTTGCGGGCGAGGCAAAACGGATCGTTGTGAAAAGGCGTGGGTTAGCCAAAGTGGATGTTGCGGGGGCAGGGAACGGGAGAAAAGTTTATGAGAGGCACAACGAGGCGGAACTGCGATTGTCACGGGGAAGGGTAGCACGAAACGGGGCCGCTGTCAATACCTTTTTGTCATGGGTACTAGTTTCGAAACTAGTACCCGGTTGTGGTGAATGAAGAAGGAAGGGTGGCGCCGCAAAGCCGATTTTACAGGAGGGTGACCAGTTCGTGGACGGCGGAGGAGAAGGCGGATTCGGAGGAGTGGCCGTAGGGGAGGGTGGTGCCGAGGCCGGAGTGGAATTCGTGGGCGCGGGTGATGCGGATGATGTGGGCGAAGTTGGCGGCGTTGATGCCGCCGCCGGGGAGAATGATGATGCGGCTGGCGGCGAGGGCGACGAGATCGGCGAGGGCAGCGGCGCCATCGGCGGCGGTGCGTTTTCCACCGGAGGTGAGAATGCGGGTGGCGCCGGTCTGGATGACGGCTTCGAGGGCTGCGTGGAGATGAGGAGTTTCGTCGAAGGCGCGATGAAAGGTGACGGGGAGAGGGCTTGCGATTTTGACGAGCGCGAGGGTTTGTTCGACGTCGATGGTGTTGTCGTTGTGGAGAATGCCGAGGACGATGCCGTCCATTTTGCAGGATTTGGCGAGTTCGATGTCGCGGCGCATTTGGGAAAGTTCGGAGGCGGAGTAAACGAAATTTTCGTCGCGCGGGCGAATCATGGCGAAGATGGGGAGTTTGACGGCGGCACGGGTTTTGCGCATGAGGTCGGCGGAAGGAGTGACGCCGCCGACGGCGAGATATTCGCAAAGTTCGATGCGATGGGCGCCGCCGCGTTCGGCGGCGATGGCGGAGGAGAGAGATTCGACGGAGATTTCTAGGAGTGGGGTCATGGAGTGACCGATCGGGTTGCGGTGCCCGCGGCGTTGAATACGGCCCGCTTCAGAAAGCGGGCCCTACAAGTGCATACGGAAGGAAAAAGCGGATTTCGAAATCGGCGTGGAGAGCCGGATTCGGAAGGAAAGAGTTGAGACGACGGGCGGCGAGGATTGAGCGTCGTCACGATTTTTGTGCGCCGGAAAAAGTGGACCAGCCTTGGCGTGAAAGATTCTTGAAGATGAAGAAAGCGGCAGCGGCGCTGACGACGGCGAGAAGAAGGCCGATGGCGAAGCGATGGAAGACCATGTGGCCGATGGCGAAGAGAGCGGAATAGACCATGACGACGCCGGCGAACCAATTGGAAAAATTGGTGGCGAAGTCGCGGACCTCGGGAAGTTCGGGGCAAAGTTTGGCGATGGGCTGCCAGCCGTAAATGCTGGGATGAACGCGGCGGTAGAAGGAGACGAGTTTTTCGGTTGGCTCGGGCTTGGTGAGGAACGTGCCGGCGAGCCAGAGAACGGTGGTGACGGCGGCGGTGAGGAGGGTGGTTTTTGCGGTGACGACGGCGGCGTTGCCGGAGAATTTCATATTGGCGAGAACGAAGGTGAGAACGGCGGCGCCGATGGTGGCGACGATTTCGCTCCAGGCGTTGATGCGCCACCAATACCAGCGAAGGATGAGGACGGCTCCGGTGCCGGCGCCGATGCCGAGGACGATGGTCCAGCCGGTGGAGATGGAAACGAGCTGGCTCGAAACCCAGCCACTGGCGAGGACGAGAACGACGGTGAAAAGTTTGCTGATGTTGACGTAATGCTTTTCCGTGCTGCTTCGGACGAGGAAGCGGCGATAGAAATCGTTGACGAGATACGACGTGCCCCAATTGAGTTGCGTGCCGATGGTGGACATGAAAGCGGCGAGAAAGGCCGCGACCATCAAGCCGCGCAAAGCGGGCGGAAGAAAATCGCGCAAGACCATAACGTAGCCCTGCTCGTGATTGTTGGCGAAGGCTTCGCTGGGCGTGAGGCCGCCGTGCGGCGAATAGAGCGCGAGGGCGACGAGGGCGGTGACGATCCAGGGCCAAGGGCGAAGGGCGTAATGGGCGATGTTGAACCAGAGGGTGGCGCCGAGGGAATTTTTTTCGTCCTTGGCGGAGAAAATTCTTTGTGCGACGTAGCCGCCGCCGCCGGGTTCGGCGCCGGGATACCAGCTGCTCCACCACTGAACGCCGAGGAAAAGGACGAAGGAGATGAGCGGGATCGTCCAAAGCGCTTCGCTGGTGAAGCCGTGAGAAAAGTCGGGAAGGAAATTGAGAGGATTGGCGACGGCGCCGCCGGCTTTTGCGGTTTCCGCGCTGACGATGCTGAGACGAAGCGTAAGCGCGCCGATGCCGCCGATTTTGGAGACGGCGATCCAGGCGAGGACGATGACCATGCCCATTTTTAAAATGAATTGAAAAAGATCGGTGACGAGGACGCCCCAGAGGCCGCCGATGAAGGTGTAAATGCCGGTGAAGGGGATCAAGACGAAGATGCAGATGAGGAGAGCGGTGTGATGCGGTTCGCCGAGGGTGTAATGGAACAACGTGTGATTGCCGAGGACGAGGGCCCAAACTTTACCGGGGGCGATGGCGGGGCCGAGAAGAACGGCGATGATGTCCACCATGGCGCGCGTGACCCAGCCGAGGATGAGGCAGTTCATGAGCAGGCCGAGGTAGATGGCTTTGAGGCCGCGAAGGAAAGCGGCGGGTTTGCCGGAGTAACGGAGTTCGGTGAGTTCGACGTCGGTCATGATTTCCGCGCGACGCCAATAGCGCGCGAAGAAAAAGACGGTGAGCATTCCGGTGAGGCACTGATTCCACCAAAGCCAATTTCCGGCGATGCCTTGCGTGGCGACGAGGCCGGTGACGAGAAGAGGCGTGTCGGCGGCGAAAGTGGTGGCGACCATGGAGGTGCCGGCGAGCCACCAGGAGACGTCGCGGCCGGAGATGAAAAACTCGGCGGTGTTGCCGCTGGCGCGGCGACGGTAATAGATGCCGATGAGAAGGTTGATGAGTAGATAGCCGACGATGACGACCCAATCGGTGGAAGTAAGGGGCATGAGCCTCTCTCGTTTGTGCTATAGAGCAGAAAGTTTATATCTTGTCCAAGGGGCGTTTGCAAGTGCGGGGATGGACGCGGAACTGTCAGGTCGCGGTATGGACGGCGACGAGTGAACCGTGGAGTGCGTTCCAGAGGATGCCGAGGAGGGCGGCGAAGTTCCAGCCCCAGAGGAAAAGGCGCATTTGCGCGGGAGAGTAGGCGCGATTTTTCCAGAGGAGAAGGGCGTCGGCGAGGAAAAAGAGAGCGCCGAGAATGAGGAAAGAGGCGATGACGAGATCGGCGAAAAAATAGTGGATGAGAAGAGACTCGATGGCGAGAAGGGCGGCGATGAAAAATTTTGCGGGGACGCGGCCGAGTTGCGTGGCGAGGGTGCGGCGACCGGATTTTTGGTCGGGCTCGATGTCCATGACTTCGCCGAAGACGTGAGAGTGCATGGCGAAGAGGGCGCCGAAGAGAAAGGTTTGCCAGGGAAGCGATGGAACGCGATTGAGCCAGCCGCTGAGGACGAAAATTAAAAGATAGCTGGATTGAATGAGGACGTCGAAAGGCGGACGGCCTTTGAGGGCGATGGGGCGTGCGTTGTAAACGTAGACGGCGAAGAGAAGCGCGGCGAACCAGAGAAGAATGCGCGGGCCGCAAGAGATCCAGAAAAGAAAAAGGAAAGGGATTTGCGAAAAGGCGATTTGCCATCGGAGAGATTTGAGTTGCGGGTCTGCACCGCGCGAACCGAAGAGATAGGTGCCTTTGCGGGGATTGAAGCGGTCGCCTACGGCGTCGACGATGTCATTGACGCCGTAGAGGAGAAGGCTAAGCGGAAAGACGATGTAAAAGAGGCCGAGCCAAAAGCCGGCGTCGCGCCAGCCGAAAGATTTGCCGAGCGGCATGAGGTAAAAGAGGATGGTGGTCGTCCAAAGGCCGGGGCGGGAGACTTGAAGGAGAAAAGAAAAGTTGGAACGGAAATTGGATTTGGGGAGGGATTGTGGCGGGGTGGCCAAGGAAGGAATTTAACACAGCTAGCACAGGGAAACCCGATTAAGAGGTAAACGCTGAGGCGCAGAGGTCGCAGAGGAATTAGGACAAAAGAGCTAAGGCGCGACAAAGGCCCAGATCTTAAAGGAGGCCGAGGGAAGCGTAGGTGGTGAGGGCGCAGCAGCCGAGGGCGACGCCGAGAACGATGCCGGCGAGAACGTCGCTGAGGAAATGCATGCCGAGGACGATGCGAGAAAGGGCGATGCTGAGCGCGAGAAAGATGAGCGCGACTTCGAGCGATGGATAGAAGTAGGTGAGGACGAGGGCGATGGAGGAGGCGGTCATGGTGTGACCGGAGGGAAAAGAAAATTTATCGGGTGGAAGAACTTTGGACCAGCAGTGCGGTTCGATTTGGCAAGGACGCGGGCGCTGGCTGAGGCGCTTGAGGGCTTTGAAGACGAAGACGCCGACGACGGCGGCGAGCGCAGCGGAGCTGACGGCGGCGAAACGCTGCGGTCCGCCGAAGAGGAGGAGAAGGATGGCGGTGGAATACCAGATCCAACCGTCACCGAGGCGCGTGGCGGTGAGCATCCAGTAGCGAATCCAGCGAGGGGCGCGCCAGCGATTGAGGCGCCGCATCAAGCGATGATCGCGGCGTTCGATGAATCCCCAGACGTTCCGGGCGACGGCCATTGTTGTCACCTTGCCGTTGCAGAGCCGGAGAGCGGAAACGGCTGCTGCGAAGTGTTGCTTGTTCCACTGCGGCCGGCTTCGGAAAGCCGGCCCTACAAAAGCGGGCCATACAAAAACGGCTGCTGGTAAATCTTGCTCGTTCCACCGAGGGCCGCTTCGAAAAGCGGCCCCTACAAAATCGGCCCCTACAACAGCCTGCCATTACAAAAACCGGCTCACAAAAGACGGCCCGACAAAACCCGGAACCCACAAATGTGACGCCTAGATAAGGCGGCCCGACAAGAGCCGGCGTTACAAAAACTTTGGGTCCAGGTCCCAGAGCAGGCGCGGGGCGGATTTGCTGCCGTTCACTTTCGGCGCCCACTGCTTGCAAAAGCGAATTTCGTTCATCCAGTGCGAGACGGTGATGATGGGAAGAAGGACGGCGAGCGGCGACATGGCGAGCGTCCACGGCTTTTCCTGAAAAAGAGAACCGGTGATGCGAAAAACATCGGCGGTGATTTTGGCGAGGCTGCCGTGATCGCCGCGGATGCGGCCGCGCCGCGCGCGAAGGCCAGAGAAGAATTCCTCGACGGTGCGCGCGCCGGGCACTTCGGTATAAGTGCGGGCGATGCCGGCGAGGGTGTGCGAATCGCTGCCGGCGATTCCGATTTTTCCGTAGGATTTTGCGAGTTTTTGCGCTTCGTGGTTGGCGCGGGACCACATTTGGCCGTTGCGCGTTTCGAGCGCGAGGGCGTAGGAGGCGAACCATTCGAAGTCTGCGATTTTGCGACGGCCGGTGAGGCCGGAGAAAACGTGATTGACGCTGTAGAAAATTTTGCGTTCGGTGAGGTACATGAGAAGAGAGAGGAAATCGGTGCGGCGTTTTTGGATTTCGAGATGATCGCGTTCGGTGATGGCGTAAGCGCCGAGGTGAAGTTCGGTGCCGGTGGGCATGGTACAGGTGACTTCTTCGCTGAGGAAGAAACCGGGCCGGTTGCGAAGGATTTCGGCGGCGTCGATGGAATCGTGGTCGGTGACGGTGACGAGAGACATGCCGAGGCGCTTGCAACGGGAATAGACGGCTTCGGCGTCGTTGTAGGATTCACGGCAAAAGTGACGGACGAACGGTGAGTTGCACATGCCGGATGCTTTGGTGTGGACGTGAAGATCGCATCGCATGGGGAAAGTATGGCGGGCGGATATGAACAGTACATGAAGAGGTCGAGAAAAGTGGGTAAATGTGCTCATGTAACTTATTGAGCAAAATGGACTTCTTGGGTTATCCACAGGGCATGTAGCATGCGGGACGGAAATGATTAAAAAGCGATGACAGAATTGCGACATGAAGAAAATATTGATTGTGTTTCATGACGGCGGCGGTGGACATCGGAACGCGGCGGTGGCGCTCCAGGCGATGGCGAAGACGCAAAACCGGGACTGGGAAGTGGAGCTGGTGCAGTTTCAGGAACTGACGGACCGGCTGGACGTGCTGCGAAAGTTGACGGGGATACGGATTCAGGAGCAGTACAACACGCTGCTGCGGAATGGCTGGACGCTGGGAAGCACGTATTTGCTGCGAGTGTTGCAGTGGACGATACGGATATTTCATGGACCGCTGGTGAAATTGCTGGAGGAATTTTGGCGGGAGCATCCGGCGGATTTGTTGATTTCGGTGATTCCGCATTTCAACCGGGAGATGGCGGAGAGTTGGGAGAAGGTAAATCCCGGCCGGCCGTTTGTGACGGCGATTACGGATCTGGCGGATTTTCCGCCGCGATTCTGGATTGAGCCGGCGAAAAATCAAATTGTGATTGCGGGGACGGAGAAAGCGGTGGAGCAGGCGCGGGCGTTTGGAAAAGACGATGAGCACGTGTTTGGAGTTTCGGGAATGGTGCTGCGGCCGGAATTTTATGCGGAGAGCGCGGTGGACGCGGCGGCGGTGAAGCGAGAGCTTGGATTGCGGGAAGATTTGCCGACGGCGATGGTGCTGTTTGGCGGATTCGGTTCGAAGGTGATGTACGAGATTGTGGAGAAGCTGGATGCGGCGCGGGTGCCGGTGCAATTGATTTTGATTTGCGGGAAGAATGAAAAGTTGGCGGAGCGGCTGAAGGCGAAGAAGTGGAGTATTGGAACGAGCGTGATTGGATTTACGAAAGAAGTGCACAAGCTGATGCGGGCGGCGGATTTTTTGATTGGGAAGCCGGGGCCGGGAAGCATTGCGGAGGCGATGCAGCGGGGATTGCCCGTGCTGGTGGAGTGCAATGCGTGGACGCTGCCGCAGGAGCGGTTTAATGCGGCGTGGGTGACGGAAAAAAGAGTGGGCGTGGTGTTGAAAAGTTTTAAGGATGTGGTTGGCGGCGTTCTAGAAATGCTGGAACCGGCGAAGCTGGCGGAGTGTAAAAAGAATGTGGCTGCGCAGAACAATCGCGCGATTTTTGAGATTATGGAAATCGTCGACGGACTTCTCTCCCGCAATGGCGGCGCGGTTCGAAAATCATCGCATAGTATTCGCGAATCGGTTGGGGCTTAAGCGGCGCGCGATTTAGTTGCTGGCGCGTTCGGCGCGGTCGGGATGGGGGAGACGAGGGCCGGCGCCGTGGTTGTCGGCGGGGGAAGAGGCGCGGGGCTTGGCGCAAGTGGTGGCCCACCAGCGGGAAGCGTAGCGGGGTAGTTCACACATTTTCGTACAGCCTAATTTCGTTTTGGATTGCGCGCATTTGCAGTAGCAGCCGCCGGCGGGAACGGAGCGGGTGGCGCCGGGTGTGTCCGCGCGAAGGATGAGGGCCGAGGCGAGGAAGAGCGCGGTGAAAAAACTGAGCCACAAAAAGGCGCGACGGAGGAGAGAGTCGAGTGGCAAACGCGAGAGCATGGGAGGGAGTTTGCGCGAGGCGCGAAAAAAAACCACTGGCGCGATTGGGCTAGTGGAGTTTGTTACCGGGGTTCTAGAACGAGGTAGTAATAGGACTGGGTTGGGCGAGTGAAGTTTGAGAGCGCGGCGAGGTGGGAGAGGCGTGGGCGCCGTGGCAATCGAAGAGGGAGGCTTCGGAAAGCCGTCCCGACAACACCCGTGTAGAGTCCAGTTGGTGCGTGCGGGCAGGCTGATGAGGAGCTTGGGAATGCGGGGCGGGGATTCCCGAAATTGATGGGACGAGTTCCGAATCGAAACTCGGGAGCAAGATTGGTGCAGGGGCGGCGCACGCGAGGGAATGTTAAGAGCCGTATTTACATACAGTTAAGAAAATGGCCAAGGTAACGAAGTGATGGCGTAGCGTTTGCATAAAGGTGGGGCGTTGGGTGCGTCTCAGTAGACGGTTCATGAAGATTGGCAAAGCGAGGGGGAAGGGGCTTGCTTGCCGATTTTCGCGGATCGTTCCCACCTGCCTCTGAGAGGGAAGCTAGGATGGATGACCCCACGCTCCGGTGTGAAAACGACGCCGGAAATGAGACGCGCCTTTCGGGGCTCCCGATCCCAAGCGGGGGCCCCATTTTTTTTGAGTCATAAGGTTTCCGTTCTAGGTTTCGAGTCAAACAAATAAGGCGGGGCAACTTTCGGATTTGGTCCGATTGCGAACGGCGACGGTTCATGGTTGGCAGCCGTGGGAGCACACGCTGAAGCCTATGCTACTGGAGCGAGGGCCCAATTCTTGAATGCAGTTTTTAGTCGTCAGTCTTCAGTCTTCAGTCCTCAGTTAAAGACCACCTAAAGAAATCACCAGGGAAGTTGATCTTCGAGAAGCGACCGACAGGAGTGGCTTCGAAGAAGATGGTCTGCGTTTTTTGATTTCGCGATACGAAGAGAAAACAGGCGACGCCTAATTAAGGCGGCGGAGGACAGGGATTCCGGCGTGGCCGAGGACGTGTGTGACCTGGGTTTCGCGGAGGCGAGAGGCGTCGTATTCGAACGAGACCTGGAGCCTGGATTCATCGACCTGGAAGCGACGGAGGCCATAGGTGTTGGCGAATTCGCCGAGAGAGCGGAGTTGATCGGACGTGAGAGGGGATTGGAGTTCGAATTTGGCTTCAAGGAGTGTCATGGAGGAATTATAGCAAAAAGGGGATGGAGGGAGGACGGCGGCGGCTCTAGGGCGGGAGATTCGGCGCTGGCGGTTGAAATCGAAGAGAGGTCCCTCCATTACGCGGCCCCGCGCGCCAAAGTTCGGCGCGAAGAAAAAGCGGGGCCGCTCCGGTCGGGATGACAGGTGGTGGATGCAGAGAATTGAAGGCCTCGCGATTTGACACCGATAGGGGATGGGGGTATAAATAGGGGGAGAGGGTATACGCGATGAAGCATGTGGGCGGGACGGGGAAGAAGGCGGTGGGAGTGGATGCTGGGTTGAAAGAGGCGAATCAGAAGCGGCTGCGGCGGATTGAAGGGCAGGTGCGCGGGCTGCAAAAGATGGTGGAAGAGGACCGCTATTGCGCGGACGTGATGGTGCAGATTGCGTCGGTGCAAGAGGCGCTGCGGGGCGTGGCGCGGAATTTGATGAAGAATCACATGCGGCATTGCGCGGCGAAAGCGATTGGAACGGGGAAGAAGGAAGAAAAAGAGGCGATGTACGAGGAGTTGCTGGGATTGATGGAGTTGCAGCAGCGGTGAAGGTGCTCGATGCTTTCGCGGGCGCGAACGAGTAACGCGTTTTTTGAAGCAGAGTATATAGAGAGCACAGAGAAGGAAAGAAAGGGATTGAGGGAATGATGGAACGCGATCCAGTTTGCGGGATGAATGTGGAGCCGGCGAAGGCGGCGGCGACGAAGGAGTTTGCGGGAAAGACCTATTTTTTTTGTGGGAAGGGGTGTGCGGCGAAGTTTGAGAAGGAGCCGGAGAGATATTTGAGCGGGAAGATGCCGGAGGGAATGCAGGGGATGGGGCCTGGGCATGGCGGGGGATTGGTGTCGATTGGGCGTACGAAGGCGGGAGACACGGAAGGGATGCGAGAGGGTGGGGATGGCGGTGTGGATATCGACAAGAATGGCTGGCTTCAGAAAGCGGGCCCTACAAAAGCGCGCAATACAAAATTGGGCGCGACAAAAGCGGGCGCGACAAAATCGGCGGCGACAAAATCGGGCGTGACACAAGAAGGTACCGATAGGACGGGGCGCACCGCAAGCGAAGGCGAAGCGGGCGTTCGGTACACGTGTCCGATGCATCCGGAGATTGTGCAGATCGGGCCGGGAAGCTGCCCGAAGTGCGGGATGGCGCTGGAAGCGATGGAAGTGGCGGCGGACGCGGGGCCCGATCCGGAATATGTTTCGATGCGGCGGCGATTTTGGGCGAGTGCGGCGCTGAGTTTGCCAGTTTTTTTGCTGGGAATGTTTGGCGAGAAATTCAGTTTTGGAATTTCGATGGCGGCGATGCGATGGATTGAATTTACGTTGGCGACGCCGGTGGTTTTGTGGGGCGGGTGGCCGTTTTTTGAGCGGTTTTGGGCGTCGATGGTGAATCGAAGTCCGAATATGTTCACGCTGATTGGATTGGGAACGGGTGCGGCGTATTTGGAAAGCGTGGCGGCGACGATTTTTCCGGGGTGGTTTCCGAAATCGTTTGCGGAGAGGAATGGCGCGGTGCCGGTTTATTTTGAAGCGGCGGCGGTGATTACGACGCTGGTGCTGCTCGGGCAAGTGATGGAGCTGGGCGCGCGGGCGAAAACGGCGGGCGCGATCCGGGAGCTGCTGCATCTTGCGCCGCAGGTGGCGCATCTGATTGGCGATTCCGGCCAAGAGAAGGACGTTCCCTTGGCCGCCGTGGAACAGGGCGATTTGTTGCGCGTACGGCCGGGCGAGCGTGTGCCGGTGGACGGAGTGGTGCAAGAAGGCGCGAGCGCGGTGGATGAATCGATGCTGACGGGCGAGCCGATGCCGGTGGAAAAATCCGCGGGCGACGACGTGACCGGCGGGACGTTGAATACGAGCGGAGGTTTTGTGATGCTTGCGCGGCGCGTGGGAAATGAAACGATGCTGGCGCAGATTGTGAAATTGGTGAGTGAGGCGCAGCGGAGCCGTGCGCCGATGCAGAAGCTGGCGGACCATGTGGCGGGGATTTTTGTGCCGGTGGTGGTGGCGGTGGCGGCGGCGACGTTTTTGATTTGGGCGATGGCGGGGCCGGAGCCGCGGTTCGCGAATGCGCTGGTGAGCGCAATTTCGGTGCTGATTATTGCGTGTCCTTGTGCGCTGGGATTGGCGACGCCGATGAGCGTGATGGTGGCGGTGGGGCGCGGGGCGCGCGCGGGAGTATTGGTAAAGAACGCGGAGGCGCTGGAGACGCTGGCGAAGGCGGACGTGTTGGCGCTCGATAAGACGGGCACGCTGACAATCGGAAAGCCACGTGTGATGACGGCCAGTGTTGTGGAAGGCGCGGGACGCACCAAGGACGAAATGCTGTGGCTTGCGGCAAGCGTTGAGCAGGCGAGCGAGCATCCACTGGCGAGAGCAATCGTGCAGGCTGCGCAAGAGTCCGGCGCGAGGCTGGCAAAGGTGGAAGGTTTTCGAGCGACGCCAGGTGGCGGAGCGGAAGGCACCGTAAATGGTGAGCGCGTTCTCGTAGGCAGCGCCCGGTTTCTTGTGGAAAACGGGGTGCGAGAGGCGCCGAGAAGCGAATCAATGCATCTGAGCAATGACATGGACGGAGAAGCTTCTTCGAGTTTTGTTCTTGTGGCGGCGAATGGACGAGCGATTGGCGTGATTGTTTTGGCAGATTCCGTGAAGGAATCCACTCCGGAAGCTTTGCGCCAGTTGCGTGAAGAAAAGATGGAATTGGTGATGGTGACGGGAGACGTGCGCGAAACGGCGCGAAAGGTGGCGCGGGAGCTGGGAATTGAAGAAGTGGAGGCCGGCGCACGGCCAAAGGAGAAAGCGGAGATCGTCGGGCGATTGAAGAAGAGCGGGAAAATTGTGGCGATGGTGGGAGACGGAGTGAACGATGCGCCGGCGCTGGCGGCGGCGGATGTGGGGATTGCGATGGGGACGGGGACGGACGTGGCGATGGAGAGCGCGGGGATTACGCTGGTGAAAGGTGATTTGCGGGGGATTGTGCGGGCGAGAAAATTGAGCCGGGCGACGATTCGAAATATAAAGCAGAATTTGTGGTTTGCGTTTTTGTACAACGGGATTGGGATACCGATTGCGGCGGGCGTGCTTTATCCGTGGCTGGGATTGCTGTTGAGTCCGATGATGGCGAGTGCGGCGATGAGTTTTAGTTCGGTGTCGGTGATTGCGAACGCGTTGCGACTGAGACGGGCAAAAATCTAAGGCCAGGAAGTAATGCGAACTTGTCTTCTTTAGGCGCGAGAGGTTCTTAACGCAGAGGCGCAGAGTTCGCCGAGAGGAAGAAAGAGTTAGAATCAAACAAGGAGAGCGACATGAGCGAACTGGCAACGTTTGGGGCGGGATGTTTTTGGGGAGTGGAGCAGAAGTTCCGGATGATTCCGGGCGTGGAGGATGCGCTGGTGGGATACAGCGGAGGAAAGACAGAGAATCCGACGTACAAAGAGGTGTGCACGGATACGACGGGGCACGCGGAAGTGGTGCAGGTGACGTTTGATCCGGCGAAGGTGAGCTACGAGACGCTGGTGGATGCGTTCTGGCACATGCACGATCCGACGCAAGTGAATCGGCAGGGCCCGGATTTTGGCGCGCAATACCGCACGGCGATTTTCTTTCATTCGCCGGAACAGGAAGCGGCGGCGAAGAAATCGAAGGCAGCGCTGGAAGCGAGCGGAAAATTCCGCAAGCCGATTGCGACGGAGATTACGCCGGCGGGAACGTTTTGGAAGGCGGAGGAATATCATCAAAGATATTTGGAGAAGCGCGGCGCGGCGAGCTGCCATTTCTAAAGAAACTCCAAGAAAGGTAAGGTGAAAAGTCCGCGGGCGAAGATACCCGCGGATTTTTTTATGGGAAAGTTATAAGGAAAACGAAAGTACTAGAGGGTACAAAGATTAGACAAGTACGAAATTGAGTCTTTCATTAAAGTTGAACGGAACGCAAGCTGTTCATCCGAATTGCCCCTTCATGTCCTGGGCCCTTCCTTGAAATTTTAGGAGAAGACAATGGAACGATTCATGGAATCGTTGGGGAAAGACCGCCGACTTGCGGAAAGACACGCGTTGAAGACGCAGGTTCGCTTGCGAGTGAGGAAGTCCGGACAAGGCGAGCAAGAAGTGGAGTCGGAGAACATTTCGCGGCGGGGAGTTTTTTTTACTACGGATTTGCCGTTGAGCGAGGGCGCGATTCTGGATCTCTTGCTGGAAATGCCGGAAGCGATTTCTGGCGTGCGCGCGGCGCATTGGAATTGCATGGGGCACGTTGTGCGTGTGGTTCCGGGTGAACCGGAGAATCAAAGCGTGGGAATCGGCGTGGAGTTTGATTTTTATGTGGTATCGCACGAGGCGAGGCCGCAATGGGCTTCGGGGCCGGGGCTGCGAGGACCGTTGAAGCCAGCCTTCGAAGATGTCCGGACGCTGCTGCCCGGGATGGATGGAATGAGACGGAGCAAGGAGACCGGGACCGATTGAGCGCGGCGGCACAAAGCCGACAAAATGAAAATGACCGCGCCGGCCCAGGGAAACTGGATGCAGCAACGCGTGCTGATCGTGGACGATGAACAAGAAACCTGCGAGCTAATCGAGCGGGTGGTGGGCTCGATTGGCATGGAAGCGCTGACGCTGAAAAACAGCGCGCAAGCGGTGGACCTGCTCGATCGGATCAAATTCGACCTGATGATTCTGGATTTTCACATGGCTTCGCCGGACGGAGTGGAACTTGCGCGACAGTCGAGGCGAATGCGAACGAACCGGACGACGCCGGTGATTCTGATCAGCGACGATCAGCGGCCGAGTGCGGTGTCCATCGGGTTCGAAGCGGGAGCGAGTTTTGTGCTTTACAAGCCGCTGGATAAGGAACGCTTGCTAAAGACTTTGCGAGCGACGCAAAGCACGATTGACCGGGAACGGCGGCGAACGAGAAGAATTCCGGTGCAGCATCGCGTGCAGTTGCGGTTGGGTGCGGTGGAGGTGGAGGGCGAGACGATCAACGTGAGCTTGAGCGGAATGCTGGTGCGGGCGCAACGCGCGCTTCCATTGGGATCGCGAGTGGAAACGAGCCTGCATTTAGGACACGGAATGAAACCGGTTGCAGGGCGGGGAGCGATCGTGAGAGTGGCAGGAATTAACCAAATGGGGATTCAGATGGAACAATTGGGAGCGACAGAGAGCGAACGATTGGAAGAATTTCTTTTGCCGTTGGTGCAAGAAGCACGCTAAAAAATGGCGGAGAGGGTGGGATTTGAACCCACGGTGGAGTTTCCCCCACGCTCGCTTTCGAGGCGAGTACTTTCAACCGCTCAGTCACCTCTCCGCGGTCGGTAAATGCAATTCTAACAGATTCGAGTGAGCCTCAACAATTTGGGAGTTGGCAAAGTGTGCGCCGGTGAAGGAAGCGCAGCACCTGGTGAGGGACTGCCCACGGATGGCACGCCCGCCTCAGAAGGCGGCCGCTACATGAGCCGGCTGCATTTTCGATTAGCGGCGGGCGGCGAAGAAGGATTGAAGGAGCGCGGAGGATTCGCCTGCGAGGACGCCGGAGACGGCTTCAACGCGGTGATTCAAGCGCGGATGAGAGAGGATTTCGAAGCACGAGCGGACGGCGCCGCCACGAGGATCGTCGGCGCCATAAACGAGCCGGGCGATGCGGGCCTGGATCATGGCGCCGGCGCACATGGAGCACGGTTCGAGGGTGACGTAGAGAGTGACGCCGGAAAGGCGATAGTTGGCGAGGGCGCGAGCGGATTCGCGGAGGACGACGATTTCGGCGTGAGCGGTGGGGTCGTTGTCGCGGATGGTGCGATTGCCGGAACGCGCGACGATTTCGTTTTCGCGGACGACGAGAGCGCCGATGGGAACTTCTCCGGCGGCGGCGGCGGCGGCGCGGGCTTCGTCGAGAGCGAGCTGCATGAAGTCTAGATCGGTGAGCATGCGAAAAAAAGAATAGCATGCGAAGGAGGGTTGCTTGACAAGGATGGAGTGGGGAAACAAACTACCGGACGCGGCGAAATTACGGGTACAAGAGAGCACGCACAAAGCGAATGGAAATCCGACGAGATCCGATTACGCAAAGCTGGGTGGTGCTGGGACATCGCGAAACGGGCGATGAGACCAACTGTCCGTTTGAAAAACCGGCAATCGACAAGCAACAGACGATTCTTTCGTGGCCGGCCGAAGGGCCGTGGCAAGTGCGCGTTGTGCCGCATCCCGATCCCTTGTACCGGATCGAGGGCGAAGCGGGGCGGCGGGCGGACGGAATCTACGACAAGATGGGGCCGGTGGGCGCGCACGAAGTGGTGGTGGAAACGCCGGATCACAACAAGCGGCTATCGCAACTGAGCGACGAAGAGATCGAGCGAGTGATCTGGGTGTGGACATCGCGCGTGGCGGATTTGAAAAAGGACCTGCGGCTGAAGCATGTGACCGTGTACAAAAATCAGGGCGTGCTTTCCGGAGAAGAGTGGCCGCACGCGCATTCCGAGGTGACCGGAACGATTTTTGTGCCGAGGCGAATAAAATATGAATTGAGAGCGTCGCGGGAGTGGTACCGCGACAAGGAACGATGCGTTTTTTGCGACATCGTGCGGCAGGAAGAGAAATTAGGGAAGAGGATCGTGGATGTGCAGGGCGATTATTACGCGTTGTGCCCCTATGCGGCGCGGGTGCCGTATGAGGTTTGGGTGCTGCACCGGACGCACAATCATTTGTTCGAATCGCCGAAGCCGGGATCGAACCGGAGGCAGCTGGCGGCGCTGCTGGGAAGGGTGCTGAGAAGGCTGGACAAATTTGCGCCGGCGTATCACCTGGTGATTCACACGGCGCCGAATACCCGGAACAAAAAGGGTGAACTTGCCGGGTACTGGAAAACTTTGCCGGATGATTTTCACTGGCACATCGAAATATTGCCGATTGTGGAGAGCCGAAGCAAATCGTACAGCATCAAGGAGACGTATTTTAACGCGGTGCTGCCGGAACAAGCGGCGGAGTATTTGCGATCGGTGGACCCCGGTTCATGAGCAAGTCCGCGCGGCGCGAACGGGGCGGAATCACGGCGAAATTGATTGGATTATTGTGTTTCGTACTGGTGGCGGGAACGTTGTACCTCGCGCGGCGCCCGCTGCTGCGTTTTGCGGGAGAAAGCTGGCTTGTGGAAGACTCGCTTGAAAAAGCGGACGCGATCGTCGAATTGAGCATCGATAATTTTTACGCTGACCGCGCGACGCGCGCGGCGGAACTTTACCGGCAAGGGCTGGCGCCGGTGGTGGTGGCAAGCGGAGTGCGATTGCGGCCGTATGCCGGCGTCGGCGAATTGATGGAGCACGACCTGATGGAGCGCGGCGTGCCGAAAGAAAAAATTCTGCGATTTCCGCACGACGCGGAAAACACGCGGGAAGAAGCGGAAGTTTTGGCAAAACTTGCGGCGGAGAAAAACTGGAAGCGCGTGATTATCGTGACGTCGAACTATCACACGCGACGCACGCGATACATTTTTCGGCGCGTATTTCCCGGAAAAATCGCGGTGAGCGTGGCCAGCGCGCGCGATGGAGATTTTGACGCGGAGCACTGGTACGAGAAGCGAAAGTCGATCAAGAAATTTGTGGGGGAAGTGGGAGGAATGCTGGTGGCGATGTGGGAACTGCGAAGCAGGGAGGATACGCATGCGACATCGCAACTGGTTGGGGAACCCATGGCGCCGCGTATACTATATGTAGTATAGCCGTTTGCGCGGCACCCTAGATTTGGTTCCCGGTATTCCCCTTTACATCGACTAAACCCTGTATTATCTTCACGATTCCGAGTCGCGTCCCCTCCAGCCGACTTCGAATGCGACTTCGAAAAAACCAACAACTGGGTCGAGGTGTCTCGTGTGGAAGAAAGAAGACGCGAAGCCGCAAGGTGTTACAGAAATTTCCGCGGCTCCTCCAGGAGCAGCACCGGCTGGAAATTCTAACGCAGCAAATTCTCCGACGGCCACAACAGCGCCGGTTTCTTCGCGCGCGGCGGCGTGCATCAGCCAAGGAATAAAAATAAAAGGGGAAGTGACGGGGAAAGAAGATTTGTTCATTGACGGCGTGCTCGAAGGCAAGCTGGAAATGAGCGGCGGTAGCGTGACGGTGGGACCCAATGGAAAAGTGAAAGCGGATATTCACGCGCGCGAAATTATCGTGCGAGGCGACGTACAAGGGAAGTTGATTGGGCGCGACCGCGTGCAGCTTTGGAACACGGGTCATGTGGTAGGAGAAGTGCAGACAGATCGGCTGGCCATTGAAGATGGCGCGGTGTTGCGCGGGAAAGTGGAAGCGGGCAAACCGCTCGGGAAGGGTTTGGAATCGACGAGCGGCGCCGGTGCAAGCGGTGCGGCGAAGGCTGGCACGATGGCGGCAGGGACGGCAATCTAACAATGGGACTACTGAACAAACTTGGCATCGGAATTGGCGCGGGTACCGCGCGCAACGTGTCGCGGCCGTCGTCGGGCGCGCCAATCGGCGGACGAATGACGACATCGAACGGCGGTTCGCCGGCGGTGGGCACGCCGAGGGCGCCGGAAATGCAGGAAACGACGCGGGTGTCGAACGGACTGAAAGAGTTCCTTTGGAACCTGGACGGCCTGGGGCGCGGCACGATGCTCGATCTGGGACCGGCGTGGCAGACGACGCTCAGCTTTTTCATTGAACGCGGATTCCGCGTGACGTCGGACGACTTGTTGCGTTCGTGGAAAGAGTTCATGAAAGAGGAAGAAGCGCGCCTGAAAAATGCGGCCGAGGGGTCGGATTCGGTGGATGTCACGCCGGCGGGACGAGCGACGCGATTCATTGAAGAGAATCTTCGGTACAACGAAGGCGCATTCGACGCAGTGCTGCTGTGGGACATTCTGGACTATCTGGAGCCGGCGGTGGCGAAGCAGACGGTGGCTTGCCTCACGGAGTATCTGCGGCCGGGCGGAATTGTGTTTGCGATGTTTCACAGCAAGAAGCCGGAAATCTTTTTGCGATACCGCGTGGCGGACTCGCATACGCTGCAAGTCATTTCCGCGCCGCCGGTTTGCCCGGCGCAACGCGTGTACCAGAATCGCGAAATTCAGGAGCTCTTCAGCCGGTTCAGAACCAGCAAGTCGTTTGTCGGGCGCGATCAGCTGCGCGAATCGCTGTTCATCAAGTAAACGCCGCTACGGCGCGATTTCCACAGAGTTAAAATTGGCCTCGGAAAAACCGCGGGTTTCTCCGTTTCTTCGCTTGCAATCGACTTTGCACAGGCGTAGTTACGAGGGGTGAGCTCAACTAGCTCCGGAGAAAAAGGAATGATTCCACCGGGCTTAGAGCGAAACAAAAGCTGAACACACCGCGCATGCGGTGCGCGTCGACCCGAATATGCGCGCGAGTTTTGTTGCGCTTCGGGACCGATACAGCCAAACCAACAAATAGGGGAGCCGCCCGGCTCCCCTATTTGTTTTTCGCAAGCTTATTGCCGGGTGGCTCCGGTTTTGCGGTGATGACGGCGATGGCTCGCGCGGCTATGCCGGCGAGAATGCCGCGAACGCGCCGCTGTGCTGCGTGACGAGCTTTGCGGAGCGACGGTAGAATCCGCGGAAGTTGCGGACGGAGTCGATGCTGCGGATTGAGCCGAAGCGACCGCGGGAATTGACGCCAGAATTGCGAGAGCAAACCATTTCTTCATTTTCTTTTCCTTGACCGATGAAATCCCCTGTAAAGACAGAATACACGCGGGGAATAAATTGTCGAGAGCGATGTATGGGTTGGCGCGGGAAAATTTGCCGCGCGGGAGTACGAATGGGATGATCTGAGAAGATCCCGAGGGAACTAGCCGCCGAATTTCAACGACTCGAGCCATTGGATGGCTTCGCGCTGGTTGGCAATGATTTGTGCCTGCCAAATCAAGGCAAGAGACATGAGGCTCATCAAGAAAACACAAACGGCAAGCGCGAGGTTGGTGTGCGTCTCGCGCGCGGGCAAGCGAAGGGTGCGAATGAGCCACGACATGTATACATCTCCTAGTACTCGGCGGAGAAATTGAGAGGTTCACCGGCGAGATCGAAGTGTCAAGACAAGATCGGCATGTAAGAAATTTGCAATCGGAGGGCCAAGCGGAAAATCGGACAATCTGCGCAAAATTGTGCAATTTATTGGCAAAATTGACAAGAAACGCGTCCTTTGCGTTTCTGTGAGTGCGGCATTGTGTGCAGCCGAGTGGAGATAAGAGACAGAATGTTTCCCGCGTGACTCACGGGCGGGCATCGATCGCGGCGAGGACTGTTTTCCAGAGATCGGGCGCGGTGATGGCCGATTCGGCAAAGCGGAGCGAAGCGGGAGCTTGCGAAGACACAACTTTTGTCGAGGTTGAAAGGCGAATGCCGCGATCGCATGCGGGGAAGATTGATTCCGATGCGGATGCGGGTGCGACGGCAAAGCGATTGGCATGGCTGTGAAACGAGCGGTCGAAAAGCTCGCCCAATTCGCGAATGCAGCGGCGAAAATCGGCGCCGAGGGCGAGGGACCAAAGTACGCCGTGTTCACGCAGAGAGAGGTTTTTGCGTTCGGCCAGAGAGCGGAAGCGGGCGATGTCGGCATCGCTTGCGCCCGCGAAAAAAAATAGTTCATCGAAATCGCGCTGGCGAACGACTTCGGCTTCGTGATTCGGCAAGCCGATATTTTGGGAGAGTTCGCGCGGGCTGAGCGAACGAAGGGGCACAACGGGCACGCCGGACTCTTCGCTGAGGGCTTCCAGTGCGTCGGCGGCGGCGGGCAATTGCTGAGCGACGGGAATGGTTGTAAAACGGCCCAGGCGGACGGTCTTGGTGGACTTCAGGTGGAAATAATCTTCAGGAAGGTAAACGGCGCAGCCGTCTTCGGCGATGAACGGCTCGGTGTGGCTGAGGCGGCGGCGCGGATCATCGAGCTGGAGGCGGGAACGACTGCTCAGCCAGATGCAGGGTATTTCCCGTTCGTCCAATTCGGCTTGGAAGCGCTCGAATCCATGCAGGAATTTGCCACGCGAGGACAAGAAAGGGTCAACTGAACAATAGACGACGATTTTTGCCCTGAACAATTGCGGCAGCCTCCCGAAGCACCGCCATCATTGTACGGGAAAGTTTGGCGCGACACGGGCGGCCTGAAACAAAAAAAAGAGGGCGGCCGGAGCCGCCCTCGATCATCGCCGGAACAGACCGGCGTTCGGTTGCGCTGCTTAATTGCCAGAAGTGGAAGCGGAAGCGGCTGCGGGAGCCGAATTCGCCTTGGGAATGCTGACGTAGCCGCTGACGGTGTCCTTGCCAACCTTGTTGATGACAAGTTCCTGCGGGATTTTTGTGCCGTGCAAGTAGAAGAAGATAGGCTCGTTCATGGCGCGGTTCTTCTTCTGGAGCAGGCGGTCTTCGGAGGTCAGGTTGATGTTGTACTGCCCCTTCTTTTCGTTGACGGCCTTGAGTTCGACGGTCACGTTGCCGACCTTCTGTGGCTTGTTCTTGCCGGCGATGGTGAACTCGACGTAGTCGCGTTCGCCGAGGCGACGGAGCTGGTCGATTTCATCGTGGTTGCGCGCGATGAGCGTGCCCATCTCGCTGCGGGCCATCTTGAGATCCTCGCGGGTGGAATCGAGGTCGGTGCGGACGACGCCGACTTTCGAATCAACGTTCTTCACGTCCTCGGTTGCGGCCTTGGTCGCAAGTTCGCTGTGAACGGAAGTGTCCAAAGCGGTGATCTTGCTGGTGGCTTCTTCGTTGGCCTTGGCGGCTTCTTCCCGCGCCTTCTTGAGCTGGCCCTGGGTAATCTTGAGCTTGCCAGTGACGACCTTCAGGTCGCCCTGGAAATCGGTGTTCGTCTTTTCCGTCTGGGTCAGGCGGTCCTTCAAGGAAGACATATCCTGCTCGACCGAGGCCTGCATCGTCTTCACCTGGGTCGCGACTGCTTGCTGCGTCGCGTCGAGTTTGTTCGACGCGCTCCATCCAAATGCCAAGCCACCGATGGCAACCAAGCCCAACACCAAAATTGCGGGCAGCTGCCAGGACGGCGCGCTCTTTACTTCCACGTTCGTATATTCTTCGGCCATGACTAGGTCAATCTCCTGTTCTGGGCGGCCGCTCTGCGGTCATCACCCCACTGCACTTGCCTACTGCGGAATCCGTTCGTGGAAGAGAAAAGTGCAAGCGGAGAGCCAAACCTGTCCGTTCGGCCAGTACCGTGAATTGGGTGGTAAGTGCATGAAAATAGGAAGGTAGCCGAACAGAGGGCGAAGAGTGACGGGAAAGGGCACAGTACTAGTCCCTGCAATCTTTACGCGGAGATTAAATGTACCCTGAAATTTTGGGAGGGAAGTCTCCTTCGAGATTTGGCGCTAGGAAGGGAAATTTGCTCCGAGCGCCGTAAGGTCGGCGCGAAGCGCGGCGGGGTTTTGGTAGTGAATGCCGTGCATGCCGAGAGAGCGGGCGGCGTTTACGTAGGCTTCGACGTCGTCGATGAAGACCGAGGATTCGGCTTTCGCGCGGAGCGATTTGAGGGCATGGCGGAAGATGAGCGGCGAAGGCTTGCTGGAGCCAACGGCGCAAGAATACGTGCGCGCGGATTTGGGAAAGTAACGGAAAAAATCGAACGTTTCCTCGAGATGAGCGACGTGAATCGGGTCGGTGTTGGACAAGAGGCCGAGACGGAAATTCTTGCGGAGAGATTCGAAGAGGGAATTGTCTTGAATCGGCTGCGGATCGAGCGCGCGGTTCCAGGCTTCGGCGAATTGTTCGAAGGAGAGCGAGCCGCCAAGGCGCTTGGCGAGATGCAAATGCCAGTCGCGAGGCGAGATGCGGCCCTCCTGCCAATCCTGCCAGCGCGGATCTTTTTCGATGGCGGTCCAGAGCTCCTGCGGCGAAAGGGGAATGCCTTGCGCGAGTCCTTGCATAGCGCGAGAAACGTCGACGCGGACAAGAACACGGCCGATATCGAAAATGACGGTCTGAATTTGCGGACTCGTCATCCGTCAATTTCCTTCGGAGCGGCGAGAGCGGGCAAGGCCGATGATCGGCGGAAGAATCGAAAGGAGAATGATGGTGCCAATGACGAGATGAAGATACTTGCCGATGTTGGGCACACGCGAACCCAGCAAGTAGCCTCCCAATACCATGCTTCCAACCCAGAAGATGCCGCCAAAAACATCGAAGAGCAGATACCGCGAATACGGCATTCGGGCGGCGCCGGCGACGGGAGGGCAAAACGTGCGGACAATGGGAACAAAACGCGCCAAGATCACGGCCCTGCCGCCGTACTTTTCATAAAATTTCTGCGCGCGCAGCAAATGAGCGCGGCGAAATAGAAACGAGTCTTCTCGCTTGAAAAGCGCTGGGCCCGTGCTGCGCCCAATCCAATAGCCCAGTTGATCGCCCACGATCGCGCAAAGCATCCCGGGGACGAGTAACCAGTGGAGAGGAACAACATGTTGACCCGAGAAAATGCCCGCGGTGACGAGCAAGGAATCACCCGGAAGAAAAAAACCGACGAACAAGCCGGTCTCTACAAAGAGAATGCCGGAGACAACGCAGCAAAACGTGGTGGGTCCAACCCATTCAATGAGTTGTTTCAGGCCTTCGGAAGTGTACAAAGAGCGAAGAAAATGAAGGATGGAATGCAAAGAAAGTTAGCCGCCTTGGCCAGTGTCAAAACGAAGCGGCGATCATCTCCGCCCGGGAGCGAATCCACATCGCGCCGCTCCTGGTAATACGGTAACAAAAAACCGCCAAATCCTCGCCGCATTCGTGCCAGAGAAGTACGAGAGCGTTCACAGCGGCAAACCACCATGAGCGGCGAATCATCGATGTGCCTCCGAATGCCACAGCTGGGCGCGAGCTTCCGCAAGGAAGACGTCTTCGGGCTCGGGCGCGCGGTCGAGCAATTTCTTGATGCGCGGGAGGGCGCGCTTTGCCGCGACGGCGCCGGCTTCGATGGCGTCGCTGGCGCGTTCGAAATCGTCCCAGGCAAGATGCTGCACGTCGGGCCGCAGAACCAAATCCGCGTGGCGTTCCCAGGATTCAAGCTGATGCTTTTGCGCGGCGCAGACGGCGCGGGCCACGACTTGGAAGATGTTTTTGGGAGCGCCGTGGCGGCCGTCTTGAATGCCGACGGAAACCGCGAGCACTCGCTCGGCGCCGATCTGGCGCGCCGCGATGGTCGGCACTTGCGCGACGAGGCCACCGTCGGCAAGGCAGCGCGTGCCGATTTCGACCGGCTCGAACAGGCCGGGAAAGGCGCAGCTCGCGCGAATGGCGTCGGCCAGGTTGCCTTGCGTGAAGACGACCGGATCGAACGTGGCGAGGTCGGTCGCCACCACGGCCAGGGGAATGCGCAGTTGCTCAAATTGGCGTGCTTCGAAAACATGCTCCATTAAGTCGGCCAAGCGATGATTGCTTGCCAAACCGAGCCGGGAAACACGCCAGCGCGCGATATCGCGAAATTTCAAGGTTCGGCACGTTGCGAGGATTTTGGCCAGAGGAGCGCCGCTCGCATACGCCGCGCCCAAAATGCTGCCCACGCTGGTGCCGGCGATATGAGAAATGGGGATGTGATTTTGTTCAAGGACTTGCAAGACGCCTAGATGCGCGAAGCCGCGGGAAAAGCCGCCTCCGAGCGCCACGCCGATTCCAGGGCGCGTTTCTGCCGCGATGCGCGCCGGGGCACTGCTGCGGATTGGGGACTCGGGATTCACGATGTCAGAATGCGGCCGCCCATTGTTTTGGCCAATGGGAGCGGCGTCCTGAAAGAGAGGTACAGAAGTACTGCGGGCGAAACTGGGCTGAAAACGACGCTCAAACGCGAAACAGTACCTTTCTCCTAGTCACGTACCCTCCTTGTACCATTGTCGGAACCCGGTCCCAGACGCGATCCTCACCTCGTCGGCAGCTCGTCGCTCGAGGGAGAGCAAATGGACAGCGCGTACCAAGCTTGGATTGGCCAGGCAGTTGTGCTGCAAGTGGCTCTGGGCGACATCAAAGTGCCGCTGCGCGGGCGGGTAGTGAAGGACGGCGGCGAAACGCTTCGCATGCGGATTGGAGACGGCTGGGACGTCGACATCTACAAGGCCATGATTTTGGCGGTGGAAGAAGACGCCATGGCGCTGATTCCCGCATGAGGCCCGCCATGGACACTTTTGAATTCAAATACGTGAGCCAGTCCAAAGCAGCGACGCTGCTGGGAATGACGGAAAAAGAGCTGTGCCGAATTTCCAGGGAAAGCGGATACGGGCACAAAGAACTGGTCGGAATGCATGAAGAGTATTTTTTTACGATGGAGGAATTGCGCAATCTCTGCGTGATGACGACGCAGACCGTGAACTAAACGAGTTTCCCATAGCCCCCCTCAGCTGTACCCCCACCCGGGCCGCTGCCCCCAGCGGCCCGGGCTTTTTTTGGCTCCATTTTTAGAGCGGCGAATGATTCCACAGGGCGGATTTGTCGATGGATGCGATTGTCGGCCGGCCGCATAGCGCCATGGCGGCGCGCAATTCGGCCAGAAGAATTTCGACGACGCGAGCGACGCCCGCCGATCCCGAGACGGCCAAGCCGTAAATGTACGGCCGGCCGATCAGCGTTGCGGTTGCACCCAGAGCGAGCGCTTTGAAGATGTCTGTGCCGCGGCGAATACCGCCGTCAACGAGCACGGGAATTTTGCCGGCCGCCGCTTCGACGACACCCGGAAGCGCCTCGATCGTGGACGGCGTTGTATCGAGATTGCGTGCGCCGTGATTCGAAACGATGACGCCATCGGCGCCGTGCTCGACGGCGAGACTTGCGTCTTCCGGCGCGAGGATGCCTTTCAGGAGTAACGGCAATTTGGTTCGCGAACGAACCCAATCCACATGTTCCCACGTCAGCGAAGCGTCAACGGCGGTGGTGGCGACGCCTGTGGAAGAAAAGTGCGCGGAGCGCGTCAAGGAGACGCCGTATTTGCGCAAATTTTCGCGAACGATTCCGCGCGGCAAGTGAAAGCCGATGCGCATTTCGCGGTTGCGCGTGCCGAGTACCGGCGTGTCGACGGTGAGAACAATCGCTTTGCAACCGGACTTTTCGGCGCGCTGGATCAGGTCGCTCGAAATGGCGCGGTCGGGCGGCGTGTAAAGTTGAAACCAGAGGGCGTGCGAAGAGTGTGCGGCGATCTTTTCAATCGAGACGGTGGAAAAAGAACTTGCCGTGAAAATCGTTTGCGCCGCGGCGGCTCCGGCGGCGGAACCGAGTTCACCGCTTTTGTGGAAAAGTTTTTGATGGGCCGCCGGAGAAAGAAGCAGCGGATGCGGCAGTCTGGCGCCGAAAAGCGTCAGCGAAGTGTCAAGCTGAGCGACGTCGCGAAGCACGCGAGGCTTCAAAAGCAGGGAATCGTAGATGGAGCGATTGCGACGCAGCGTGATTTCATCGGCGGCGCCGCTTTGCAGGTATTCGCGGGCCATCGGCGACATGGTTTCTTCCGCGGCGGTTTCGAAATCGGAAACGGAAACAAGCGGAGTTTTGCAGCGGCGTTTGGGCATGGCGCAGTTTGAACTGCGCCGAGAGAAGGCGTCAAGCGGGACGCAAATCGTGGCATAATCCTGCGCGCTTCTCATGGCAAATTTTTCTACGGACAAAACGGCGGGTGCGGCCGGCCATCACGCGGTACTCGCGGGATTTCTCGGCTGGACGCTGGATGCATTCGACTTTTTCGTCGTCATCTTTCTATTCGACACGCTGGCGCACCAGTTTGGCGTAACCAAAAAAGATATTGTGCTGACGACATGGGCCACGCTGGCGATGCGTCCGGTTGGCGCGTTGCTCTTTGGTTTGCTGGCGGATCGCTATGGCCGGCGCAAGCCGCTGATGGCCAACGTGATTTATTTCTCCGTGATCGAACTGCTCTGCGGGTTCGCACCGAATTTCACGACGTTCCTGATCTTGCGCGCTTTGTTTGGAATCGGCATGGGCGGCGAATGGGGCGTTGGCGCTTCGCTGGCGATGGAAGCCGCGCCGAAGCGGCTGCGCGGCGTTTTAAGCGGACTGCTGCAGAGCGGCTATCCCATCGGGAATCTTCTTGCGGCGCTGGCTGCCAAGACGATTTTGCCGCACTGGGGCTGGCGGCCGGTGTTTTGGGTTGGCGCGCTCCCCGCGCTGCTCGCGCTTTACATCCGCACCAATGTGCCGGAATCGCAGGCGTGGAAAGAGAACCGCGCGGAGACGACGGGCCAAGTTTTAAGAACCGTTGGACGCGATTGGAAACTTTTCTCGTACCTTGTGGTGCTGATGACGTTCATGATGTTCTTGTCGCACGGCACGCAGGATCTGTACCCGGACTTTCTGAAGGAAGTTCACAAGATTTCCGACGGCGTCCGCGCGAACATCGTGATGATTGCAAATCTTGGCGCGGTCGTCGGCGCGATCATTTTTGGCCAGATCTCGCAAGTGGCCGGGCGCAGAAAAGGAATGCTCGCGGCGCTGCTGCTCGCGTTGTGCGTGATTCCGCTGTGGGCTTACGGCAACGGGTTGCCGTTCGTCGTTCTCGGCGCATTCTTGATGCAGGCCGGCGTCCAAGGGGCCTGGGGCGTGATTCCGGTTCATTTAAATGAAGTGTCGGCGGCGGTGGCGCGCGGGTTGATACCGGGACTCGCGTATCAGCTTGGCATTTTGATCGCTTCACCGACCAATTTGATTCAATACGCGCTTTACGGTCGCTTCGGTTATCGAAGCGCGCTCGCGGGTTTTGAGGTCTTCACGATCGTCGCACTCAGCATACTTTTGTGGCGCGGAATCGAAGCGCACAACAAGGATTTCCATCATGAGTAGCGGCGCAGGAAAAGCGATTCGGCGGCTCGTTGCGGCATTGGCATTGCTCGGCTTGGGTTTTTTCTCGGGCTGGCTGGCGAGCAATCGCGTGCGCATTTCGTCGGGCGAAGTGGAAAAAGTACGCGGCCCTGTATCGCAAGGGAATGCGACCGAGGCAACCCGGCAGGAAATCCTCGAACGGTTGCGCGCGCTCCAGGACGGCTATCTTAAACGGGACGTGAATGCGATTGACGGTTTCATGACCGATCTTTTTCCGCGCACCGACGCCGTGCAATGTTTTGGCACGGATGCGGAGGAGTGGAACCGCGGCTTCGACGCGATTTCCAAATTCATTCGCACCGATTGGGCGAACTGGGGAGACGTGAAATTAAACGTCGACGAGGCCACCGTGTCCGCGCAGGGAGATACGGCGTGGGTGGCGTTGAATGGCCACGTCGAGTTTTCCACGAAATGGCGGCCGATTCGCGTGACCGCGACGCTTGCGCGGATCAACGGCAAGTGGATGTTCGAGCAGGTTGTTTTTCAATGGATCGATCGCAGGGCGGAACTGAAGGATTTGCTTCACCCGGGAACGCTGAAAATTGCCCGTTAGCAGGCGGAAGCCCAACGCAAGTGCCGGGCCGCGAAGGATCCACTGGGATGTTGAAGGCGAATCTTGCTAACGATGAAGGTCCGGCCTCGATGGCGAGAGCACTTGGAGCTTTTATGGGTTGTGATAAACTTAAAGGCACGGGGCGCCCTTAGCTCAGCTGGATAGAGCGTCTGGCTACGAACCAGAAGGTCGGGAGTTCGAATCTCTCAGGGCGCACCATTTTATCCGATGTTCTTCCCGTACGGTCTTTTCGCCCGGAATCTCAAGCCAGACAAGCGTCGGCGCTACACTGCAGGAACAACTAATCTTTCTTTTCTTCATTCGCCTGGCGCATCATCGCGAGCGCAGCCGCATAATACGGCCTCAAGAACTCCACTGCTTCGGCCGGACTCTTCGATGCCTGCTGCCCCAGAAGCCCCTGCAAATGGCCGTCTTTCAAGAAAATCGTTTGCACCAGAATTGCCGCTCCCGTCGGATCGCCTGCTTGCATGGAAATGCCTCCAGATGGTGTAGCTGGCAGTCTAACATTTCGTGACGCGCCGATATGTGTCCTGAACCGCACTGCCGTTTGCATGGGGCGCAACGTCAATTTGCGAGGAAAACCCGCACAATCCGGGCGTGAATGCCTCATACTGGTTGCGGGGTCGAACACAATGCAAGAAACGCTGGTTGAGTGTAAAAGTAAACGCGACAAACTAAAAGCCAAACGGGATCTCTTATTTGAACGCTATCTGGAGAGCCCGCAAGACAGCCGCATGGCATTGGAAATCAAAAAGATCGACGACGAGATTGCAGAGTGCACAGACCGCTTGCGCCAGCCTCGAAAAATCTCTTCGCTGAAATCGTAGCACCGCGCAACGATTGGCCCGCGCCTCACCGTTTCCCGAAACACGCAGTGAAGGTTCTTCCTCGCCTAGTTGGAGGATTCCAGCGCAACATCGCGAAGTGCGCGGAACGCAAACGTTCGGCATCTCCTCAAGCCGCGTCGCTCGAAGAGCATTCGCTTGCAGTTTCGGCAGCCGTCAGCAGGGAAACGATGAAGCGATTTATGGATGCGGCGCGGAGGAATTCGCGTTCGGCGTCAGCTTACGAATCAGAAATTCTTGCAAGATATTTGCCGCGCTGCCGGCGGCGATCGTGATCGCCACGTTTTCAAACGTGAGTCCCGCGCCGCGGTCGCTTGCCGGATAATAAAGATTGGAAATTCCGCCCGCCGCCATGCTTCCCATCAAACCGGAATAGTTCGGCTGCCACTTGCCGTTGTCGCCTTTCGTGATGACCGAATTTGCCAGCGCATACAATACGCGCGACTTTTTCGATCCCGTTCCTTTGTAAAAATACCGCGGATCCTGTTTGAACAGCGACGGCAACAGCGCGCCACCGATAAAATTACCGGTTACGACGTCCGCGTACGTCGCGCCGTACCGCTTTCCATACCCTTGCGCGCCTTGTCCGTACCCACCGTATTGATCCTGCAGCTGCTCCAGGCCCGCCGCCGCGCCCGTCAACGCAAACGTGATCGGATTTACCGTCGTCTTCCACGCCAGCTCGAATTTTTGCTTCGTATTCAGCGACGCCGCATCCGGAACATAACTTACGTAGTAGTTCGGCACGAACCCCAGCACGCGCTGTTTTTCTTCTTCCTTGATCTGCGCTTCCGCAATCTCCACGTGCGACATGGTCACGTTTACTTCGGTCGTCACCGTCGAAATTTCCAGCATCACCGGCGCCGCGTTGTACGTTTCGCCCGCGTGCAATTCGCCGGTCACGGCCTGCGATGCAAATCCCGGCGCCGCGATGACAATGTTGAAAAGTCCCGGTGCCACTCCGCCCAATACGTACTCTCCCTTGTCATCGGTTGTCGTCTGCTGCACGGCGCTGGAATCCGCGCGCGTCAGGGTGATGGTGGCCGCAGCCACCGCCGTGTTCGTTTTGTCGGCAACCACGCCGCGAATCGTCCCCGCCGCCTGCGGTTCAGCCGGTTGCGTTGTCCCGGTGATGGCGGGTGTTGCCGGTGCCGTTGTGTCCGTCTGGGCCGAGGCCCGGCTCACAAATAGCGCGAACGCCGCGAGCAAGCAAAGCGCGCCGCACATGCCTCGCAAAACCGCTCGGATACATTGCATCGCGATTCCTTTATGGCTCGGGTTCGGGAGTATATTCACCATCTTCTCGTTTGGGCTGCCGCCTCTGCCCTAAAGGCATTGGATGGCGTCCAGGCGTTTCGCGTTTCCTTATACCCTTAAAGTTCTCTACAAAAAAGTTTAATAGCTTCGCATCGAAAAGGTATCGGCTAACGCGGCGGCCGCGACGAATCAGTCAGCGGGTTTCGGGCAGGGCGAACGCCACGTAGACTCCGCCCGACGGCGACTTCGCATCTTTCCCGCCGCCTGCCGCAATCACAACATACTGCCGCCCACGAACCGCGTATGTCGCCGGCGTCGCATTTCCGGAAAAGGGAAGCGTCGTCTCCCAAAGCAGCTTCCCACTCGCTTTGTCGAACGCGCGAAACTTCTTGTCGTAATTCGTCGCGCCGATAAACAAAATCCCGCCCGCCGTCACCACCGGGCCGCCGTAGTTCTCACTGCCCGTGTTGGCGAATCCCTCCGCCGCAAGCTCCGGATACGCGCCGAAGGGGATCTTCCATACAAATTCACCGGTATTCAAATCGATCGCGTTCAGCGTTCCCCACGGCGGCGCAATCGCCGGGTATCCGTCGGTATCGAGAAATTTCTTATAGCCCGTAAATCGGTATCTCATTCCCGGCAGCGGCGGCCCGGTATTCTCCACCTCTTTGTTGACTCCGCTGCGCAGATACTCCACGAGCGCGAACAATTCCTCTTCGCTTAGATTTGGAAAGCCCGGCATGCGGCCTTTCCCGCTTTTGATTGTCGCCCCGATTTGCTGAGGCGAAAGCCGATCGCCAATACCTACGAGCGACGGAATTGCCGGCGGCGATCCCATCATTTTCTCGCCGTGGCATACGCCGCACTGATTGAGATAAACCGTCTTGGGCGAATTTCCGCCAACGTTTTCCGCCAGCGCGCCGGTCCACGCCATTTCATTCGAATTGATATAAGTAATCCCCGTTTGCCGATCGACGGCCGGTCCGCCCCATTCCGCTCCTCCGTCGAAGCCGGGAAAAACCACCGTGTCCTTCCCCACGCGCAGAGGAACGAACTGTCCCTCGCTGCGAAATTGTGCAAATTTCTCCGCCGCCCATTTCTTAACTTGCGGCGTGCGCTCCGTCAGCATTTTTTCCGTCAAAAGCTGCCGTGCAAACGGCGCGGGTTTTGCGGGTAGCGGTTGTTCCGCCGCCGCGGCTTCTCCTGGCACCGTGCTCGCCGGATACTTGCGGCTCTCGACGGGAAAAAGCGATTCCCCTGTCGCGCGGTCGAATACGTAGACGAATCCTTGCTTCGTCGTCTGCGCCACGGCGTCGATTTCTTTTCCGTCGCGGTGAATCGCCAGCAGAGCCGGCGCCGAAGGAAAATCGCGATCCCAAATATCGTGATGCACGCCTTGAAAGTGCCAGATGCGCTTGCCGGTCTCGGCATCGAGCGCCAGAAGGCAATTCGCAAACAAGTCGTCGCCAATGCGGTCGCCGCCGTAAAAATCAAACGCGGCCGAGCCCGTCGGCACGTAAACGATGCCGCGCGCCGGATCGAGCGACATGCCGGCCCAATTATTCGCCGCGCCGCTCGTCTTCCATGCATCCGCGGGCCATGTGTCGTAACCGAATTCGCCTGGATGCGGGATCGTGTGAAAAGACCAGCGAAGCTCTCCCGTTCGCACGTCGAAGGCGCGCACGTCTCCCGGCGGCGCCGGAAGCGTCTCGGGGTTTCGCCCGCCCGCGATGAACAGGTCTTTGTAAACGACCACAGGACTCGTCAAGAAAATGGATTGCGCCTCCGCCGGTTCGCGACCGAGATTCTTCCGCAAATCGATCCGGCCTCCTTCACCAAAACTCTGTATCGGCTTGCCCGTGGCCGTATCCAGCGCGTACACAAAATTCAAAACACCGGCAAGGATGCGCGAAGATTTTCCGTCGCTCCAATACGCAAGCCCGCGGTCCGGTTGCGTGCCTTTTATCCCAGAATCGAATTTCCAGCGAAGTGCGCCTGTCGCGGCGTCGAGAGCAAACACTTTCTGCGTCGGCGTGATGCCATAAAGCACGCCGTCAACGATGAGCGGACTTGTTTGCAATCCGCCTTCCTCGCCCGTGTCGAACGTCCACGCCACTTGAAGCTGATTCACATTCTCGCGATTGATCTGTGCCAGCGGCGAATAGTGGTCGTTTAGCGGTCCGCCGCCATACGCCGCCCAATCTTGTCGTGCCGGTGTCGATTGCGCCGCGTTCTCTCGCTGTCTTGCCGGCAGCAATCGCCTGGCGCCAGCAAAAAATAAGACGATCGCGAAAACGATTGCACCCCATTTAATCGTCCGTCCGCGCACCGAATCCCTCCGCCGGGGACTATACCTTTTCCGCGGCGAGGACGTAAAACACGCAATCGGTGGATTTCGTCAAGCGGTGGGAGCCACGTGTTCAAAGGCGAAGAATGCAAAGAGAGTTTGGAGGCGCGTGGCGGAATCGAACCGCCGATAAAGGTTTTGCAGACCTTTGCCTTACCACTTGGCGAACGCGCCCCATTCAACGAAAAACCCACCAGCCGGTGAACTTCTGGCGGTGGGTGGTTTTTGCGGCTGATCTTCGTTCAGTTTACGTAAGCAGCCTGACCTCGCCAGAAAAAACCTGTCCGCAACACGAACAACACTGTTGCGAAAATGCAGTCTCTTTGGCGATCCCAGTCATATTTAAATTTTGCGTCTGCCCGCGGCCGGAGTCAAAGTGAAAAATCAGCCGGCAATCACTCGAATTTTAGATGCACCGCGCGGCGCGCTGGTTAGGACGGCCGCTGCAATCCCGCTGCCTCGGCCGTAACGTCGGTATATTTAAGCCCCGCGCCCGTATTGAACAAAACAACTCTGTCTTCTGGCTTCAGGTAACCCGTCTTGAGTAAATGATCGTACGCCACCGTGGACGCCGCGCCCTCCGGCGACAGGAAAATGCCTTCGTTCTTCGCCCAGTCCTTCAACGAAGCGAGAATCTGCTCATCCGGGAACGCCAGCGCAACGCCGCCGGACTCTTTCAAAATCTCGAGCATGATGTAATCGCCGTAGGGCTTCGGCACGCGAAGGCCCGACGCAAACGTCTCCGCGTTCTGCCACATCTGACTCGACTTCTCGCCGCTGTCAAAAGCGCGCGCCACCGGCGCGCAACCGGCCGATTGCACCGCAATCATTTTCGGTCGTTTTCCCGGGTTCACCCATCCCAGTTCTTCGAGCTCGGCGAACGCTTTCCACATTCCGATCAATCCCACTCCGCCGCCCGTCGGATAAAAAACCGCCGCCGGATATTCCCACGCGAGTTGTTCCACAAGCTCGTAGCCCATCGTTTTCTTGCCTTCGATGCGGAACGGCTCCTTCAGCGTGGAAATGTCGAACCAGCCCTCTTTGTCTTTCCGCTCCGCGACCATTCTTCCGCAATCCGAAATCAAGCCATCCACCAGCGTCACATTCGCGCCGTACAAAACCGCCTCAACGTAGTTCGCAAATGGAACATCCTTCGGCATGAAAATATTCGCTTCAATGTCCGCCGCCGCCGCATACGCCGCCAGCGCGCCCGCCGCATTTCCCGCCGACGGCACCGCCAGTTTCTTGATGCCGAAATGCTTCGCCATCGTCACCGCCAGCGCCAGCCCGCGCGCCTTAAAACTCCCGGTCGGATTCGCGCCTTCTTCCTTCAAATAAACATTCGCATAGCGTTTGCTCCGCAGCATCGGCGTCCATCCTTCGCCGAGCGTCACCGGCACGACGTCCGGCAGCACCTCGCGATAGCGCCACATTCCCGGCCACGGCGATCGCGCGGCTTGCCCCGCAATCGCGTCGCGCTTCGCCGCGCCCCGCGCAGCCGAAAGGTCATACCGCACGTAAAGCGAACCGGCACAATCGGGACAAAGTGTCTGCGGCTTATCGGCCGCAATCGTTTTTTTGCACCGCGAACATTCGAAATGGCTGATATTTGGCATGCATCGAAGATAGCAGCGCCGCCGAGGCCGCGGCAAGTTCGCCGCAACTTTCCCCAATAATCCAGGCAATCGGCGCGAAGAAAAATCGCGCGGTATGGTCGCAGGCACGCTAAGATGTCGCGGCCCGATTTCCCCATGCAAACGACCCGACACGCAGCCAATCCCGCCAAAGCAACGGAAATTCGCACGACGTTTTTGTTTCAAGTGGCCGGCTTCGCGCTTCTCGCCGCCGGCTTCTTGTTGATTCGGTTTGTCCCCGGCCATCGAACAACGGCGGCCATCCGATGGATCGCCCTCTCGTCGCTCGGCGTCGCCGGTATTCGCAAGCGCACGCTCACCTTCTGGATTTTCTTTGCCATGCTCGCCGGCCTGGAAGTGGGCCTCGATTGGCCTGCGCTTGCCGCGCAACTCAAAATTCTCAGCGATATTTTCTTGCGGTTGATTAAAGTGATCGTCGCGCCGTTAATTTTGGGTACGCTCATCACCGGCGTCGCCGGCCACGGCGACGTGCGCAAAGTCGGCCGCATCGGCTGGAAAAGCCTGCTCTATTTCGAAGTGATCACCACCATCGCCCTTTTCGTTGGCGTCTTCGCCATCAATCTCACGCGCGCCGGCGTCGGCCTTTCGCTTCCCGCAAGTGCCGATGCCGTCGCCGCGCCGCAAACTGTCTCGCAATTAAAATGGGACGACTTTGTCCTGCACATTTTTCCGGAAAACATCGTCAAGTCCATCGGCGAAAATCAAATTCTCCAGGTCGCCGTCTTCGCCATTTTGTTCGCGCTGGCTCTGACGCGCATCGCGGAAAAATATCGCGCGCCGATGCTCTCGCTCGCCGAATCCCTGACGCAAGTCATGTTCAGCTTCACGAAAATCGTCATGTACTACGCACCCATCGGCGTCGGCGCCGCCATGGCCTACACCGTCGGCCATATGGGCGCCAGCGTGCTCCTGCCCTTGACGAAGCTGGTTCTCACCGCCTATGCCGCTCTGCTCGCTTTTCTGCTGCTCGTGCTCTTACCCGGAGCTTTGCTCGCCCGCGTGCCGCTCAAGCGCTTCCTCGGCGCGGTCGCCGAACCGGCGACAATCGCGTTCGCCACAAGCACGTCGGAAGCGGCCCTTCCTCGCGCCATGGAGTGCATGGAAGAATTCGGCGTGCCGCGTCGCATCGTCGCGTTCGTCATTCCCGCCGGCTACAGCTTTAACCTCGCCGGCTCCACGGTTTACCTCGCGGTCGCTTCCGTTTTCGTCGCGCAAGTCGCCGGCATTCACATGTCCTGGCGCGAACAGCTCTTCATGGTCTTTGCTCTCATGCTCACCAGCAAAGGCATCGCCGGCGTTCCTCGTGCCGTCCTCGTCGTCTTGCTCGCAACGTCTTCTTTATTTCATCTTCCCACCGAGCCCATTTTCATCATTCTCGGCGTGGACACTCTCGTGGACATGGCGAGAACTTCCGTAAATGTAATTGGAAATTGCCTGGCCAGTGCGGTCGTCGCAAGGTGGGAGGGCGAACTGAATCATTCGGGGCCAGGCGAATCGTAGCGCCTTTCAACCATCAGTGGTGCGAACCGCTCGTCCGCGCCTTCATTTCCGGTTTCGCATAAGCCGCGCGCTTTCCGTTTGGCGATGGATTCGCGCCGCCGCCGCACAAACCGTTTCCGCCGATCCGCCCCGCATCCGTTCGGTGAATAAATTCTCCCGCCCACAGCATGATGTCCAGCAAACGCGCCTTTTGCAGGTTGCTGAGCGCTTCGCATTTCAGCGAAACTTCCAGCGCTCCGCGCAGGTATTCGTTCATCGATTCTTTTAAATTGGTTGTGAAGCGGGAATCGTTGTTATTTTTCCTTCGTTCTGAATCAATCTGCTCGAGGAATTCATAACTACGCAAAACAAAATGATCGCAGCACAAATCTTCATCGCCAAGGGCAGTAACTCCATGCTCCAGGCAAGCAATATAACGGCAAGGTTTGTGAAGATGCATCGCACGCAGGTCCCCCGAGTCCCCAATGATCACTTGCTTTTTGAAACCTCTTGCTGCTACAGCCATGTCTTTCCCCTGCATCGGCCGTGCGCGCTTGGCGAGAAACGTTTCAGCCGGAATTTCGGCTAATTCGCGGCAGCCAGCGCCTCACAACCCGTAGAAAAATTCTCCGCGAGCGAAGCCATCGCTTCTTTTTTCGTTTCGCGTTTTGCTTCCGTCACCCGCGCGCTGTAGGTCTGCACGCGCAACGTTTGGTCGAGGTAGGGCGCCAGCTTCTGCCGCAGCCAGTCGGCGCGTCGCTCGCGCGCTTCCGCGAATCCGCCCGGCTGCCAGAACGTCAACACCGTCACCAGCCGCGATTCCATTTCCGATACCAGCACCAGCGCCTGCAAAAATTCCCGGTCGCGGCCGAACGAGTCTTCCAGGATCGCGTCGATCGTCTCGCGAACTTTCTCCTCGTGGCCGGCTTTCACCACAAAATCCGACCGCAGCGCCACAACCCGCTTGTGCCCGCGCGCTTTCGATTTTTTGTTTTGTCTGGAGTTTGAAACGAAGGCGGGCCCGGTCCCAAATTCCCCAACTGCTGGTTCTCGCAACGCTGTTCTCCTCTATCGCTCACAAAAAAAAGGGAGGCGGATCGGGATTGGCTCTCCCACTCAACCCCGGTCCGCCGCCTCAGGGGCACGCCACGGAACGATTGCTCGTCCCGAGGGTGTAGGTTTCCGATCTTCAGGATTCCTATGGCCGGGTAGTGCGCCTCGCCGCAAAACCGTTACACAACTTTTCCATTCGAAACCAACTGTTTATTGCCCAACCACAAAGTCACGGCTATACTTCCCAGTCCTAGAGCTCTCCAAGTGGAACTTTACCTATTTGACGCCGACTACGTGCAGCGCCTCCGCAACGGCGATCCCGAATCGGAACAGCACTTCGTCGGCTATTTTCGTCAACTTTTGCGAATCAAGCTCCGCGCCCGCTATTTGCCTGCCGACGTGATCGACGATATCCAACAGGAAACCTTCGCCCGGTTCTTCCGCGCCCTGCGAAAAGAGGGCGCCATTCACCATCCGGAGCGAATCGGCTCCTATGTCAACTCGGTTTGCAATTTCGTCTTGCAAGAGCACTACCGCGACCAGGGCAAGCACCAACCGGCCGAAGACGCCGACACCGAAATCCCCGACAAGGTATTGAGTTTAGAGAAGTTAGCAATCACCGAAGAGGTCAACGAACGGGTCCGCGAAGCCGTTACCTCACTTTCGCCCCGCGAACGCGACCTGATTCGCCGTGTCTTCTTCGAAGAGATGGAAAAAGACGAAGTCTGCGCCGAGCTCGGCGTCAGTCGCGATTACCTCCGCGTTCTACTGCATCGCGCCATCGAACACCTTCGTGAGTTATTGGAAAATAAGGACTTACAGCCGAAATCTCGCGAGCCAGTCAGGAAGAAAAAGTGAAACGATTTTCCGGGTCCCTGCACTATACCCTCGGATGGAGAACATGGACCACACCGAAGCAGTGCGAATGCAAGCTGTTGAAAAATATATACTTGGCGAGCTGACGCCCTACGATCGCGCCCACTTCGAAGAGCACTACTTCGATTGCCCCGATTGCGCGCTCAACCTCCGCTCCGGCGTCGCCTTCGCTGCCGCCAGCCGTCAGTATTTTGCTGAATCTGCCGTCCCCGCCAAAGTCGCTCATTCGCCGCGAATTGGTTGGTTTGCTTGGCTCAAGCCTTTCGTTGCGGTCCCGGCATTCGCAGCCCTGATTGCCGTCATCGCCTACCAAAACACCGTTAGCATTCCGCATCTCAAGCATGAAATCGGCTCGCCGGCCGCAGCCACAACGACCGTCGCACCCTGGTTCTCGCTCGTCACCGCCAGCGTTCACGGTTCTTCGGGTACGCGAGTCGAACTCCAGCCGGGCCAGCCCTTTTATCTTTTCTTTGACATCACCGCCGCGCCGCGCCAGTCCGATTCCGTTTTTCTTTTGCAAGTCCAGAATGCCACCGGCAAAACCCTTGTCACCTCCACCGTCTCCGCCGAGCGCGCGCAAAAAAGCGTCGTCCTTGCCATTCCTCCCGGCTTCCGCGAAGGCGACTACAAACTCATCATCACCGATCAAGCGGCCGGAACCTCCACTGCGGCCGGCGAACTCCCGTTTACAGTTGCATTTTCGCGATAAATTCTGCAGCATTAACCGCTCAATAGTTACGTTCAAGAGGTGATACGTATGTCCCCCAAGACACCCCGTACGTTCCATTTCCACGCGTGCGCTCACGCGTTCAGCGCAAATTTCACTCGTCCGTTTCATCATCAGATCGACATTCAGGCGCAAAGCGCTCTGCCCGTCATCGGTGGCCACGGCCACGCTCGCGTCGATGCGTTCGAATTTCGCAGCTTCATTTCGTTCAAGCAGGGCTATTCGCACGTCTCCGGCGGCCATCAAGCCGACGACGATACGCACAACACGCTCGCCACCGCCGTGCTCGAAGGCTTGAATATGTTCGATGTGCTCACCGTCGATCGCGTCGTCTCGCGCCTCTATTCGAAACACCATGCCGATAAAAAAGAAGGCAACATCACGTGGGTCGGCAGCAAATTCGAAAATCTCCGCATCGCCGGCTGCGAAGTCCACCTCGAATTGAATCACAATGTTTTCGCGGACCTGCTAACCTTCGAAGCGGCGGAATCGGCCTTTAAGAAAGGCGGCGATTTCAGGAAAATAGCCGAGGACCCGCTCGGCACCGGTAACGCTCTCAAGCCGGCCGACGTAGACGGAGCTTTTCTTTGTTCGATCGTGAAAAACATCAGAGTCGATTGCCCGGGCGTCAAAGTCCATCGCCACTCTCTCTATGTGCCCGGCTTTGGCAAAGTCTTTCTCGGCGAACTCCTCATCAAACCGAGCGAAAAAACGCTCACCATGCTTCGCTTCGAACTCGGTTCCACGACCAGCGGCGGCGGCACCGGCGGCGGAACAAAAACCAACGGCCGGCCCTACCCATAAAGCGTCTAGTCCCGCTCTTTTTATTTCTTTTGCCGTTTGGCTGCCATAAGGGCGCACGGTCGCCGCAGCCCATTTCCGACGACGCCGAATACGCGCGCATACGCCTTGAGTTCGAAAAGGGCGATCTCGATGCCGCACTGAAGGACGTCCAATCCCTCGCCATTCGCACCGCCAACCTTGGCGACGACTGGATTTGGCGCGTTCGCCTTCTCAAAGCCGAAATTCTTGTTTGGCGCGGCACTGCAGAAGACGTTTTGCCGCTGCTTTCTAGCCCTGTCCCTGAAACTCTCGCCAACAAAGACTATGCAATTCGCCGATTGACTTTCCTGGGCCTGGCCGAAGGCCACGCTCACGATTTTGACAAATCCGCTAGAAGCCTCAGCCTGGCCGAGAATCTTGCTACCAGCGCCCACCCTGAACTTCTTGGAGAAATTTACCTCGCGCGCGGTTCCGTACTTGTCGACCACGGCCTTTACGAAGATGCGCTAAAGGCCTACCAAATTGCTTTTCAGAAAGCGCGTGAATTCCACAAGCCATTTCTCGAGGCAAATTCCGCCGGCAGTCTTGGCTACGCACTCACATGGTTGGAACACTACGATCAGGCCATCGATTGGTACAAGACGTCGCTGGCGTCCTCGGATTTGTTCGGCGCGCGCGCAACTTCCGCCAAGACCCTCGGGAATCTAGGCTGGACTTATCATGAGTTCGGCGATTTGCAGAACGCTCTAGCCCAGTTTGAAAAGGCGGAAGAGGCCGCGCGCCTCGCGGGCTTGGAACTGGATCGCGCCTACTGGCTTCTAAGCGTCGGCACAGTTGAATTTGACCTGGGGAACATGCAAGCCGCGGAAACGCACATGACCGACGCCTTGAAGCTGGCGGAACAACTTCACGATTCTTCCACTCTCAGCGAATGCAATGAAAATCTCGCTCTGCTTGCCCTTCAGAATGGCCAATTTGCCAGCGCTCACCAGCGCCTCAACGAAGCCGATCGATACAATTCTCCAAATCCCGATTTCAAGCGGACCCAGTATCATCAACTTCTTTCCGCCGAGCTTGCCTTCCGCGAAAATCAACTCGATGCCGCCGCGAGCCAGCTGGCGTTACTTGCTGCCGCTCCCCGTGCTCCCACCTCTCTTCGTTGGGAGGCTCAGGCCACTCTCGCACAAGTCCATGCGGCGCAACGAAAGTTTGCCGTGGCCGAAAAGGAATTCTCGCTTGCCATTTCCACCATCACTCATGCGCGGGACGCCATAGAGCATGAAGACTTCCGTCTTTCTTTTCTTTCCAGCGCCATCCGTTTCTACGACGAATACATTAATTTTCTTCTCGCGCAAAATCGGCCCCTCGACGCCCTCAAAACGGCTGACCTTAGTCGCGCTCAAACACTTGAACGCGGACTTTCCTCGCTCCGCGATAAAAACAATTCCGATCGCACACCATCGTTTAATCCAACGCAACTCGCGCGTTCCCAGCACGCCACGCTGCTCTTTTATTGGCTCGGTCAGCAGCGGTCCTACCTGTGGGTGATCACGCCACAAAAAGTTTCTCTCCTCTTAATCCCTCCGGGCCCCGACCTGGATGCGCTCGCTCAATCCTATCGTCTGTCGTTTCTTAATCCCCGCGATCCGCTTGATTCGCGCGTAGGCGATGGCCAAAAGCTTTACGATGCGCTCATTCGACCTGCGCAAAATCTCATTCCACAAAACTCCCGTGTCATTGTTCTTCCGGACGGCAAGCTCAATAGCCTTAACTTCGACACTCTCATCGTCAATGAGCCTACCCCACACTATTGGATCGAAGATGTTACCGTCTCCGTCGGAACATCACTTGCTCTCCTCTCCCGCTCTGCTCGAACGCAGACGCCGAAATCGCCGAATCTTCTTTTCTTCGGTGACGCGCTCCCCGCCAGCACGGACTTTCCGCCTCTCGCAGATGCTGGCAAAGAATTCACAGTCCTAGAACCGCTTTTTCCCGCGCCTCGACGCTCCATATTCACCGGCGCAAGAGCGGTAAGATCCAACTATCTTTTGAGCAACCCGCGCCAATTCAGTTTTCTCCACTTCGCCACTCACGGCATTGCCAGCACCGCTCACCCTTTGGAGTCGGCGATCATCCTGTCTCCTGAAGGCGATCAGTACAAACTTTACGCGCGGGATATTGTTAAGCTGCCGTTGAACGCTTACCTCGTTTCCATTTCCGCTTGCAACGGCGCCGGTGAACGCGAGTTCGCCGGTGAAGGTCTCGTCGGTTTGTCTTGGGCCTTCCTTCGCGCCGGAGCGCATAACGTCGTCGCCGGCCTCTGGGAGGTCAGCACTGCTTCCGCTCCCCAAATCATGGACGATCTCTACAAAGGCGTTACCGCGGGCCAGGATCCCGCCTCCGCGTTGCGCAAGGCCAAACTGAACCTCCTCCACTCGAAAGGTCCTTACCGCCGCCCCTTCTACTGGGCCCCCTTCCAGCTCTATTCCGGCTCCTGATTTCCGGTGGCACAGCCATTCCTGGCTGTGCTCTTACGATCGCAATCTCAAAGCGCAGCCACCGTCTTCGCCGGGGCGCGATCCCCAAGGCGCCAGCCGCCACGCAAACTGCAAACTCTTATCTATCGCGAGTCGCTTTTGTAGGGCCGGCTTTCCGAAGCCGGCCTTCTCGCGAAAACGACCGCTCCGCCTCTCACTCCATCGGCAACCCCACATAATTCTCCGCCAGCGTCGCCATCCCCGCCCGCGAACTCGTCACGTAATCGAGTTCCGCCATTTGCCGCCGCCGGTCAAACTCCCCATCGTCCTCAAATCGGTGCAGCAGGGAAGTCATCCACCACGAAAACCGCTGCACCTTCCACACTCGCCGCAAACAAATCTCCGAATATCTCTCGAGCAGTTCCCGCTTTCCGTTCGTATAAAACTCCTTCAACCCCGCCGCCAGCACTCGCACATCCGCCACCGCCAGATTCAATCCCTTCGCTCCCGTCGGCGGAACAATATGCGCCGAATCCCCCGCCAAAAACATTCGTCCATATTGCATCGGCTCCACCACGAAACTTCTCATCCCCGTCACGCCTTTTTGCATCACTCGCCCGCGCGCCAACTTGAATCCATCCCGCGTCGCAAATCGCAATTGCAATTCCTCCCAAATTCGTTCATCCGGCCACTCCGTCAAATCTTCGTCCGGCTTGCACTGCAAATACAGCCGGCTGATTTTTGGCGAACGCATGCTCATCAAAGCAAAACCGCGTTCGTGGTTCGCATAAATCAATTCGTGCGAAGCCGGCGGCGCCTCCGCTAAAATTCCCAGCCACCCAAACGGATAATTCCGCTCGTACGTCTTCAAAATTTTCTCCGGAATCGCTTCGCGGCAAATTCCATGAAATCCATCGCATCCGGCAATAAAGTCGCACTCAATCTCTTTCGCTATCCCATCCTCTTCGAATCTAATGAGCGGCTTCTCGCTCTCCATCCGCTCGACGCTCACATCTCGCGCTTCAAAAATAATTTCCCCGCCCGCCTCCATCCTCGCCGCCACCAAATCCTTGATCACTTCATGCTGCGCATAAATCATCACGCCCTTGCCGCCCGTCAACTCCGCAAAATCGATTCGGTGTCCGCGCCCGCCAAATCGCAGCTCCACGCCGTAGTGCATCAGCCCCTGCCGCATCATCCGCTCGCCCAAACCGAGCTGGTTAAGCAAATCCACCGTCCCTTGTTCCAGCACACCCGCCCGCACTCGCTCTTCAATGTGTTCCCGCGTCTGCGCCTCGAGCACCACACAGCCAATCCCCGCCCGCTGCAGCAGGTGCGCCAGTACGAGCCCCGCCGGACCCGCTCCAATAATCCCTACCTGCGTTTTCATCGCTTTTCTATTGGCTATCCTTATTATGTATGATATAGTTATTCGTGAATCACAACCCCACGCCCGCTAAACTCAGCAGAATCAGTAGTTCCGCAAGTTTTTCGTCTATCTCTCCTGGATTCTGTCACTTACGCACTCTTTTCACAAACCGGTCCTCGAAATTTCCGCCTAAGCTCATTCCTTTCATTCATTTGCGCACTCTTGCCAAATTGATGGGCGGGTGGGGTACAGAAGCTCTGCCACCCGGCACAATCGCGCTGGAAGGGTGCAGCTGGGTCTCGGGGATGGTATCCTCTCGTCTTCGACTTGCCGCCTTCTCGCTGGAGTTTTGTCATGAATCCTGAAAATCCTCCACGTATCTCCATCGTTGACCGCCACGGCCACGCCCTCTCCGGCTCGCCCGGCGCCATCGCCGCGCTGGCCGGCCGCCCTCTCCAGCCGAACCGCGGCACTTCGCTGAATCTTGATTGGGTCGAAAGCGTTCGCGTCAATACCAGCGCCGTCGAACGCCGCGCCGCCACCATCGCCACGCGCCGCACCGTGAAAAAAGACTGGCAGGTCGCCTGGCTCCTTCGCGCAATCTCTTGCATGGACCTGACAACCCTGAGTGGCGACGACACCGACGAGCGTGTGCGCCGACTTTGCTCCAAAGCGCGCCAGCCCATTCAACACGAAATTGTGCGGAAACTGGGAATTGCGGAACTGAATATCCACGTCGGCGCCGTTTGCGTCTACCACCTTTTTGTTGAAACCGCCCGCCGCGCGCTCGAAGGGACAAAAATAAATGTCGCCGCGGTCTCCACCGGATTTCCGGCCGGCCTCTCGCCGTTTGAAGATCGCGTTTCGGAAATTCGCCGCTCCGTTGCCGCCGGCGCGCACGAAATTGACGTGGTCATCACCCGCGCGCACGTTTTCGGCGCACAGTGGCAAAAACTGTACGACGAAATTGTCGCGTTCAAAGATGCGTGCGGCCCCGCGCATTTAAAAGTAATTCTCGGCACCGGCGATCTGCTCACGCTTCGCAATGTCGCCAAGGCCAGCCTCGTCGCCATGATGGCCGGCGCCGATTTCATCAAAACTTCCACGGGAAAAGAAACCGTCAACGCCACGCTGCCCGTCGGTCTCGTGATGACGCGCATGATCCGTGAATACGCCGAGGAAACCGGCACCGCCGTCGGCTTCAAGCCCGCCGGCGGAATCAAAACGGCGAAGCAATCTTTGGAATGGCTCGCGCTGATGAAGGAAGAACTCGGCAATTCGTGGCTCGAACCGCACCTGTTTCGCTTCGGCGCCAGTTCGATGCTGGGCGACATCGAACGCCAGCTCGAATTTCATTCGACGGGCCGTTATTCCGCGGAGTATCGTCACCCAATCGCGTGACACACTAAATTATGAGCGTTCTCGAAAAATACAAAACAATGGAGTACGGTCCCGCTCCCGAAGACCCGAAAGAGACTTTGCATTGGCTCGACGCGCACCAGCGCCGCTTCGGCCATTTCATTGGCGGCACTTGGCACGCGCCATCCGAAGGAAAATATTTTGAAACTTCCGATCCCGCGACGGGAGAAAAAATTGCCGATGTCGCGCAGGGAAGCGCCGCCGATATCGACGCGGCGGTAAAAGCGGCGCGCGCCGCCCTTCCTGTGTGGCAAGGATTCTCTTCGCACGAGCGCGCGAAAATTCTGTACGCGCTGGCGCGGCAGATTCAAAAACATTCGCGCCGCCTCGCCGTTCTTGAAACGATCGACAACGGCAAACCCATCCGCGAAAGCCGCGACATCGACATCCCGCTTGTCGCTCGCCATTTTTATCATCACGCCGGCTGGGCGCAACTGCTCGGCCAGGAATTTCCCGGCTACTCCGCTTGCGGCGTGGTCGGCCAGATCATTCCGTGGAATTTTCCGCTGCTCATGCTGGCCTGGAAAATCGCGCCGGCTCTCGCGACCGGAAACACCGTCGTCTTGAAACCGGCGGAGTTTACTCCTCTCACCGCACTGGCCTTTGCGGAAATTTGCACCGAGGTTGCACTGCCGGCCGGCGTCGTGAACATCGTCACGGGCGACGGTTCCACCGGCGAAGCGCTCGTGAAGCACGCCGGCGTCGACAAAATCGCTTTCACCGGATCCACCGAAGTGGGCCGGGCGATTCGCCGGGCGACCGCGGCATCGCACAAAAAACTTTCGCTCGAGCTCGGCGGAAAATCGCCGTTCATTATCTTCGAAGACGCGGATCTGGATAGCGCCGTCGAAGGATTGGTCGACGGGATCTGGTTCAACCAGGGGCAAGTCTGTTGCGCAGGCTCGCGCCTTCTGATGCAGGAAAGCATCGCGGAAAAACTCACGCGCAAAGTGCAAGCCCGCATGAGCACGCTGCGCGTCGGCTCGCCGCTCGATAAAGCCATCGACGTCGGCGCCATCGTCGCGAAAGTGCAGCTCGAGCGCATCGACAGTCTGGTCAAGCAGGGAATAGCCGAAGGCGCCACTTGCTGGCAGCCGGAAATTGTAATGCCGTCGCGCGGGCTGTATTACAAGCCGACTTTTTTGAGCAACGTGCATCCGACTTCCATCGTCGCGCAACAAGAAATCTTCGGACCCGTGCTTGCCGCAATGACGTTCCGCACGCCGAAAGAAGCCGTCGAACTTGCGAACAACACGGCTTACGGACTGGCCGCGAGCGTCTGGAGTGAAAGCATCAACGTTTCGCTTCACGTTGCGTCGCAACTGAAAGCCGGCGTCGTCTGGGTCAATTGCACAAATATGTTTGACGCGGCGTGCGGTTTCGGCGGCTACCGCGAAAGCGGATTTGGCCGCGAAGGTGGCCGCGAAGGGTTGCTCGAATATCTCGAGCCTTCTTGGTTCAAAGGAGCACGCACACTTTCCGCGGCGGTTCCGGCGAATGGCGCTGCGGAAGTTGCGAGTCCGAGCGTCGATCGCACCGTGAAGCTTTACATCGGTGGAAAACAAGCGCGTCCCGATTCCGGTTACAGCGTCGAAGTGCGCGGCACAAACGGGCAGCTGCTCGGCGAATCTCCATTGGGCAACCGCAAAGACATTCGCAACGCCGTCGAAGCCGCGCGCAAACCGGAAGCCTGGGCGAAAGCGACGGCGCACAATCGCGCGCAGATACTTTTTTACATCGCGGAAAATCTCTCGCAGCGAGGCGCGGAAATCGCCCAGCGTCTTTCCGCCGCCGTCGGCGCGAAGCAGGCTGAAGAGGAAGTGAAAGCCAGCATCGAACGACTTTTTTCGTATGCTGCCTGGACCGACAAATTCGACGGCGCCGTGCACAACCCGCCGTTCCGCAATATCGCCATTGCCATGAACGAGCCCGTCGGAACCGTCGGCGTATTGTGCCCGGCCGATGCGCCGCTGCTTGGTTTTTTCTCGCTGGCGCTTCCGCTCGTCGCCGCGGGCAATTCGATCGTCGCCGTTCCTTCCGAAAAATATCCGCTCATCACCGGCGATTTGTATCAGGTCTTTGATACCAGCGACTTGCCCGGCGGAGTCGTCAATCTCGTTCCCGGCCGTGCGTCGGAATTGCTAAAGACGCTTGCCGGACACGACGACCTCGACGCGATCTGGTGTTACGGCGACGAATCCCTTTGTGCAAGCGCAAAGGCGCTCTCCGCCGGAAATTTGAAACAAGTCTGGACGAACGAAGGCCGCGCCATCGACTTTTTTGACCGCGCCCAGGGCGAAGGACGCTGGTATCTTGAACACGCCTATCAAGTAAAAAATATCTGGGTTCCCTACGGCGAGTAAATTTCCAGTGGCCACCGCACAAACCGAACTTGCAAACGCGAACCACGATTCGCGAGCGGCGTTTCGCTACCCGGCGTTCACGATTTTTCAAACCGCGCGCTGCCTCGTCGTGCTCGCCCTCGAAATGCAAGCCGTCGCCGTCGGCTGGCAAGTCTACGAAATCACCAAGCGTCCACTCGATCTCGGCCTCGTCGGCCTCGCGCAATTCCTCCCCGGCATCGTCCTGTTCCTTCTGGCCGGCCACGTCGCCGATGTGTTCGACCGCCGCAGGGTCCTGATTTCGTGCGAAGCGGGCTTCGGCGTCTGCTTCGTTTTGTTGCTGGCGCTTACGGCGCACGGAACGCGTTCGGTTGCGGCGATTTACGTGGTGCTTGTTTTGCTCGGCATCGTCCGGTCTTTCAATGGTCCGGCGAGCCGCGCGATTCTTCCGCATCTGGTTCCGGAGGAACATTTTCAGAATTCCGTGGCGTGGGCTTCGGGAATGTTTCAACTGGCCACGATTCTTGGGCCGGTTCTGGGCGGATTGATCTACGCGATTTTTCGCGGGCCTTTTGCGGTTTATCTGATTGCGTCGGTGGTCACCACCGTGGCGGTGGGAATGCTGTTGCGGCTGAAGATTTCCATTCGTCCGCGCGCCAAAGCGGAATCGAGTTCTTCCTCTGTGTTCGAAGGGTTCCGTTACATCTGGCGCGGAAAATTAATTCTTGGGGCGATTTCGCTGGATTTGTTCGCCGTGCTTCTGGGCGGAGCGGTGGCTCTGCTTCCCGTTTACGCGAAGGAAATTTTTCAAACCGGGCCGTGGGGCTTGGGAATTTTGCGCAGCGCGCCGGGCGTTGGCGCGGGGATCATGGCGATCGCCATTGCGCACTGGCCGCTGCGAAAAAATGCCGGCGCAACGATGCTCTGGTGCGTGGCCGGATTCGGATTGTTCACGGTGCTGTTTGGAATTTCGCGGAGCATGATTGTTTCGCTGATCGCGCTGTTTCTTGTGGGCGCGACGGACATGGTGAGCGTGATCGTGCGCGGCACGCTGATTCAAGTCGCCACGCCGGATCACATGCGGGGCCGCGTGAATGCGGTGGACATGATTTTTATCGGCGCATCGAACGAACTCGGACAGTTTGAATCGGGCGTGACGGCGCAACTCTTCGGCGCGGTGCGCGCCGTGATTTTGGGCGGAGTCGCCGCGATCGTCGTGACGGGGCTGTGGGCGTGGATGTTTCCGGAATTGCGAAAAGTGAGTCAGCTGACGTTCAAGGAAAAAACGTAATCAGCGCGTGGCGTGAAGCGCGGCGTGGGCCGCGCCGAGAATCGGCGCATCTTCGTTCAACACGACGGCAATGGGAATATTCTGCAGGATCGGACCGAGCGGCCCTTTGTCGGCAAACGCCGCGCAGAAGGAACTCTTTTGCAGCAGCGGAAGAATCTTCACGGCAATTCCTCCGGCAAGATAAACGCCGCCGTACGCGAGCACGCGCAGCGCGAGATTGCCGGACTCGGCGCCGAACGCATCGGTCCAGAAGTCCAGCGTTTCGACGCACGCGGCGCAAGCACCCGTCAAGGCATTCTGCGTAATTTCCGCGGCGGATTCTCCGGCGGCGCGATCGAACGATGCATGGCGAATATCGGGGGCAAGAAATTCGTGAATGGGCCGGAAACCGCGGCCGGAGAAAAGTTCCTCGCAGGAGACGCGCGCGAGGCGATGTTTCAGGTAAGTCAGGAAGGCGATTTCGCGATCGGAGCGCGGAGCGAAATCGGCGGAGCCGCCTTCGGAGGGCGCGGCGCGATGGCCGTGGCCGTCCCAGTACAGAACGGCTTCGCCAAGTCCGGTGCCCGCGGCGATGATGGCGATATTGTCTTGGGGATGGTCGACGCCGCGATTGAGAAAAAGAAAATCTTCGGGCGCAAGTTTTTGCAAGCCGCGAGCGGTGGCGACGAGATCGTTCATGAGGACGACGCGCTCGCGCGGAAGTTTCAGGCGAGCGGCGAGGGAGGCGGCGTCGAGAATCCACGGAATGTGCGCGGCGTGCAAGCGGCCATCGACGACGGTGCCGGGAACGCCGAAGCCGGCGGCGGTGACGGTGCGGTCGGGGTCGGATTGGAGTGCCTGCGCGGCAAACGATGCGATGAGGTGTTCGAAACTGGAAAAATCGCGCGTGGCGTAGCGTTGTTTGAAGGCAAGCTTAAGCGTGCCGCCGTGATCCACGTAGGCAGCGAGATTGCATTTTGTTCCGCCGATGTCGCCCGCAATGATCACGAGTCGTTTCCTTGTGACTAGTCTAACTTTTCCGGCGTGTATTTTCTGGTAAGTTCGAGCACGCGGCGATAGTAATCGCGTTGCGTGAGGGCGTAAGCGGCGTCTTCGTCGATGATGAAGGTGACGTCGGGATGAAGCTGAAGGGCGGAGGCGCTGACGGAAGAAGAGATGGGGCCTTCGATGGCTTTGGCGACGGCGGCGGCTTTGGATTTACCGGTGGCGAGAATCAAAATGCGGCGGGCGTCGAGGATGGTGCCGATACCCATGGTGATGGCACATTCGGGAATTTCCATGCCCGGTGGAAAAAATTTGCGGTTGTCTTCGATGGTTTCGCGGGTGAGTTCCTTGAGGCGCGTGCGGGAAGCGAGGCTGGAATTCGGTTCGTTGAAGCCGATGTGGCCGTTGCGTCCGATGCCGAGGATCTGCAAATCGATGCCGCCGGCGGATTTGATCGAGCGTTCGTATTCGTCGCAATACGCGGAATAGTCTTTGCGAAGCGCGCCGTCGGGAATATGGATATTGGCGGGCGAGAAATTCACTTTGGCGAAAAAACTGGAGTGCATGAAGTAATGGAAACTTTGCGGCGACTCCGGAGGCAGGCCGAGGTATTCGTCCAGATTGAAGGATGTAGCTTGCGAAAAATCGAGGCCGGCGGAATGGTGAAGCGAGATCAACTCTTCGTACATGCCGAGCGGGGTGCTGCCGGTGGCCAAACCGAGGACAAGCTTTGGATTGGCGCGGAGCGAAGAGGCGACGATGCGCGCCGCTTCCTGGCCGACTTCCTTGCTGTTTTCCTTGAGGACTACGAGCATGGGCGGGGAACGCTCCCGAGACAGCGAACAAGAATAAACGTGTTTTGCCGGGGCCGCATCAACGGAAACGCCGGATCAGGAGATTGTGGCGATCGGAACGGTAGAGCCCCAAAACGTAGATGAGGGCTTTTCCGCTCGAGGAAAAAATAACCTGGCGGATGCGAAGCAAGGGATCGCGGCGGGGAATGCCGAGAAGGTCGGCGATTTCCGGATCGGCGGCGGTGGCATCGACTTCCTCGTCGGCATAGCCGAGCTTCACGCCGTAATTGCGTTCGAGAAGCGCAAACAAAGATTCGCGGCCGAGCGGCGCGCCAAGAAGGCCGGGGAATTCTTTTTGCGAGAGGTAACAGGTTTCGAGAGCGAAGGGTTCGTCGGCGGCCTGGCGAATGCGTTCGAGTTTGACAAGCGGTTCATCGGGAGGGAGCGAAAGGCGGGCGGCGACTTCGGGTTCGCTGTCGATGGACTTGAGGCTGAGAATGTTCGAGGCGGCGGTAAGACTGCGAGCGGCCATCTGCTCGGTGTAGCTCATGAGTTTGTTGAAATGAATCTTGGGGGTGGCGACGAAGGTGCCGATGCCGCGGCGGCGTTCGACGAGGCCTTCGTGTTCGAGCGTGGCGAGGGCGTGGCGGGCGGTCATAAGGCTGACTTGATGCATTTTGGCGAGATCGCGCTCGGAAGAAACGGGATCGCCGGGGCGAAGCTGGCCAGCGTCAATGCGCTTGCGGATGGTGCTTTGGATGCGCTGATAGGCCGGAATGCCAGAACCAGTCTTCTGGGGCATGCCAAGCACCTCGGGTGCCACGGAGTGCAAAAGCCGGGCGGAATTTGGACACACGGCAGCGCTATAGAGGACGCGAGCAATGAGGCCAGTACGAAAAGTAAATTACAGGTTTTACGAGGGCAAGTCCAGCGGCGAGATATATAGCGGCGAAATTGACGGGAAATGGGCGGTTGAGGGCGTTCCGCGGCGAGGACTTCGGCGGCGATTTTGAAGGCGTGATTGGCGGCGGGGACGCCGCAATAGATGGCGGCGTGGAGCAGGGTTTCGCGGATTTCGTCGGGAGTGACGCCGTTGTTGCGGGCGGCGCGAAGGTGAAGGCGGAATTCTTCTTCGCGGTTGAGGGCCACGGTCATGGCGAGGGTGAGAAGGCTGCGCGTGTGACGGGAGAGGCCGGGGCGGGACCAGACTTCGCCCCAGGCGTACCGCGTGATCAAATCCTGAAATGGCGCGGTGAAGTCCGTGGCGGATTGCGCGGCTCCGTCGACATGATCGTTGCCGAGGACTTCGCGGCGGATTTTCATGCCTTGCTGGTGGCGTTCGCGTTCGTCCATTTGGTTGCGCCTCACGCAGAGAGAAAGTTTGCAAGTTCGGGAGTGAAATGGGACGCGGCTTCGATATTGGAGAGATGAGCGGCGTGGAATTCGGCGAAGCGCGCGCCGGGAATTTTTTCGGCGAGGAAGCGGCCGTCGGCGGGAGGAGTGGCGAGATCGTGAGAGCCGGCGATGATGAGGGTGGGGAGTGCGATGGAGGCGAGATTCGCGCGCGCGTCAAATTCGCGGAGGGCGGCGCAGCAATTCGCGTAGCCCTCGGGATTGGTGGATTCGAGCATGGATTTTGTTTTCGCGATGACGCCGGGATGAATCGCCGCGAAGTCTGGAGTGAACCAACGGCCGATGACGGCGGCGGAGACGTCCTTCATGCCGCGAGCGAGAACGGCATCGATGCGGGCGTTCCAGGAATCGGGTGTGCCGATTTTGGCGCCGGTGTTGCAAAGGATGAGTTTTTGAATGCGATGAGTGGCGTGAAGGCCGAGCCAGATGCCGATTTGACCGCCCATGGAGAGGCCGCAAAAGTGGACGCGATCGAGATGCAGCGCGTCGAGGAGATGGAGAACATCGCTCGCGAGGAGTTCGATGGAGTAAGGACCGGGAGGGATGGAGGATTGGCCGTGGCCGCGCGTGTCGTAGCGAAGGAGGCGGAAGCGCGAAGAGAGGGCGGCGAGTTGCGGGTCCCACATGGAGAAATTGGCGCCGAGAGAATTGGAGAGGACGAGGACGGGAGCGGAGTCCGGGCCGGCGAGGGAGTAGTGGATGCGGACGTCGGTGAGATCGGCGAAGGGCATGGGTCAACCTTTGGCGGAACGAAGTTGAGATTTTTGGCGGGAACGTGCGGCTTTTAGAACGGAATCGACGATCGCCGACGAAGAGCCGAGATAGTTGAGGGGATCGAAGAGGCGGTCGAGATCGGCGGCGGAGAATTCGGCCTGGGAGGAGAGAACATCGCGAAGGTGGCGTTTGGAGGAAACGGCGGACCGGCAGGCGGCTTCGATTTTTTCGTGCGCGGCGGGGCGGCCGATTTTTTCGGCGAGGGCCATGGAGACGGCTTCGGCGTAGATGAGGCCGCGAGTGAGATCGAGATTTTGGCGCATGCGCGTGGTATCGATTTGGAGATTGGGCGCGAGCGCGGCAAGGTGATGAAGCGCGCCGGCGGTGAGGCGGACGATTTCGGGGAGAGTGATCCATTCGGCGTGCCAGGAGCCGAGGCCGCGTTGATGCGCTTGCGCCTGCGTTGTGAAGATGGTGCTGACGAGACCGGGGATGCAATTTGTGGCGGCGAGAATGGCGGCGCAAGCGACGGGATTTTGTTTGTGGGGCATGGTGGAGGAAGCGCCGCGGCCGGGAGTGTGCGGTTCGGCGATTTCGGCGACTTCGGTTTGCATGTGAAGAGAGAGGTCGAGGGCGATCTTATTGAGCGTGCCGGCAGAGAGGGCGAAGGTGGAAGCGATTTCGGCGATGCGATCGCGATGGGAATGCCAGGAAGCGGAGGGGAGCGGGAGAGAAAGCGCTTCGGCGAGATGTTTCGAAACGAGAAGGCCGTTGGCGCCGAGGGCGGCGAGAGTGCCGACGGCGCCGCCAAATTGCAGAGCGAAGGCGCGATCGGAGAGCGAGAGAAGGCGATCGCGGTGACGGAGGAGAGCGTCGAGCCACGTGGCGACGAGGAAGCCGAAGGAAGTGGGGAGAGCTTGTTGAAGGAGGGTGCGCGCGACGAGGGGAGTGGCGCGGTGTTTTTCGGCGAGGGCGGCGAGGGAATCGCAGAGTGAATCGAGATCGGAAAGAATGGCGGAGGAGGCGGAGCGGAGTTGAAGAATGAGGCCGGTGTCGATGGCGTCCTGGCTGGTGGCGCCCCAGTGGACGAAGCGGGCGGCGCCGGGATTTTGTTTGGCGACGAGCTGCGTGAGTTGCTTGACGAGAGGGACGGCGAGATTGGCGGAGGCGGGAACGGCGGCGGCGAGGGCGGGCAAATCAAAAAGTTCGGCGCGGCAATGGGCGGCGATGGCGGAGGCGGCTGCGGCGGGGAGAATGCCGGCCTTGGCTTCGGCGCGGGCGAGGGCGGATTCGAAATCGAGCATTGCCTGGACGCAAGCTGCATCGGAGAAAAAAGGTTCGACGGTGGGGGAATAGAGGAGGCCATCGAGGAGCGGCATGAAGAGAGTGTAAACGTTCCGGGGCCGAGGAAAAACGGTTTCGTGGGGCGGGAGGGCGTAAGGTAGACTGCGGCGCGGCGGGCGGGAACGAGGACGACGGCGGAAGGATGGAAGTTGAGAGGGATGTTCTGGTTTTTCCTGATGCAGAGTTCACAGAGAATGCAGAGAAGAGGAAAGGAAGTTGAGACGGGGCTGAAGGGCGCGTGAAAACAAGGATCTGAAACAAGAGATTGAATACACCGACGAAAGACGGGGCGGGGCGATGAAGAAGAATCGGAAAGAGATTCAGGTGGAGTGGGGCGACTGCGATCCGGCGGGGATTGTGTACTACCCGAGATTTTTTGAGATGTTCGATTCGTGCACGAATGCGCTGTTTGAAAGCGTGGGATTCAGGAAGCAGGAAGTGTTGAAGACGTATGGCCTTGCGGGAATACCGATGGTGGAGACGAGCGCGCGATTTTTTGTGCCGTCGAGTTTCGGGGATACGGTTGTGGTGGAGTCCACGATTGTGGAGTGGGGAAACAGCAGCTTTCGCGTGGAGCACAAGTTATTTCGCGGAGAGGTGCTGGCGGCGGAGGGATTGGAGAAGAGGGTGTGGACGGCGCGAGCGAAGGATGGATCGAACAAATTGCAGAGCCAGAAGATTCCGCAAGAAGTGAAGGACCGGTTTCAATAGTCGGTTTTGAAAAAAGAACCCGGCGACTCGAGAGCCGCCGGGTTTGAGGAAGTATTCGTCTATTTACCGGGATCTGATTTCGAGTGGCGCGGTCAGCTTGAAGCTGAGCGCGGTTTCCGCGGGAAGCACGACATCAGCTTTGCCGGTGAAGGCGGCGCCGCCGGTGCCCGCTCCGGCGCCGACACCAGCGCCGATCGCCGCACCTTTTCCCCCGCCGGCAATTCCACCGATGAGAGCGCCGAGGGCGGCGCCGCCGCCGACCGCGACGGCGGTGCGCTTGCCTTTTCCCTTGTGGCTAAAGGACGGAGCCGAAGTGCTGACGTCATAAATCTTGCCGTTGATTTCGACGTTTTTGAGACCGAGTTCGAGTAAAGAGGCGCCTTTGAAGCGGCCGGCGGCTTTGGCGTCTTTCACGGTGCCGGTGGCACGAGTGCCCTTGGGAATGACGACTTTGCCTTCGATTTCGACGGGAGTTTCGACGGTGGCCTGGAAAGATTGTCCGGGTGTTGCGGTTTTCGAGCTGAGAGATTCATCGAGGACGACCTCGATTGCCGTGTCGGCGGGAACGACGATGGCGCGCGGCGCGGCCGCTTCTTTTTCGCGCATCGCGGAACGGGATTTGCTGGAACCCGTGGAACCGTTGGAGCCGCCGCCGGAGTTGGAGTTCGCGGCGGAATCGGAATTATCGGCGGTCTGGTCGGCCGATTTGGAGCATCCGGTGAGCGCCAGGGCAAGGGTGAAGGCGCAAAGCGAAAGATTAGAGAAACGACGAAGCAAAGTACACCTCCGAAAGAGTAGTGATCAACTGCGGATGGCCTGCAAACTATTGTTGTGGGGAAAGGGCCGCGACGCAAGAAGAAATTAGGAGGAAGGTACGGAGGAAAGAGAAAGACAAAGGCGGCGGAAAGCGAGCGGAAGTGAGGAAGTTTTAATCAAAAAAAGTGATTTGAGGGCTAAAGTGCAACGGAAAGCTGCCGATGAGGTAAGTGAGCGCGGAGCCTCGTGGTGAACGCGCGGAAGAGAAAACGCTTCACGCGGGAGAGCGCGGCGCGAAGCGCACGATTCGTTGTGTCCGTAACGAAACAGTGTTTCGTTGCGGAGCAATGCCCATTTTCTGATCGAAAATAAGTCTCACCTTTTCAGTCTTTCCAACCCGACATCATTGGCCCTGCAAACGCATAGGTGAATACTGCCGAGCGGAGAGGAACAGTTTGCCTGCTGCGGCGCGCGAAGCAGATAGTTCGACGAGAAAGTTTGGGGGAAGACGATGGCGGCGACGGCGCAATCGATCGTTTGGGGAAGCAAGGGACGAATTTTGATCGCGAGCGGCGATGCGGAGTTTCGCCGGCAAATGGCGATGCAGGCAAAGAGCCCGGCGGCGCAGATGGAAGAAGCGGTTGGGGGAGCGCACGCGCTGGCGAAGCTGGTGCAGTTTCCCTGCGACGGGGTGCTGCTCGATCGACAGTTGCCCGATCTGGATGCGGAAGAAGTGGCGAGCATGATCCGGCAGAAGTATCCGCGGATTGAAGTGACATTTGTGGATTCGAAAGGCGCGGAGGCGGCGGGGCCGGAAGAAGCGAATGGCGCGGAAGGACAAAGTTTGGCGGATGAGGCGGAGGAGCGCGAAGAAGAAATGGCGGGCGAGGAAAATTTGCCCGGGATGATCGGGCGAAGCGCGGCGATTCGAAAGACGTACGAAATGGCGAAACTGGTGGCGGGACGGGATACGACGGTGCTGTTGACGGGAGAGACGGGGACGGGAAAAGAAGTTGTGGCGCAGGCGATTCATGAGTTGAGCGAGCGGTCAAAGCATGCGTTTGTGGCGGTGAATTGCGCGGCGATTCCGGAGGCATTGCTGGAGGCGGAGCTGTTTGGACATGTGCGCGGAGCGTTTACCGGGGCGGTGCAATCAAGGCTGGGACGGATTCATGTGGCGCAGGGCGGAACGCTTTTTTTGGATGAAGTGGGCGAGTTGCCGCTGAGCATGCAGGCGAAGTTGTTGCGGTTTTTGCAGAACGGGGAAGTGCAACGGCTGGGAAGTTCGGACGTGTATCGAGTGGATGTGCGGGTGATTTGCGCGACGAATGTGCCGCTGCTCGAGCAGGTGCAGGCCAAACAGTTCCGGCAGGATTTGTACTATCGATTGGCGGTGTTTCCGATCGAGTTGCCGCCGTTGCGGGAGAGAAAGGGCGATGTGGCGGAACTGGCGGAGCACTTTTTGAAAGGATTTTGCGAGGAAGCGGGATTCCCACCCAAGGGATTGACGCCGGCGGCGCTGGGAGCGCTGGAACAGCGGAAATGGCCGGGAAATGTGCGGGAGTTGCAACACGTGCTGGAGCGGGGATTTATTTTGTCGGGAAACGCGCGGGAGATTTGCGCGCAGCATGTGCAGATGGGAAGCGAAGCGTCGGAAGTGAGAGAAGTCTAAGCGGCGGAGGAATTTTATGGAAGGGGGAGTGCAAGGGGAAATGAGTGCCATGCAGAATTTTCCTATGACGCGGCAAAAAACGATGAGTCGCGCGACGAGAGACCGGCGAGACGCGCTGGCGAAAACGGATTTGACGAAGGCGTTTCTGTCGTTCACGCAAGCGGCCGGATCGCTGGAACGGTCGTACGCGCAGCTGCAGGCGGAAGTGGTGCGGCTGCACCAAGAGCTGGAGCGCACGAATTCGGAGCTGGAGCGGAGCCTCGAAGAGAATTTGCGCGTGCGGCGTTATTTGTCGCGGGTGCTGGAGAGCTTGCCGTGCGGCGTGCTGGTGGTGAATGAGAAAGGTGAGATTCAGATTGCGAATCCGGAAGCGCGGAAGCTGCTGCAGGTGAGGGGAGACTGGAATCCGGCCGAGGGTGGCGCGCTGCCGGAATCGATTGCGCAGCGATTGAAAGAAGCGCCGACGAACAGCTTTTTTTTGGAACAGGAATGGACGAGTCCTTCGACTACGGGCATTCGTACCATCGGCATATTGCGGGCAAACATTAGCGATGTGCCGGAGACGGCGGGGGAAACGATCTGGATTGTGCGCGACAAGACGGAAGAGAAGCGGCTTGCGACGGATCGAGAAGCGGCGCGGAGATCGCACGCGCTTGCCGAAGTGGCAACGATCCTGGCGCACGAAATTCGCAATCCGCTGGGAAGCATGGAGTTGTTTACGGGATTGTTGGCGGATGCGACGGCGAATTTGCCGGAGACGCGGCAGTGGGTGACGCACCTGCAGGCGGGGCTTCGCGGGCTTTCGGCGACGACGATCAACTTGGTGCAATAATCATGGCGATTCGACTCAATCCCGACCTGCTCCCCGGCCTGCTGGTTTCCATTCAATCCAGCCGCCAAAATTTGGATACCGCCACGCTGCAGCTCTCCACCGGGAAGAAGGTCAACGCGCTCGGAGATGATCCGGCGGCGGTATCGCAACTCGTGCGCAATCACGACCAGGCCGCACAAGACGACCAATTCCTGCGGAATCAGTCCACGTTGCAGTCGCAGTTTCAGGTTGCCGATTCGACCCTCAGCAATGTCGTGCAAGCGCTCACTCGCGCCATTAGCATCGGTACGGAAGGCGCAAACGGTACTTTAAATAACGGCGACCGGCAGGCCATCGCCGGCGAAGTGCAAGGTCTGGCGAATCAGATTCTGAGCCTTGCGAACACAACGTATCAAGGTTCGTTTCTTTTTTCCGGCACGGCCGTGACCACGCAGCCATTCAGTCTAAATCAAGCGACGCTGGCGGCAACCTACAACGGCAATGGAAATACGGCCAGCGTGCAGCTTTCGAACGGCAACGTGATCGGCGACAACGTTCCCGGCAGCCAATTATTTCAGAACGGCAGCGGCAGTGTCTTCGGCGCGCTGCAGAGCCTCTATTCGGCGTTGCAGTCCAACACCAACATCGGCGCGGCGGTCGCGCAAGTGCAAAACGCGCTGACGCAAGTCAGCACGCAACGCGTTTTTTACGGCAACGCGCTGAATCAGATTAATCTCAGCGAGAATTTCCTGAACCAGGACAAAGTGAACTTAAGTTCGCAGGAAAACGCGCTGATCGGCGCCGACCCGGTCAAGGCGGCATCCGACCTGTCGCAAGCGCAATCGGCATATCAGGCCGAGCTCGCGGCCACTGCCCGCGTCCTGAATCTCCCGTCCCTCTTGAGTTTCTTGCAATAAGCTTCAATTGGTCCGTCGAATCGCTGCCGGACGAGCGAGTACGAGAAATTAGGGTTCACCCAAATCACAATCGGACACAGCGCCACGATTGCAAGAAGCCAAATCCGTTCGCCGGGCAGATGCCGCAATTGCAGCGCCAAAAAAGCGACATGAGCGCGATGGTCGCGATTGTGCAGCCCAGCAGCGGCCCATAACCCGCGCCGAATGCCCGAAACAACAAATGTCGTATCCACACCGGCAGGCGCCAATTAGTACCAGTTCGCGGCAAGAGTCAAGGAAAGTCACCCGCGCACGCCTCAGAATCCGTACTTTGCAATCACCGCGCGTTTGTCTTTGGAGATCAGCGCGACCGCGGCGCGTTCCGGCGCAAGCACGAAATTGAGCTGCGCACCGGTAAGTTTGTCGCGCAGCGTTATCTGCGCGGGCCCCGCGTTTTCCGACGTGATGACGTACAACACCGCGTCGTCCAGCACGGTCGGATAGATCAGAACGCCGTTCGGCACCGGTGATTGCATTTCAAATTCCGGCGAAAGCCCCAAGCGCTGCGCAACGTAGCGATACACTTCCGCGGCTGCCGCGCCGTCCTCCGCCAATTCCACCGGAAACGCCGACCAGTAAATCTTGCCTTTTCCGTGGGAGAGCTCGGCAAACGATTCGCTCTTTTCCATCGTCAACGCTTCCGCCCAGAACTGTCGATCCTGCGAAAAAGACATCGGGATCGTTGCGCTGCCGATTCGAATTGCCGCGTTGTGATACCACACCGGCCCCACTTGCGCGCTTAATTTCAAAGGAGAAGTGCGGTCGACGGGCTGCCAATGCTCGTCGCGCCCAACGGGCCCCGTCACCAGCAAATTTCCTCCGGTGTTGACGTACTGCAACAGCGCTTGCCACGTGTTTTCGTTCAAAGCCTGTGGCGAAGGAAGAATGGCCAGCTTCGGGGTTCCCAGTTTCGCGATCTGATTTTCTGCGATGACGTATGCCGTCAGCCGCGCATCGTATGCAAGGGCGCGCACTGCCGCCCGCTGCGCATCCAGTTGCAAATTGCCGACTGCGGAATACTGTGCCGCTTGCGATGTCACGATTGCGATCGCGGGCAATTCCGGCTTCTTCAAATGTTCGCTGATCTGTTTTACGAGCGCCGCGAAATCGCGCAACACGGTTGCTTCCGGCTTTTCCGTGCCGTCCGGCCGCACCGCACCGATCGGCGTCTCATTTCCCGCCGTCATGTACGAATTCGAATTCCAAAGCCATTCAATCGCGCCGGACGATTGAACGAGCGACGTCGCCACCTTGCGTTCGAACAAATTCGCTTCTTGCTCCACGGTGAATCGCGCGATTTCGTCAAGCGTCAATTCGCGTTGCAGGCCGGTCTCCTGAATCAAAAGCGCTTGCCCCGGCTGCTTTGCAACCAACGAATCCCAAAGAAGGGAATCGTTCTGCCACCAGGTGTGATTCGTCGCGAAATCGAGCGCGCGCCCAAAAAATGCCGGCGAAGGCCGGTCCATCACGCCGCCCTCGTCCTGCCCCACTGTAACCAACTGTTGCGATCCCGCCGCCCGTATTGCGTCGCGCATGGTTTGCGCCCAATCCGCAAAAACCTCCTGGGCGAACAGCATGTAGTCGTGCGCCTTCAGCGAATTTTGTCCGACGTACATTCCGCGCGAATTGAATTCGATTTCTTGCGGCAGCGGCGCATTGCTTTGGACCGATGCCATCGGCAAATTCCACGCGGCAGCCAGCGCTTCCCGGTCCGGATATTTCTTCGCCAGCCATTCGTTCCATTTTTCCGTTTCGATCCAATCTTCGTTCGGCCGCATCGTCCACAGCCGCTTCGAAATGCTCGGTTCATTGATCAAATCCCAGGCAAGCCACGGCACTTCGTGGAATCGAGCGGCGACCGCGGAAATCAGCGTCTCCTGTTTCCGAATGGCTTCCAGATCAAGGTAGGAGTTCGCTCCTGCAAGCACGTCGGGTAGAAAGGCAAAAAAAGTAAATTGCACCGGCAGGTTGTGTTTGCGCGCAGTCATAAGGAACGCTTCAATCGTTCGCAGCGTCCGTTCGTACGGTTGTCCGTTTTCATCGAAGAACTTGTCCCACCCGGTCCACCATCCCGTTCGAATCATGTTGAGTCCCGCCGCGGATATCTGCGCAAGATCCTGGTCCCAAACGTACGCATTCGGATGCTCGAAATACAGGCGCTGCACTTCGCTCGACATGTACGTCGTCCCGATCACGGCCAAAGGTATTCCGTCCAGCTCGAAGTAGTCTTTATTGACGGAAAGTTTCGCGCCGGATTTCAAATATTCCAAATCGCGAATCCAAAAACCCGATCGATACGTGGCGCGCACTTTTCCGTTTTCGAGAAGCTGCGCTTCAATGACGTGAAATCCGTTTTCCTTCGGTGCCGGCAGCAACACCGGCTGCGTCGCCGCAATCGTTGCCGTCGCTTCCGTTCGATTGGAAGGCTGCTCTTGTGGAAACATCGCAATCTTCACGCTTAAATTTGCCGCCGTTTTTCCGAAACCGTTCCAAAGGATTTGCGCTTCCACCGGTTCTCCCTTCAGATAGAGCGGAAGCGTGGGCCGCACCGTAAAACTCTCCGCGCCCTGCGCCGTTCGTGCCGCAAGCGCCCGAATCAGATTTGCGCCTTCGGCTCGACTCGAAAAATCCGCGCCGAGTTCCGCCGCCACCAAAATCCAGCGCCCTCCATTGAATCCATTCTGCAAATGGTCGACTTGCAAAATCGGCGCCGCCATGCGCCGGTCTTTTTGGTTCGCAAAAGCGAGCGCATCGAGCCGCGCGTCGATTGAACCGGCCGACCCGCCGCGTGCGTACAAATCGACGGCGCTCAACCGGATCACCGGGCTGAACGCCCTCTTCCACACGAACGAAGGAATCGTCACCGGCACGTCCGGGTTGGAACGAAACTCCAATCCTTCCGATCCAGGCGTCGTCTGATATTGGTCGATCGAAAGCTGCCGCAAAAATCGCACGCTGTATGGCCGCAAATGCCAGCCCGTCGCATCCTTATAAGCGGCTCGCGTAAACGGCCTGCCGCCGATCGCCAACAAATTTCCGCCTCGCCGCAGAAAACCGAAAATATCTCCCCAGGAATTTTCCGGGAACGCCGAGCCGTAGCCCAGCACCAGCAACTTCGTTTCGCTTCGCGCAAGCTCTGTCTTCAGTTGGTCGGTTGATACGGCCCGCGCACCCGGCACGAGTTTCGTCAATTGATCCATAGACATCGGAGCCGTGTCCGCCGTCGGGAATCCCGGCTCGCTGAACACCACCGTCGCCGCATCGCCCTGGGCTTGCGCCGCGTGCCCCAACCCGAGCACCAACGCCGCGCACAGCGTAAACCGCATCCTCTTTTTCATCTTGGCCGCCTGATTGGTGAGCTTCGCTTTCGAAATTGACTTATACCACCTTTGTCTCCAGCGCGAACACCGCCTAATCGTTTTTATAGTGAGATTCCGGCATTTGTGGCATCCTCTTCGGCTGGCGCTCCTGGACCGGTCCCACGGAGCGATGTAGTATCGTTCCGGTTTGAATCCAACTTAAAGGTGCGTGGATCCTTCTATGGCCAACATTTCCCCAGCGAATCCTTCGGCTCCCACAGGGCCGGGAACAAACCAAACCTACACTGCGGCGCTGTCCATGGTCACGGTGCTGTTTTTCTTCTGGGGCTTCATCACTTCCTTGAACGACATTCTTATCCCGCACTTCAAGGCCATCTTCGAACTGAACTACACGCGTGTCATGCTCATTCAGTTCGCATTTTTCTTCGCCTATTTTCTGTTTTCCATGCCGTCGGCCAAAATCGTGGACGCGCTCGGCTACAAGAAAACAATGGTCGTCGGCCTGGTTGTAATGGCGCTCGGTGCGTTCGCATTTTTTCCGGCCGCGAGTCTGCCGTCCTATCCGTTGTTTCTGGCGGCATTAATGGTCGTCGCCGGCGGCATTACCGCACTTCAGGTTTCCGCCAATGCCTACGTTTCCATCCTCGGTTCGCCGGAAACAGCGTCCAGCCGTCTGAATCTCGCCCAGGCATTCAATTCTTTTGGCACCACGATCGGCCCTTTTCTCGGCGGCGTCTTTATTCTCAGCGCCCAGCCCAAGACTGCCGACGCCATCCAGCAGATGTCCGCCGACGCGCTCCACACATACCGCATTCACGAAGCTTCCTCTGTCAAGATGCCGTACGTCGTCATCGGCCTCGCACTTCTCCTCTTCGCCATTACTATTGGGATGTTTAAACTTCCGCCGATGCCGCAAGCCGAACGCCACGGCCAAAAAGGCGACAGCATCTGGAAATACACGCATCTCGTGCTCGGCGCGGTTGGAATATTTGTTTACGTTGGCGCCGAAGTTTCCATCGGAAGTTTCCTGATCAACTATTTCGGGCAAGCGGACATCGGCAATCTCACTGAACTCGCTGCGTCCAAATACGTTTCCTATTATTGGGGTGGAGCGATGGTCGGTCGCTTCGTCGGCTCCGCGATTTTGCAAAAAGTAAAAACGGGAACGCTTTTGGGAATCGTTGCCGCTGTGGCGGCCATCCTTGTCTGTACGTCGATGCTTACCAGCGGCCCGATCGCGATGTGGAGCATCATCCTGGTCGGTTTCTTCAATTCGATCATGTTCCCAAGCATTTTCACTCTCGGCATCGCGAAGCTCGGTCCCTTGACCGGCGATGGTTCCGGCCTGCTGATCATGGCAATCGTCGGCGGCGCGATCATTCCCGTCGCCCAAGGCTGGATTGCGGACCATATCGGCATCCATCACGCGTTTATTCTGCCGGTCATCTGTTACGCGTACATTCTCTATTACGGATTGCGCGGCTCCCGCCCTGTCGTACCTTCGGGAGCATAATTGCAAGTACCTGACACGCGTCGGAAATCCTGAATGTCTTCAAAAACCACGGAATCGGATTTTATGATCGGTGTCGATATCGGCGGCACCAAAGTCGCCGCTGGCGTCGTTGACGCTCACGGAAAAATTCTTGCGCACACCCGCGTATCGATGAATTGCCACGCGTCGGCGGAAGAGGGGCTCGCCTCCGTCCTTTCCGCCATCGAATCGCTCTTCGCGCAAGATCCATCCCGCCGCGCGAAAATTCAGTGCATCGGCATTTGCGCGCCGGGCCCGCTTGATCCGCGCACCGGCGTCGTCATCAATCCACCCAACGTTCCTTGCTGGCGCAATTTTCCGCTTGCCGACGAAGTCGCCAAAAAATATTCCGCTCGCGTCAAAGTGGACAATGACGCCAACGCCGGCGGTCTCGCCGAACAACTCTGGGGTGCCGGCCGCGGTTACCGCAACGTTTTCTTCGCCACTATCGGCACGGGAATCGGCACCGGTATCGTCCTGGACGGAAAAATTCTTCACGGACGCACCGGTGCGGCCGCCGAAGGCGGTCACCTTTCCATTGACTTCAACGGACCCGTCTGCAATTGCGGCAAGAAGGGCTGCATCGAAATTCTCGCCTCGGGCACGGCGATCGCGCGGCGCGCGCGAGAAAAGCTCGCGCATTCGCCGGCGCTTGGCGCGCAAATCCTGGCGCTCGCCGGCGGCGATCCGTCCGCCGTCCGCAGTGAAATGATTGGAAAAGCGGCGCAGGCGGGCGATCTGCTCGCGAAAGAAATTCTCGAGCAGACGCTCGAGTATCTCGCCATCTGGCTCGGCAACACCGTCGATCTTCTCGAACCGGAAGTCATCATCCTCGGCGGCGGCGCAGCGGAGATGCTTCGCCCCCATTTCGGTGAAATCCAAAAGCGCATGAAGAAGTGGTGCATCAATTCGCGCTACCTGGAAATTCCGCTCGTGCCCGCGCACTACGGCGAAAACGCGGGAATCGCGGGAGGAGCCGCGCTCTGTCTTTCCGCAACTTTGCTCTGATTCTTCTTATTTTGTCGGCGGTTCTTTCGGCGGAATTTCCGCGTAGCCCGGCGCGGCGCTCGTCAAATTATTCGCGACGTCTCCATTTGCCGTGCCCAGCGCAAACCGAATCCCGCCGCCAAGCAGATTCAGGAAGAAGGGAATCTGCCAGTTTTCCGGCCGGTCGCCCATCGCCGTATAAAACACACGGCCTTTGCCGTGCATCCGCGCCCACGTCACGGGATAGGGTTTCCGTTCGTAGCAGTTGCCTTTCATGCCCGCCGTGTCCAGCGTCGCGATCACGTGCAAATCAGGCATGAAGTCCTTCAGCGAATACCATTCTTCCGTAAATTCCACCGGCGACGCGGCGCCTTCCAGTCCCGGGAATTTCGGATCGTTCAGCACAAGTTTCGCGGTCTGCAGCCGCGGCGTGCTTCCGTGAACAATAAATTCGCCTCCGATCATTCTCAAATAAGGATCGGATTTTTCGCCGTATGCCACGTATCGCGAACTCAGGTCCTTCGTATCCGGCTTTGTATGAAACGTATCGCTCGCCGCATGTACACCCACAAATCCTTTTCCTTCGTGAATCGCGTCCAGCAACTTCTGCTTTCCCTCCGCCGTCATCGGCGGATTCTTGTCCGTCCCGTCCACCGTTAAGTCGCCGGTAGTGAAAAACACCATCGCGCCGAAACCCGCGAAATCGCTCGAATCGAAAATGCGTCCGTCTTTCGAGCACACCACGCTGAAATCGTTCTTCTTGCCCAGTTCTGTCACCGTATTTTCAACGATGCTCAATTTGCCGTCGATGCGTTTCACGACGTCGTGCTCAAATCCGGACGACTTCGTAAAAACCAGCACGGACTTTTGTGACGCGCCAAACAACTTCGGCGCCAGCGCCATGCTCGCCCCCGCCGCCGCCGTCGTCCGCAAAAAATCACGCCGCTTCGCAAAATTGCTCATCGCGTTTCTCCTTAAAAACCCCAATCCCGTCTAGTGCCCCACATCCGTGTCGGAACATCCCGGAAACTCGGCAAACACGCGGTCCGGCAACCAGCCAAGCTCGCGCATCCCGATTTCCGAAGAATAGTAACTGCCCGCAATCCATTCCCGCACATGTAAAAAAGCTTTGTACGCCGCACCGTCCGGCCTCGACACTGCCGCAAAGAGTTCGTTTCTTTCCGTTTCGGAAAGCCGGGCGATTCCTTTGCCAAACTGTTTCGCGCTCTGCGTTTCGATCTGTCCAAGCGACCCGAGAAACACTTTCTGATTCGTCGAAGTGTCGACGCCCAAAAGCAGGTCCACGAATTGTGCGACGCCCGCCTTCGTCGCTCCCGGCACGATCGTCTCCGCCGCTAACACGAGCGACGCAAACTGTTCCTCATTTAAAAACGTCAGCTTGTTTTCCGCCGCCGCGTCCTCCGCCCGCTCCCATAACTCCGCATTTTCGAAATGTCTCCAGATCGGATGCGCCGAAGTGATCCACGGCGCGGCCGCCCCCGCCGCCATTCCGGCCAACAATCGTTTGCCCGCCTCGCGTCTTGAGATTTTCCGGGCCGTCTCTTTCCCGTCCAACAGAATTGCCAAATTGTTTTTGTTCTGCATCTTTATGAACTCTAAAATTCCGCCGCGCGGGATGTTACCATTCCACCGCTCGAGGTCACAAGAAAGGGTTCTCCGTGCCGATTTCATCTGGTGAAAAGTTCGATGTCATCGTCGTTGGCTCGGGAGCTTCCGGCGGATGGGCCTGCAAGCGGCTCGCGGAAGCCGGCCTCAAAGTAGCGCTTCTTGAAGCCGGCCGCCCGCAATCCGACGCCAATTTTTCCGAACACAAACCGGCATTCGAATTGAAGTTCCGCAACATGGCCGGACAAACGCTGCGCAAAACGCGTCCCGTGCAGTCCGTCTTCGATGTCTGCAACGAATACACCGCGAACTGGTTCGCCAATGATCTCGAAGAACCTTACACCACGCCAAAAGAGCAACCGTTTCTCTGGATGGGCCGCGTTCGCATGACCGGCGGCCGCACCAACGTCTGGGGCCGCGTCTCTCTCCGCTTCAGCGATCTCGATTTCAAATCCGCCTCGCGCGACGGCTTTGGCGAAGATTGGCCGCTCAGTTACAAAGACGTCGCGCCGTACTACGACCTCGTCGAAAAATATGTCGGCATTTGCGGTTCAAAAGAAGGTCTCGATCATCTTCCCGACGGCCAGTTCCAGCCGCCGATGCCGCTCACTTGCCAGGAATCGCTCTTCTGCGATCGCCTCAAACGGAAAATGGGACGCGTCGCCATGTCGGCGCGTTCAGCCAATCTCACTCGCCCGCTCTCCGGTCGCGGCGCATGCCATTTCTGTGGCCCTTGCGAACGCGGCTGCATGACGCATTCTTATTTCAATTCCGCATTCACCACCGTCGCCGACGCGCTCCGTACCGGCAAGTGCACGCTCATTTCAAACGCGATGGTCTACAAAGTTTTGCTGGACGCGCCGCAAAATCGCGCCACCGGAATTCTTTACATCGATCGCGTGACGAAGCAGCCTCGCGAAATTCACGCGCGCGCCGTCATTCTCTGCGCCCAGACGCAGGAATCCACTCGCATCCTCTTGAACTCCGCCACCCGCGAATATCCAAACGGCCTCGCCAATTCCAGCGGCGCACTCGGCCACTATTTCACCGCCCACGTCCGCAGCGCCGGCGGGAGCGGCGAATTTCCTGCGTTCGGCGCAACGCCCTCCATGGGCGGCCCCAAAAAACCCGTCGGCATTTACGTCGCGCGCTTTCGCAATCTTCCCGGCCAGCCCGCCGCCAAGAATTTCCTTCGCGGCTACGGCTACGAAGGCGAATCCAGTGTCGATTTCAATTGGAGCGCTCCTGGCTTCGGCGAAGCTTACAAAAAAGCTCTCCGCGAACCGCAAGTGCGCATCGAAGTCACCGGTTTCGGCGAGGTCCTGCCGCGCTGGGATAATTTCGTGGAACTCGATCCATCCGTAAAAGACGTCTATGGCATTCCCGTGCTCAAAATTCACATGGCCGACAGCGAAAACGAATCCGCCATGATCAAGGACATCGGCGAATCCGCCGGCGAAATGCTCGAAGCCACCGGCGCCAAAAACGTCCGCACCTACGCGCGTCCTTCCGCTCCGCGCTGGGCGCTCCACGAAGCCGGCACCGCCCGCATGGGAACCGACCCGAAGAAATCCGTCCTCAATCAATTTCAACAGTCGCACGACGTCAAAAATCTCTTCGTCACCGACGCCAGCGGCTTTAGTTCCAATCCATGCCAGAATCCCACGCTCACCATCATGGCGCTCTGCGTGCGCTCGTGCGATTACGTGCTCGATTCTCTCCGGAAGAACGAAATCTAGGGCGGGCAAACAAAATTGGTTCCGGGACGTGGACTCGAACCACGATACTGAGCTTCAAAGGCTCATGTCCTACCGATTAGACGATCCCGGAACCGCACTTGAATTTTAGCAGACACGCCACACACTTCCCAACAGCCTCCACGCGCCCATGGGTCAGTTTGCATTTCTCCGTTCGTTACGCAACCACTCGAAATGCCCATCGCCCACCACTTCGTGCGCAGACTGTTCGTTTCTGCTAAATTAGTAAGGTTGTCCTTACACGCGGAGAGGTGTCCGAGCGGTTTAAGGAGCACGCTTGGAAAGCGTGTGTAGGTTAACCCCTACCGTGGGTTCGAATCCCACCCTCTCCGCCATAAAGTCTCTGTACGGACCGCTCACTCTTCTTTTGATTCTCTGAGCCGCAACGGCTCCTCTCCATTTGTCTTTCAGCAAGTCCGATCGTAAGTTGCTTATTCTCTGTTACACAGCGCCAGTTCAAAAGTTCAGCACGTGGCGCGAAGAGCCTCTACGACGTCCCAATCACGATTAATTAATCGACATCGCGCACTCCAAATCAGCCCACGCCTTGGCAACTTCTGTATCGCCGCCGATCCCCGCGCTGCCGCCCGGAGGATTCAATCAAAATGGGAAGCGGGCCACTTCCGGGGGCCAATAATCTGTTACTCATTCTTGAGGCGCCCTACCGCGTGCGCGGCAAGTGGGCGCGCACGGTAATTATTAGTGCCGCGTTCAGTTTGCCTCTTGCGCGACGCCCAAATAACTCAAAAATGTTCGCAGCAGCTCGCGCTTAAGTGCCTCGTCATCCTTTGGAATCACCGTCTGCCAGTTCTTCAAATCCTGATCCACCAGAATCAGTTCTATCAGTGTGCTGGTCAGCGTCATCAGCGCAAAAGACACCGCCATTTGCGGGTCGGGATGTTTCACCTCTTTGCGATGCTCCAGAAACAAGTCGACCAGATACTGGTAGGTGCGCATCTCCAATCTGGTCACTTTCCTGTAAAACGACGTGTGATCGCGGCCCTGCGCGAACTGGCGCAGGGCACGCAACAATCTGGCGTTGGCGCGGTAGCTCACCAGCATGTTGTTGATGAGCTGCTCGGCAAACACCGGTAGCGGAATCTGCCGCGCCATGGCGGGCGTAAGCGCGATGCGCAGCCTCTCGTCTTGACGCTCCAAGATGCCGATGATCACCGTCTCCAGCAGCGCGTCCTTGTCGGGGAAGCGCCGATAGATCGCCCCCGGCGTCAACCCAGCGTGCTGGGCGATGCGCGGAATGGTCGTGCCGTCCACTCCGTGTTGTCCCAGCACTTCCGCCGCGGCCTTCAGCAGCTTGCGCGTCGATTCGCGGCTGCGGGCCTGTTGGGGGGCGAGCGTCTTCTTGGCCATGGCCTTCCTTTATAGCAGATACGCAAAATAATGCTTGACCTGAATGTAAATGTAAATATACATTTACATTATGCGATCTAAGCGCGCGCCGGTACATGCTCTTTCGGGCTTTGCCCCTCCGGTAAACGCATCGAGGAGATTCTCATCATGCAGCACCTGCTTTTCTTGTTTCTCCTGGTCGTTCCTATTTCGGATTTGTACGCCATCCCGAAGTTGAAACGTAATCCCAGTTCCGAAAATAAAATTCGCTATTATCAGTTGATTTGCGCCTGGATGTGGATTGCCAGTGCGCTCGCAGTTGTTGTCATTGGCTTCCGCCCGTTGTTCACCATCAGCCCCTCACCCGGCGAAATCTCCTGGCTTTTACCGCACCCTTGGGTTCGCCACCTGGTCGAAGCGCTTATCGCCATCGCTGCAATTATTGTCGTGCTTCCGGTCGGCCTTGTGGCATGGAAGAAGCTCACGAAGCGGCCACTGAAGTATTCCGCTGCCGCCGCCTTCAAATCGTTCAGCTACTTCTTGCCCGCAACCTGGACCGAGCGCCACTGGTGGGTGTTCGTCAGCATCACTGCGGGAGTCTGCGAAGAAACTCTCTTCCGCGGCTTCATGCCGCACTACTTACATGTTTTCCCGTGCACGCTGAATCTTACCCTGGCGCTGCTGATTTCCTCGGCGATCTTCGGAGTTCACCATCTCTATCAGGGCCCTGGCGGAGTCGCGGGGACTGCCATCGTCGGCATTCTCTTCGGCCTATTGTTTCTGCTGACCGGAAATCTTCTGCTTCCGATCGTCTTCCATGTCGCGATGGATCTGCGCCTGCTCGCCTTATTGCGGCCTCCGGCTGCTGCACCATCCTGAGAATCAACGATTCGGTCTTTTCGGTGCTTTGTCCCGCCGGCAATTGCAGTGTTTTATCAGCGATTGCCTAAATCCAGTCACACTTTGGCTCAATACGCCAGAGTTCGGAAATCGTCATCCTCCCGCCATTTGTTTGCCGTTCTCGTGGCGCACTGCGGTGAATCACTTCCGTTTTTTCGAACAATAATATAAATGCTCAAGCGGCTTTTCTCCGCGCCGGCGGCGCTTTCGCCGGCAACGCCTTCAGCTTATCCAGCGCCGGCTGTTTGTAAGGCGAATTCACCGACGCCGCATCCGTGAACGCCAGCTTCGCTTCCGGCAGTTTCTTCAGATTCAGAAACGCATATCCCAATCGATACTGATTTCGCGCATAGCTCACGTCATTCGATTTCAGCAGCGGCGCCGCCGCCTGAAAATGCGTCACCGCGCTTGCGTTGTCCTTTTTCTGCAGGTTCACCTGTCCCAGTGCGCACAGCGCGAAGCCTTTCTGTAGTGTCGTCTGTTTTTTCCAATCTTCGTCGGCCACGCCCTCCGGCTTTGCCGCCGAATCCGCCAGGCTCGCCGCTTTCTTCGCGTACGCCTCCGCTTTGTCCAGTTGCTCGCCCTTCTCGCTGTAATAATCCGCCAGGAGCAGCAACATTCCCAAATTGTTCGGATCTTTCGCAATCAATCCGTTCGCCACTTCCAGCATCTTTGGCGCATTTTGCGCTTGCTGGTAAGACGTCGCGGCCACGCCCAGCGCCAGATTCGCATTCGGCGAATCCGGAAATAACTCGGCAAATTTTGCGAGTTCCGCGGCCCGCTTGCCCGGATCCTGTGTCTGGTACAAGCCGGCGTATACCGCCTGTTCGATGTACCGTATATTGTCGGCATTCGATTGCAACAGATTCGCTTTTTCCTGCTTGAACTGATCCTCCGCCGCTCCCGCCGGCGCGGTGGAAGCGTTAAATCGTTTCAGAATTCCCGCGCTGATTTCTCCATACGCCAGCAATTTATCCGCATCGCCCGATTCCGACGCCGCGTGCACCAGATTCACCGCGTTCGCCAAATTGTCCGGATCGAGCGCAAATAATTTGTCCCCATATTCATACGCCTTCCCATAATTTTTCTGCGCCAGGTAATAGTTCACGTAAAGGTCGTCCACGACGATCGCCATATCGCCTTGCCCCGGTCCGCTTGCAAATTTATCGATCAACGCCAGTTTTTGCGCCGGGTCCGTCGCCGCTTTGATCTCCTGCATCGCGCGGTCCGCGTCGGAACCCGCCGCGATCGGCACGTATTTGCCAATGTGTTGCGCGTTCGTCGCCGCGCAGAATAAAAAGAACAGCGCAAATCCCAGTACCGTTTTGCTTGAAATAATTCGCATCACTGCCTCCCGTCCGTCGTTTGCTCTTTTGTCGTCGGAATTTTCTCGCATCTTAGTTCCGCGCCGTGTGCAAATCAATTGGAATCGCTCCCGCTTGCCTCCTGCCGCCGCTTCTGCCATCTTCAATGCTGCAGTTCGTGCCCCGATCATGTTCCAACCCACGCTCGACCAGGTTCGTCGCGCCTTTCGCATCGTCTCCGGATTCACTTTGCTTCTCGTCGGCGTCATCATGATCGTCACGCCCGGCCCCGGCTGGCTCACCATTTTTCTCGGGCTCAGCTTGCTCGCCGCCGAATTCGTCTGGGCGCGCCGCCTCATGAACCGCATCAAGCACGAGGGCGGCCGCATCAAGCACGCCGTTCTTCGTCAAAATCACAAGTCCGCTTCAGAATCGCAAGCCAACAATAACAAGGAGACCGAACAAACTTCATGACCTCCGAATGGAAAGGGAAGTGGGCCGTCGTCACCGGTGCCAGCGCCGGAATCGGAAAGGCGCTCGCCGAAGAACTCGCCGCCGGTGGCACGAATCTTCTATTAACCGCACGCCGCCGCGACCGTCTCGACGAGCTGGCCAATCGCCTCCGCGCCAAATTTCAAATTCAATCGGAAGTTTTCGAAGCGGATCTGGCCAAACCGTCCGCCCCGCAAGAAATTTTCCATTTCACGCAGGAAAAGGGCATTGCCGTGGACCTTCTCGTCAACAACGCCGGCTTCGGCCAATTCGGCGAACTCACCACCGTCAAAACCCAGCGCCTTCTCGACATGGTTCAGGTCAATTGCACTGCCGTCCTCCACCTCACGCGCCTCTTCCTTCCTCCCATGGTCGCGCGCCGTCGCGGAGACGTCCTCATCGTCGCTTCCACCGCCTCCTTTCAAGCCGTCCCCTACATTTCCACTTACGCCGCAACAAAAGTCTTCGACCTTTATCTCGCCGAAGGTCTCGCCGAAGAAATGAAGCCATTCGGCATCCGCGTCTGCGCGCTTTGCCCCGGCACCACCGAGTCCGAATTCCACGAAGTTGCCGGCCACCCCTCCCATTCCAAAGGTCGCCAGGAAACCGCCGAAAAGGTCGCCAAAACCGGCCTTCGCGCCCTCGCCGCCGGCAAAAGTTACGTCATCTCCGGCCTCGGCAATTACCTCGGCGCTCATGGTGAGCGCCTCGTCCCGCGCCGCTTCGTCACCCGCGTCGCCGCCAGCCTCTTCCGTCCCAAAACCTGATCCCGCCGCGCCGGGAACTTTTTTCCGCCTTCTCGGGAAGTACCTGTGTTGGCAGTCAGAACGTCTAACTGGAAGGCTCGCTAACTTCTTGACCGGTAATGCTTTTCGGCCGGCCTTCTAGCAGGAGAAATGAACGTTTTAGGGGAACGCGACGACGTTCTGCTGCGGCGTGCTGCCAAGGGCGATGAGGCGGCCTTCACCGACCTCTATCGCCGGCATCAGGCTTCTTTGTACCGTTACGCCCTTCGCATGACCGGCAACCCTTGGGCCGCCGAAGAAATTGTTCAGGACGTTTTCATGACGCTGATTCGCCAACCGAAAAAGTACGACGCCGAAAAAGGCGAAGTCGGCGCATTTCTTTTCGGCATCACGCGCAATCGCGTGCTCAAACACCTCGAGCGTTCCCCGCGGGAACTCTCCCTCGACCAGGAACTGGAATCCGGCTCCGCCCGCCCGCCGGTCGATCTGCTGACTCCGGCATTCTGGGCCGAGCGCCGCGAACGAGCGGAACACGTTCGCGACGCAGTCTTGGCTCTTCCGCTGGAATTTCGCGAAGCCATCGTCCTTTGCGAACTCGAAGAGCTCAGTTACGAAGAGGCGGCGAAAAAAAGCGGCTGTCCCGTTGGCACGATTCGCTCGCGGCTTCATCGTGGGCGCGCTCTTCTCATGGCGCGTCTCGAACTTTTGCGCGACGTTCCGCGCCGCGCTTCGGCCGGCGATTAAGTGGAATTATTTCGAGTGGAATTTTCGAAGGAATGTTTCATATGAAGTGTGAAGAATTTCAATCGATTGGGCTCGACGCCGGCACCGGCCGCATTAGCGCCGCCGATGAATCGGCGGCAGCGGAGCACGCCGCCGCTTGTTCGCGTTGCGCCGCCCTTGCCGAATCCTGGGAAGCTGCCCGAGCCGAACTTTCCCTGTTTGCGGACGCCACTCGCCAAGCCCAGGCGCCTCCTCGCGTGCAGATGCGCCTCCTGCAGGAACTCCGTTCGCAAAAGCGTCCGCATCAGCTTTATCGCCGCACCGGCATCATCGCCGCATGGGGATTGGCTGCGGCCGCATCCGTCGTCGCGGTCGTCAGTTGGCAGAACTGGCGCAATCATTCCGCGCATCCCGCGATCGGCACTTCCATTCCGGCGGTTACCAATGTTGTGCCAATGCCTTCTTCGTCCGACGCCGTGCTCGTCGCCGATGAAGATACCGGTGCGTTCACCCCTTTGCCCGGCGCCTTGCCGCTTTCTTCCGATGACGGCGCCGTTTACGAAGTCCGCATGCAGCGCGCCTCGCTCGGAGCCCTCGGTCTGCCCGTCAATGAAGACGGCGCTTCCGATTGGATCAGTGTGGATGTGCTCGTTGCCGATGACGGCACGCCGCAAGGCGTCCGCCTTCACGAGGACGCGGCCTTGTCGCTTCCGGCTCAATGATTTCAGATCTTAGTGTGCCCAGGAGAGAAGAGGAGAAGCCACGATGAGAAGTTTATTTCGAACCATGATTCCTCTCGCAGCCGCTGCCGTTCTTTCCGTCGCGGCGTTTGGCCAGGAGGCGCCGCCTCCGCCGCTAGATTTGACGGCGCAGCAAGGTCCGATGGGCCCCGGCCCCGGCGGTCCGGCATTTCACCGCATGGAATTGCTCGGCATCGGCGCCCATGGCGGCAAAGTCGTAACCGGCGCGCCGTTCAGCGCCGTTGCGGTCACAACCTTCAGCCATACTTTGGCCGACGGCAATAAAATTTCAAACACCCACCAGGTCAGTCTCTTTCGCGACAGCCAGGGCCGCTTCCGCAAGGAGGGCACCATGCCTCCCATGGGCGAATTCGCCGTCGCCGAGCCTCATTCCTTTGTCGTCATTCATGATCCCGTCGCCGCCAAGGGTTTTTGGCTCAATCCCGATAAGAAAATTGCCCACGTCATGGCCCTCTCCAATCGCGGCGAAAAGGGCGGCAGAGCGGCCAAGGGCATAGGCGCGGACGTCGCGCCGGCTGGCGCCGATGCGGTCGATTCCGCCGAAAAAGATAATTCCAACGTCACCAGGGAATCGCTCGGCACGCAAACCATCAACGGCGTCAGCGCAGAGGGCACTCGTTTCACGCGCCTGATTCCCGCCGGAAAAATTGGCAACGATAAACCCATTACCGTCACCCGCGAAGTCTGGTATTCCCCGGATTTGCAGATCGTCGTGCAGAGCAAACACAGCGATCCGCGCTTTGGCGAAACCGTCTATTCCTTGACGAACCTCCAGCGCACCGAGCCCGCTGCGAATCTCTTCACCGTTCCCTCGGATTTCACGGTCACGGAAGGCAATCCGCACAAAGGCATGCGAGGGATGCGGCATCAACCGGCGCCTCCTCCTTCGGCCGATGCGCCGCCTGCTCCCGGTTTTTAACGATCTTCTCTCCTGAAGAAGACAGCGCGCCCTCTTTGTCCCTCACCGCCAGTGGAGGGCAGCAAGAGGGCGTAGCTGTTTTGCTCGGGCCAATCTCACGAAAGGGTTGAATCACATGCTGGACGAACGACGGCTTGCCTCCGAGTTGCAAGGCGAAGGTTTTTCTCACACTTACTTTTGGGCCGATGGGCCCAATACCATCTATCCCGATCACGCTCATTCCGCCGAAACCGCTCACGTCATCCTCAGCGGCGAAATGACCCTCACCATCAACGGCGAATCGCATCTCTACCGCGCCGGCGATCGCTGCGATGTTCCCGCCGGCGTTCCTCATTCCGCCGTGATGGGCCGTCTCGGTTGCCGCTACATTGTCGCCGAGCGCGTCTCCGCTCATTAGCTCTCCTATCTAACTTTGCGCTTCGTTCATCGCCGGCGCTTCCCGCTGTGTTAACTTAATTCCACTTTTTCCGGAGCGTCCCGCGCCATGGCCAAGGCCAAAGTTTTTTCCACCCATCCTCTTTTCGACGAAGCAAGAGTCATCCTCGGCGAGCATTGCGACGTGGAATATTGGGCCAAGCCGGAGCGTCCTTCACGCGAAGAAATCGCGGCCCGCATAAAAGAAAAAGACGGCCTCATCTCCCTCCTCACCGACCGCATCAACGAAGATCTTCTCCTCGCCGCGCCAAAACTCCGCATCGTCGCCAACGTTGCCGTCGGCTTCGACAATCTCGACGTTCCCGCCTGCACCAGGCATTCCGTCATCGCCACCAATACGCCCGGCGTCCTCGACGAAACCACCGCCGACTTTACCTGGACGCTGCTCCTGGCCGTCGCCCGCCGCCTCGTCGAGGCCGACACGTACACCCGCAACGGCAATTGGAAAGGCTGGAACCTCGACCAGATGTGTGGCACCGACGTTTGGGGAAAAACTCTCGGCATCGTCGGCTTCGGCCGCATCGGCCGTGCCGTCGCTCGCCGCGCCGCCGGCTTCAAAATGCGCATCCTTTATAACGCCACGAAGCGCGCTCCCGTCGACGTCGAAAAAGAACTCGGCGCGGAATATCGCGAATTAAATGCTCTCTTGGCCGAATCGGATTTCGTCACGCTTCACGTTCCGCTCAATTCCGAAACGCGCGGCCTGCTCGACGTTCCAAAATTTTTTCGCATGAAGCCCACCGCGTTTGTAATCAACACTTCCCGCGGCCCCGTCATTGACGAAGCCGCGCTCGTTCACGCTCTCGAAGCCAAAAAAATCGCCGGCGCCGCCCTCGACGTTTTCGAACAAGAGCCCTTCATCCATCCCGGCCTCAAGCGTTCCAATGTCGTCATGGCGCCGCACATGGGCTCCGCCAGCGTCGAAACTCGTTCGAAAATGGCCGCCATGGCCGCGCACAACGTCGCCGCTCTCTTCCGCGGGCACCGCCCGCCAAACATGTTGAATCCGGAAGTGTTTCAGAAATCGTAATCGTTCATGACCGATTCCAAGCAGATCGCGCGCCGCATTTTTCACGAAGCGCTCGCGTCCATCGATATCCCCCTCGCCATGGAACGCCGCATCGGCCGCTCCGGCAGCCGCATTTCCGTCGGCGCTTGGTCCTGCGACCTCGCAAACATTTCCGGCGTCAAACTCGTCGCCCTCGGCAAAGCCGCTCACGCCATGCTCAGTGGCTTCGTTCCACTTTTTCCCGGCCTCGCCATCACCGGCATCGCCGCCGCCCCCACTCCTTCGCCCAATCCAATTCCCGGCATCTCGTATTTTCTCGCCGGCCATCCGCTTCCGAATGAAGCCAGCCTCCACGCTGCGCAAGCCGCCCTCGAATTACTTCGCTCTTCGTCGCAAAGTTCTCTCGTCGTTTTCTTGGTCTCCGGCGGCGGCTCCGCCTTGATGGAATCTCCTCTCAATCCACACCAATCCCTCGACGACACCCGTCACCTCAATCAACTCCTCATTACCTGCGGCGCGTCCATCGACGAAATCAACGCCATCCGCAAACACGCTTCGGCCATCAAAGGTGGACGCCTCGCCGTCGCCGCCGCAAATTCCGCCAAACTCACAATCGCCATCTCCGACGTTCCGCACGGCAAGGAATCCGCTCTCGCCTCCGGCCCCACCCTTCCCGATCCAACCACCGTCGCCGACGTCCGCCGCATCATCGGCGCTTACCATCTCCACGAAAAATTCCCGCCAAAAGTCCGCGATTGGTTCGCCGCACCAGACCTTCCCGAAACTCCCAAGCCCGATCATCCCGCCTTTGCGCGTTCCTCGTTTTCGCTTCTCCTCGCCTCTCACGATCTTTTTCACGCCGCTCATCACGCCGCCGAATCTCACGGTTTCCTCACTTGCTGCGACAACTCCACCGACGATTGGCCGCTTGATCGCGCCGCCGCCTATCTCCTCGCCCAACTCGACGATCTTTGCCGCGCCAATCCCGGCCGGCGCGTCGCATTAATTTCCGATGGCGAAGTCAGCAGCCCCGTCACGGGGCAGGGAATCGGCGGCCGCAATTCCGCTTTCGTTCTCGCTTGCGTCGAAAAAATCGCCGGCAAGCCCGTCACCGTCCTCAGCGCCGGTACCGACGGCATCGACGGCAACTCTCCCGCCGCCGGCGCCGTCGCCGACGGCACAACTCTCGCTCGTGCCAATGCTCTCCGCCTTGCGCCGCAGGATTTCTTCCTCCGCAGCGATGCCTTTTCCTTCTTCACCCATCTCGGCGACACAATCCTCACCGGCCCCACCGGCAACAATCTTCGCGACCTCCGCATCTTCCTCGCCCATCCCCTCCGCTGCGAGTGACTGCGAGTTTTAGTCCGCACGCTTGCCTTTGAACCTGTAGCGTCCGCCTTCTGAGGCGGGCGCTTTGAGTGCGGTCGCTTCACGCCGCTTTTGCCTTGTACGCCGTCCCGCAATCGTCAGCCAGTTCGCCCAAACGAGGCCAACCGTCATTTCGACCGGAACAAGCCGACGCTTTTGCTTTTCCGATTCCTTCTGAGGAATCGATCGGCCTGCGGAGGGAGAAATCTCTCGAAGTCATCTCATAAATGGTTCTTTAGGACGTGGGGGTTTAAGAAGAGCAGGCTTTAAGAATTGGGTTCTTTAGGACGTGGCGGCTTTAGGAGGTTTAGCCTTTATGACGTGGGCTCTTTAGGAGGTGGGGGCTTTTAGCTCCCACGGTGAGGCGAGGAAAAGGAGGGCTTTAGCCCCTGAAGAAACAACTTCCGCATTGCTCGGCGATTTATTAGATAGCTTCTATTCGATTTGTGATTGCTGCGCCAACCGATCACCAACTCATCGCCGTCATCGTCTCGAAACGCAAAACAAAGGGCGGGTTCTCGCCCGCCCTCCTTTTCAGTTAAAACTTACAACTTAAAACTTACAACTTACCACTCACTTCTTCGGCGGCAACTTCTCCTCGATCGCCTTCAGCCGCTCGCTCATCTCCTGCAGCACGTGCTCCATCCGCTCAAGCCGCTTCGCCATCGCCGCCGAATCCCCGTCCGTTTTCTCCGCCGATCCGCCATCCGGTCCCTTCCCCGGCTCTTTCTTCAGCCGCGCGATCTGCCCTTTGATCGCCGGTGCCATCTCAATGCTCAAGTCTTCGCTCTTCAACAACGCCTCCAGCGCCGGAATCGCACTCGCGTCGCCGCGTGCTCCCAGCGCAAAGATCGCCGAAAATCGCACGGGAAAGTGTGGCTCCGTCAAGTATCCCGCAATCTGCTGCGTGATCTCTTTGTTGCTTTTGTCGAGCCGCCCCAGGCTGTTGATCGCCGCTTGCCGCGTTTCAATCGGTTTTCCCACGGCGGCGTATTCCCGCAACGTCGGCACCGCCTTGTCGTCTCCCAATTCGCCCATCGAGCGCAGCGCCGCTTTCCGCAATATGTCGTCCGGCGAATCCGCTTTCACCGCTTCCGTCAGCGTCTCCAGCGCGTTCGCCGCCTTCAACTTTCCCATCGCTTGCAACGCCGAAGCTCGCGCCCGGTAAGAATCGTCTTCCTTCGCAATCGCGCCGGCCTTCGCAATCGCATCGGCGTTGTCTTTGAAATTTCCCAGCGCCGCCACAATCCGGTTTCGCACCCACGGCTCTTTTGTGCCGCCCAGCGCCTCCAGCAGCAGTTTCGCCGCCGCCGGATTCTTCGTCGCTCCCAGCGTATCCGCCGCCGTCGCGCGCACGCCCCACGCTTTGTCATTCTTCAACGCATCGCCGAGCGCCGCCACCGCTTCGCCGTCCTCCTTCATTTTTCCCAGCTCCACCACGGCATCCAGCCGGTCGGCCACTTCCGTCGCGTTCTTCATCTGATACAACCACTCTTTCTTGTCCTTGTGAAATTCCGTCGACTTCAGCAAGTGCCCGCCCTTGTCGAACAGCACCAGCAACGGCGCGCCATCCGCCGCCAGCGCAAACGTCTCCTCCGCGTTCGCCACCGTCACCGGATACGTTTTCGCGCCCGCCGCCGTCGTTATCTCCACCTCCGCCGGCACGTGGAATATCCCCACTTTGCCCTCCAGCTTTTGCGTCTGCTTCACCTTCAACAAAATCTGGTGCTTCGCATCGTCGTAGCTGTAGCTCACGTCAAATTTCGGTCCGCCCGCTCCGTAAATCCATTGCGAAAAAAATTGGTCCACGTTCACGTGCGTCGCCTCTTCGATCGCTCGCGTCAAATCCGCCGTCACCACATTTTTGCCGCGATTCACTTCCAGGTAGTGCTTCAATCCCGCATAGAACGCTTCTTCTCCCAGCTCGTGCCGCAGCATCATCAGCACCCAGCCGCCCTTGTTGTACGCGTTCCCGTCAAACTCGCTCGAATCGTCAAAGTCATGCCGCACGATCGGTTTCGCGTACAAGTCAGCGCTTTCAAACCAGTCCCGCGCGTCATTCCACATTTCGTATTCGATCTGGTCCTTCGGAAAATTGTGCTCCACCCAGATCCGCTCCATGAACGTCGCAAATCCTTCGTTCAGCCAGATGTTTCCCCAATCCTTGCAAGTCACCAGATCCCCAAACCACTGGTGCCCCAATTCATGCGAAATCAGCGGATCTTCGCCGGTCGTGAACTCATGCGCCAGTTTTTCATGTGTCAGCGATGTACTCGTGTTCGTCGTCGCGCTCGAATTCTCCATTCCTCCCGCAACAAAATCGTCCACCATCGATTGCGCGTACTTTTCCCACGGATAATCCACTCCCAGCCGCTTGCTGAAAAATTCCAGCATCGCCGGCGTCCGCCCGTAATTCACTTTCAATCGGTCGCCGCGCCCTTTCGGCGCGTAGTACGTCACCGGCATCCCGCGCCACGTCTCTTTCACTTCATCGAATTCTCCCGCCACCACCGTGATCAAATACGTTGAGCTCGGCAGATTCTCCCGCCACGTCCACGTCTTGTTTCCGTTCCCCACGTCCGTCACGCCAATCAATTTTCCGTTTGCCACCGTAATCCATGCCGCCGGCACCGTCAAAATCGTCTCCGTCGTCAGCCGGTCGTTCGGATAGTCGTACGTCGGCAGGTAATACCGCGTGTCTTCCGATTCTCCCTGCGTCCACACCTGCTTCGGCCGCTCCGGATAATCCTTGTCCGGCAAAATAAAATACAAACCCTTCTTTGGCTTGCCTTCGTATTTGATCTCCACGTCGAACTTTTGTCCCGCCTTCGCCGCCTTCGCCAGCGGCACAATCAGCCGCCCATCCTTCGATTCGAATTTCGCCGCGGCCTTGTTCACCGTTACGCTCTGAATCGTCAATCCAACCGAATCGAACCAGACTTTCTCCGTCCCCTCTTTCAAAATGCTCAGCGTGTGCGTCACGTCGCCAATCACTTTCTTCTCGTCGACATCGAATTTCAGCGCGATCTTCGAATGTTGCAAATCGTAATCCCTGCTTCGCGCAAACGGCTCATCCGCCCGCGCAACGCTCGTCGCCGCAATCATCGCCGCACACGCCATCGCCGCTCGCACCACACTCTTCAGCACTTTCCGCATTCCGTCTCTCCTTAAAATGGGTATTGCAGTGTCTGCGTCTATTCCGGTTTTTCTCTTCGTATTACGTGGCCCGCCGCTTCCAGCGCGCCGATTGCCTTCTCCAGCTCGCCGTTCGAAACCAGCAAATAATCCGTGTCGTACGTCGATACCGCAAAAATACTCACCTGCGCTTCCGCCAGCGGCGCCGCAATTGACGCCAGAATTCCCGTCAGGCTGAACGCCAGCGTTCCTTCCACCTGCATCAATCGCCGTTCGCGCTCCGCATGAATCTCCCGCGGCACTTTGCCGTCTTCACAAACAATCGAAAGCTCGTCTTTCGTTCGGCTCACCGTCACAAATTGCTCGCCCGCCGCCCACGCCGGCACCGCCTCCGTCGCTCCCAGCCTGCAAATCGCATAAAGCTCCGCATGCACCGTGATCGTCAGCCGATGATTCATTCCGCTTTTTTCGGCGCATCCATCTCGCTTCGTTCCTTACAGCAGGCTTCGCACGATCCCGCCGTCAATCGCAATCGACGTCCCGTTCACATAAGCCGCCCGCTCCGACGCCAGAAACGTCACCACCGCCGCAAACTCCTCCGGCGTCCCCAATCTTCCCGCCGGAATCTGTTTCTTCCACCCTTCTACAACGTCTTCTACGCTCACTTTGTTCCGCGCCGCCACCGCTTCCGAAAGTTCGCTCAACCGGTCCGTCGCCGTGTATCCCGGGCAAACGTTGTTCACCGTAATCCCGTACCGCGCATATTCGTTCGCCAGCGTCTTCCCAAGTCCCGTCACCGCCGATCGGATCGAATTCGAAAGCAACAATCCGTCCACCGGCTGCTTCACCGTCGTCGACGTAATCGTTATAAATCTCCCCCACCCGTTCTTCTGCATCCTCGGCAGGGTCTCGCGCGCGAAATGTACGGTGCTTAGCAACAACAGGTCAATCGCAGACCGCCACTCTTCCGTTCGTGTATCGGCAAACAGCTTAGACGGCGGTCCTCCCGAATTGGTGACACATATATCGATCTTTCCAAACCGCGTCTCCACCGCCGACACAAAATGGCTCACCTCCGCTTCATTCCGCACATCCACCGCCTGGCGCAGCACCTCGCCGCCCGTCTCGCGCGTGATCTCCTCCGCCGTCTTTTCCAGCGCCTGCGCCGTCCGCGCACAAATCGCCACCTTCGCTCCCTCTTTCGATAATTCCCGCGCCACCGCGCGCCCCAGCCCCGTGCTTGCCGCCGCCACAATCGCCACTCGACCCTTCAGTCCCAAATCCATTCTTTACCCCCAGCCAAACGCAAGATGTTCTCCCGAAACGCCTTGCCGGGTCAATCAAACCACGTAGGCTTGCCGCCGCAGCGGCTTTCGCCGTCATTCGATCCCTCCGCTGAGTCCTGTTCTTCCTCCGTGCTCTCTCTCCTCTTATCTCTGCGCCCTCTGTGTTAAGTCTTTCCGTTTCAGTAAATTCCGTAACGCCCGTAGCCGTCGGTGTAATCGGTCCCTCCGTGCTTTTTCGCTTGACATTACGTAACTACCTGCTATACTTACTTCCATGGGCGTTCTCCATCGAGAGGACGCCTTTTTCCTTTCTCGCGCCTCGCGTGCGCGCACGGCCAAGCAGAATCATCTCTAACAGGTCTAACAGGCCATACTCCGCGTTTCACCGTCATTTGGCCGTTCCGGAGCCGGCTAACATCTTTTAGAATCAACACTTACAGAAGTGCAGCAAAACAAACAACTTTAACCGCCTTTAGAATCAACACTTACGCAAAAACCGGGGAGGGGGGGCTCCGCCCCATCGACCAACGCCCTTCGCAATCCTTAACCTATACATCCCTCGCAGACCAACTCCCATCCGCCTTCGTCTATGTTCCAGTACCACGGAACATTTCGTACTTCGTGGTCGTATTGGCTAGCAGGAGCCAGCTTAAGGCCGGCGGGGGTCTCGATCATGGCAACGAATGGCAGCTCTCTCACAAACGGCAAGAACGGCAAAAAGCGTCGCCGTCGCATCCTCTGGGGCAGCGTCGCCCTCGTCATCCTTTTAGGAGCCGGCTACGGCGTCAAAGCCGCTCTCAGCCCCAATCACGAAATTGACCCCTCCAAACTTGCCGATGTCGAACGCGGCGACCTCGCCCGCGTCGTCGTCGCCACCGGAAAAATTCAGCCGCTCTCCAAAGCCGAAATCAAATCCAAGGCCAGCGGTATCGTCAAAAAGATTTACGTCGACTACGGCGATCGCGTCAAAACCGGTCAAATTCTCGCCGAGCTCGACAAAGTGCAGCTCGAAGCCGCTCTTCGCGCCGCGCAAGCCAATTTGCAGGCCGCCGAAGCCGCTTCCGATTCCGCCAAAGCCGCTCTCGAACGCAACAAAGTCGACGCCGAAGGTCCCGACGTTCCTTTCCTCAAGCTCAACATGGAACGTGCCCGCCAGATGTTCAAAGACGGCGTCATGTCCAAAAGCCTCGTCGAAGACGCCGAGAAAAATTATCAGCTCGCCCTCAACAAACAAAACAGCGCCGCGCACAATCTCGTCGTTTCTAAAGCCGAAATCGCCAAAGCCGATGCGCAAGTCTCACAAGCCAAAGCCGCCGCGGACAATGCCGCCGAAGATCTTCGCAACTCCACAATCATCAGTCCCATCGACGGCCTCGTTCTTTCGCGCGACGTCAATATCGGCGACGCCGTCAGCTCCATTCTCATCCTCGGCTCCCAGGCCACTCCCATCATGACCCTCGGCGACGTCAGCGAAGTTTACGTTCAGGGCAAAGTCGACGAGTCCGACATCGGCAAGGTCTATCTCAATCAAGCCGCGCGCATCGTCGTCGAATCCTTCAAGGACAAAAAATTCACCGGCAAGGTCACAAAGATTTCTCCGCTCGGAAAAGAAAAAGACAACGTCACCACGTTTGAAGTCCGCGTCTCCATTTCCAATCCCGGCGGCGAACTCAAAGCCAACATGAGCGCCAACGCCGAAATCCTTCTCGAAGAAAAAAAGAACGTCGTCATGGCTCCCGAAGCCGCCATGATCTACGACAAAGACCGCAACGCGCAGGTCGAAATCCCCGATGCCAAGGGCCCCAACGGCAAAAAGAAAATCAGCGTAAAGCTCGGCATCTCCAACGGCGTCAAAACCGAAATCCTCTCGGGCTTGACCGAAAAACAAAAAATCGTTCTGCAGTAACCGGAGCCGCTCTGTGTCTTTTCGTGACCTTCTTCGCGATACGCTGGTGACCCTCTGGGCGCAAAAGCGCCGCACGCTTCTCACCATGTTTGGCATCGCCTGGGGCATCATTTCCATCACCATCATGGTCGCCGCCGGCGAAGGCCTCGGCGACGGCATCCAGAAAAATCAGCAGACCTTCGGCAAAGACGTCATGATCGTCTTCGCCGGCCGCACCAGCATGCAAGCCGGCGGCACGCGCTCCGGCCGCCTCATTCGCTGGCTCGAAGACGATTACCTTCAAGTCGCCAAGGAATCTCCCGCTTGCAAATACGTCATGCCCGAACTCGGCAACGACGCTCAGGTGCGCAGCCTCTTCAACAGCGGCACGATTCCTCTCGTCGGCGCCCTTCCGCCTTTTCAGGAAATTCGCAGCGTCGCCACGCTCGATGGCCGCTTTTACAACGATCAGGACAATGAAGAAGCGCGCAACGTCGCGTTTCTCGGCAGCGACGTCAAGAAACAACTCTTTGCCGAACGCCAAGCGCTCGGCCAAACCGTCTGGATGAATGGCATCCCGTACACCGTCATCGGCACAATGAAGCCCAAGGACCAAAATTCCAGCTACGACGGCTTCGACACTCGCAAAATCTTTATTCCTTTCAACACCATGCGCCGCGATTTTCCCAACAAGCCGCCCGCAATCGAACATTCCGTCGACCGCCTCCTCGTCGCACCGTGGAGCCTTGAAACGCACAAAGACTGTGTCCGCCAGGTTCGCCGCACCCTCGGCCGCCTCCACAGTTTCGATCCGCGCGACGAAGAAGCCGCCAGCATTTGGGATACCGTCAAAGACGCCCAAGCCAATCGCATGATCATCGTCGGCATGGAAATCTTCATGGGTTGCGTCGGCGTCGCCACTCTCTTTCTCGGCGGCCTCAGCGTCATGAACGTCATGCTCGTCAGCGTGCGCGAACGCACGCGCGAAATCGGCGTTCGCATGGCTCTCGGCGCCACTCGTCAATCCATCCTTCGCCAGTTTTTTCTCGAAACCATTTTCGTCGTCGTCATCAGCGGCGGCGTCGGCCTCGTCATCTCTTACGGTTTCTGCGCCCTCGTCAATCTCGCCCCCATGCCGCCCTTCTTCACCGGCATGCTCACCAGCTGGAAAATCGCCGCCGGCTCCATCGCCCTCCTCGGCCTCATCTCCATCCTTTCCGCTCTTTACCCGGCCAACCGCGCCGCTTCCGTCGATCCCATCGAAGCCCTCCGCTTCGAGGCAGGAGGCTAAATGTTTAAAGAAATCTTCAAACAGGCGTGGACCGCTCTAGGAAGAAATCCAGTGCGTAGTTTCTTAACGATGTCCGGGATTTCCTGGGGCATCGTTGCCGTAACACTACTTCTTTCTTACGGAGCGGGATTTCGCAGCGTCCTCATGTACACCTTCGAAGTGTTCGGCAAAGGCGCCGTCATCGCCTGGCCCGGCACCACCAGCGAACAAGCCGGCGGCGAACGCGCCGGCAAACCCGTCCGCTTTGAAGCCGAAGACGCCGAATGGGTCAAAGCCCAGTCTCCGCTCGTCAAGCGCGTCACGCGAGAAACCGTCCGCTTCCAGGGCGTCTCTTACGGCGAACGTCTCTCCGACTGTGCCGTCCGCGGCGTCTATCCCGAATACGGAGAAATGCGCAACGAAATTCCCAGCGACGGCCGCTGGATCTCGCCCGAAGACATCGCCGAACGCCGCCGCGTCATCTTTCTCGGCGCGCGCCTGCGCAAAAAACTTTTTAGCGGCGAACCCGCGCTCGGCGAAACCGTTCGCATCAAAGGCGTTCCGTTCACCGTCATCGGCTCCATGGACATGAAATTTGCCGACAGTTGCTATTTCAACTGCGACGACAACTCCGCGTTCATCCCGTACACTTCCGCCAACGATCTCTGGGACACAAAATATTCCAGCGTCATGGTCTGGGAACCCATCGCGCCCGTTTTTGAAGCGCCGGCAATGGTGCAATTCCGCACCGCCGTCGCCAATCGCCAGCATTTTTCTCCCAACGACAAGCGCGCCATCACCATGTTTGGCCGCGAAGAATTCAAGCCCGTCATGGAAGGCATCACCATCGGCATCGAAGCGCTTCTCTTCCTGATCGGCGCCATGACGCTCGGCATCGGCGGCGTCGGCGTCATGAACATCATGCTCGTCTCTGTCGAAGAGCGCGTCCGCGAAATCGGCCTTCGCCGCGCACTCGGCGCGCGCAAGAAACACATTCGCTGGCAATTTTTATTGGAAGCGCTCGTCATGACCATCGCCGCCGGCGCCATCGGCATGCTTCTTTCCTGGGGCCTCACCACCGCCATCGGCACCTTGCCCTTCCTCGGCCCCGCTTACGAAGACGAATCCGGTAAAGTGGACATCCACCTCAATCTTTCGATGATGACGATGTTCTTGTCTTCGATCATTCTTATCGTCGTCGGCGTCCTCAGCGGCTGGCTTCCCGCCATGCAAGCCGCCAAACTCGACCCCGTCGAAGCCCTCCGCTACGAATAATCTTCTCTCTCGTAGGGGCACGATACATCGTGCCCTCTTCGCGAGGCGGCTGGCTGGATCGGCTCTCACCGAGCCAATCGGCAAATCTATCTGGACTGCGGCGGCTCGACGCCGCTCTTAAAAGGTCAACCGTATCTCAATCGCGAATCGACGCGCCCCGACTGAGGCCATCTGTCATTTCGAGTGGAACAACACGAAGCATTGCTCTTTCGATTTATTCCGATAAATCGGCCGGTTTATGGAGGGAAAAATCTCTATTCGATTTCAAATTCAAGCGCAGGATGCGCATTCGGCGATCAATTTCTTTACTTTTAATTTCAGTCCACTCGGATTCATTTCCGCGGCGCATAAAAATAATAATCCGCCGAATACGAACTTTCATTCTCCGTCCCGTTTTTCGACGCATCGCAAGTCTTTGCCGCATCGGCCACGCCGCCTTCCGTATTCACGCGCTGTATCGTCGTCACACTCTCCAGCGCTCCGCTGCCTTTGTGCCCCGTCACCGTCACCAGCAACCACGGTATCGCACCCGTCTTCGGCGCATCGTGCTTCGCCACCATTTTCCCGGTCACTTCACTTCCATCCTTCAACTTCCAGGTCGGGCCGGCAAAATGTTCTCCCATCACTTTTCCTTGCTCGTCAAACAATTCCGCCTTCGGCGCCTTCAGCGTCCACGCAAATTTCCCGTCCGTTCCCGCCGCGCAAGAATAAATCTGCACGCCCTTCGCACGCGCATGAATAAAAACTTTCTCGCCCGCCGCCACCCGCAAATTATCCGGAACTTCCGGCGGCGCCACACTCTGCGCCACTGCACCAATCGCCGGCAATACAAATGCGCCAATGATCGCCACACTTTTACTTTTCATTACTCGCCTCAGCGCTCAACTTCTCGAGCGAAATTTGGACTGCGGCGGCTGGACGCCGCTTTCACGGTTTCCGTTGCCGGCACGCTCATGAACTCAGCTCGTGAAGTTAACCGAACGCGATGTTTATTTCTCCCGGAACTTAAAACTTATCACTTACAACTTAAAACCGTTTTTCTCAACACTCAATCACATTCAGCGCCAATCCGCCGAGGGAAGTCTCTTTGTACCGCGATTGCATGTCCATTCCGGTCTCATACATCGTTTTGATCACTTGATCGAGCGAAACTTTATGTTCGCCGCCTTCGCGCAACGCAATCCGGCACGCATTGATCGCCTTCACCGCTCCGATCGCATTCCGTTCAATGCACGGAATCTGCACCAATCCGCCGATCGGGTCGCACGTCATTCCCAAATTGTGCTCCATGCCAATTTCCGCGGCGTATTCCACCTGATGATTTCCTCCGCCCATCGCCGCCACCAGTCCTCCCGCCGCCATCGAGCACGCCACGCCCACTTCGCCCTGGCAACCCACTTCCGCGCCGGAAATCGATGCATTCTCCTTGTACAAAACTCCAATCACGCTCGCCGTCAAAAAATAGCGGAACAATCCCTCGTCCGTCGCTTCCGGCACAAATTTCGTGTAGTAATGCGCCACCGCCGGAATAATTCCCGCCGCGCCATTCGTCGGCGCCGTCACCACGCGCCCGCCCGCGGCATTTTCTTCATTCACCGCCATCGCAAACGTGTTCACCCAATCCATCGGCGCCAGCGCGTCGTCTTTTTTCTCCGTCGCCAGTTTCTTCGCCGAACGCGGCGCGCGCCGTTTCACATTCAATCCGCCTGGCAAAATTCCTTCCGTCGCGAGTCCGCGCTTCACGCACTCTTGCATCACGCTCCAGATCCGCGCCACGTGCGCGCGAATTTCCGCTTCCGTATGCCACGCCTTTTCGTTCTCCAGCGCAATTTCCCAAATCTCGAGCCCGCGCTCATCGCCAATACGCAACAATTCGTCCGCGCTCGAAAACAAAAAGGGAACTGCCTTCACCGCTTTCGCCCCGGCGCTCTCGCCTTCGCGCAAAATAAATCCGCCGCCAATCGAAAAATAAACCTGCGTTGCAATCACGCCGCCGTTCGCGTCAAACGCCGTGAAGCGCATTCCATTCGAGTGCGCCGCCAGCGTTTTGTCCTTGTGCCACAACAGATCCGTCGCTTCGTTGAACGCAATTTCCTTCGCGCCGGCCAATTTCAATTTCTTCGCCCCGCGCATCGCCACGAGCTTCGGCTCAATCGTTTCCGGCTCGATCTGGTCCGGCAACTCGCCGCAGAGTCCCAGCAAAATCGCGCGATCCGTGCAGTGCCCATGCCCGGTCAGCGCCAGCGATCCATACAATTCCACCAAGACTCGCGCCACGCGAACGACCTCATCGCGCGCCGCAAGCCCGCGCGCAAAATCCGCCGCCGCGCGCATCGGACCCATCGTGTGCGAACTCGATGGCCCAATCCCCACTTTAAAAATTTCAAATAAGCTTGTCTTCACGTAAGTTCTACCCAAAGTTCATGCTACCTCCTTTACAGGTTCTTCGATAGGCGCCCTGCCGCCGCATTTCCTGCGCAATACTCTCCATTTGCACCTCTTCCAGCCCGATGAGACAATCTTTGGATGAAAAAAGCACAAACTTTGTCGCTGATTCTCCTCACTTCCAGCGCGCTTCTCGCTTCTTCTGCGTTCGCGCAAACTTCTTCCACTTCCGGCTCGACGCCAACTCCGGCCGCCAAGCCGCAAGCCTCTTCCGGCGCCGCCGCGGCTGCTAAACCGCAATCTTCCACCGCCGCCAAAAAGCCCGGCACCGCCGCAACCGCCAAACCCGGCACCGCCGCCGCTCTGCCGCTGAAGACGGATCGCGAAAAAGCCAGCTACGCCATTGGCGCAAATATTGGAAAGAGCATGAAAAAGGAAGGCGTTGACCTCGACCCCGCCATCATCGCGCGCGGCATCAAAGACGGATTTACCGGCGCCAAATCGCAACTCACCGACGAGCAAGCGCAGGCCGCGCTCGTGGCGTTTTCCGGCTCCATGAAGAAAAAACAGGAAGCCGCGCTCGCCGTGGTTGCCGCGACCAATCAAAAAGAAGGCCAGGTTTTTCTTGCCGCCAACAAAACGAAGCCCGGCGTCGTCACGCTTCCGAGCGGCCTTCAATATAAAGTGATCACCGCCGGAACTGGCCAGAAGCCCACTGCCGACGACACCATTCTCTGCAACTATCGCGGCACGCTCATCAACGGCACCGAATTTGACAATTCCGCCAAGCACGGCGGCCCCACGGAAATTCCCGTCGGCGGCGTAATTAAAGGTTGGACGGAAGCGCTTCAGTTGATGCCCGCCGGTTCCAAGTGGGAGCTTTACGTTCCCGCCGATCTCGCCTACGGACCGCGTCAAGCCGGCCCCGACATCGGCCCCAACTCGACGCTTATTTTTGAAGTGGAACTCGTCTCGATTCAGCCGAAGAAAGAGGCGCCAAAACCGGACGCCGCTGCCGATCCGAAAGACGCGCCGAAGCCGGCCGCGCAACCCGCGCCGCAAGCTGCGCCTTCGCAGCCGGCGCCGCAAACGCAACCTGCACCCAAACCGCCTTCACGCTAACGTATTTTCAATTCGCTTCTTGTGGGGCCGTCCGCCGCGGCGGACGGCCCTTTTATTCTTACGGCAGAAATCCGACGCTCTGCCACAATTCTCCGGTCTTAAACATTTTTCCGCCCGTCATCACAAACTCCACATTCCGTATCGCGTGAATGTCTTCGAGCGGATTGCCTTTTACCAAAATCAAATCCGCTCGCTTTCCCGCTTCAATCGTCCCCAGCTCTTTTTCCATTCCCATCGCGCGCGCCGGAACGATTGTCGCCGCCTCGATTGCTTCCATCGGCGTAAATCCCGCCATCGTGTAAAGTTCAATCTCGCGATGAACGGAATGTCCCGGCACGGTCTGATCCGTTCCCACCACCACCGGCACACCCGCGGCGTGTAATTTCCCAACGAGCGCCACGAATTTGTCGAACAATTTTTGCTCGAGCTCCGCGTTTTCATCCGGCGGCCCCACGTCAAAAAGCGCCTTCGCCAATTCCGGCGCCACTTTCGCCACGCCCGGCTCAAAGGTACTGAACGGTTTCTCCGTGCTCGCCGTTTCCAGCTCAAAAATTACCAGCGTCGGGTCCACCACGGTGTGATGCTCTTTTAAAAACGCAATTTCCTTTTTTGCCGCATCCGAATCCAAATCAATTTCGCTCGACGCCTTCAATCTCTCCGCGTGCTTCGCTCCTGGCGGAAACGGCGCCATCATCATCTGCAGAATGTACGGAATGTGGCTGATCTGGTCTTGACCGGCCTCGATCGCCTCGCGCGTCGTCACGCCTTCCGGAATGTGTCCCGTCGCCGTCATTCCCAGCTTGTGCGCTTCCGCCGCGGCCGCGGCAAGCTGCGGCAATTTCACCGAGCTGTAAATCTTCACCTGCTGAAATCCCAACGAGTGATAACGATCGACCCACTCCCGCGCTTGCTCCGGCGTATCCGTGCGCGCAACGCCGAGCGCCAACGGCCCGGTGCCGTCGATAATTCCCGCCGCCAAAATCCGCGGCCCCAGCCCGTGCCCTTCCGCAATCGTGTCGCGCACCGCCGTGATGTATTCCAATTCGTTTCCGCAATCGCGCACCGTCGTCACGCCCGCCGCCAGATAAATCGGCCCCCACTCCACTTGCTCGAAGTGCGCGTGCATGTCCCAAAGACCGGGCAAAATCGTTTTTCCGCGCGCATCGATCAATTGCGCATTTTTCGGAATTTCCACTTCGTTTCGCGCGCCCGCTTTCACGATGCGTCCGTCTTTCACCAGCACCACCGAATCCGCGATCGCCGCGCGTCCCGTTCCATCGACAAGCGTTGCGCCCACCAGCGCAATATTCGTCGCGCGGCTTCCGGGAATCGTCGCGGAAATTTGCGACAACGCGTTCATGCCGTCTTTTCCCGCGAGCGATACAAACGTTTTCAATCCTTCTTCATATCCTTCGCGAATCGCTTCGAAGTGATCGAACTCCGCATCCGTCGTCACCGCCGCAATCAAATCCTGCTTTGCGTTGAACCACAGCCATTCGCGCCCCCAAATCAATCCTTCGATCAGATACCGTTGCAGCGTCTCCGTTTTTCCGCCAATCGAAATTTTGTCTTGCCCGCGCGGCTCGATCCACAGATTCCGTCCTTCCGGAAAAATCGCCAGCTCCTTCGGCGTTCCGTGCGACGCCCAATACCGCACCATCAGCATTTGCATCGTCACCGGCGCGTACCCCGCCACGGTAAAAAACTCCTGCGGCGTTTCGCCCTCTTTCCACTCTTCGCGGTCGCGCACGCGAATCTGCTCGCCATTCACTTCCACGGCGCGGTCGATTTCGCTCAGCCGCGAATTCTTTCCCTTGATTTCAAACGCAACCGGCGTCAGATCGCTCTTGCCGTGGAAGCTCGCCGAAAGCGGCACGTCCGTTCCGCGATCGGTAAACTTAAAGTCCACTTTAACTGCCAGCCCTTTCGCGTCTTTCGTAACCGTATACGTCTCCGTCCCGATCGCCTGCTCAAACTTATGCAGCCGAAAACCGCCGCGCTCCACTGCCGCGGCATTCGCGGCCGGTGCGTTCTGTCCGCGGGCAAACGAGGAATCGAGGCCGGCAATTCCAAGCAAAACGACGCACAACAAAACCGCACGCTTGTTCTGTTTTTTCATGTTTTCTCGCAGGATCGGATTTTTCCATGACGCCACGGAAGACGCGAAACTCGTCTGCCGTGGCCATTGTATGTCTCGAATGGACTGCCGGAACGAAAAAAAAGAAAAATAAAAATGCAAAAACGCCGGCGAAACTCTACTGCAGCGCCTGCCAGCCCTTGCACGCCGCCCCGCTCGCCATTTCCGCCAGCGGTTCACCGACTTTGTAGCGAATCACGCCGTCCGACGTCGTGCAAAAAGTTCTCGTACCCGTTCCGCTTGTCACCGGCGTTGCCACCACGACAAAGTCCGTGCAATTCCTCTGCTTGCAGACCGCGGTCATTCGAAATCTGTAGCCGGACTTTACGCACCATTCCGTCGCGGTGCAGCTCGCTCCGGCGAGCGACGCATCGAGCAAGTTTGCGTGTTGCGACGTTTCGCCGGTGCTTCCCTCGGGCCCCGGCCCCAGCGCGGCCAGGTTCGGCGCGAATCCTCTGACCGGATAAGCCGACTCGTACATGATTTGCGCGGTCAGGACCGTCCGCAAACTGCCCAATGCACTGGCCTCGTTCGCGGCGATTTTCGAACGCAACAAATTCGGTATCGCGATTGCGGCGCCCACGAGCACGCCGGCCACGTCCAATCCCGCGCTTACGCTTTCTTCGCGTATCGCCGATTCGTCGCCGTAGACCCACATCGTCTGCGCCACCGATCCTTTCGCTCCCTGCGTGAATGATTCCGCCAGATCCGGCATGATTCGCTTGAATTGCATGGACGCGATCGCCACCGGATCTTCATAAAACATTCCCGAAGCCACTCGCGTCCGCTCCGGCGGCAATGACGCCAAGAATTTCTTCGATTTTGCCAGCGACTCGCCGGTTCGATGCAGATCGGCGGACTCCGCAACCGCCTCGCGCGCCGGCGCAACGATCAAATATCCGTCCACAATCGCAAAGCTGATCGGCGTTCCATTCGGTCCGACCGGCGCAAGAAAACTGTACGTCGTCACTCCGCCCGATTCTTCCTTCGTCGTTTCCGTATGCGTCGCCTGCAAAAGTCCGCTCAACGTCTTTTGCAAATGCGCCGCATCGTTCACTTTCAAGATCGCTCGCCACTTCAGCTGGCCGGGTGCGAGCGAATCCAGCTCGGCCGTAATCTCTCCGCCCAATTGAGCCAGCACGTCGTCGCGCAAGCTGAACTGCAGTCCTTGTTCCATCATCGGCACGATCGCAAAAGTGTTCGCTTTCGATTCTTCCGCCATCTCTTTCGCTTCGTCGTAAATCTTTGCCGGGTCTTTCAATCCAATCGCGATCGCCATAATTGTATTTGGCGAAACAAAATCCAGGCTATCGAGCGGCCTCGGCTTTCCGAGCCACGACGCGGGCCCATGGCGAGGCCCGTTAAAACTCAGCTCCCCTCTGCTCACTTCCGCGCTGCCCGAGCCGGTATGCTGCCACACCGCATATTTCGCATCGCCGAATCCGGTTTGTTTCAAGCTTTGTTCGCTCGATGCGTTTCCGTTCACCGTCGTGCCGATGAGCTTCTGCAAGTCCATCGCTCCCAAAATCGTCGTGCCGCCTTCGTACGCTTTTGCGACGCGTTGCCCGAACGGCGTGGAAGGGAACTCGCGGTTCTTCTTGTCCAGCCGTTCGGCAAATTTGCGAATTTCCGCCGCTTCATCGCCCATTACGATGTAATCCTGCCGCACGAGAAAAATGGGAATCTCACTCGCGCGATTCTCTTTCACGCTCGCGAGCCCTTCCGCATCCATCACGCGCGCAATCGGCTTTCCGTTGTCCGCAAGTTCCTTCGTCCATTGCTCCAGAAAACTCTTCAGACCGGACTTCCGCGTTTCCGCCACGAGAAAAAACTTCGGCTCTTTGCCTTCCATCGTTGCGGCAAGGACCGTCTCGTTTCCGAGGTACTCCTCGAACTCGGAAAACTTTTCGAGAAACTTCTCCACTTTTGGCCCCGACGTGGCGACTTCCGCGCTGCCCCACCATTTCCGCAGCGGCTCGCTTTCCCGTAATTCCTCGCGAAAAATCTTCACGATCTGCCGCGCGGGTTCTCCGTAATTTGAAACCGCCGCGTACGTCATCGTCGATTCCGGCAGGAGCGGCAGCAATTTGCTTTCTTTTCGCCCGTCGGGATACGCCACTTCCGTCATTAGCCGTTGGAATAATTTGCCAAATTCGTCCAGCAGTCCGGGATATTTGTTTAATTCCTCTACCATCTCCGCGTTCGGCGACTTCGTGTTGGATTGCGCGCGGCATGTTTGCATTCCAAGTAAAACCGCTGTAATCGTTGCGGCGCAAGCTAATATGTTCCTTGCACACTTCGAAAAACCTGGCGCGGTTAACATTCGCTTTGCCTCCGTCCACGGTACGCGTGGCCCTTCCGTCCGTTTCGTTGTACCACGATTGTTTCGCGCCGGACGTATGCGTTCTCGTCGCGTTTCGCGCAAGCAACCACATTTGGTGTGCTGGCCGGAAAGAAACTGGAGCTTTAGCGCCGCATGTTTTCGTCTAGAAAAGCAAAAACGTCGGGCTCCCAAATGGGTACACCGAGATGCAGGAAGTCGTGACCGTCGTCTAGTGTATGGCCAATCGGTGGATAGATTTTCAGCCGATGCGGCTTGCCGGTTTGCTCGCGGCGCGCGTCGAGCACCTTGCCCGACGAAAGGGAGTAATCGTTCTCCGCGTGAATGAAAAATATCGGCGCCGCGATGCGGTCCACGGCGGCCAGCAACCTTGTTCGCAACTCCGGTGAGCGGTCGAAGCTGTAGCCGGCTCCGGAGAAAATGACCACCGCTCGCAGGTTCGGATCGCGTTCGGCCATCAGCAACGTCAACGAACCTCCAAACGAATTGCCGACGAGCGAGACGTCTCGCGCATCAACGGAAGGGAGCGACCGCAGGAATTTTAGCGCGGATGCGGCGTCGTCCATTTCCCGGTTTTCCAGCAGCTGCATCTGCAGAGCGTTGCGCGCCTCCTGCCCGTGTGCCGCGGCTTCTTTGGTCATCAGGTCGATGGCGTTCGCACCCTGGTCCGTGGAAAGTCCGACGCCGCGGCGGAACAAATAGAGGAACACGTAGCCGTGGCGGGCGAACACCGGACCGAGTATTTCGGCATTCTTCTCGTACGGGCCGAGGCGCACCAGATCTTCGGGCGTGCGGCCGCTTCCATGATTCATCAATATGGCGGGAAACGGTCCGTTGCCTTGCGGTCGCCAAATCATCGCGTGCAACGCAGCCGAACCGTTGTGAACGACGACAGTTTCGGGCGGAACCGGCGTTTGGCCCTGCGCCATCGCGAGTGCGGGCGTGAGCAGAAGCGGCAGCAAAACGTACGTATACAACGTGTTCATATATCGCTCCATTAATACTGAATGGTCCCGAATGCGGCCCGCGCGGTTGGAATGGCAAGAGTATACCTGAAGATGCGACCGCATGGGCTTGTCGAGTTAGGACAATCTTCACGCGCGAAACGGAAGTAAGATGAGTCCAAGAGAGGGAGCCGTGGCGCCGCCTAAACGCAAAGTTGTTTCTGAGAAAGTTCTCCCGTCGCTTGCCGCGACCGCCGTGCAAATCTTCGCGGCCAATGAGCGCATGAATCAAATGCTGATTGAGAATCTTGGGCCCGCTGCGTGGAAAGCCAAAGCGCCGGGCAAGACTCGAACGATCGCCGCGATCTTTACGCACATGCACAACGTTCGCACGAAATGGATCCGGCTTACCGCTCCGCACCTCAAAATTCCGGCGCAGCTTGACCGTTCACGTTGCACGCCGAAGCAAGCTCGCGCGGGACTGGCCGCGAGCGCAACTCGCTGCGAAGAGATGCTTGCGGAAGCGTTAAGCGAAAGTGGCGGTCGCATCAAAGAATTTCTGCGAGACGGCTGGGCACGCCCTTGGCCCGTTGGCCTGGAAATGTTGTGCTACATGATTTCTCACGAAGCGCACCATCGCGGCCAAGTCTGCCTGCTTGCGCACCAACTCGGATTCCCGCTGCCGATCAAAGTAACGTCCGGCCTGTGGAATTGGGAAAAGCTCTGGAAAGAATGTGGATCGTCGCGCGGCCCCGGTTTTCCTTCTTGAAAACGGAAAAGTAAAGATGGAAGACTGGCCGTCAATGCCGGCCTGTTTTTGTTTCGACTTAAAACTTAAACCTTAATTTTCCGCGAGCAATGCGTCAAAATACGCGCTCATCTCCGGCGAATCCCATCTTTGTTCGCCGATAATTTTTCGCGCGATTTTTCCCTTGCGATCGATCACGTACGTTTCCGGATAGACGGTCGTGCCGTAACCCTTTGCAACCTTCGAAACCGTTCCTTGCACGGACGGATCTCGCCACGTCGGAAAAATCACGCCGTGCTCGACAAGAAACTTCTGGTACGCATCGGGATCTTCATCCACGTTTACGCCGAGCACCATGCCGCCGCGCGAGGCGATTTTGCGCTGCAACGTATTCAAGAACGGCGTCTCCGCGACGCAAGGCGGACACCAGCTCGCCCAGAAATTCAGCACCACGACTTTGCCACGTAAGTCCGAGAGCTTTTCCGCTTTTCCGTTCAACTGCATCGTGAAATCGCCGGGCGTTTTCCCCGCCAGCGACGCTTCGCCTTGCCGGTATTGCGGCAGCGCAAACGCCACCAGCACCAACACGCCGAGCCAGAAAGGTCCCCAAATCTTCGCTTTGTCCAGAAATTTCATGCGAGTGCTATACTAACGCAGACGCCACCATTCGGAAACTATCCCGAAAACGACCGTTTTCTGACGGAAAAACACGCCCCTTCGAACTGTGATGCCCACGGAACCCACCATCAGCGTCGTCATTCCCGCTCGAAACGAAGAGTCTGTCATTGCGGCCTGCGTGCGCTCGGTCGCCGTGCAGCCGGAAGTGCTGGAAATCCTCGTCGTCAACGACCAATCCACCGACCGCACCGCCGAAATCGTTCGCAGTCTGGTTGCGGAAATTGCGAACCTTCGTCTCCTTGAAACTTCCGAACTTCCCGCCGGCTGGGTCGGCAAAAACAACGCCGTATGGCTTGGCGCGCAGAGCGCGAAAGGAAAGTGGCTCCTTTTTTTGGATGCTGACGCCGTACTCGCCGAAGGCGCAACGGCAAAAGCGTTTCGGCTCGCGGAAGAAAATACCGCCGCGCTCGTCTCGTTTTCGCCCGAACAAACTCTTAAAACCTGGTACGAAAAAGCGCTCATTCCGTTTGTTTATTGCCGTCTCGCGCGTAAATTTTCCTACGCGGACGTCAACGATCCGAAATCTCCGCAAGCCGCGGCGAACGGCCAATTTCTTTTGATCCAACGCACGACGTACGACGCCGTCGGCGGCCACGCCGCCGTTGCGGCCGAAGTGCTCGAAGACGTCGCGCTGGCGCTACGCGTCAAACAAGATAACTGGGGCATCTGGTTTGGCTCCGGCGCGGGATTTGTTTCCGTTCGCATGTACCGCTCGTTTCGCCAGATGTGGGGCGGCTGGCGCAAAAATTTGTATCAATTGATGGGCGGCAACTCGAATGCGGCGTTTTACGAATTGGAAGGCGCGTTTCCGTGGATGACGTTTCTCGTGCTGCTCTGCGGCATCAAGTTTCCGCTGGCCATGTTTATCGGCGCGCTGCTCCTGATTTTCCGCCAAATGAACTACGGGCTGGAATTGGCGCGTAACCATTTCCCGTTCAAATTCATCATTTATTATTTGCCCGCGGTTTTTCTGTATGCCGCGGTGATGGCCGCTTCCTACCGGAGCTATGCAAACGGCAAAGTTGCGTGGAAGGGCA
>Ga0070730_10000105_pt1 | contig 104890 bp, 81 predicted proteins | sample Coa_R1_3_FD_66447 | JGI IMG/M metagenome (GOLD analysis project Ga0070730, IMG submission 66447) | Surface soil microbial communities from Centralia Pennsylvania, which are recovering from an underground coalmine fire - Coalmine... | ecosystem: Environmental > Terrestrial > Soil > Unclassified... | reverse complement strand
CTCGTGCTTCAGCAAATCCTCGATCACCGGAATCAGGAACGCCAGCGTTTTGCCGGTTCCCGTCTGTGCCGTCGCCAGCACGTCTTTGCCTTCCAGCGACCGCGGAATCGCAGCCTCTTGCACCGGCGTCGGCACGGTAAAGTTCGCCGCAGCCAGCCGCTCTTTCACATAAACCGAAAGCGGCATTTCTGAAAATAGCGTGGCCGTCTTCGTCGAAGAAGCTTCCACACCTGTAGTATTTGAATTCTGCATGTTTCTTTCTTGCTGGCCGCGCCCGTTCGGGGTCCACGTATACACGTGTCCGCACGAAGGGCGTCGTGAAGCCAGCCTCTTTTTAAATTACGCTGAAAACGTACGGAGGAAACTGGAGGCGGGTAATCTCAGATCGAGTCTTGCACCGGAGGGACCGCACAACACAACCGAGGTAATAAGCGCAAAAACAGTGTAGCACACTTTGCGGCATTGCCACTCAATAAATCTTTATTCTGTTGTGTTCTCTGTTCCGCTCCGCTCGAATCCTGCCATTTCCGTTCGGCCATATTTATGGCAGAATGGAGGCGTAATGCGCACCACAATCGACATCCCTGACGCCCTCTACCGCGAACTGAAGTCCAAAGCCGTCCGCGAAAAGCGCCCTGTAAAGGAGCTCATTCTTCGCGGTGTTGAAGTCGAGCTTCGTCCTCGCCCCAAAAAACGCAAGCGACGCATCGCCTTCCCTCTCGTTCCTTCCAAGAACCCCGGCACGCTCGAAATCGACAATGCCAAAATCTTCGACCTCATTCCTTTTCCCTGATCTGAATGTTTGGCTCGCTCTTTCCTATGAGCGTCACGTCCACTATGCCTCTTCCCACCAGTGGTTCGATACGCTCGACGACGATACGCGCCTCTGCTTCTGCCGTTTCACCCAAATTGGCTTGCTCCGCCTTCTGACAACCGACGCCATCATGGGGCAGACAAGGCCCTGACCCAAGTCGCGGCATGGTCGGTCTATGACCGCTGGCACGGCGATGATCGCACTCTGTTTCTCGACGAACCGAAATCATTGGAAGCAAACTTTCGCTCGATTTCGAAGCAATCGCGTCCGATGCCAAAAGATTGGGCCGATTCTTACTTGCTGGCGTTCGCTTCTTCCGCCGGGCTTCGTCTCGTCAGCTTCGACCGTGCAATGAAGCAAAAAAACTCCGATGTTTTGCTTCTCCGTTAGGGTTGCGAAACAGGATCCTTCCCCTTCTTTTGTGTGACAGTTTGCAATTCGTACAAACCGGGTCACACTCTATTCCGTCCATGAAAGTCTTCACCTTCCGCGCCGAACTCTGGCTTCCTCATCCCTTATCAGAGGTCTTCCCCTTCTTCGCCGCCGCCGAACATCTCGAACGCCTCACTCCCTCTTTCCTCAACTTCCACATCCTCACGCCCCAACCCATCGTCGTCGCTCTCGGCACGCGCATTCAGTACAAGCTTAGAATTCACGGCATCCCCGTCCGCTGGGAAAGCGAAATCACCGGCTGGAACCCGCCGCACTTTTTCTCCGACGATCAGATTCGCGGCCCCTACCGCCACTGGCATCACGAACACACCTTCGCAGAACGCGACGGCGGCACTCTCGTTTGCGACAAAGTCGAATACGCCGTCCCCGGCGGCGCCCTCATCAACCGCCTCTTCGTTGCGCCCGACCTTCGCCGCATCTTCAATCACCGCACCGCCACTCTCAAAAAACTCTTCCCGTAGAGCAATTTTTCGACGACGGCCGTGCCGAGCCCGGCGGGCCTTTGCCTCATAGCTGGTATCCTAGCGAAGACAACACAATCAGGAGACGATACCCCGCTTGCCGCCCATCATCAGCGCCCACTCCCTATCGAAGAGATATGGCCTCCATCCTCTTTTCCAAAATATCTCCTTCAACGTTTCGGATGGCGACCGCATCGGCCTCATCGGTCCGAACGGCTCGGGCAAATCGACGCTCCTCGAAATCCTCGCCGGCAACGTTCGACCGGATACCGGAGAAGTCGCGCTCCGCAAACGCGCCCGCATGGCGAAAGTCGCGCAGGTTTCCGAGTTCGCCCCCGGCGTCACCGTCCGCGGCGTCATCGAAAATTCCATGCGCGAAGCCGGCGTGCCGGAAGTCGAACACGCTTCGCGTTTCGCGGAAACGCTCGGCCGTGCCGGCTTCACCCATCTCGATGCCAGCGCGGCTTCGCTCTCCGGCGGGTGGAAAAAACGCCTCGCCGTCGCCGCGGCGATTGCGCAAGCGCCCGATCTGCTCCTGCTCGACGAGCCGACCAATCACCTCGATCTCGCCGGAATCGAATGGCTCGAATCCGTTTTGCGCGACGCGCCGTTCGCCTGCGTCGCCGTCAGCCACGATCGCTACTTTCTCGAAAACGTCACCAACGTCATGGTCGAACTCAGCCGCGCGTACGAAGACGGTTTCCTCCGCGTGGAAGGGAACTACAGCAAATTTCTCGAAGCCGAGGAAGGCTACCTTCACGCGCAGCAAAAACATCAGGAAGCGCTAGAAAATCGCGTCCACAACGAACTCGAATGGCTGCGCCGCGGCCCCAAAGCGCGCACCACAAAATCCAAAGCCCGCATCGACAAAGCGCACGAACTCATCGGCGATCTCGCGGAGATGAACGTTCGCACCCGCACGACCGCCACCAAAATCGATTTCACCGCCACCCATCGCCAGACAAAAAATCTGATGTCGCTCGAAAACGTCAGCTACGAAATCCCCGGCCGCACTCTTTTCTCCAAGCTGGATTTCAACGTCACCAGCGGCATGCGCGTCGGCCTCGTCGGCCCCAACGGCAGCGGCAAGACCACGCTCCTGCGCCTTCTTCTTGGCGAAGCAAAACCTTCCGCCGGAAAAGTAAAAAAAGCCGACGCGCTCCGCGTCGTCTATTTCGATCAGAATCGCCAGCTCGACCCCGACATTCTTCTGAAGCGCGCCCTCGCTCCGCACAGCGATTCCGTGATCTATCAGGACCGCGTCATTCACGTCGCCGGCTGGGCCGCTCGTTTTCTCTTCACCGGCGAAGACCTCAACCGGCCGGTCGGACGCCTCTCCGGCGGCGAGCGCGCCCGCGTCTTGATCGCTCAACTCATGCTCCAGCCCGCCGATGTCCTGCTTCTCGACGAGCCGACCAATGACCTCGACATTCCCACGCTCGAAATTCTTGAAGAAAGCCTTCTCGAATTTCGCGGCGCGCTCGTGCTCGTCACCCACGATCGCTTCCTTCTGGGCCGCGTCTCCACTCTTGTCCTCGGACTCGACGGTCTCGGCGGCGCCGGCCGCTTTGCCGATTATTCCCAATGGGAGGCCTGGCAGGAAGAAAACCAAGCCGCTCTTTCCCAGAAAAATACCTCAAAAGAAAAAGTTTCTCCTCCCGCGGTCGGCGCGACACAACAAACCGCGAAAAAGCGCCTCACTTATAAAGAAGATCGCGAACTTTCCATGATGGAAGAATCAATCGCAAACGCGGAAAAGTTGCTTGCAGAAAAACTCATCGCCCTTCACGATCCCGCCATCTCCACGGATCCCGCCGCCCTCCACGCCGCCAGCGTCGAACTCGAAGCCGCGCAAAAGTCCGTCGACGCGCTCTACACCCGCTGGGCCGAACTTGAAGCCAAGCTCAACTAAGGCCTCCGCGAACTGCAATCGCCGCAGCCCTCGGCAATGGCTATTGGTTTTCCTGGCATCAAGGATATATTCTCTTTCCTATTGAGTAAGGCCACGAGGGCAACCGCCGTGTTCTCCATCGTCCGCATCTTTGTGCTCGTTGTTCTTTGCTTCGTCCTGACTCCGGCTGCCTGGGCCGACACTCTTTCCGGCACGGTGAAGGATCCGTCCGGCGGTGTTGTGCCGGGAGCGCGCGTCGAAATCACCGGCGGCGCAATCGCGCAGCCGATCGTTCTTGCGACGGACGACTCCGGAAAATTCGCCGCGCCCGATCTGAAACCGGGAAATTATTCCGTCCGCGTCACCAAGGATGGGTTTGAGCCGCTGGTCTCCGCGGTCGAACTGCACGGCACTTCCGACCTGCAGTTGAAACTCGTCATCGCCGAGCAGATCACCAGCGTCACGATCACCGAAAAGAGCCTCGCCTTTGCCAACTCCGATCCCGCCTATCGGCAACTGCGCGGAATCGGCTTTGGCGACACCTACGTTTGCGAAAATTACAAATTCAACATGGACGTGGGGAGCTTCGAGCTGAAAACCGGCACGCTCACTTTTCTCGCTCCGGTGAACGGAATCGTGACGGGCGCGGTTTTCGTCGGCGAAGGCCACTTCTCGCTCAAGCCGATACTTCGCGTGGACATTAATGAAATGCAGCGGCGCGGCGGCAGCCCGACCGCCGAAGAAGATTTTTCGCGCGCGGTATTCCGCTTCACCGGCCGCGTCTATAACCAGCTCACCGCAACGCTCGTCACGAAAGTCGCCACTCCGCCCACGGCCGAGGAAACCTTTCGCCATTGGAAAGAAAAACTTCGGCGCCGCCACGACGTTGCGGAAGGATTTACCGAGTCGATCCTGACCGACGCGACCATCGATAACGTTGACGCCGACGTCTTGAGCGCCGTTTACAATCCGAAGCATCCGCAATTCTTCAATGCGTACATGAGCGGCTCGCCCCACAAGGACCTGCGCTATTTCGTGCGCATTCGCACCGGCGCCATTCCGCAGCTCGATTCGCCCGAGGAAGTCGCCCTCATCAATTGCGATGGCGGAGGCCTGAACGACGGCATCTGGTACTCCCAGCATCTCGCGTCGGAGTTGACCTCGAGAAGCGCCAATTCAAAGGAGGACCGGCGCCTCTTCGCCACGCGGCGCTACACGATTGAAACCGTGATCGGCAAGAACACCCACTTTTTCAGCCGCGCTGCGATTGCGTTTTCGCCGCTGGTCGAGGGAGAACGCGTCTTGAAATTCGGCCTGTTGCCCACGCTGCGCGTCACTCGCGTCACCGATGAAAACGGCAAGGATTTGCATTTCATCCAGGAAAGCCGAAAAGAGGACGGCTCGTTTTACGCGATTCTCGACGAAGCGCCGCCCGTTGGCAAAGACCACACCATCACCGTGGAATATGCCGGCGACAAGGTGCTCTACGACGCCGGCGGCGGAAGTTACTACGTCGGCGCGCGCGAATCGTGGTACCCAAACCTCAACGGCTTCGGCGAAAAAGCGCTCTACGATTTAACTTTCAAAGTTCCCAAAAACAATGTCGTCATCAGCGTTGGCAAGCTGCAAGGAGAATCGACGGAAGAGGGCTTTGCGGTCTCGCACTGGGTTACACCCGCGCCCGTCACCGTCGCCGGCTTCAACTACGGCCAGTATAAAAAGATGGATTTCCCCGACACCATCACTCACTACGAAATTTCCGGATATTACTTGCAAGAATTGCCGAGCAGCCTCGCGCAATACCGCAACAACACCGCCGCCAACGGTATAGATCCGCTCTCCGGCATGGCCCCCGGCGCCATGACCAAGTACGCGCTCGATCAGGCGCGCGCCCAGATGCAGCTCTGCACATTTTATTTCGGCAAAGGCCCTTTCGAAAATGTGGCCATCACCGAACAGCCGAATTTTAGTTTCGGACAATCCTGGCCCAATCTCGTCTATTTGCCGATCTCCGCTTACATCGATTCCACGCAGCGCTGGCTGCTCTTCGGCCGTATCGACAACAACTTCACTGGGTTCGTTCAGGAAGTCACGCCGCACGAAGTCGCGCACCAGTGGTTCGGCCACAGCGTCATGTGGGCTTCCTATCACGATCAGTGGCTTTCGGAAGGCTTCGCCGATTTCGCCGCGGCATTGTTTTTGCAGCAGGCGGTTGGCCCCAAATGGCAGAAAGATTATCAGGAGTATTGGGACCGCCAGAAGCGCCGCGTCCTCGAGAAAAATAATTTTGGCGTTTCACCCAACGATGCAGGCCCGCTCTGGCTCGGCCTTCGTCTGATCTCGCCGAAGTCCTCCAATGCCTATCAGGGCCTCACGTATTCCAAGGGCGCCTTCGTTCTTTCGATGCTTCGCTCCATGATGCGTGGTGACGTGGACGCCTCCGGCGACAGAGACCAGGCATTCATCGACATGATGCACGACTTCATCGAAAGCCATCGCGATACGCCCGCCTCGACCGAATCCTTCAAGGCCATTGCCGAAAAACACATGACGAAGGAGATGGACTTCCAAAAGAACGGCCGCCTCGATTGGTTTTTCAATGAATGGGTCTACGGCACCGAGGTTCCGCGTTACGAAATAAAGTATCAGACCGAGCCGCCATCCGGCGGAATCGTCAAAATAAAAGTGCAGTTGACGCAAAGCGAAGTGGACAACAATTTCGCCATGATTGTCCCCATCTTTGCCGATTTCGGCAGCGGCATGGTGCGTTTGACTCAGATTCCGATCGTGGGGAATTCCACTCGCACCTTCATTCTGGACGTCCCCAAGCAGCCCAAGAAAGTTGTCCTCAACGCGTACAAAGACATGTTGGAACGATAACGTTCCACACGCGTGGACGTTTTGTCCGTCGGCGTCGCCTCAGACAGAGCGGCCCGCCGCCGCTCCCGAAGCCCACGCCCATTGAAAATTAAATCCACCCAAATGTCCCGTCACGTCCACCACTTCGCCGATGAAAAATAATCCCGCCACGTTTCGGCATTCCATCGTCTTGCTCGATAGCTCGTCCGTGTCCACGCCGCCGGCGGTCACTTCCGCTTTTTCGTAGCCTTCCGTTCCCGCCGGTATAACGCTCCAGGCATGAATCAGTTTCTCCAATTTTTCCAGCGACGCATTCGTCCAGTCGCCCGGCTCGTGCAATTCCATCCACCGATCGGCAAATCGCTTTGGCAATATTCCGACAAATGCATTGCGCAGCGCCGCCGCGTTTCGCGTTCCCGCCGCGGCGACCGCTCCCGTTACATCCTTTTCCGGCGCAAGGTCCAGCGTCAGCGGCCGCCCGTGTTCCCAATAAGAAGACGCTTGCAGAATCGCGGGCCCGCTCAAGCCCCCGTGCGTCACCAGCATTTTCTCGCGAAACGCATGGCCATCCGCTTTGGCAATCACCTCCATGGAGACACCGGCCAAATCGCAATATTGTCTTTTTTCTTTCGCGGAGAAAGTCAGCGGCACAAGCGCCGGTCTCGTTTTTTGAATCTTCACGCCAAACTGCCGCGCCAGCTCGTATCCAAACGTCGTCGCGCCGATTTTTGGAATCGAAAGTCCGCCCGTCGCCACCACCAGTGCCGCCGCACGAAATTCTTCCGTCTCGGTTCGAACGACAAACTCCGTCGTCCGCAAAACCTCTTTCACGCGCTGGCTCAAAAAAAATTGCACGCCGGCGCCGCGGCACTCTTGTTCGAGCATCTCCGTAATGTCGCTCGCGGCGCGGTCGCAAAAAAGCTGCCCCAGCGTTTTCTCGTGATATGGAATTTTGTGTTTTTCCACCAGCGCAATAAAATCCCGCGGCGTATACCGCGCGAGCGCCGATTTTGCAAAATGCGGATTCGCCGAAAGGAAATTCTCCGCCGTGCAGTGCAGATTCGTGAAATTGCACCGCCCGCCGCCCGAAATCAGAATCTTCTTTCCAATCTTTTCCGCGCGCTCGACCATCGCCACGCGCCGTCCGCGTTTCCCCGCCTCCATGGCGCACAGCAATCCCGCCGCTCCTCCGCCCAGCACCACCACATCGAATTTCTTGCTCATCGCGTCGCACGATTCTCTCAAGTTTCCGGGCCGCGCGTCACGGCACTTCGTGCCCGGTGTCGAGGTTTTGCCGGGGCTGCGTCGTTCGGCGCTTGGTGATAATCTATTTCATTCCGATATGGCCGCCGCGTCCGCTATCACCACCCGCATCTCTCGCCGCTTCGCCCAGCTGAAGGCGCGCGGCGAAATGGGCATTATTGCGTACATCACCGCGGGCGATCCGTCGCTGGCGGCGACTCTCAAATTTGTTGCGGCCTTGGCGGAGGCCGGCGCGGACGTCATTGAACTCGGCGTTCCTTTCAGTGATCCGCTCGCCGATGGTCCCACGATCCAACGCGCCTCGGAGCGCGCCCTCAAGTCTGGAACGACGCTCGCCGCAGTTCTCGATCTCGTTCGCGATCTTCGCCAATCGAATTCCCCCGCTTCCGATGTTCCCGTCGTCCTGTTCAGTTACTACAACCCGATTTTCCAGATGGGCCTCGAGCGGTTTGCGGCGGCGGCTTCGGCGGCGGGTGCGGATGGAGTTCTGGCGACCGATCTCACGCCCGAAGAATCCGCCGAGTATCGCCGGATACTTGCGGCTCGCCATCTCGACACGATTTTTCTCGGCGCGCCGACCTCCACCGATGAACGGCTTAAACAAATCGCCGCCGTCTCTACCGGCTTTCTCTACCTCATTTCGCGGACGGGAGTCACCGGCGCGATGGATTTGTTGCCGGACGATCTTCCGTCGCTGCTTCGCCGCGCGCGGGCCGCCACCGAGCTTCCCATCGCGGTTGGCTTCGGGATTTCGCAGCCCGGCCACGTTTCCGTTCTCGGCGGCCTCGCCGATGCCGCCGTCATCGGCTCATCGCTGGTTTCTGAAATTGAAAATGCAACCCGGAACGATTCTTCGCCTTCGGCGGTCGATCGTGCTTCCGAAGCGCTCGCTTCACGCATTCGTTCGCTGAAGCACGCCGCGCAATCCGGTCTCTCAAAACGAGAGGTCGCGTCATGACGCTCGGCGATTGGCGGCGGCGCATCGATGATCTGGACCGCAAACTCGTAGAATTGCTCAACGAACGCTCGAAGTGCGCGCTCGAAATCGGCAAGCTCAAGCAAGCCGCGAATTTGCCGCTCTATCAGCCCGACCGCGAAAAGGAAGTTTTGCAAAATGCGGAGCGCAACAATCGCGGCCCGCTTTCCGATGCGGCGATTCGGCGTCTGTTTGAACGCATCATCGACGAGAATCGCGCCGCCGAACGCCAAGCCATGCATCGCGACGGAGAAGAGGAAAACGATTCGTGAGCGGCGAATTTCACGGAAACGGGCGTTCGAGGTTTTTGTTTTTGCTTACGACTTAGAACTTTTCACGGCATACTTTTCAATCCATCGAGGGAAGGGAAGCAAGCGTAAATCATGGTTATCGTCATGCAAGAGGGCGCTTCCGACGCCCAGATTCAACACGTCATTGACCGTTTGATCGCCAGCGGTTTTGACGTGCATCGTTCCACCGGCGCGTCGCACACCGTGCTCGGCGCCGTCGGCGTTCATCGCGATTTCGATCATCGCGATTTCGAGCTGCTGGACGGCGTGCGCGAGGTCATGCGCATCACGCAGCCGTTCAAATTGGCCAGCCGCCAGTTCAAGCCGGAAGGCACGATCGTCGATTTGGGGCGCGGCGTGAAAATTGGTGGCACGGAAGTTGTCGTCGCCGCCGGCCCGTGTTCCGTGGAATCGCGCGAACAGATGCTCGCCATTTCCGAAGCCGTCTCCAAAGCCGGCGCGAAAATTTTGCGCGCGGGCGCGTTCAAGCCGCGCACTTCCCCCTATGCCTTCCAAGGCCTTGGCGAAAAAGGCCTCGAAATGATGCGCGAAGCCGCCGACAAATTCGGCCTTTTCACCGTCAGCGAAGTGATGGACCCTTCGCAAGTCGAAATGATGGGCCATTACGTGGACATCTATCAGGTCGGCGCGCGCAACATGCAGAATTACCATTTGCTCCGCGCGCTCGGCGAAGTGCGCAAGCCCGTTCTCCTCAAGCGCGGTCTTTCCGCCACGATGGAAGAGCTTCTTCTCAGCGCCGAATACATTCTCGCCGGCGGCAATTACAACGTGATTCTCTGCGAACGCGGCATCCGCACCTATGAAACGTACACGCGCAACACGTTCGACATTGCGGCGATTCCTGTCATCAAAAAGCTTTCGCACTTGCCCATGTGGGGCGATCCCTCTCACGGCACGGGCCGCCGCGACAAAGTGCCGCCCATGGCGCGCGCCGCCGTCGCCGCCGGAGCCGACGGTTTGCTCATCGAAGTCCACAACGATCCCGATCACGCGCTTTCCGACGGCGCGCAATCGCTCGAACCCGAATCCTTCACCCAACTCATGGCCGAGCTGCGCATCATCGCGCCCGCCATCGGCCGCAGAATGGCGTAAATCGTTCGTGCCATCGCCAATCGCTCGTTTTTCTCCGCCACGGAACGCGATACTTACTTTTAACTTTTTACGTTCAACTGTAAACTTCCTCATCTCATGTCCGCTCATCTGATTCAGCGCGTCACGATTCTTGGCACCGGCCTCATCGGCGGCTCGTTCGCCCTCGCGCTCCGCAAATACACCGCGGATATTCGCATCGCCGGCTGGGACCGCGCCGAAACGCTCCGCGAAGCGCGCGCGCTTCAGGTCATTGACGATGCGCATCACGGCGATCTCGCACCCGCTCTCCGCGGCGCCGACCTCGTCTACATCGCGTTGCCCATCGGCGCGACGCTCGACCTTCTTCCCGACATCGCGCGCTTCGCGCCGGGCCACGCCCTTGTCACCGACGCGTGCAGCACGAAGCTGCGTATCGTGCAATCGGCGGCGGAGAATTTTTCCGGCACGCCACTCTTTCTCGGCGGTCATCCGATGGCGGGCAAAGAAGTTTCCGGCGTCGCCCACGCCGATGCCGATCTTTTTCGCGGCAATACCTACGCTCTCATCAACGATTCCGCGGCAACATCCGAATCCGCGGATTCGCCGCGCGATCCGCGCGTCTCCGCGTTTCTCAAGATTCTGGAAAAAATCGGCGCCCGCCCATTTTGGCTTGGCGCCGAACAGCACGACGACGCCGTTGGCCTCGCCTCCCATCTGCCGCAGCTCGCCGCAATCGCGCTCGGCTCGTTTCTTTACGATCGGCTCGACGAAAACGGATTGCCGATCATGCTCGCCGGGCCCGGCCTGCGCGATTCGCTGCGCCTCGCCGGCAGCTCGTACTCGACCTGGCGCGACATCATTCTCACCAATAAAGAAATGCTTTCCGCCGCGCTGGATTTGTTCGCGCGGCGTCTCGACGATCTGCGCGACAAGCTCGGCTCGCGCGAACTCGAAGCCGATTTCGACGCCGCCAACGAGCTCTACAAACTTCTTCGCGGCCTTTGAACGGTCTTCGGCCTTCCCTGCGCGCAACGCAAAAATTCGGCCAGCTGAACCAAATCCCTCACTTCGGTCAATTGTTTCGAATCAAAAATCGTCTTATGTTTTGTCATGAGCTTTCGGCGCACATCCTTTCAACCGCTTCCCCTCGCGACGGATCATCCCGCTCTCTCCATTCGGCGAACGCCCAACGCCAAACAGCGAACCTCCGATTCCATTCCTTCCACTCAGCCCTGCCAACTTTTAACTCGTTTCTTTTCATACTCATGCAAACGCCTTTCCCCGCAACCCCTTTCTTTTCATGCTCATACAAATGCCCCGGGGGGGTGCGGGTACCCCTCGCCGCCAGCGAGCTCAGCAACGCCGCTTCACATCGTCCACTTTTGCTCTTTGCACTCGCTCTTTCGCCCTGCGCGGCAACCCATCTCCTTGCTTCTCAATATCTTGCGCACTCTTCGCAAAAACAACAGGGGTGTACCCTCCTTCTTCCCGGCTTCGGAATCGCACCGCGCTTCCTGCCCGCCTTGCTCCTGCGGTACACTCGCCTCGTCGCTTTTCGGAGCCTTTTCCCATGGACAAGCGCATCTCCTCGCCCGCCGCCGCCATCGCCCATCTCAAAGACGGCATGACGATTCTCATGGGCGGGTTCGGCCTTTGCGGCATTCCAGAAAATCTGATTGCCGCCGTGCAGCGCGCCGGCACGAAAGATCTGACCATCGTTTCCAACAACGCCGGAGTCGACGGCTTCGGCATCGGCGTCCTTCTCGAAAGGCGCCAGGTCAAAAAAATGGTTTCGACGTACGTCGGCGAAAATAAGCTTTTCGAGCAGCTCGTCACCAGCGGCGAATTGCAGCTCGAGCTCAATCCGCAGGGCACATTCGCCGAGCGCATTCGCGCCGGCGGCGCGGGCATTCCCGGTTTTTACACGCCCACGGGAGTCGGCACCATGGTCGCTGAAGGAAAAGAGACGCGCGAATTTGACGGCCGCCAATTCGTCCTCGAACGCGGCATTCGCGGCGATTTCGCGTTCATCAAAGCGTGGAAGGGCGATCGCTGGGGCAATTTGATTTACCGCAAAACCGCGCGCAACTTCAATCCCATGATGGCCACCGCCGCCGATTTCGTCGTCGCCGAAGTCGAAGAACTCGTCGAGCTCGGCCAGCTCGATCCCGACAGCGTCCACACCCCCGGCATCCACATCAACGCCATCTTCCAGGCCAAACACGAAAAGCGCATCGAGCGCCGCACCACGAGGAAATCATGAACGAGAAACTTGAAATGAATTTGATGCAACCAAGAGGACAGTCTTTAGCTGGTAAGACGATTTGGTTGGCTATCACCGGGATTACAGCTTTCGTTTGCTTGGTGCTTGCCGGTGCCGCCGGAAAATTCGTCGGGCCATTCCAAGAAATGTTTCAAGCTATCAATGTTGAGCTTCCCTGGCCGACGCGCTTTCTTTTAGCCTCCTATCACTGGACACTACCGGCCTTCTATTTCGGTCTGTTGACTACTATTTTTGCGGTTCAGTTTTTTGTGCGTGATTTTCGGACGAAACGCCTTTATACCGTTAGGGTTTTGCTTGCTGCGATTATTGGCGCAGGCTTGATTGTTTTTCTCCTCTATCTACCGGTGCTGACTATAGCTAGCAAACTTGTCGACACGAATTAACTTTAGCGTTCAAATATGCCACTCAGCGACGAACAAAAACGGGAACGAATCGTAAAGCGAATCGCGCGGGAATTGCGCGACGGTTTTTACGTCAATCTGGGCATTGGCATTCCCACGCTCGTTGCGAACTACGTTCCAAGAGGAATGGAAGTGATTCTGCAATCGGAAAACGGAATGTTGGGCGTCGGGCCGTATCCGCTCGATTCGGAAGTTGACCCAGATTTAATCAACGCCGGAAAAGAGACCATCAGCGAAATTCCCGGCTGTTCGTATTTTTCTTCCGCCGATTCCTTCGCCATGATTCGCGGCGGCCACATTGACCTCACCGTGCTCGGCGCTTTGCAAGTCGACGAAAAGGGAACTCTCGCCAACTGGGCCGTGCCGGGGAAAATGCTCAAAGGTATGGGCGGCGCAATGGATCTTGTCGCCGGCGCAAAGCGCGTCTTCGTCGCCATGGAACACGCCACGAAAGACGGCAAAGCGAAAATCCTGAAAAAATGCACGCTGCCGCTCACCGGCGTTGAAGTCGTGCATCACGTCGTCACCGAACTCGCCGTCATCGAAGTTACGCCCGCGGGCCTCCTCTTGCGCGAATTGGCGCCCGGCGTCACCCTCGAACACGTGCAATCGCTCACCGAGCCAAAACTTTTGCTTCCCGCCGGAGGTCCGATTCCCATGGCCTCCGAGACTGCGATACGCTAAGGAAAGAATCCTCTCCGCCATGGACCCCCACTCGATCATCGTCATCAGCTTGCACACGCCAAAAGAAAAAGTGTGGGGCGAATTGTTGAGCATCAATCCATCCGGCGTAACCCTGCGCGGCATCGATCTGAATTCGTTCGACCATTTTGTAAATCAGATCAACGATCCGCACGGCGAACGCACCGGTTTGCCCACGGTTTTCTTTCCCATGAATCGCGTCGAGCGCATCGCTCTCGATGAATCTTCGGGCTCGATTCCTTCCATGTCCGAAGTATTCGCCAGAAAAGCCGGCCGCTCGCTCGCGGACTACCTCGCGCAGTTCGCCTGAAACCAATAACTGGGATACTCTTTCTAACAATGCAAGGCCGCATCTGGACGGTACCCAATCAAATCACGTTTCTCCGGCTCGGCTTCCTGCCGTTCTTCCTCATCCTTATTTCTTACGAGCAATACAAATGGGCGCTTCTGATTCTTGTCGTCGCGGGATTGACGGACGGAATCGACGGATTGCTGGCGCGAACGCTCAATCAGAAATCCGCGCTCGGCGCTTATCTCGATCCGATTGCCGACAAACTTTTGCTTTCTTCTTCTTTCGTAATTCTGGCGATGGCGAAAAAAGTGGCGTGGTGGCTGACGATCATGGTGCTCAGCCGCGACGTTTTGCTCCTCGTCGTCGCCGCGGTGATTATTTTAATTTCCGGCTATCGCCCGTTTCCGCCCAGCCTCTACGGAAAATTGACGACGTTTTTTCAGATTGTTTTTGTTTTCGCCGTGGTCCTCGCGGCGGCTTTTCCTTACCAGCACTGGATGGAAGTGAATCTCGTCTTGATTTACACGGTGACGGCGTTCACCGTTTTCTCCGGCTTCCACTATTGCTTCGCCACCGCGCGCAAACTCAGCGCCTAACTGATCGGATCGCGAAAATGCAGCAGCATCAAAACAAAACTTGCGGCGACGGCGAGGCCGGCGAGCCAGCCGAGAATTTGCGCGCGCAGTTTTTCCGCGTTGTTCATCGGCTGGCGATCCACGAAAAGTTTGCCGAGCAGGAATCCCGCGGCCAGGCCGCCGGCGTGCGCTCGATTGTCGATTCCGATTCCACCAAAAATTCCGAGCGCGAAAAGAAAAATGAGCGAGCTTATCAAACGCGTGCGCAAGTCTTTCATGTGCGCGCCGCCGCGTTTCGTGGTGATGGCAAGAATTGCGCCGATGATGCCAAGCAATGCGCCGCTCGCGCCGAGAGACAAATGTCCGCCGAGGGCGCTGAAGAAAAATCCGACGGCTCCCGTGACGGTGTAAAGAAACAAAAAACGAGGCGAGCCGTACAGTTCTTCAAGGGCCGGGCCGAACTGCATCAGGTTCATCATATTGAAGCCGATGTGAATCAATCCGCCGTGCAGGAACATGGCGGTGATGAGGCGCCACCACTGATGCTCCGCGAAAACCGACTCACCGAAACATGCGCCGAGGCGGAAGGAAGAAATTCCGTCGAGGCGCCAGAGAATACTCAAGCCGCCGGCGGCACCGGCCTGGATGGTGAACATCAACTGGACGGCGAAGAGCAAAAAATTCAAACCGAGAAAGACGGTCGAGACCGGCGATTCGAGGTTCGATACGACGGGAATTTTCTTGGTGATGGCGGCGAGAGAGAAGCGCAGGCTCGTGCCGCATTCGTGGCAGCGGGTGGCGCTGATGCCGACGAGCGAGCCGCACGCGGGACAAAGCTTCGGGCGAGGCGCCCCGTCGCCGCCGCCCGCAAGGCCGCGCAGCGATTTTTTCCAGCGCTCGAGGCGCGTTTGCCAGCGATAGGGAAATGCCACCGAGTCTCCTTGCGACGAACGGGTCAGTCTGAAACACGGCTACTTGTGTACCGAGCAACGAAATGCAAACGGAACCACTACTTCCTTGCGGGGCGCAGCGTGCGTTCCTATAATACCGAAATTGCGCTTCCAGCCAGCGAGTACGGAGAAATATGGACAAATTTGAAGAAATGCGCCGGGATTTGGATGAAGGATTGACGCGGCTGAGGAAGTTTGTCGAGGAAGAAGTTGCGCCGGAAACGGAAAAGCACACGGCAATTTTTCTGCGCGAAGTTTCGGAAAAGTTGACGCACGCGGCGGGATGGCTGGAAGAGCGGCGGGCGGCGCGGCAGACGAATGCCACGAAGGGTTCTGCTTGAGAGCGCTCCGCTTGCAAGGCACTTACCATCGCGCGCACGCTTCGAAAATTTCAGCGGTCAAGTTCATCTTGTACTTTGGCTTTATTTCTTGCGCGGTCGCAACGACGGGCTGCGCGGGAAGAAAACCGGTGGTGAGCGGCAGGCCGACCGCCCCGGTTTCGACCCCCGACGCGACGGAAGAGGAAGCGAAACGATCGACGTCCACGGAAGTGCGGCCGCAGCCGAATGCAACGCCGCTGAAGCGAAGCAAACCGGCGGACAATGCGGCGCCGATTTACACGGAAGAGGGAAACGCGTCGTGGTATGGCGCGCCATTTCACGGACGAAAAGCCTCGAACGGCGAAATCTACGACATGAACAAATTGACGGCGGCGCACCGGACGCTGCCGTTCAATTCGATGGTGCGCGTGACGAATTTAAACAACGGAAAAAGTACGACGGTGCGGATCACGGATCGCGGCCCGTTTGTGGATAACCGGATCATCGATTTGTCGCGCGCGGCGGCGCAGGAGATTGAATCGATCGGCCCTGGGATCGTGCCGGTGCGGATTGAAGTGCTTTCGGGGCCGGACCCGTCTTCGGGATATTTTACGGTGCAGGTGGGCGCGTTCAAGGATCGCGCGAACGCCGAGCGGTTGAAAGAGCGGCTCGGCGCGGCGTATTCGCCGATTGTGATTCAGGACGTGAAGCTGGAGGAAGGGAATTTTTATCGCGTGCGCGTGGGGCGCGTTTCCGGCGAGCGGGATGCGCAAAGATTGGGCGACGAATTGCGAGAGAAAGAAGGATTCAAGCCGATGATCTTGCGGCTGGACGAATCGGATTCCGGAGAGAACACGCCATGAGCGCCGATTGTTTGTTCTGCAAAATTGCGGCAAAGCAGATTCCCGCGAAGATTTTGTATGAAGACGCGGACGTATTTGCGTTCGCGGACATCAGCCCGCAAGCGCCGACGCACATCTTGATCTGCCCGAAAAAACATTTTGCGTCGCTGCATGAGGCGAGCCCGGAAGACCAGGCCGTGCTGGGGAAGATGTCGCTTGCGGCGGCGGCGCTGGCGCGCGAACGAAAGCTGGAAGCGGGCTATCGAACGGTGGTCAACACCGGAGCAGGCGCGGGACAAACTGTTTTTCATCTGCACATGCATCTACTCGGCGGAAGAGATTTTCACTGGCCGCCGGGATAAAGCGAGCGGTCAAGTGGTGGAACGAGGGATGGGCATGGCGTGGGGGTTGCCGCTGCGTCGGGCTTTGATGACGGCGCGTGCCATGTGAATCTCCGCGAAAAGTTTGTCCGCTTGCAGCGGTTTTGTCAGGTAGCCATCGGCTCCCGATGCCATGCCCTTTGCTATATCCCTTTGGTCGGAATTGCTTGTCAACAGGACGAGGTAAATGTCTTTGCGCTGCAGTTTCTGGCGAATTAGCCGGCAGAGGTCGGTGCCGGAAAGGTCCGGCATCAACCAGTCGGTGATGACGATATCGGGATCGGGGTTTCGTTGGCTTATCCGTTGCAGCGCGCGCCTTCCGTCCTCGGCGAACGAAACGTCATACGGCTTTCCTTCGAACGCGTATTCCGCCAGCTTGCGCGAAATCGCGGAATCATCCACGACGAGGATGCGCAACGGGTGAATGCCTTCGGGGCCTTCGCACGATGTCCGATCGCGCAGCTTGTGGGTCGATTCCATGCCGGGGGAGACAAGGGCACGGGCGGTGCCAATCAGGCCTGCGCCAAGACGGCTAACACATGATTTTTCAGCGTTTTACTGGAGACCGCAGAACACCAAGACCAGCCAGCTTTCGAAAGCTGTACCGCGATGAACCAGCTACCTGCTATTGGCACATTCCGTAGAACGCGGTAATGCGAAGAACGGAAAGAGGTGTAAGTCATGAGTTCAGGTGATGTAAGCGTCGTATGATTCCGTGCACAGAGCTAGCGGGTAGATCAACATTAGTCTAATTCCACCTGCGATTGCTTGCCAGGCAGTGTGTGTTCATATATTTGGTGGCGTGAACCAAAAGAGTGCGGCGGCTATAAGCAAGGCCCACAGCCCGTAACCCACCCAGCGGAGCCAAGAACCTCGACGAGAGCGAAGCGCCTCGGCAAGAACAAACAGCATAGAAACCATTGCGATCGCGAAAATGACATGCGTAGCCGATAGGTGTTTGTTCCTTAGGTCGGCGGCCCCGGACGACACCCCTAGTAGAGCGGCATAAAGAAAACTGAAATGATTAAGATTAGGACGATTTGCGATTGAAATTGTGATGGCACAAGTAGCCAGCCCAATCCCGTAAGCGAAAAGGAGTCGTTTCATTTCGAATACCCGAATCAAGGCAGGTAATCCGAACCGTACGCTGTGTTCGGGAACTCCACGTCTCCCCCGGCAGAGGTTATGATCTGAAAAGCAAATGTGTTGCTGTTTGGTCCGGGGTAGCCATGATACTCGGGCAAGTTCTGGCTAAATTGCTTAAACGCTTTCAGCAAACGATCCTCGAACTGGCAACAATTCTGCCCGCCAGGCGATTTAATCGGTGTTCGAATACCGCCTCGCTTAGCATTGAAAGTGTTTCGCAATGGGTGCCCGTATTTTTCGTTCCCGTTCGGGCCTCCAAGTTCAATCGTCTCATCCAGACCGTTACACTTAACCCTAATATAGCAGTGATGCGCCCTCGCGAGGAGCAATGCAGCACCGTTTTTGATGCCGTTTAAATTGCCAGAACCTCCACCTCGAGTTGATGGGATAGATTCGCAGTACAATTCTGCCAATAGTCCAAAGGCGTCGATCCAGTTGATGGGGTTACCACGAACGTAGGCATAGAAGTTTACGCCGTCCCCATCATAGCCGACTGGGTCTTCGGATAAGAATCTGCCATTGGCCGTGTCGTAGTATCTGGCGCGATAGTAGTACAGCCCAGTTTCTATATCAGATTCTCGCGCCGTGTACTGGAACGTGTTCACGAGCGTGCCGCTTGCCGCAGTCTGCTTCCCAAACGAATCGTAACCATAAGTCTGGGCGAGCGATCCAGCGTTGTTGCTTAGTGAAGAGACGGAGCCGAGGCCGTCTGCGTTATAAAAGCTAGTTGCGGAGCTGCGGAGCATGGCCAGAGGTTCGTCGATGTTGAGTCCCTGCGAATAGCGTGCGACCGCAGCACCCAACGAATCAGCTTCCTCGATTAGGTTGTCAGCATCATAGGCAAAGATCGTCGTGCCCGACGACGATGATTTATAAATGCGGCGACCGAAGGGATCGTACTTGAAGCTGACGGTGCCTGCCGTGCCGGGCAAGGTCACGCTGGTGAGGCGGTTCTCGAAGTCCCAGGTGTAGTTGGTCGTTCCAGTGGAGTCGGTTTTGGAGAGGGTGTTGCCGCTGTTGTCGTACGTGAAGCTAGCGCCGGGAGCGGAGTTCATTTCGTTGGAATTGTTGTAACCATAGCTCCCCGCTAGCGAGCTCAGACGGTTTCCGACGGCATCGTAGGCATAGGTTTCCGTGGCGGCTCCGCCCTGGGTGGCGCTCAGCAGTTGGTAAAGGTTGTCGTAGCCAAAGGTGGTTGAGACGCCTGAGGGCTGGAGCGTGCGGTTGGTGCGGTTCCCGGCGTTGTCCAAGGTGTAGGTAGCGCCGTCGATAGTCGTCGTTCCCGCCTTGTGAAGAACGGAAAGCAATCGGGACAAATTGTCATAGCCGTAGCTTGTGGTGACGGAGTTGGGGCGGGTCAGGCTGGTGCGGCGGCTAAGCGCATCATAGGAAAAGCCGAAGGAGCCAGCGCTGATGGCTGCGGGCAGCGTGAGCGTTTGCAAGCGAATGAGCGTGTCATAGACGTACGCGGTGGAGCCGCCTTCGGGGTCCGCAAAGCCCGTGCGGTTTGCGGCCGCGTCGTAGGAATATCCCGTTGTGAAGGTTCGCGCGGTGAGCGGCATCGGTGACCTTGGTGACACGATTAAACGTGGTTCCGTCGTGGGCTAGAGTGGTTTGGTTTGCATTGCGATCTTTTAAGGTCGTCAAGAAACCATAGTTTGTTCCATTGCGGTTAATTGTCAAGAACAGATATAAATAACCTCATAGCTATCGACCATGTTATGAGTTCAGGACGAAAAAAAAAGATGGCCGAATTCGCGGCCATCTTTTTTTTCGCGAAGGTTTGGTTTGCCGCGCGAAGCGAATTGGGCCGCAACGAAGGTTATTGCGGCGTCAGGGTGATGTCGTCGAGTGCGAGAACGTACCCGGTGCTGGCGGGGTTCTTGCCGGCGATGGTGAATTTGAAGGTTTGCGGACCGGGCGACGTGACGGTGACGGTGCCGAGATCGACGGTGGCGAATGTGCCGGTCGTATTGGAATATTCGTCGCTGACGGGGCCGACGATTGCGCCGTTGACGCTGAGCTGGAAGATGCCGCGGGAGGTGGTGGTTTTCTCGCCGACCATGACGTCATAGACGCCGGCGGCGGGAACGTTGAGCGTCAAGCTGACGTTGTCGCCGATTTTGGAGGAGCCGAGCAGCGTGCCAATGCCATCCGGGAAGCCGGAATAGTAAAGCTTGGCGAAAGACGGGCCGGAACTGACGAAAGGCAGGTTCACGGTTTCATACGTGATTGGCGTTTTGACGGGATTGGAAGAGAATGACCAGGAGAGAACATCCTGAATGGCGCTGTTGCCGCCGGTGCCGCCGGTGAAGCCGACGTACGCGGTGCTGGCGCCGACGGTGGTGGCGATATTGATGGGCCACGATGTGGTGAAGGTTGCGTTGGTGGTGGCGTCGGTAATGGTCATCGTCAACGTGGTGCCATCGTAGACCATGTGGACTTTCATGACGTGGGTGCTCTTGGGGTCGACGCCAGAAGCGGTCATGTCCACGGCGGGAATGGTGGGAGCAGCGCCGTTCGTGTAGATGCCAGTGGAGTCCGCGCCCTCGCCGGCGTTATTGAATATGTCGAACTTCACGGCGACGCTTTTGCCGATGCCGCCGGTGGTGCCGCCGTAGCCGAGGCCGCCACCTTGCGGACCGAGTGCCGTAAGGCCCGTGTTCTGGATGACGAACGCAATCCCGTCGGCGAGAGTTGCGCTGCCCGGCGAAATCTGGAAGTTGAAGTCCGTGGTGAACGACGTGATGTTCACAGGCTGGCCATACCAACCGGCGCCGGCCTGGCCTACGCCGCTTGTCACGCGAAGAGCGGAGCCAACGAGAGCCGCACTGCCTTTTAGGCCGAGAGGCGCACCGGGAAAGCCGCCGGTAAGGTTGATCGAAGGAGTGGAGCCGATGGCATAGAAACCGGAGGCGACGGCGCTTTGCGTGAAGCCGGGAGCCGTGGCGATGGCGTTGATGGTGGTGTTGGCGCCGACAGCGATGGGGCCGGAGTAGACGGTAGAGGAGGTCGTCGGCGCAGTGCCATTTGTCGTGAAGTAAATCGTGGCACCGGAGGTCGCGTCGTTGATGGCGACGTTCTGCGCGGAGGCGTAGGAGCCCGGCGCGGGCGTGAACGTTGGCGTGGCGGCGGGCGGAGTGATGGTGTAAACGGCGCTGGCGACGGCGCTTTGCGTGAAGTTTGGCGCGGTGGCGATGGCGTTGAGGGTGGTGTTGGAACTGACGGCGATGGGCGCGGTGTATTTCGTGGAAGCAGTTGTCGGCGTGGTGCCATCGGTGGTGAAGAAGATGGATGAGCCGGCGGTCGTGTCGCTGATGGTGACGGACTGCGTGGTCGTATAAGTTCCCGCGGCGGGAGAGAACGTCGGAGTTGCGGCGGGCGGAGTGATTGTATAAGCAGCGGTTGCGACGGCGCTTTGCGAAAAACCGGAAGCGAGCGCGATGGCGTTGATGGTGGTGTTGGCGCTGACCGTGATTGGCGCCGTGTACTTCGTGGAGGAAGTGGTGGGAGTGGTGCCGTTCGTCGTGTAGTAGATGGCGGCGCCGGTTGTGGTGTCGCTGATGGCGACGGATTGCGTGGTGGTGTAGGTGCCGGCGACGGGGGAGAAGGTTGGCGTGGCGGTGGCTGGAAGATTGATGGTGTACGAGGCGCTGCCGACGGCGCTTTGCGTGAAGCCGGAAGCGGTGGCGATGGCGTTGATGGTGGTGGTGGAGTTGACGGCGATGGGACCGGAATAAACGGTCGAGGCCGTGGTGGGAGTGGTGCCGTTCGTCGTGTAGTAAATCGTAGCGGCGGCGGTGGCGTCCGAGAGTGTCACGGTCTGCACGGCCGTGTACGTGCCGGCGACAGGAGAGAACGTGGGGGTTGCGGCCGCGGGCAAATTGATGACGTACGCCGCGGAACTGGTGGCGCTTTTCGAGAAGCCAGGCGCGGTGGCGATTGCGGTGATTGTCTCGTTCGAACTGACGCTAATCGGAGAGGAGTATTGAAGCGTGGAACCGCCGACGGATGTGTTCGGCGTGGTGCCGTCGAGTGTGTAGAAAATCGTGGCGCCGGCGGTTGTGTCGCTGATGGCGACGTTCTGGGCCGAGGCGTAAGTGCCGGCGGCGGGAGAGAACGTGGGAGGAGCCGCGGGCGTTTGGATGACGTAAGCGGCGGAGGCGGTGGCACTTTTGGAGAAGCCGGAAGCAATGGCAACGGCGGTGATGGTGGTGTTTGAACTGATGCTGATGGGCGTGGAGTATTGGAAAGTGGAGCCGCCGGCGGTGGTGTTCGGCGTGGTGCCGTCGAGAGTGTAGAAGATGCTTGCGCCGGTGGTCGTGTCGCTGAGCGCAACGGATTGCGTGGTTGTGTACGTTCCACCCACGGGAGAGAAAGTTGGAGGCGCGGTTTGCGCGGTTGTGCCGGAAGCGGAGTACGTCCAAGAGATGACATCGGCGATGACGGCGAACCCACCAGAGCCGCCGGTGAAGCCCATATAACCATTGCTCGAGCCGAGCGCGGCGGGAATATTGACGGTCCAACTTGTGGTGAAGCTGGCGGCGGTGACGGCGTCGGTGATGGTCATGGTGAGCGTGGCGCCGTCGTAGACCATGTGGACGTTGAATGTATCGGTGGAATGGAGATTGATGGTGGAAGGCAAAGAGACGGCGGGGGTGGTGGGCGAAGCGCCGTTCAGATAGAGGCCGGTGGAATTGATGCCTTCGCCGTTGTTGCTGTAGAGGTCGAATTTGATACCGACGCTCTTGAGGATACTGGATGGATCGGTTTTGGAAGGATTGTCGGGGCCGTAACCGAGGCCGCCGCCGACGGGACCGAGAGCGGTGGTGCCGGAGTTTTGAATGACGAACATGAAGCCGTCGCCGGTGGGAGAGGTGCCGCCGGTGAGCTGGAAGCTGAAATCGTTGGTGAAGGCGGAAGCGTTGGTGAGGGTACCGAACCACGCGGCGCTGTGTTCGTTGAAATTGCCGTCCATGACGCGGAGGCGCGTGCCGCTAATAGTGGGTTGGCCGTTGAGGATCATGCTGCCAGTGGTGAAACCGCTGCCGAAATTGATGGAGCCGGAACCGTTGAGGTTGATGGTGTAGGTGCCGGAAGAGACGTTGCTGGCGAAGAAGCCGGAAGCGGTGGCGATGGCTTTGATGGTGGTGGTGGCGCTGACGGAAATGGGTGAAGTGTATTGGAACGTGGAGCCGCCGACGCTGGTATTGGGAGTGGTTCCGTCAAGTGTGTAAAAAATGAGCGCGCCGGAGGAGGTGCTAGCGAGCGTGACATTTTGCGCGGCGACGTAGGTTCCGGGAGCGGGAGAGAACGTCGGCGCAGCGGCCTGGGTTTCGATGACGTAGGCGGCGGAGGCGACGGGGCTCGTGGAGAAATTTGGAGCGGTGGCGATGGCTTTGATCGTTTCCGATGAGCTGACGGAGATTGCGGTCGAGTATTGGAAGGTGGAGCCGCCGACGGAGGTGCCGGGAGTGGTGCCGTTGAGAGTGTAGAAGATCGTGGCGCCGGAGGTGGCGTCAGAAAGAGTGACGCTCTGTGCGTTGAGATAAGTGCCGGCGGCGAGACTGAACGTGGGAGCGGCGGCGGCGGGCAAAGCGGGCGGCCGGCTGGTGAAGGTCCAAGTTTCAATTTTTTGGCTGGAAGTGAGGGAGCTTGTTCCACCGGTGAAACCCACGTAGGCGAGATTGCCGCCGACGGTTTGCGGGATATTGATCGTCCAACTTGTGGTGAAGGTGGCGTTGGTGACGCCGTCGGTGATGGTCATGGTGAGCGTGGTGCCGTCGTAGACCATGTGGATGTTGAAAGTGTCGCCGCTGTGGAGATTAATGCCGGAAGGAGTGAGATCGATTGCCGGCGTGGTCGGCGATGCGCCGTTGGTGTAAAGGCCGGTGGAGTTCGCGCCTTCGCCTGCGTTGTCAACAAGATCGAATTTGACGGCGACGCTCGTCGGAATGCCGGGAGGATTGCCGGGAGCGTTGGGGCCGAAGCCGAGACCGCCGCCGGTGGGGCCGAGAGCGGTGAGGCCCGCATTTTGAATGGTGAACGTGATGCCTTCGCCGCTTGGATTTGCGAGCTGGAAGCTGAAATCGCTGGTAAAGCCCTGAATGTTGAGTGCGGTGTTGTACCAGGCGCTGCCCGCTTCGTTGAGGCCGCCGTCGGTGAGCTGGAGACGAGTGTCGGCGAGGCCGGTGCTGCCGTTGAAGGTCATCACGGCGGTAGAGCTGGCGAAGCCGTTGACGAAATTGGAGCCGGTACCGCTGGAGGCGATGGTGTATGAAGCGGAAGCGACGGGGCTATTGGTGAAATTGGTGGCGGTAGCGATGGCGTTGATGGTTTCGGAAACGGCGACGGAGATGGGAGCGGAGTAAAGCTGCGTTGTGCCGACGCCGGGTGAGGGAGTGGTGCCGTCGGTGGTGAAATAGATTTTCGCGCCGGTCGTGGAGCTGGAGAGTGAGACGGATTGCGTTGAAGCGTAAGTGCCGCCGGCGGGAGTGAACGTCGGAGCGACGGCCTGATTTTGCAGAGTGTAGGTCTGGCTGGCGACGGGACTTTGCGTGAAACCGGTGGCGGTGGCAATGGCCTTGATGGTTTGCGAGGAGGTGACGGAGATGGCGCCGGTGTAAGGGGTAGAAGCCGTGGTGGGGGTCGAACCGTCCGTCGTGTAGAAGATGGACGAGCCGGCGGTGCTGTCCGTGATGGTGACGGAAAGGGTGCCGGTGAACGATTGCGACGAAGGGCTGATGAGAGGCGTTGCGGTGGGGGTGGCGGGTCCGCCGAGGCCGTAAACGTCGAGTTCATTGGCGGTGCCTAAGTAGACTTTACCGTTGGCGACAATGGGGAAGACGAATTTGGTGGCGATGCCGGCGGTGTTCGATGAAATGGCGGAACTCGTGAAAAGTTGCGAGGCGAGATTGGTGGCGTCGTAGGCGTGGAGAATGGCGTTGCCGCTAGAGGAGTATGCGGATGTGTCGACGGCCCAGGCGATGCCGTTGGTCGTGCCGTTTGCGGAGATGCTGGGAGAAGCGCCGGGAAACGGGTAGCCGGTAGGAGAACGGGAGGTCCAAGTGGAAGCGAGAACGCCGTTGGTGATGGGAATTAATTTAATGTTGTCGCTGCTGCCGCCGAAGTAGACGTTGCCATTCCAATAGGCGGGACTTGCCCAGTGGCCGTTGACGGCGGTGACTTCCTGGAGGGCGTTGTCGGTGGCGCTGTTGAAGCCGCCCATGTTGTCGCGATTGATGACGTAGATTTTTCCTTCTTTGCCGACTTGAATGAGGAGATGAGGGTGCGCGCCGGGCTGATCGGGGAGAAGGAGAATGCCGCCGGAGGCGACGTCTTTGTCTTGGCTATTCAGAGTAGCCTGATTCGATGGAGTGAAGGAATCGATGACGGGAAGTTGAAGAGGAAAACTGGCGGGATTTTGGGAACCGGTGACGGGAGCGGAGATAGGTGTCGTGAGATCGAGGCGAACGTGGTCGTCGCTGAAGCTCATGGTGTTGTTGTACGGGGTGGTGGCGTTGAAAGAGCCGTTGCCGGTGGGAATGAACATGCGGCCAAAAGGAGCGTTGACGGGGTCGATGACGTCGGCGGCGAGGCCGTCGCCCGACATCCAGATGCCGCCACCGGTGCCGTTGGGAGTGGGGCAATAGACGGCGCGTTGAGCGAGAGTGGTGGCGTTGTAGGCGAGAATCCAACCGTGCCAAGGGCCGTTGTCACCGTGGGATGCGTAACCGATGTAGACGATGCCATTGAGAAGAAGAAGCCCGGGGCGATTGTTTTCCCATTTGGGATCCCAGGCTAAGACGGAATTCAAGCTGCCATTGCCGGTACCGGAAACGGTGGCGGAAAGGGCGACAGGGCCGGCGAATTTTTCCGCGCCGGTGGTGATGTCGAGGGCGTGAAGGCGCTGCACATACGTCGTGCCTTCTTTGGTTTTGCCGACGACGTACAAGGTGTTGGTGGAGAGGTCGATGACGGGGGTGCCGGTGATGCCGATTTCGGGGACGATATCGGTTGAGGAGACGTCGCCATTGGGAACGGTGGTGGCGCCGGCCGGCGCACCGTGAGCGGAGTCAAGAAGAGTGATTCGCCAGAGAGGCGCACCGGCGGTGTCGGCGTCGAAGGCGTATACGCTGTCGTGTTCGGTGGCGACGAAGACGACGTTGTGGGTGCCCTTGCCGGGAATGGCGAGGCCCTGGACGTAAAGCGGTTGAGCGTAGATGCGGCCGTCGACGGGATTGGCGAAGAGCTTGCCGAAGTTGGTGGAGGCGACGTTGGCGGGAGTGAGAACGGTTTCGCTGGTGTTGGCGCCGGTGCGGGAATTATCGTAGTGTTGCGTGAGGACGTTGACCTGCGCGAAAAGCGGCGACGCGAGAGCCAGTACAAGCGCGGAGAGCGAGAGTGCGAGTCGCGCGGCGCGCCGAAAAATCAACAAGGGATTAAAATTTGAACAACGCGAAGCGGAAACACCTGAATGCACCAGAAACGGGAGAGTCATTCCAGTCCTCGCCTATGAATAAAATAAAGTTCGAGCTTTGGCCAAGCAGCATCAAGCCGTTCGAGACCTCGGATTTAAACTTGCTCACCCCTCAAGGCGGGTACCCGAACTACAACACATACTTCACACAGAGAGGGGGCGGGGGACACTGGGAGGAAATTATAGCGATGGGTGGGGATTTGTGACAAGTCTGAAATGTGCGAAATCGAGAGAAAGTAGGAGAATTCCAATAAAACTCATAGTACTTTTCGACATTTTGCACAGACCGGAAAATGGCGAGCGGGCTTTGGAATGAGGGATTGCGGAGGATAGAATCGAGGGGGATTCCGGAGGATTAGATGAGGATGACGGTGAAGGCGATAACGACGGCTGCGATCACGTTCGTTGCGGCAGGGATTGCGAGCACATGTTTGGCGCAGAGCGCGGATTCGAACGGGAAGCCGCTGACGGTGGAAAGGATTTACTCGCAGCCGAGCTTGAGCGGGAGATTGTTGAGCGGGCTGACGTGGACGGCGGATGGAGCGACGCTGAGCTATTTGGAGACGAAAGGGCGCGGGAAAGATGCGCGCAAAGAGTTATGGAGCATTTCGGCGGCGACGGGCGAAAAGAGATTGTTGTTGAGCGCGGAGAAGCTGGAGTCCGTGCTGCCGGAAGATAAGGCAAAACCGACACAGGCGACGGGACTGGGGCGGAGGGCGCCAGCGGAATACCGGTGGGCGCCCGACGGAGCGGCGATCTTGCTGGTGGGACCGAATTCGCTCGGCTGGTACGACTTAAAGACCGAGCAATCGAAGACTTTGCTGTCTGGAAAAACGGCCATCGCGGATGTGAAGATTTCGCCGAACGGGAAATGGGTATCGTTTGTGCGCGAACACAATTTGTTTGCGGTGAGCACGGCTGACGCGAAAGAGCATGCGCTGACGACGGGAGGAACGGAAGAGATTCGAAAGGGCGAACTGGATTGGGTGTATCCGGAAGAATTGGCGATTTCGACGGCGTACTGGTGGGCGCCGGATAGTTCGTCGGTGGCGTATTTGGAAATGGATGAGCGGAAGGTGACGAAATATCCGATGGTGGATTTCGAATCGTACACGGGTGAGGCGGAGGAGGAGCGGTATCCGGTGGGTGGAGGGCAGAATCCGATCGTGCACGTTTACGTGGTTGGCGCGGGAGGAGGAAAAGCGCGGCAGATGGATACGGGCGCGGAGACGAATCAATACATTCCGCGAGTGCAATGGCTGACGGATTCGAAGCGAGTGGCGATCGAGCGATTGAACCGGAAGCAGACGCAGATTGAATTGCTGGTGGCGGATGGAGCGAGCGGAAAAAGTTCGGCGATTTTGACCGACAAGGACGACTACTGGATCAACGTAAGCGACGATTTGTACTTCTTTAAGGATGGAAAACGATTCCTGTGGTCGAGCGAGCGGAGCGGCTACCGGCACCTTTATCTTTACGATTTGACGGGAAAACAGTTGGGGCAGGTGACGAAGGGTGAATGGGAAGTTTCGAAACTGGAAGGAGTGGATGAAGAGAAGGGCATGGTGTATTTCACGGCGACGGAAAAGACGCCTTTGGAGCGTCATTTGTACGGCGCGAAGCTGGACGGGAGCGGAATCACGCGAATCACGAAAGAAGACGGAACGCACAACGTCACGTTCTCGCCGAACGCGATGGCCTTTGCGGACTTGTTTTCGAGTGCGGGGACGCCGTGGCAGCAAGCGTTGCGGCGCATCGACGGATCGAGCATTGCGACGCTGAATGAAAACACGGTTGCGGAGCTGGCCGAGTATCATTTGTCGCCGGTGGAATTTCTGAAGGTGAAATCGCACGACGGCTACGATTTGAATGCGTGGATGATCAAGCCGCCGCACTTCGATCCGGCGAAAAAATATCCGGTGCTGGTGTACACGTACGGCGGACCGGGCGTGCAAGTGGTGACGAATGCGTGGGGCGGCGCGACGTATTTATGGCACGAGCTGATGGCGCAAAAAGGATTCATTGTGTTTGCGCTGGACAATCGCGGGTCCGCCGGAAGGGGACACGTATTTGAAGAACCGATTCATTTCCGCTTTGGAGCGCAAGAGATGTCGGATCAACGAGACGGCGCGGCTTGGCTGAAGACGCAGCCGTGGGTGGATGCGGAGCACATTGGAATCTGGGGATGGAGTTACGGCGGGCACATGACGCTGCACGCGATGTTTGAAGACCCCGAGGATTTTAAGGCCGGATTTGCCGGCGGGCCGGTGACGAACTGGCACTACTACGATTCGATTTACACGGAGCGATACATCGGGCTACTGCCGGAGAATGAAGAGAGTTATCAGGAATCGTCGCCGGCGGAAAAAGCGGGGCAATTAAAAGGGCCGCTGCTGATCGCGCACGGAACGGGCGACGACAACGTGCATTTTGCAAACACGCTGGCGCTGGTGGACGATTTGATCGCGAAGGGCAAGCCGGTGGAAGTGATGCCGTTTCCGGGGCGGGGACACGGAGTTTCCGATCCTCCGGCGCGAATCATCCTGATGAAACGAGTGACGAAGTTTTTCCTCGACAATTTAATGGCGGGGAAAAACTAACGCGGGCGCAAATTACGAGATTTGCTTTGACATGATTTCGTAGTGGAAAGTGTCGGCGTCGAGGCAATCGAGGCGGCCCGTGGAAGTTTCCGCCTGCGGATACATGAGGAAACCGACGGGAGCGCCGGAGGAACCGGGAAGCGCGACGTCGTGCGCGAAATTGTAAGCCATCCAGTTCATTTCCCAAGACCCGAAAAGGCGCGTGCGGGCTTTTTGTACCATTTCGTCGGCCAACTGAAGATTGCCGGGCGGCTCCTCGAGCACCACTTTGCGGACGTCGGCGGGATCGACGGGAACCCAGCCAAAGCCCTCGAGGTGAACTTCGGCGCGGCAGTGCTGCGCTTTGGTGACGACATCGGACGAGGGGCCAAGGCTCTTATACCCGAGATCGGATTTTGCGACGCGAATGCCGTAGACGTCGCGAGCGGGCAGACCGGAAGCGCGGCAGAGGCCGACGAAGAGCGCGTTGAGGTCTGCACATTTTCCGCCGAGATCCTTCGTTTCGAGCATGAAACGAATGTCGCCGAGGCCGCAGCCGCGAGTCTTTGGATTGCGGAACGTGTTGTCCACGATCCATTCGTAGATGGCGCGGGCTTTCTCGACATCGGAGCGAGCGCCGAGGGTGATCTCGTCGGCAGTGGATTTCACGATGCCATCGATCGGCATAAGTTTGGTGGGGCGGAGGAAGTATTTTAGCTGGTCGGGCGATTCAACGGACTTCCTGGCGGAAGCGGTGAGATCGACGGCGACGTTGCGTATCGCAATGCGGCTGGTGAGGGTGATGGCGGGTTTGACGTTTTCGGGGAATTCGGCGGCGACAATGGCGAGCGAGTCCGTTTCGGATTCGATGAGCTTTGCGGAGCCGCTGCCGGCCTGAAAGGTGTTCGAAAGAGTCTTTTGGAAGGGAGTCTCGTGCTTGAGCGCCGCTGGTACCCAAATGCGGGTGATGCCGGAAGGTTTTAGGACTTCGACGCGAGTCGTGACGTCGAAGGTGCGCCACGGAGCGGAGGAGAGTTCTTCTGCCCACAATCGCGTGGATTCCGGGAAGGCGATTCCCGCGGAAGCGGCGCTTGCGGTGAGAAGGAAGTTGCGGCGATTCATGAATGATGGCCCCTTGGTTTCGAAAAGTGACAGGCTATTTTTTATCATAAGTTGCGGGCGCGCGTCTTGCGCGCCACTGCGCATTGAATTCTGATTCAGAAAATCGGCATTGGTTGCATGGAAAGTTTGGCGGAGAAGCAAATCGAGGAGGCGAGCAAACGGGAGATGGCAACTGCGTCACCCGTTTTTTGGAAAAGCGCTGCGGCTTAGCAACTGCGCGGGAAAAAGCTACGGGGCGACCGCGTCTTTGAGCTTCGGCTTGACTTGCAAAGCCGCGAGGCTGGATGCATCCCAACCGCCGCCGAGGGCCTTGACGAGAAGAACGCTGGTAACGAGCTTTTGACCGCGGATGACGGCCATTTCTTGCTCGTTGTTCAGCAGATTTTGCTGGGCATTGACGACGTCAAGGTAGCTGACGAGGCCGCCGGTGTAGCGGCTTTCCGCGATGGTGAGGGTGCGGCGCGCGGCGTCGACCGCGTCCTGCTGCGATTTCTGCGCTTCGTCAAGGACCAGAAGCCCGGTGACGTCATCCTGGACTTCGCCGAAGGCGCTGAGGACGGTTTGGCGATAGGCGGCGACGCTTGCGTCATAACCGGACCGGGCGAATTGGTTCTGCGCGCGACGCGCGCCGCCGGTGAAGATGCTTTCGGCAGCGGTGGCTCCAAAGGCCCAAAGCGTGCTTTGCACATTCAAAAGCTTTGCAATATTGGCCGATTGCCAGCCGCCGTCGGCAAAAAGATTGAGAGAAGGAAAGTAGGCAGCGCGGGCGATGCCTACTTGCGCGTTGGCGACGGCCATTTCGCGTTCGGCTTCGGCGATGTCCGGGCGGCGCTCGAGAAGATCGGAGGGTAATCCGGCGTTGATGGGCGGCGGTTCGGCATCGAGTTCCCGCGTGGGGAGATGAAAATCCGGCGCGGGCTTTCCGGCGAGGACGGCGATGGCATCTTCAAGCTGTTTGCGCTGCTGCTGGAGAAGGATCGATTGCGTGCGCGTGGTGTTGAGGAGAGTCTCTTCCTGCGCGACGTCGAGACCGGAAGCGATTCCGCCGGCGTGGCGCGAGTTGACGAGCTCGAGGCCTTTGGTCAGCGCGTCAACCGTGCGGCGAAGAATGCCGATTTCGGTGTCCACCTGTCGCAAGGAAAAGTAGTCGCCGGCGAGTTCGGCGGTGATGATGAGACGCGTGTTTTCAAGGCCAGCCCCGGTGGCCTGGTAGGAGGCTTGCGCGGCTTCGATGGAATGACGGCGGCCGCCAAAGAGATCCGCTTCGTAACTGACGGTGAAGGGAAGCATGAAGGTGGATTGCGTGAACGGAGTGCTTGGGATAACGGTGTTGCTCGTTGGCCGATTGCCGGAGAGGCGCTGGCGAAGCACGGATGGCGTCGTGCCGAACTGGGGGAATTGCGTGGAGACTTGCAAGGCGGCGGAGGCGCGGGCCTCCTCAAGATGAGCGGCGGCGACTTTCAGAGTTTGATTTGCGCCGAGCGCGTCCAGTTCGAGGGAATTGAGAGTGTCGTCGTGAAAGATGGCCCACCATTCGCCTTTGTGGAGGGCATCGTTCGGCGCGCTTTCGCGAAAGGGAGCGGCGACGTCCCAGTGCGCGGCGACGGGAGCGGAGGCGCGCTGATACTTTGGGCCGACGGTGCAACCGGCGAGGAGCAGAGCGAACGTCAAGAGAGTCGAGATTTTTGTGAAACGACGACTCAATGCGCGGCTCCGGACTTTGCGCCGGATTTTGCTCCCGGATTTGCAGGAGCGGGCGGCTGCGAATTGGCCGGCGCGGGCTTTTGCGGCATTTCTTTTACGTTGACGGGCTCGCCGTCGTCGAGCGAATCGGCGGGATTGAGAACGATCCAGTCGGACGAAGTGATGCCCTGCAACACTTCGAGGGAAGTGCCGTAATCGCGGCCGACGGTAATCGGCTGGAGATGGAGTTTGTGATTGGCGTCGACGACGATGGCGCGAAGGCCTTCGGCGCGGAAAAGCAACGCGTTGACGGGAACCTGAACGCGTTCGCCGCCGACTTGAACGGCGAGATGGACTTGCGCATAACCGCCGGGAAGAAGTTCGCCGGCGCGATTCGGGACGTCGACTTCGACGCGAAGCGTGCGCGAATCGAGGTCGATGGATTCGGCGTTTCGGACGACCTTGCCTTCAAATTTTTTGCCTGGATATTGTGTTAATTCGAGAAAGGCCGGAAGCCCGGCGTGAATCGACGGCGCGTAGGCCTCGGGAACATTTACGTAGACACGAAGCGGATCGGTCTGCGAGAGGGAAAACAGTTCCTGCGATGCACCGCCATTGCCCGCGTTGACGAGTTGGCCGATGTCGGTCTGGCGGCGAGTGACGACGCCGCTGAAAGGAGCGGTGACGTGCTTGAAGCCTTCGAGTTCCTGCAAGCGGCGAACATTGGCTTCGGCGGAGTTGACGATGGCTTCTTTGGCGGCGAGATCGCCGACGGCGTTATCGACTTCTTGTTTGGAGACGCCATCGGTTTTGATCAATTCCTCGTAGCGAGTTGCGGTGATGCGCGAAAGGTTTGAGTTGGCTTGGGCGGTGGCCAAGTCGGCGCGGGCTTGCGAAAGCTGCTGATCGACTTCCGGGGTGTCAATATCCGCGAGCGGTTCGCCGGCGCGAACGCGGGTGCCGATATCGTGATACCACTTTTTGACGTAGCCGCTGGTGCGCGCGTAAATGGGCGATTCGACGTACGCCTGCATCGTGCCCGGGAGGACGAGATCTTCCTGGCCTTTTTCCGCGGTGGCGTGAACCACGGTGACAGTGGGGATTGCGAGCGTCTCGGTCTCTTTCGCAAGCGCGCGATACTGCGCGCGGCGCTGGATGAGAGTGAATGCGCCGACGACTGCGAGAGCGACGACGATGAGCAAGAAAAGCGCAAAGATGCCGCTGCGCCGGGGCTTTTTTTCGGGTTCCATCTGGGCTTCCACTCGAATTCACCTTCCCTCAAAACGAAGAACTATGCAAGCGCGGCGATTCGTTCGCGCCTGCGCTCGAGCCGGCTGTGAATCATGGAGAAAACGCACGGCACGAAAAACAAAGTTGCGACGGTGGCGAAAAGCAAGCCGCCGATGACGGCGCGTCCGAGCGGCGCGTTTTGTTCGCCGCCTTCGCCGAGGCCGGTGGCCATCGGCACCATGCCCATCATCATTGCGAGCGCCGTCATGAGCACGGGGCGGATGCGAACGAAGCCCGCTTCGAGCGCGGCTTCGCGGGCGTTTTTGCCTTCGGCCATTTGTTCGCGCGCGAAGGAGACCATCAAGATGCTGTTGGCCGTGGCGACGCCCATGCACATGATGGCGCCGGTAAGAGACGGGACATTCAGCGTGGTGCGGGTGAAGAGGAGCATCCAGCAGATGCCGGCGAGAGCGCCAGGAAGGGCGGTGATGATGATGAAAGGATCGAGCCACGACTGAAAATTGACGACGATGAGCAAGTAGGCGAGAACGATTGCGCCGATGAGGCCGACGCCGAGACCGATGAAGGACGTGCGCATGGTTTCGACCTGGCCGCGAACGACGACGTGGCTGCCGCGAGGAACTTCTTTCTGGAGGGCGTTGACGCGTTTATAGACTTCGTCGGCGACGGAGCCGAGGTCGCGGCCGTCCACGGCGGCGTAAACGTTGATCATGGGCTGCGCGTTGTAATGAGAAACGCTGGCGGGGCGAACGGTGTTTTGCAAAGTGACGAGGTTAGCGAGGATTTGCGGGCTGGCGCCGGGCGTGCCGTTGTTGATGGGCGTATTTTGCAGAGCCTGGAGATTGTCGACACGGTACTGCGGCGTCTGGACGGCGACGCTATAGCTAATGCCGTTGCGGGGATCGAGCCAGAAGCTGGGTGCGGTTTGAAAACTGGAACTGAGAGAGACGAGAAGATTTTGCGCGACGTCGCGCGTTTGCAGACCGACGTATTGAGCGCGGGTGCGGTCGATATCGAAGTGAAGCGTGGGGGCGTCGAAGGCTTGTTGGACGCGAACGTCGACGGCGCCGGGGATGTGGCGCACTTCGCCGGCCAGTTTTTCCGCGAGCGCGTAGTTGCTTTGTTGGTTCGCGATTGGTCCCAGGATGGAGATGTCGATGGGGGCGGGCGTGCCGAAATTCAGAATTTGCGTGACAATGTCCGCGGGCTGAAAGTAAAACTGCACACCGGGAAATTTTTGCGGCAACTGTTCGCGCAGCGTATTGACGTATTCGGCGGTGCTTTTGGCGCGCTCTTCCTTGAGCTGAACGAGAATCTCCGCGTCGGAGGTGCCGATGGTGCCGGAGTTGCTGTAGGTGAGGTTGATGCCGCTATAAGGGAGACCGATGTTGTCGAGAACGGTGACGAGTTCGTCTTTGGGAATCGTTTCGCGAATGGTTTGGTTGATCTGGTCGGTGAGGCGAGCGGTTTCTTCAATGCGCAGGCCGGTGCGGGCGCGCATGTGAAGACGGATTTGGCCGGCGTCGACGCTGGGGAAGAAATCGCGGCCGAGGACGAAGACGATGGTGCAAGACAACGCACAGAAGGCGAGGAAGCAAGCGGCGAAGATGCGCGAGTTATCCAGGATACTTTCGAGAGCTTCGCGGTAACCGTCGCGGAATTTTTCGAAGCCGCGCTCGAAGCCTTGCTGAAAGCGGCGGAAAATGCCCTGTTTTTCGCCGACGTGATCTTCGGCGTGGTACTCATCTTCGGCGCTCAAGAGATACATGGCGAGAGTGGGAACGATGGTGCGCGACCACATGTAAGACGCGAGCATGGCGAAGCTGACGGCTTCGGCGAGCGGAACGAAAAGGAATTTGGCGACGCCGGAAAGAAAAAACATCGGGATGAAGACGATGCATATGCAGAGCGTGGAGACGAAGGCGGGAACGGCGATTTGCTGGGCGCCATCGAGAATGGCCTGAATCGTGTCTTTGCCCATGGCGAGGTTGCGATTGATGTTTTCGATTTCGACAGTGGCGTCGTCAACGAGGATGCCGACGGCAAGGGCGAGGCCGCCGAGAGTCATGATGTTGATGGTTTCGCCGAGCGCGCTGAGGAGAAGTACGCTGACGAGAATCGAAAGCGGGATGGAAACGAGAATGATGAGCGTGCTCTTCCAATTGCCGAGGAAGAGAAGAATCATGATGACGGTGAGGCAGGCGGCGATGAGACCTTCGCGAAGAACGCCCTGGATGGAAGCGCGAACGAAAAGCGATTGATCGAAAAGCTGATTGACCTTGAGGCCGGGCGGATAGGAGGACTCGTTGTAGGCAAGCATCTCTTTGAGGCGGCCGACGATGCTCAAAGTGGAGGCATTGCCGGTTTTGTAGATGCTCATGAGAACGCCGCGCTGGCCGTTGGCGACGACGACGTTTGTTTGCGGAGAGAAGCCATCGCGTACGTGAGCGACTTCGCGCAAATAAGTTGTGGCGCCGTTGACGGTTTTGACCGGGAGATCGTTCAGTTCGTTGACGGTCTGCGGGCTGCCGTTCATTTCAACGGTGTATTCAAGCTGGCCGAGCTTGGCGGTGCCGGTGGGAAGAATCAAGTTCTGATTGGCGACGGCGTTGACGACGTCCACCGCCGATAGGCCGTGGGACTGAAGAGCGGAGGAATCGGTATCCACCGAGACGAGCCTTTGCTTGCCGCCGAAGGGGAAGGGAGTTGCCGCGCCTTGAATGGTTGCGAGCTGCGTGCGGATAAAATTGTTGCCGAAGTCGAAGAGTTGTTGCTCGCTGAGCGTATCGCTGGTGAGGCCGAGCTGAATGACCGGGACGGTGGACGCGGAATAAACAATGACGAGCGGCGGAGTTGTGCCTTGCGGCAAAGCGCGGAGAAAAGTTTGCGAGATGGCGCCGGCCTGGGCAAGCGCTAATTGAACATTGGCGCCGGGCTGGAAGTACACCTTGATGACGGCGATGCCGGGCAGCGATTGCGACTCGATGTGTTCGACGTCGTTGACGAGCGTGGAAATGCCGCGCTCGACGTTGCCGGTGATGCGCTGCTCCATTTCCTGCGGCTGCAATCCGCCGTAGGTCCAGACGAGACTGATGACGGGAATGTTGATTTCCGGAAAGATGTCCGTCGGCGTGCGCATCAAGACGACGGGCGTTAAGAGGATGATGACGAGCGCCATCACGATAAACGTATACGGTCTCTGAAGCGCTAAGCGGACAATCCACATAACCGGATGCAGTTCCTTAGGCGGGTCCTACACTGCTTATCGGAAACCCAAAATCTAACCGCGACCTGCTAGAAGTTAGACTCCCGAAAAAGAAGTTTCGGGTACGCCGCGAACGGCCTTATGACGACATATCGTAGCAACTACAATCGCACGAACCAAGAAGCGAAAAACGATTTTCTACTCTGTAATGGATGCGCGGGAAGAAGGCGGGGTAACACGAATCGAGATTCCAAATTGGCTGCATTGCGGAAAAGGAAAGTTAACGTTTACTTGTGGTCGATTACTTGTGGTCCATGGTGAAGACGCCGTCCCAATTGAGGGGTGGTTCGTCGAAGAGATATTCCTGGCAGCGCTTCCAATAAGTGCGTGAAGGGCCATCGGTGGGATTGGATTCGAGGATGGATTGAAAGGCGTTTTGGGCATCCTGCCACTTACGCGACCGGTAGAGCGCGCGCGCGGCGGTGAACTTTGCCAGCAACGAAATGGTTTCGGAAGTGGCGTCGGCACTGCGGCCAAGCAATTCGTAAATGGTGACCGGCTGGAATTTGCCTTTGACGCGAATGAGGTCCAGTTCGCGGAAGACAAAATCCGATTCCTTAACCGCGTTGTAGGTGCTTTCATTCACGATGATGTGCGTGCCGTAATCCTTGTTGAGGCCTTCGAGGCGCGAGGAGAGATTGACGGCGTCGCCGAGGGCGGTGTATCCGTAGCGCAAAGTCGATCCCATATTGCCAACGCTTGCGACACCGGTGTTGAGACCGATGCCAATATCGAGGCGCGGCTTTCCTTCCGCTTCCCATTGTCGCTGTAACTCGCGCACGCGCTTCATCATGTCGAGCGCGGATTCACACGCGCGCGCGGCGTGGCCGGCCTCTTCGAACGGCGCGCCCCAAAAAGCCATGACGGCGTCGCCGATATATTTGTCGAGCGTGCCGTGGCGATCGAAGACGATGCGCGTCATATCCGAGAGATAAAAATTGAGAAAGTGAGCGAGGTCCTGCGCGTCGAGTTTTTCGGAAATCGTTGTGAAGCCGCGAATATCGCTGAACATGACGCTTATTTCGGTTTTGCGCGGCTCGACGAGTTCGGGATTCAGAAGCAGCCGTCGAATTACTTCGGGGCTCAGATACTGGCCGAAGGCCGTGCGGACACGCCGCTTTTCTTTTTCTTCGATGAGGGCGCGGTAGAGAGAGACGAGGACGACGTTTCCGGTGAGCGTCATGGCGGGAATCGTGAAGTTCAGCCACCAACCGTGCAGGAAGGCGGAGTAGTCGGCTGCAACGAGTGGCGGCAGCAAGGCGATTCCAAACCACATCCATCGGGGCGAGACGAGGGCCAGCGCGATCCCCATCGGAATTCCGAAAGCCAAGATCAACAGGACATCGAGGATCTGCTGTTTTGGACCACGGACCAAGAAATTATTGTGAAGGATGTTGTCGATCACATTCGCGTGGATTTCGACTCCGGGATAGTCGTTGCCACGGTATGGAGTTGCACGCAGGTCGCCGATGCCGATCGCCGAGGCGCCCACAAGCACCAATTTGTTTTTGAATGTGCCCGGCCGGGTTTTTCGTTGTACGACATCGGCCACCGAAACGTAAGGATAGGTGCGTTGCGGCCCGTGAAAATTAATCTGGCCTCGCCCCACAAAGTCGGTGCGGACGGAAAGCGCGTCGCCCCAGTTTATGCCGAAGGCGCCCGTCGAATTGTAAGTCGCGGTGACTTTGTCGGAAGGAACCGCGAGAAGCAGACGTACGGCCTGGACTTCAAGTGAGCCATACATTTGCCAGTCAAAGACGTTTTCGGATCGGCCAAAAGGCAGGACCAGCTGACCACGCCGCACAATTCCGTCTCCGTCGCTCGGCGCGTTGAAGAATCCCATTGTGGTGCGCTCAACGCGGTCGGGATTGGCGATTGCCGGAATATTCGCGACGTTTGCCGAATAGATCAGGCGCTCCAGGCCGTAACTGCCCACCAAGTTCGCGAAGTCCTGCTTACCCAAATCGGGCTGTAAATCGCGGCGTCCGATTGCGTACCATTCGATGAGTTCGTTGTACCGATCAAGAATCGCCGGGTCGATGCCATTTGATTCGTCTTTTGGAAGATAGAAATTCCCAAGCACGACGGCGCCGAATCGGTCGATCGATCGAGAGAAGCGAGCGTCGGCATCGAACTCGTCGGCGAGCCGGCGCACTTCGGACTCCAGCCTGGTGTCGACTGGCCGCCCTGCTTTCTTTTTTGCTTCGAGATTCGCCCAGAGTGCGCGAATCGGATCGCCAGTCCGGTCGGGCTTGTCGAAAGTTACGTCAAATGCAACGACAAGTGCGCCGTCGTCTTTTAGAACGTCGAGCATTTCGGCAAAATGGGAACGCGAAAAGGGCCACTTGCCGAGAACTTCTTGCGATTTCTGGTCGATGTCCACGATTACGATTCGAGGATCGATTGGCGTGACGCTGGGCGGGCGATAGCGAAACCGGGTATCGAGCGCGTTGTACTCAATGCGACGAAGGAAATCGAAAATGGGAGTGGCGTGTTCGCCGAAAAAAGTGAAGTAATACAGCGCTAGAGACGCAAACGTAATGCCAAGGCTGATGAGGAAGGAGACGCGGTGGCGCCACCAGGAGAGGAGAAGTTCGTAGATGCCGTAGCCGATTCGACCCTTTCTCCAGTTGGGCGACGAATCGGGCATGGGCGGCGGCAGTCCTGGCAAAGAAAACGAAAATCAGAAAAGGAAACCCTGGTTCGATAAATCCAGAAACGAAAAAGAGTGCGCGAAAACCAAAGGCAGAATATTTCGGGTAAAGATTACGAATACTATTCCCTGAAAATAAAATTCATGCGCACGCCGCAAACTTCGATGATGTCGCCGTCGTTGAGGCGCGTGGGGCCGGGAATGGGAGTGCCGTTGACGGTCGGCGTCTTGTCGCCCGGGCCGATGTAGTAGCCGTCGTCGCGCTGGCTGATTTGCGCGGCCATTTGCGGTTTGAACCATCCGGTGAAGCGCACGGTGGCCATGGAAGATTTGCCGATGGTCGTGAGCTTGTTGGTCAGGACGTATTCGTTGCTGGCGGTTTTTCCGCTCAAGACGACGACGGTGGGAACCTTGAGGCGGCCCGAGGCGAATTGCGTGCGCTCGCCCATCGCGGCGGCTTGCTGCAGCATATCGCGGCGCGCTTTGGTATCGAGCACCATCGTTTCGTTAATCGAAGGAGCGGCGGCTTTGCGGCCCATGTCGTACGGCATCGGCGCATCGTGGCTGGCATCGACCTTGATGGAATGTTTGCCGACGTGGATCGAATCGCCGTCGTGCAGCGTGGCGCGCTCGATGCGCAGATCGTTGACGAAGGTGCCGTTGAGGCTGTCCAGATCTTCGACAACGAGGCGCGCACCTTCATAAAAGACACGAGCGTGGTGATTGGAGACGGCAAGATTGTCCACGGGAATATCGTTGTCGGGCGAGCGGCCAATCGAGATCGGCCGGCTGCCGATGGGCACCTCTCTTACGGTTTTACCTTCGAACATGAGGCTGAGTTTGGGCATTTCAGTTTCCTCCCGCGGAGCCGTTGGAGCCCGCGTGTTTGCGCCCCCCGGGGCGCAGCCAAGAAAGCCAACCTTTTGATTCGCTCTCGAGACGAATCACGATGACGGAAATGTTGTCGGCGCCGCCGTTTTCGTTCGCCAGGGCGATCAGGCGTTGCGAGGCCTTTTGCGGATCGGTTTCGGCTTGCAGCGTGCCGGCGATTTCCGGGTCGGTGACCATGCGCGTCAAGCCATCGGAGCAAAGAAGGAGCACATCGTTCGAGAAGAGCGCTTGCTCTTCGGCATCGACTTCCACTTCTGGCTGCGTGCCGAGCGCGCGGAGCAGGACACTTTGCATTTCGCTTTGTTCCGCTTCGCTGGGGGTGATGATGCCGCGGCGAACCTGTTCCGCGACGAGGGAATGATCGCTCGTGAGCTGCTGCAGCATACCGGTGCGAAGAAGATAGGCGCGGCTGTCGCCGACGTGTGCGATGCTGAGTGCGTTGCCGTGAATCCAGAGCGCGGAGAGCGTGGCGCCCATGCCGCTTTGCTCGGGGTGCGCTTCCGCTGAATTGAAAATATTTTTGTTGGCGAGGTGAACGGCGCTGACGAGGCGTTTGGTGAAAGCGCTCAGATTGGGCGGAGAAATGCCGAAAGTGGGCGCCGCGGAATTCGACTCCGCGTCCATGCAGTGTTTCACGACGGTTTCCACCGCAAGGGCGCTGGCAATTTCGCCGTGCGCTTCGCCGCCCATTCCGTCGGAAAGGACGAAAAGGTTCAGCGACTGCACGAGCCGAAAACAGTCTTCGTTGTTCGACCGGAGTTGCCCCACGTCGGTCGCTCCGCCGCTTACAATACGCACAAAGACTCCCCGTCTTGAGCGCCCGGACACACACAGACAAACCGGGCAACGCTTGTTTAACGCTATCAAACCAGTATGGGGTGCGAAAGGCGGTGCGCCCTACTGATTACTCACGGATTGACTACACAACGTGGAGGATTGGCTATACTGTTGGCCCGGCGGGAGTTGCCCCAACCGGCATCGAAGGAAAAGTGAAGTGGTTTTCGTGAGAATGAGCGGAAAAACGCAAAAATCGGCGGTTATGGTCGGGTTCGAGAAGAGGCTGCGACACTCCTCGCGGAGCTGGAACGAGGAATCGAATTTAACGCGAAAGCGAATGAGCCCGCGATCGTGGCTTCGAGCGAGTTTATGGTGATGGGCGCGATGGCGCGGAAGACTTATGGGGATCCACGCAAATTGCAGCGGCGGTATTTGATGGAGGGGGAAGTCCAAGTGCTTTCGATTTGGCGAGGCAACCTTGCGACGGAAGAACGGCGCGAGATGGAAGTGGATTGCGAATCTTTTCGGCTGTTCGTGGAAGCGCAAGGATATGGCGTGGCGGTGAAATCCTGAAGATACGGCGGATGCGCGATCGTGTTTGCGGCGCGGCGTGCGTTTTTCTGCTGGCGTTTTGCGTGGTGGCGAAAGCGCAGCAGGCGCCAGCGGCGTCCAACGCCAGGATACTGCTTGTGCCGCGACGGATGGTGAGCGGCGAGCGCGCGACGCTGGCGGTGCTCGACGTGAATGGACGGCTGACGCCGGGCGTGACAATCCACTTTTCGAATGGCGACAAAGTTACGACGGACGAAACTGGCCGGGCGCTGTTTGTCGCGCCACTGACCGCGGGGCCGCTGTTTGCATCGATCGAAGGGCGGCCGGGCCGAGTGGCGACTGCGGTTTTGCCGGCGCGGGAAGCGAGCAATGGACTGAGAGTTGAGCAGGCGCCGCGAATCGCTTCGGCACTGGATCGCTTTGAAATGACGGGGAATGGATTTTGCGGCGATGCGGACAAGAATGAAGTGACAATCGGGGGGCAATCGGCGTTGGTGCTGGCGTCGTCGCCTGATTCGCTGGTTGTCTTGCCTCCGCTCGATCCTCCGACGGGGCTCGCGGAAGTTTCGGTGGCGTGCGGAAAGCAAGCGCCGGCGCAATTTAAAATTATGTTCGTCGTGCTGAAGCTGGAGGCGGATACTTCGCCGCTACAGCCAGGGCAGAAACGAACGTTGCGCGTGAAAGTCGAGGGGACACAGGAAAAGCTGCAACTGGAGGCGCGGAATCTGGCACCGGAAATCGCGGATCTTGCCGGCGGAAATCCGGTAAAAGCTTTTAGTTCCGGCCAATCGGAAAATGCCGCCGAGTTTGAAGTGACCGGCAAGAAGCGCGGAAGATTTTTGATTTCGATCCGACTGGTGCCGGTGATGGGGAAGCCCGCTCGTTAAGCGGATTTTTTGTTTGCCGCCGGCAAAATCAGAGAGTCTTGCGGTTCAGTTGCGATTTGCGGGACGGAATCTCCCGCCAGCATCGACTCCACCGACGATTCCGCCTTCTCGAACCGTTTATCCGCCTCCGCGTAACTTTGGGCTGCGTTCTTCAAGTGGGTGCCCAGTTTTTCAAACGGGTCGGAGAATTTTTGAAGATTTGACTGCAGACCCGCGAGATTTGCGCGAAGGTGCTTCGCGTTTTCCTCGATTTGCATTCCTTGCAAGCCCATCAGAATGACTTGCAGGTTGGCATAAAGCGTGTTCGGCGAAACGGCGACGACGCTTTTGCTGCGGCAATATTCATCGAGCGGCGTGGACTTGGCGTCCGCCGTCATCAAAAGTTCGTAGTAAACGCTTTCGCTTGGCACAAACATGAGGGCAACCGGCAGCGTCGCTTCGTCGGGCAGGACATATTTTTTCGAAATGGCGTCGGCGTGACTTTTGACGGCCGTTGCAAACGCGCGACGCGCTTCGTCGCCTTCTTCGGCGATGCGGCGGTACGCATCGAGAGGAAACTTCGAATCGATCGGAAGGAGCTTGTCGCGGAGAAAAATTACGGCGTCGGCAATTTCCCCGCTGCGGAAACGGTGTTGGCGCGCGTAACGGTCTTTGGGGAGGCAGTCTTCGAGCAACCGCTCGAGTGCCACCTCTCCGAGAGAGCCGCGGGTTTTGGCGCCGCCCAGAATGTTTTGCAAGGTTTGGGCGGTTTGCGACATCTGGCTCCCCGCAAGTTGAACCGCACCCAATTGCTTCTGGATTTCGCCCAGCGTTTGCTGAGAATTCTTGAGTTCGGTAGCCATTGCCGCTTGCGATTGGGCGGAGATCTGTGCGGATTGGCTGACGCCGTCCTGCAGCGTCTTGGTGACGCTGTCAAGGCGCTGGGTAACGGACTGTCCGATCGTGGCGATCTGCCCCGCGCTTTGCGCCTGCGCGGTGGCCATGGTTTGCAAATCGCGGCGCAGTTCGTTCATCTGCGTTTCAACGGCCTGCGTCTTGCGCTGAGCTTCAGAACTTTGCCGTGCGAGCCACAATACCAGGGCTACGACGACAACCAAGCCTGCAATGAGAACTCCAGTCATGAGGTCTCCAAGCCAAATCCACGAAAATGTTTCTCTACTCTACTCGTATGCGGCGATTCTGAAAACACGAGCAGGCAAAAAAAAGGGCTCACGGCGATGAGCGTGAGCCCGGAAGCGGCAAGCGTAAATGCGCGCTAAAAGAGGAGCTTCAGCGCGAACTGGAAAGTACGGGGATCGAGGGCCGCCGTCGGCTGTCCGGCGGTGCAAGTGCCGGAAGTGGGATCGCAGAGCGGGCTGACGTCGCCCACATTGAAGCGATTCAACATGTTGAAGCCGTCGGCGATAACCTCGAGCTTCAAACGCTCGGTAATCGCAAACTTGCGCGATAAGCGCAGATCGATCTGGAAGAAGCCCGGTCGAGTGAAGGCATTTCGCCCGAGCGTTCCGGTGCAACCCGTCGGCGGAGTGGGGACCAAGGGGAACGTGCCAAAGGATGTTCCCGTGGCGTCGACGCAACGGGTTGGAACGATGAATTCGACTCCGTTGATGAAAGGCGAAGTGACTGCTCCTGGAAAAGGCGTGCCTGCCTTCAGAACCGAAGGCCGATTTGTCGCGGTTCCAAAATCGAGGTTGGTATCGAAGCCCAGCAAGACGTTGTACGGCCGGCCCGAGGCTACTTCAACGACTGGAGCGACGGTGAAGTCGGCAATCAGCTTCTTCAGGAAGCCACCTCCGTCATTCTGGTGATAGGGGCTGAGGAAAACCGCGCTGGTGATCCAGCGGTGACGCTGGTCGAAATTGGAATTGGCGCGCTCCAGATTGGGAAAGTTGTTGTCCTGCGGATTGAGCAGGGTGGAGAGGTCAGTGGAGTCGTCGATGGTGTGAGAATAGGTCCAGCCGGAAAGGAACTCGAAGTTTTGAGAAAAGCGCTTGGTCATGCTTAGCGTAAAGGCATGGTAGACGCTGTTGCCGTTGGAGGCTTGAGGGTTCACGTCGCTCCAAGGAATTTGCACGCCGGCAAAGCCGGTGGGAAATCCGGCGGCGCCGGCAAGCTGAAGCAAAGTAGCGTATCCGCCGGGAACGAGACTGGCGAAAGATGGATTGGGACCGGAAGGACGGAAGAAATTGAAGACCGCCGGTGTCCCGATCAAGCCGACCGGCGCTCCCCCGCAATTCGGGGCTGCAAAACCCTCTCCGAGAATTCCCGGCACGAAAGGAGTTCCGGCTTGAAAAATCAGAATACTTCCGCCGCCAGAAGTGTTTGCCGCGAGAGAGCCGGCGGGACAGCCCGAAAGAGATCCGCCTGCCTGCGGGACGGCGACGCTAAACGGGTTCGTTCCGGGTGAAACCAGACCACTTGCGACGGCTATATTATCGTTGCTGACAAGCAACGCTGGATTTGAGGTGTTGATATTAACGGTGCGATCTAAATGCGTTCCGTGAGTGTAGTTGTATCCGAGGCTGATCTTCCAACTCTGTGTGAGCTGGCGTTCAATGGAAAAATTGGACTGCTGCGACAGGGCATATTGGAAGTGTTTTTCGACTGGAATCGTAAAGGGCAAGAGAGTGAGAGGGAACCCAGCTTTGATGAAGTTCTGATTGGTGAAAATCGAATTGGGTTGAAACGCGTTGAATCGTTGTTGATTGGGGAGATAGCAGGCGGAAGGAACCGAAGGATCGCAACTTGTGAACGGAGCGCCCAAGATTCCCTGGAAGATGGACGCAGCGTTGGGGTTCGCCGGAGACGGAGCGCCGCCGCCGACCTCGAGGAGAGACGATAGCGCTCCATCTTCGGCGGTGGAAAGAAAAGCCAATGCGAGCGCGGGATGGTCGTAAAAAAAACCGTACCCTGCACGAATCACCGTCTTGCCGTTGCCCCATGGGTCCCAGGCAAGTCCGATGCGAGGGGCAATGTTGTTGGAGTCTGTGGGAATGCCTTCGACGACATTGAACGCCTTCTCGCCGCTGACATTTAAAGCTGTACCGGGAGTGAACTGTGGAAGAAATTCGATATCGTAGCGCGCGCCATAATTCAGGGTGAGCCGCGAATTGATCTTCCAGCTATCCTGCGCGAAGACGCCCAACGTCTTGTTGTCAAACGGACGTTTAGACTGGCCGATGCCTTGAATGAAGGATTGTGGGAGACCGGCCCCGTAAGCCTGAACCGCGGAAAGAGCGGGAGCGGCGGGAGAAGTGATTCCGAACGGGCCGGTGCCGACGCTGCCGAACGAGTAAACGCCGCCATAATTGAGCGTGAAGATTTGCGACGCGGCCGACCCCAATTTAATCAAATTTGTGTCGCCCCCGAATTTGAAAGTGTGCGAACCCTTCGTCCAAGTAAGGTTATCGGTCCACTGAAAGCGTTTTTCGATGCGGTCTTCCGTTGAAAAAGGCTCGCGGCCGATAAAGGCAAAACCGGTGATGTTCACGGCCGGGTTCTGGCCTCCCGGCAAATTGGAAAAACCATAGTGCAAACCGCGGCGAGCAAACTGAAAGCGGAACTCATTAAAAAGCGACTTACCAATTGTCGTCGTGTGTTGCCCGACGATGGATAGATCGCGAGTTTGCTGGACCGAGGTGCGCGACCCCGCGTTCTGCCCAAAATTTTGATTCTCCGCGTTTACTTGAATGCCGGAGAGCGTGGAGGGGGAAACGTTGACGCGAACGAAGGAACTGTTTTTTTGATTCCAGATATGGTCGAGCTTCAGAGAGTACAAACTTGTGCCCTCGGAGACGGGGAAGTTGCCGATAGTGGAAGCGAGCCCAACATAGGAAGCCGGCAAAGGCGCGCCGCTAGTTGGGAAAGCGGCACCGGGCAGAAGTGGCGTGTTGCCGAACAGTGCCACCGCCGAACTGCTGACCCCCAAACTATAGAGAGTGATCCTGTCCGACGGCGATTGAGTCCCATCGTTTACGAAAGCAGCCTGGGCCGGCGTCAATAGTCCCGAAGCGGGCACACCGGGAGGCAGAAAATTTGCGGGAAGCGGGAAAGCGGTATTCACGAGGCCAAAGTTATCCGCGCCGATGCTCGAAAACCCGGTCTCCTGCCGTTTGGTGATTTCGTAGGCGAAGAAGAAAAAGGTTTTGTCTTTCTGGATGGGACCGCCCAGTGTGGCGCCGGCTTGCACGCGCGTGTACGGCGGTTTCACCGGTACCGCCTGGAAACCCGTCTGGGAATTCGGGAGAACCGTGACGGAGAACGGATTTCGCGCCTGGATCGCACTATCCCGCAAAAAGCCGAAGAGATTCCCGTGAAGGTCGTTCCCTCCGGATTTGGTAACGATATTGACTACGCCGCCGCTGGCACGGCCGAATTCCGGCATGTAATTGCTGGTGATGACTTGAAATTCTTGAACGGCCTCCTGAGAAACCGTTGCACGCACGCCATTCACGGAATTATCCACTGCATCGGCACCGTCAACGCTTACCTCATTCGAGCGCGCCCTCTGCCCGCCGAAATTCAGGCCGCTCGTTGGCGCGGCGCCGATCGAAGGCGTTTCATCGCGGGCCGCTTGCGAATTCAAGAGAGTAAAGTTGATGTAGTTGCGGCCATTAATCGGGAGATTGGTGATTTTAAGCGAGTCGATGGTCGAGGAGACGTCCGTTTTCTGTGTCTCCACGAGCACGGGTTCCGAACTCACGGTGACGCTCTGCTGCTGGCCGCGCAACTGCAACTGCGGATCTAGAGTGGCTGCCTCGCCCACGGTAAGAATAATCGCGTCGTTGTTATAAACGGCGAAGCCGACGCCGCCATCGACGGTCATTTTGTACTGCCCCGGCGGAAGTCCAACGAGATTGAAGCGACCACCATCATCCGTCACGGAGATCCGCTGAGCGCCATTGTCTTCATTGGTGACCGTGATGGTTGCGGCTTTAACGGGCAAGCCTTGAGGATCCGACACTTTTCCCGACAGAGTTGCCGTATTGACTTGCGCCACTGCCGCCGAGGCGAGGCTCGACACCAGAATGACAAGCACTATCCAAGCGCACACGTACTGTCTGCGTGACATAGTTGCCTCCAATTGGAACTGCCGAATAATTGGCCGCTACCCCTAGCGGTGGCGGTGTGACCGCCGATTGCGTCTAGAGAATGAATACTCGGCTTCTCACGCAACGTCAACTGATTTGCTATTGTGGGCAGTTATTACACGACTTAGGGTGAATGAGTGGGTTCGAATGCGGCCGCGTACCAAAGTGCCAACCTGGCGACGGCGATGCGCAACGGATTGACGAGCGAAGTTCTTAGAACTGCAGATGGCGTTGCACGAGCTTGCGAAGCTTTTCGCGATCTTCGTCTTTCATGTGGACGAATTCCACGCCGTTTCCGTCGGGACCGATATTGCGAACGACGGCCGTGAAATGAATCTTCTTTAGGCCGGAGCGAACTTCGAGTTTGATGGAGTCGCCGACGGTCAATTTCTTAGGCGATTCCAGGTAAGCGCCGCCAAGACTGATGGTCTTTACGCGGGCAAGCCCCGCGGCGCCTTGTTCAATCTGCGCGCGCAGCGGCGATTCCAGCGGAACGCGCGTGTAACGGCGCGGAACGACGAACTGGGCGCTGGCTTGCGTCGTGGCTTCGAACGCGGCGCGAATGCGCGCGGAAGTCGGCCGATTTTCGATCATGGCCAGCGCGTCTTCCGCGGCGGCGCGTAGACCGGCCGGTTCAACATGCGTCAAACCTTCGCGCTTTTCACAAATGGAACGCAGTAGTTCGCTCGATTCCGTGGCGCGCATTCGCCCAAGCGCCTCAATCGCTTTGATGCGAACGAATTGATCGCGAAGAATATCGTGTTCGCCCGCCGCAATCTCCATCATCTGGGGAACGGCGGTCGCCTCCATTGCGAGGCCGATCTGGTCAATCATCATCGGAACGACGAGCGGGTGCGCATCCGCCAGGATTGCGGAAAAAATGAAGGCCGAGCTTTGAATTGACGCGGCAGTGGCTGGGCGCGAAAGCTCGCTCACCGCCAAGTCCTGCAAATTCCATTCCCAGCTGGCGAGGGCGCGCGGCAATCCGCGCAGGAGCCGTTCGGGATCGGCGGCGGAGAGAAGCTTTATGGCGGCGGTGACGCGTTGGCGGCGCGCTTCGTAAAGCCGCGATTCGAGCAAATTCAAAACGGGCACGCCGATGGTGCGCAGCAGCCGGGCCATTGCCGGCAAGTATTCAAAACCACGCGGATCGGTGAGCAGCAACGTCAGGCGATCGAGCAGACGCTCCGGATCGCGCTGCAGCAAACGCGGCAAGGCCGGGTCCAGCGCGCGATTCGCCAACGCTGCGTCAATCAAGAGCATCCAGCGGTCTTGCGCGATGAGCCGTTGTGCAAGGGCCTGCATGTGCGCGAATTGCGGTTCGCGCGGAACCCGTTCGAGACCAAGCAAAATGTTTTCCAGGCCCGTGAAATCGCCGCGCGTCACCGCGATGCGGCCAAGCGTTTCGAGAAATGCCGCAAGCAGCGCGGCCGTTTCTGGCTGCGTTTCCGTCTCCATCGCTTGAAGCGTTCCCCGGCTCAAGTCTTCGGGGAATTGGTTCGGCCAAAGTGACTCGATGATCGGCGAAAGTTCATTGAGCCCGGCGGCAACCTGGCGTCGTGCGGTGGCGTTCTGGATTTCGAGGCGACGCGCAAAGTTCAGCAGAATGTTTCGTGCCTCGCGCCGCGGCGCATCGACACCGGCCTCTGCAAGTTGCGAAAGCGATTGTCGTAAAGCGGAAACCGGAACGCACCAAACGTCTTGTCCGCGCAATACCGCCGATTTTTCGCGCGGCGGAAGCTCTACCCAGAAGCGTTCAAGCAGTTTTTCGCGGTGCTTTTCCGAAGCCCACGCTGTTGAGAGCGTGGAAAAATGTTGCGAAGCGTGCGGGCCGCTGTACGATCCGGCGGTAACGAGCACATCCGCCAGCTTGAAGATGGAAGAGCGCACCGACTGCGGAGGAATCTGACCGAGAAAGAATTCGGCGCCAATAAATTCCAGAACAAGAGTTTCGGAGAGACGCAAGAGATAAGGCTGCGGTTTTTCCGCGTCGCGCGGACCGTTTTGAGAAATCGCGCTGAGCAGAAGGTGCACGGTTTCACGGCTCGCTTCTTCCAGCGCCCCGTGAATGGCGCGCGCCGCTTCTTCCGGCGAAATTCCGCGTGCGGCTTCCAAAGGCGGAGTCAGGCGCGCGAGCAATCGCAGTGCCGCGCTCAAATCATCCAGACTCGGCAACGAGAGGGGCGCATCGGCATTTTCGCGTGGTGCGTTTCCGCCGAAAGCGACGAGCGCTGCAATCAGGCTCGCCAGCATCGTGTCCACTTTTCGATCCGTCTGCGTGTTGACTTGAATTCCTTCCACGCCATTCTCCAGGAGTTTGGCCGTCCACCAGGACGCGCGATTCTTCTTTGACGACTCTTCCGATTTTAGCAAGGCCGTCTTCAAGAGCTGTGCTAGCGTGTCGAGTTCGCCTACATGGAATCGTCGTTGGAAGATCAGTGTTTGAATGCCGGCTCTTTGCAATTCGACCGCGAGCGCCTGCAGTTCGCCGCGCACATCCGGCAAAGGAGCTTCGCTGAGCTTCGGGATGACGATCGCGCTACGCTCCACGCGAAGCGCGATGCCGTTCATCGCAAACGCGAACGACCGCAGTTGTTCGTAAGCCGACTCGAGGCTTTCGAGGACGCGAGGATGATTCCGTTGGTACAAGCGTTCCGAGCGGAACAGGATGTGAAGGTCTTTCAAGCAGCGCTGGACGTCCAAAGCGGTTGGCTCGGCGGGCGAGTACGGCGAGACAATTGTGGGCGCGACCGGGCTGGACCATGCCGAAGTATTGTTTGACGGTGTTTCGGCGCTCTTCTTCGAGCCGTCCTTTGCATCATCCCGATTTACAATCGCCCTGAAAGCCACAACGTTCCTCGGTTTCGGTATTCACCTCACGCATTGAGTGCGTTTTCGGCGTGCCCAAGCAGGCTCTTTGCCCGCGACCCTGCGGTTAGAGAAACCCTTCGAAGTATCGAGCACGATGCCTGCCGAGGTCTGTGCCCCGCAAGCCCTTTATTTACAATACGAATTTTATGTAGTTCTAGAACTACGGGCGATGGAATGTAACAAAAAGTTACAACTTCGGGAGTCGGTGCGCGTTCCTCCCATTTCGCTTTTCACGCTATTTCGGCCGCATTTTTTCGTTAACGGAGACTGTTCCGCCTTCGGTAAGCTCCACCGGGCGTCGCGATACCTGGTAGCCGTCTTTCTTTAGAACGATCGAATGGATGCCGGCGCTAATTTCGACCCGTGCAGGGGTTTGTTTGCCGGTCGGAATGCCGTCGACGGAAATATCCGCACCGGGAGGATTTGAATCCACCTGCGCCCACGCCACGTGCGCGCCTTTTTCCTTCAGCTCGATATCCAGTTGTGCCTGGACATTCTCTTTGACGGTGACGCTTTGCGAGTATGCTTCGTGGCCTTGCAGGCGAAGCACAAGGTTGTAGGTGTTGGGGGCGAGGGGAATCGTCAGCGGAGTCTGGCCGGATTGCTTGTCTCCGTTAATAAACACGTCGGCGCCGGCAGGACGAGTGACGATGTACAAACCGAGGGCGGTCTGTTCGAGATTGATTTTCTGGTCGAGCGATTGCCCGGCGCGAATCTGCAAAGCGGTCTGCGTCGGTTGAAATCCGGTTTTTCTGACTTCAAGGTTGTAACCGCCCGGCTCAAGGTTCGAAAAGCTGCAAGGCGTTTCGCATCGCGAAGAAAAGTTGTAAGCGCCGGTTACGACCGCCGTTGCACCGACCACATTTGTAATCACATGAATCGCGCCGCGCCCCGCCTGCGGCACCGGATGCGACGATGGCTCCACGCTACCGCCGCTGCTGACCGGTGTGTCGTCGTACTGAATGTCGTCGACCACCTGGAGGCTCGCGGGAGCGCCTTTCAGGAATTTGAGGATGTCGGCATGTTCCGCCGGACGCAATTTGCCCGATAACGTCAACGTATTTCCGGTTCCGTGGATCTTTAACTTCGCCGCGATGCCTTTTTCCGAGGCGGCCTCTTCGATGCGTCCCTTGTATTCCGCTGCGGCTGCCGAAAATCCGCTCGCGCCGGGCGCCGCGGGATTCGGCGCGCCCTTCAAGGCCGGTGGATTTGTCTTCTTCATTGGTTGCGGAACCGCCGATTCGGCCGGCTGCGAATTCTCGTTCGCCGTCGCGGTGTCGGAGGCAACCGACGGCTTTTCGCCGTCCGCCGCCGCTGCGGAATCGCCGTCCGGTGCCGTTGCGGCACCTTTTTCGACTGGTGAGGCGTTCTGAATTTGATTTTGTTGCCGCGCATCGTCAAAAACCGGTTTGATTTTCCGGTATCCGAAGAAGATGACGCCAATCAAGATCAAGCCAAGAAATATGGTCAAAAATGGACTGTTTTTGCGCGGCACTTCCGCGGCGGGCGGCAGCGCAGCAGTACGGCGAATGGCAGGCGTTTGGGATGGACTTGCCGCTCGTGCTTGCAGCGAACGCGCGGTGTGCGCCGTTTGCAATTCTTCGCTGCGGCCGAGCCGGTACGCGGGTGTGACCACCGTTGCCTCGGGCGAGCCGGTCAACATGACCGTTGACGAGGGACTATCGACTGTCGCGAGCGAACGATAGTTCTTCAAGTCTTCCAGCATGTCGCGGCAAGTTTGGTAACGAGCCGCCGGCTCCTTCGCCAACGCTTTCATCACCACCGCGCTCAATCCCGAGTGAATCGAAGGATCGATTTGCCGCGGCGGAACCGGCTCCTCGTTCACAATTTTGTAAATCACCGTCGTGATGTTTTGTCCGGGAAACGGTTTTTCGCCGGTGATCATTTCGTAGAGCAATACACCGAGCGAAAAAATATCGCTGCGGCCATCGACGACGCGGCCCTTGACCTGTTCCGGCGACATGTAACTCGGTGTGCCCATCACGTGCGCGGTCTGTTGCACGGTGCCGAACTGCAGGATCTTTGCCGTGCCGAAGTCCGTCACTTTTACTGTGTCGTCGGCAGTGAGCATCAGGTTCGCGGGCTTGATGTCGCGGTGAACGATGTTGCGCTCGTGCGCGAAGTGCAGGGCGCTGCAAGTCTGCTCCATGATGCGCAGCACGCGCGGCAGCGGAAACGCTTGCCCCGCATCGAGCAGCGCCTGAAGGCTCTTGCCTTCCACCAATTCCATCGTGATGTAGTAGAGGCCTTCTTCTTCGCCCGCGTCGAAAACCACGACGATGTTTGGATGCGTGAGCAAACCGGCCGCGCGCGCTTCGGTTTGAAATCGGTTCAAAAGTTCGGGTCGAGAAAGGCCGGTACCTTCTTCGGAAAGGCGCAACGTTTTGACGGCAACCGTCCGCCCAATGACGGGATCGACGGCCTTGTAAACGACACCCATCGCGCCGCGTCCAAGTTCGCCTTGGATTTCGTAGCGTCCGGCTTTGGTCAGCGTAACCATCGTTACAGTATCGGCGCTGTCTTCAAGGGCTTAAGCGATCAAAGAAACTGACCGTTTGGCGTTGCCGTTCCGGACTGCAGAAGGCTTTGCCACACCACGCCTTATCTTTGACAGTACTGAGTGATTTTTCCGGGGGTCAATCCGTCCGGAGTACCAGTGTTTCGCACTCGCCAAGCCCCCGCGCAACCCAAGGGGAACAGGCCGGTTAGGAACGATTGCGTTGAGATCTTCGTTGCCATTTTCGATACGCTTTGGTAACGTACCCGCACCGTAGTTCTCCCCTACGCAGAGCCCGTGGATCCAGAAGTCCCCGGAGGGGCCTGTGCCAAACGAAGCAAAACGCCTCGCCGTCATCGCCATTCACGGCGTCGGTCACCATGAATCGGGTGCAACGGCGCAAGCTGTCACCGACCTGCTGACGGGCCTTGAAACCGATGCCGACCGCGACGGACACAATCGCTATTCGCAGTTCGCCCTTCGACAAGTGCAGATTCCGCTTCGCGCGCCGCAAAGCCCCGAACGCATCCGCTTGATCGAAGAAGCCAACCAAGGCGGCATCGCGTCCACCTTTGAAGAGCGACGCGGCGTTTTTCGCAATCTTTATTGCTGGGCGGCCTGGTTCGGGGGAAACGGAGAGTCCGGCGAACATCGGAAAGAACGTCAATCGAGTGTGCGCGATATTGATATCGCCACGGAATTCATGCGCATTCAGATGGATCAATTCGCAGGCGACCCCGTGCAAAATAGTTTTTCCACGTGGCGGCATGATGGCCGGCGACGCGGCTCTTCCGGTAATTCCGAAAAAGACGTCCACGTTTACGAAATGTATTGGGCCGACCTCGCGCGCCCGAACAATTCACTTTTGCGATTCTTTTTTTCTTTTTATCAGCTTTTATTGCATCTCACGAGCCTCGGTCGCATTGCACTGGACCAGGCGGCTTTGGAACACATCGGCAAACCAGATTGGTTTCTTTATTTTCGCGCTTACACCTACGCCACGCGCTTGCTCACCCTGGCCATTCTGCCGCTCATGGTGCTGATCTACGGCGTCGTGCTTGCGCCTTTGCCGTTGTTGCTTCCCGCGGATTCCCGGCGAGCGATCGTGGCGGGCGCGTTTCTTTCCGTTTGTGCGTTGCTCGGAACCCTTTTCCTCAGTCTGCGCAGAGAGCCATTTCTCGGCGTGCGCAGTTGGTGGTTCTGGCTTGTCCCCGGCATTTTTTCAGGAATTATCGTCAGCATCTTTCTGCACTTTAACCAGCAATTTACCGCTCTCGCGCTGGTCGTGGAGTGGTGGATTCTCGGCGGGGCGATTTCTTACATCATCTTCATCCAGTACGACCAAGTTCGCATTGGCGCGCGCCAGCTGGGTGCAATCTTTATTTTCTTGGTCACTTTCGCCTTTCTCGGGCTGCTCTGGCGGCAAGGCGCTTACGACGAAGCCGCGCTACGAATGACTTCCTTGCTTCTCGTGCAGTACGTTTTTCTTTTTCTTCGGATACTTGTTTTGTTCTTTCTGCTGCTCGCCTGTCTGACTTTTTTGATGGAGGGGATCTGTTCGTGGCGCCTCGGTCTGAAGGCGGAGAACGGTGCGCCGCTTGCGCGCGCGCGTGCCGCGGGGCGTACCGCTCGCTTCGCGGTGGCAATTCCAGCTTTGTTGATCCTGATGTTGGCCGTATTTGCCGGAAGCGCCACGTATAACTTTGTTTCCGTCCGGGCGGATCTTTATAGCGGCATCAAGCCTCGAACGATTTGGCTTCCGAAATCCGTGCAATGGATGGCGCTTACGCCCGAACAAACGGATCGCCTGCTCGCCGCCGTGAAGAAACCGTCGAGTCCTTCGCCGAGGCCTGCGAATTCGACCGGCGGTTCTGTCGCCGCTTCCGCCGCGCCCAACGCAGTGCAAAGTGCCAGCGTCTTCCTCGAGGGTTTGATCGTTCAATCCGCACCGCCCGGGATGATTCTATCCGTCGGTCTCGCCGGCATCGGTTTTTTTCTTCTGATTCTCATCGTGCTTCCTTCGATTTATTACGAAATCGCTCCCGCTCGCGCCGCCAGCAACGTCCGTTCGATTCTCTTGGGCGACTGGCTCTCATCCGGGTTCCGCCACTTTCGTTGGACGATCGTTTTCCTGTGGATCGCGGCGTTCGTCGTGCCGCTCGCGTCACTGGGCTATGGCATTGGGAAGTATTACTGGTCGCACGAAAGTAGCGATGCATTCTTGCTGTATCTCTACAAGTTGCCGCTCATGGCCAAGGGTGGCGGGCAACTATTGTCCTTTGGCGGAATTCTTGCCGGGTCCGCTGCCGTTCTTGCCGGACTGCTCGTGAAATACTTGAGCGCAGTCCTCGATACGATTCTCGACGTGGACAACTACCTTCGCACTTCTCCGGCGGGCGCTACGCCTCGCGCGAAGATCGTGGAGCGCTACACCGCGCTGCTTCATCATCTTTATTCTTGCCACGACAACGACGGCCGCCGATCTTATGACCGCATCGTCATCGTCGCGCACAGCCTGGGCTCACTCATCACCGCCGATCTGTTTCGGTTTCTCCGCCGCCAAGGCGAACCGGATTTGACGAACTTCGCGTTCGCCGGATCGGAGTCGGACACAATCCCCGTCTACTTCTTTTCCATGGGCTGCCCGCTGCGCCAGCTCCTCAGCCGCTTCTTTCCGCATCTGTACGAATGGGTTCGGCCTATTCCGGAAGACACGAGCAAGCCATCTGCTCCGAGCGATCCAAAAGAATTGATTCCGGTTGCGGAGCCGCCCTGTCCAGCGGATTTGGGATTGGAGCAATGGGTCAATTTTTATCGCAGCGGCGACTATGTTGGCCGGTCGGTTTGGATCAACGACGTTTACGTTCGGCCAACGACGAGCGAATTGCACGATCTGCATTCCAACGCCGCGGAGCAACTAATTTTTTACGACAATAACGACCACCTCCGCGCGACGCGCGTAGACGCCTGCATCGGCCTCGGCGCGCACACTCATTATTGGGATCGCAATGCGCCGGACATCGGCGAGCAACTCGACCGAATGATCGTTTCGTAGCTATTTATGCTCAGGGCCGTGGCATACCCGGTTCCGGCGCCATGGTTCGCTCCGGCATCGGCATATTCGTTTCGCGGATCGGCCGGTCCATTTCGCCGGGCCGCGCGGGCGCCTCGAGTCCGTCCGTCAGCAGGAATCCTTGCAGCGCGATTCCGTTCGTCCAGACGCTTTCGAGTGCCGCGACGTATTCCGTCTGCAATTCGAACAGCCGCTTTTGCATTTCCAACACGCGCGGCAATGAAGCCAGCATTTCGCCGTGCCGTTGTTCCATCAACGCGTAGGCTTTCCGCGCGCGAGGCAAGATTTCTTGTTCGTATTGTTCCACCATCAAACGCGCATTCGAATATTGATCGAGCACACTCGAGGCCCGTTCGCGCAGCGTAAGCGCGATGCGGCGCTTTTCTTCCTCGGCGCGATCGCCTTCCGCACGGGCCGCCGCGGCATTTCCCTGGTTGCGATTGAAAATTGGGATTTCGACGCCTACTTCCGCGATTCCTTCCCAACCCGTCGCGCGCGGCACCGCACCGATCAACTCGTTGTTGTAAAGCAATCCGCCGCGTACACGAAGATCCGGGATTGCCTCATGGTTTGCGCGAACGATTTCCGCGGAGCTTCGCGCGGCCGCCGCATCGGCGATTCGCACCGCCGGACTATTCCTCGAAATCGCGTCCAGAACTTCCTCGTCTGCCAATGCCGGCCAGCCATGCTCCAGATCGCCTGCAACCGTCATCCGTTCCATCGCCGGATCGCCCATTGCAGCGGCGAGCGAACGCCATTCTTCGCGCAACGTATTTTCCTGCATGCGCTGCGCGAGCATCAGCCGGTGCGCCAGCAACTCCGTTTCCAGAATCTCCGTTTCGTCTTCCTGTCCCGCATTTCCCAATCGCTTCGCGGCAATCGCGTTTTCGTTTGCGATCCGCGCAAGCTGCGTTCGCGCGTCCGCCAATTCTTGCGCCGCAAGCACGCGATAAAACGCCATCTTTACAGCCGTCTCGACGCGAATCTTTTGTTCTTCCGCTTCGATCTCCGCAAGGGAGGTATCCTTTGCAAACGCGGCGCGCGCCTTCCCCAGTTTTCCCGCGGTCACGATTCGTTGTTCGACGAAGAATCCCTGCTTGCCGCCGCCCGTTTCTCCGCCGCGAATTTCGTCACCGGAATATCCGACGATTGGATTCGGCAAAAGTCCCGCCTGCTGTTCACGCGCTCGTGCCGCCCTAATTCCCGCTTCGGCTTGCCGCAAGGTTGGATTTTTCTGCCGCGCGATTTGCTGCGCCTCTTCGAGCGCAAACAATTTCGTGTGCGAATCTCGCTGCGCTTGCCCAAACCGCGGCAGCGCGTCCAATTTCGGCTGCGTCCCTTCATGATGTTGCTCGGCGCGATCGCCAGCCGGCATCTGCATCCCTGGCAAGGATTGCGCTTGCACATGCGCGCAAACGGAAGTCGCAGCCGCACAAACAACCATGAGCGGTGCGGCCTTCAAAAGAAGTCCGATCCAATTAGTCGTTAAGTCTCCTCGCGAGCCGCGCAGTCTACGATTCATGGTGGCGCTCCCTTTCCGTTGCGGACGAATTTCCCTTGCGCTTCACAATCTCGTCGTACTTTTCGTCCGGCAGCACGCGCACCATCGTCATCATTCCCATCATTCCCGCGCTCCAATTTTTCGGCAGACCATACGTCTCGGGTTTCTCCACCAATTCATCCATGCCCATCTCCATGAACGCGTCTTGCGGAAATCCCGCCGTATTTTCCGCGTCGGGCGCAATCGGCGAAGGATGCACGTGCATGAAATTCGCGCTTGCCGCAAGCGATTGCATCTGCTGCATCGCGCCCTCTTCCGTCAAATCCGCGGTCGAAATCTGCCGGTCGCGCAGCAGGTCCATCATCGAATTCATCATGTGATGCGGCAAATGGCAGTGAATCATCCAGTCGCCCGGATGCTTCGCGTCAAACTCCACGACGCGCGCTTGCGCCACGCCGACCAGCACCGTGTTCGACGGATACCAGGTCGTCTCCGGCGCGCGCCCGCCTTCCGTTCCCGTCACGACGAACTGATTGCCGTGCAAATGAATCGGATGATGATCCATTCCGAGATTGATGAATCGCAATCGCACGCGGCTGCCGAGTCGCGCAAGCAGCGGCGTCGTCAGCGGAGCGGAGACGCCATTAAACGTCAGCCAATTAAATTCCATCGACGCGCTGTTCGGCACCGTATTCGAGGGCAATACCGCCCACTCTTGCAGCACGATGCCGTAATCATGATCGACACGCGGCGTAAATGCTTCCTTCGGATGCGACACGAAAAATCCCAGCAGCCCCATCATTTCCTGCATCGCGCTGTGCGCGTGATAAAAAAAAGTTCCTTCCTGGTGCACTGTAAATTCATAAGTGAACTTCTCGCCCGGCGCCGTCGGCTTCTGGCTGATCCACGGCACTCCATCCTGTTCGATCGGCACTTCGAGTCCGTGCCAATGCATCGTGGTGCTCTCCGGCAGACGATTCTCGAAGATCACGCGCACGCGGTCGCCTTGTGTAACCTGTATCGTCGGACCGGGACAACTCCCGTTGTAGCCCCAAACGTCGAGCTTCTTCCAGGGAACCACGCTTCGTTTGACCGGCTCCGCAATCAACCGGAACACTTTCGTGTTGCCGTCCATTTCGAACGGCAAATCGCCAACGTCGGGCGTGATCATGCGAACGGGCGGCGCCGACGATTTCGCCGGACCTCGTTTCGAACGCTCACCTTCGCTTTCCCGCCGAACTCCGCGCAACTGCGCGCGCAAACTTTCGCTCAGTCCGAATAATCCGGCTCCAAAAAATGCCGCACTCTGAAAAAAACTTCTGCGTGAACTGCTCATGGATCGATCTCCTGAATTTCCTTAAAAAGATTGGGGTGCAGATCAAATCGTTTCAAAGGCCCTGGGGAAAAAGGGCGAACGATGTGTTTTTAGGGATTGGCGCGGCTGCTCGCGCGACGGCGCGCTTATCAATTGGCGGGAAATTCAGATACGCAGAATTAAAGCGGAAGCAACGACGCACTGCGACGCCAGGGGTGGACCAGACGAAGAACCTCTCAATATAGAGCAAGCATCAACAACTTGTTGCCCACTTGCACTCGCAGTGGCCAAGGAAAACCCGCCGCTGTGTGCGGCCCATGTGAATTCATCCGCGACCGGCCGGTTCAAAACGGCGGGCGCCGCGTCCCTAAATCCGCACGCGCTTGCAGCGGGCCCCAGTTTCAAATGGGTGCGTGCGTCGCCGGTGATTGCATGACAATTCCCGGATTCAGTGGCCCGCGCGGACCCCGCGAAACACGCCATTCCGGAACAGGCCGGCGCACAGAGCGGCCCCGCGAGCAGCGCAACGGCGATCAGGCACGCCACCATCGCACCGCCCGATTTAGAAAGTCGCTTCATTTGGCCCACAAGAATCATCATAAACCCATTCGTGCCGTTCGGCCCAAAAGTGTTACCTATGTCTTAGGTAAGTTGTGTTGCCCATGTCTCCGGGCTGGACCCGACGTGAATGGTGGGGCTGGGCGGAGTTGAACCGCCGACCTGCGGTTTAGGAAACCGACGCTCTATCCATCTGAGCTACAGCCCCACAAACCCAGTTTATCATCACATTTCCGTGGGACGTCGCGCGCTGCGCCAAAGCTTTTCGCATTGCTTGGCGCGCTTTCCGTCACCCGCCGTCATTCACTCGTTGTGGTAGTATGCCTCTCGCCGCCTGAATCCCTTGCCGCACGGAATCGCTCCGGAGGTTTACATGGGCAAAAAGCTTCGCATCCTGCTTATCGCTGTGGTTGTCATCGTGGTGCTGCTCGTCGCCGTCCCTTTTCTGATTCCCGTCAATAAATTCCGTCCCACGATCGAGCAAACGGCTTCGAGCGCGCTCGGCCGCAAAGTCACCGTCGGTGACCTGAGCCTTTCGCTTCTCTCCGGATCGATCACCGCCAAGGATCTCTCCGTTGGCGATGATCCGAAATTCAGCCCGTCGCCCTTTCTCACCGCAAAGTCGCTCAGCGTCGGCGTCGAAATTTTCCCGCTGATTTTCTCCAAATCGCTAAACGTGACCGGCATTGCGATCGACGAACCGCAGGTCACGCTTCTGCGCAATTCTGCCGGCCAGTGGAACTATTCCTCGCTCGGCGCGTCGTCCAAGTCCGCGGCCGCGAAGCCCGAGTCGGCGTCTTCTTCTTCCTCCACGCCGGAAGTCTCCGTCAAGAAACTCGAACTACGAGACGGCAAAATCATCGTTGGCACCACGAGTTCACAAAAGCGCAATACCTATGACCACGTCACGGTGACGGCCAGCGACGTTTCGATGAACACGAAATTTCCCCTCACCGTCTCCGCCGAACTGCCCGGCGGCGGCCAATTCAAGCTGGACGGCAACGCCGGCCCGCTCGATAAATTGGATACGGCGCTCACGCCGCTCGAGGCAAGAATTCACGTCAGTTCGTTGGACCTCGCTCGCACCGGCTTTCTCGATCCCAACCTTGGCCTTGGTGGCCTGGTGGATCTCGACAGCACCATCGCCGCCAAAAACGGAACCGCCGAAACCAAGGGCAATCTGAAGCTTTCGAAGGCGCTGTTCGTGCAGGGCGGTTCGCCCGCGGGTGTTCCCGCCGTCATCGAATATGGCACCAGGTACGACCTGCGCAAAAATTCCGGCGTCATCACGCCGTCCGAGGTAAAAATCGGTTCCGCCGTCGCGCATCTCAGCGGAACGTACGAAACGCGCGGCGAAGAAACTTCCGTCGACGTCAAACTTGTCGGCGATGCGATGCCGGCGAAAGACCTTGAAGCATTTTTGCCGGCGATTGGCGTGAACATTCCGAAGGGCGCCTCGCTCACCGCCGGAACGCTCAGCACAAATCTGGACATAAAAGGTCCTACCAACAAGCTCGTGACCGACGGTACGATCGGCCTGAACGCGGCCAAGCTGGAAGGATTTGATCTCGGCTCGAAAATGGCTGCCATCACCGCGCTCACCGGACTCAAGACCGGCAAAGACCTTGAAATCGAAAAACTAACCACGAACGTTCACATGGCTCCGAACGGCCTTCGCGCGGAAAATTTCAACGCCATTCTGCCGGCGCTCGGCACGCTTACCGGCGGGGGCACGCTCGATTCGAAAAACGTCCTCGACTTCAAAATGGCCGCGACCATCACCGGCGGCGCGATCGGCGCCATGGGCAACGCCGGCAATGGCATCGGCTCGCTTCTCGGTGCGGCAACTGGAGCAGGGAAGAGCGGCGCCTGCAAAGGCGGCACCACGATTCCTTTCCTGATTCAGGGAACATCTTCCGACCCGAAGTTCATTCCAGATGTGGGCGGCGTCGCGGCCGGACTCCTTAAATCGCAACTCGGCTGCACGGGTGGCACACTGCTCGGTGCCGGCGAAAAGGGCGCGAAGACTCCGACGAACGCCGTCGATACCATCACTGGCCTTTTCGGGAAAAAGAAAAACCCATAACCATCTCGCTTCGAAATAACTAAGTTGGTTCGCCGGATGAGTTTTCCACAAGGGGAGCTCATCCGAGCCGTTCCGCGATTTTTTTCCGTTCCCAATTCTTGACTCTTTTTCGACTTACCAGTAGCCTCGTGCGTTCATGTTTACGGCTCCCATTCGGATTCGTCCTGCCGCTTTTTCACATGAGGTGCAACCCATGAAATTGTATTCATCCCGTTGCTGTGTTCTCGCGCTTGCTTTCGCGGTGCTCTTATTCGCGCAATCCTTTGGCGCGCCGCCGGCTTCCGCGCAAGGCGGCGAGCCGCAATACTTCGCCATTCGCGGCGCAAAGGTCGTTCCCGTCTCCGGCCCCGCGGTTGACGACGCGACCGTCGTCGTTGCGCGCGGTGTCATCCTCGCCCTCGGCGGCAAAGACACTCCGATTCCGGCGGATGCTCTCGTCATCGAAGGCAAAGGCCTCATCGTTTATCCAGGCTTGTTTGACGCCTTAACGGACGTAGGGCTTGTTAGCGCTCCGACGCCAGGCTCCGCTGAAGGCGGCCCGCGCGGCGGAGGAAATGCCCAGCCATCTGCTCGCGGCCCTGAAGATCGCCCCGGCGCAACTCCTTGGCGCAATGCCGCCGATGAAGCGAGTCTCGCCGACAAGCGCATCGAAACCTGGCGCAACGCGGGTTTTACCACCGTCGTTTCCTCGCCAAAGGGCGGGTTCTTTCCCGGACAAGCCGCCGTCTTCGATCTCGCGGGCGAACGAAACGGTGACCTCGTCGTTAAAGCTCCCGTCGCGATTCCCGTTTCTTTAAATCCCACTGGCGGATTCGGCAGCGGTTTTCCCGATTCAAAAATGGGCGTGCTCGGTTATGTCCATCAGGTTTGGCTCGATGTGGACTGGAGCGGCAAAGCGGAAGCCGCGTACGAAAAAAATCCCCGCGGCACGGCGCGTCCGCGGTATGACCGCGTCAACGCCGCGATCGCCGACGCGTTGGAAGATCACGCGCTCGTCCTGATTCCCGCAAACAGTTCGCTTGAACTCCGTCGTGCGCTCGTTTTGGTGGATCGCTGGAAAGTTCCCGCTGTCGTCGTCGGCGCACAAATGGCATACGAGGTCGCGCCCGAACTCGCCGCCAAGAAGCTGCCCGTCATCGTCAATCTCAAGTGGCCCGAACCGGACAAGGACGCGGACCCGGATGACGTGCCCAGCCTGCGTGGTTTGCGCTTTCGCGATCGCGCGCCGTCTTCTCCTGCCGCGCTGGCCAAAGCGGGTGTGAAATTTGCTTTCAGCTCCGATGGCATCGCCTCGCCCGCCGACATCGTCAAGGCCGTCAAGAAATCGGTCGACGCCGGGCTGGCATCGGACGTAGCCCTTCGCGCCCTCACGCTTTCGCCGGCGGAAATTTTCGGCGTTGCGGATCGCACCGGCTCTATCGAAAAGGGCAAAATCGCCAATCTGCTCGTCACCGACGGCGATCTGTTCGCCGAGAAAACGAAAATCAAATTCACGTTTGTCGACGGCAAGAAATTCGAATTCCGCGAGCCCGACCGGCCAAAAGATCCGCCCAAGGGAGATCTCTCCGGAAAGTGGACGCTGAAATACACCACGCCCGAAGGCGATGAAGAAAGCACCGCCGACCTCACCATGTCCGCCGATGGCACTTTGTCGGGAACTCTTTCGAGCAAGCGCGGCGTCGGCACCATCATCAGCGGCTACGCCAGCGCCGATAAATTCAACTTTGTGATCAACATGCCCATTCAAGGCAGTCCGACGGACGTCAGTTTTTCCGGCACCTTCGAAAAAGACACAATGAAAGGTTCCATCGCCGTCATGTCGTTCTCGATTGATTTCACCGGCACTCGTCCCGGCGCTTCCACAAATTCGGCCACAACTTCCTTGGGAGGTGCCCAGTGAATCGCTCTACTGCTTTTCGAATCACCATCGCGTTCGCGGCTTTTTTTCTAACCGCATGGCTCGCGGCCGCAACTCCGCCCGACTCGCCTTCCGTCATCCTTATTCAGAACGCCACCGTGCTCACCGTCACGAAAGGCACCATCGAGCACGGCTCCGTGCTCGTCAAAGATGGCAAGATTTCCGAGGTCGGCCCGAACGTAAAAGCGCCTTCCGGCGCGCAAATCATTGATGGCACCGGCATGTTCGTCACGCCCGGCATCATCGATTGCCACTCGCATATCGCGGTCGATGGCAGCGTCAACGAAGGCAGCATTTCCGTCTCGTCCATCGCGAACATTGCCGAAGTTCTCGACTCGGACGACATATCCATCTTCCGCGACCTCGCGGGCGGCGTCACCACCGCAAACATTCTGCACGGCAGCGCCAATTCCATCGGTGGCCAGACCATCGTCATCAAGCTTCGCTGGGGGCAGCCCGCCGCGAAGCTCCCGTTCGAAGGCGCTCTGCCCGGAATCAAATTCGCGCTCGGCGAAAACCCCAAGCGTTCGAATTTCTCCATTCCCGGCCGCGAAAGGCGCTATCCCGCTTCGCGCATGGGCGTGGAAGAAACCATTCGCGCCGCCTTCACCGAAGCCCGCGATTACAAAAACGCCTGGGACGCGTACAACAAAAAAGTTGCGGCGGGTGAAAAGAACCTTCTGCCGCCGCGGCGCGACCTTCGCCTTGATCCGCTCGTCGAAGTCCTCGAAGGCAAGCGCTACGTCCACTCCCACTGTTACCGCGAAGACGAAATTCTCATGTTGCTCCGGGTCGCCAGGGAATTCGGCTTTAAAGTCCGTACCTTGCAGCACGTTCTCGAAGGCTACAAGGTCGCCGACGAACTCGCCGCCGCCGGTGTGGGCGCATCCACTTTCTCCGATTGGTGGGCTTACAAAGTCGAAGCTTATGACGCTATTCCGTACAACGCCGCGCTGATGACCAGGCGAGGCGTGGTCGTTTCGATCAATTCCGACGACGCGGAAGAAGCCACTCACCTCAATCAAGAGGCCGCAAAAACCATCAAGTACGGCGGCCTCTCGCACGACGAAGCCTTGAAACTCGTCACCATCAATCCCGCGATTCAACTCGGCATCGATAAACGCGTCGGCTCCATCGAAGTCGGCAAGGATGCCGACCTCGTCATCTACAATCACGATCCGCTCAGCGCCTACGCCGTCGTGCAGAAAACTTTGATCGACGGACGCGTCTATTTCGATCGCCAGCAGGACATCGCCGGACGCCCCGCCCTCGAAAAAGAAAAGAAGGAACTCCTCGAGAAAGAAAAGAAAGCCGGCAAAAAGGCTGACGAAAAGAAAGACGAAAAAAAGCCCGGCGACAAGAAACCGGAAGAAAAGAAGAAACCGGAAGACATGCCCAAAATGCCTTCGGCTGACTCCTTTGGAGGTGTGAAGTGAATCGCCGTCAATCTTTCGCCCTGCAATTGGCCGCGTCACTCGTCGCTGCGTTTTCTTTCGCGGCTTCCGCCTCCGCGCAGGTTTCGGCATCTCCAACCTACGCCATCACGCACGCGAAACTCGTCACCCTCGCCGGCGCTCCCATCGAAGATGGCACGCTCGTCATCAAAGACGGCAAAATCGCCGCCATCGGCGCCGCCGTGGAAATTCCCGCCGGCGCCCAAGTGATCGACGCCAAAGGTTTGCAAGTTTCGCCGGGCCTGTTCGACGCCGTCACGCAGATGGGGCTCAGCGAAATCGGCGCCGTGTCATCAACGGTCGATTCCGCCGAAACCGGTGCCTTCAATCCGGACGTTGTCGCGGCGACCGCTGTTTTCCCATCGAGCGAACACATTCCCGTCACGCGCGCCGCCGGCATCACCGAAGTTCTCAGCGTTCCCGGCAGCGGCGGTTTCGATTCCTTCGGCAATCGCGGCATGCTTGCGGGCCAGGCTTCGGCGATTCACATGGCCGGCTGGACCATGGAAGACATGCAGATCAAGAAAAGCGCGGCCATGGTGATCAATTGGCCCGTCATTATCACCGAGTCGTTCGATTTCGCCACTTTTTCGCGAAAGCACAAGCCGTTCGCCGAAGCGAAAACCGAATACGAAAAGCAGCTCACGCAACTCGCCGATCTGCTCGACAGCGCTCGTCACTATGCACAGGCCATGGGCCACGGCGGACCTTCCGATTTCGAACGCGACGTCAAACTCGAAGCACTCGTTCCCGTCGTTCGTGGCCAGCTTCCCGTCCTCGTTTTCGCCGACGAGGCTCGCGACATCCGCAACGCCGTCGAATTTTGCGAAAAGCAAAAGCTGCGCATGATCCTTGCCGGCGGCGCGGAAGCCTACAAAGTGAAGGATCTTCTTCGTTCGAAGGATGTTCCCGTCATTCTTCGCCCGGTCCTCACCGAACCCCGCAAAGAAGACGATTCTTACGATCGCCTTCTCACCCAGCCCGCCGAACTCGTCGCCGCCGGCGTAAAAATCGCCTTCGCCAGCTTTGACAATTCTTTTGCTCGCCGTCTTGGCCAAAACGCCGCCAACGCCATCGCTTACGGCCTCTCACCCGAAGATGGGCTCAAGGCCGTCACGCTCTATCCCGCCCAGATGTTCGGCCTCTCCGATCAAATGGGTACTCTACAGGTCGGAAAGCTCGCAAACGTCATCGTCACCAACGGCGACCCGCTCGAAGTCACCACCGACGTGAAATATCTTTTTATCCGCGGCCAATTGACCTCTTTGGACAACCGCCACAAGCGACTCTACGAAAAATACGCCAACCGGCCGAAACCGTAGGCTCAATCGCATCGGCGGCCAAACTCGGCAGGCTGGCCCGAGCGCGGCCGGGCCGATTCGGCTTTGCTTTTTCGTCAGAATTTTGTGGATTTTACGTTCATCGTTGCAACTTTTATCCTTCCCGTGCGTTTCCACTGGAGAACGCACATGACGCTCCTTTCCCGCACCTTCCTATCTCTCGCTGCCTTTGCATGTGCCGCGGTTTCCGCGCCGGCGCAGGACGCAGCTAAAATCCTCGACGATTCCATCAAAGCTTCTGGCGGCAGCCGCGCCCTCGGCAAACTGCTCACTGCCTCGTTCGAAGGCAACGTCACTCGCCAGAGCGATTCCAAGTCCGGTACGTACACTCTGCATTTAAAGTCTCCCAATCGCTACTATTCGGAGATTACGTTCAACGGTCAGCCCGAAATCCTTGCCTACAACGGCAAATCCTCGTGGCGCGAAACTTCCTCGGGTGAACTCGCCACTTTGACCGGCCCCGAAGCCGTCGAACTCGAAGCCGTCGCTCAGCTCGCCAATTCCCATTTTCTCAATCGCAACAAATCGAAGACGGCCGCGCTCTTCGCGGGCACGGAGGTCGTAAACGGCCGCAATGCATTTCATGTCGAGCTCACATCGCAATCCGGTGTGAAACACCAGCTCTTTTTCGACGCGCAGTCGCATCTTCTTCTTAAGGAATCTTTTCCCGTTGCGGGTCAGCTCGAGGAGATCGGCTACGACGACTATCGTCCGGAGGCCGGTGTCCAGTTTGCCCATAAACTGCAGTTGCGACGCGGCTCGGAACGCTATCTCGTGGAAATCTCAAACATTTCGGTCAATCAAACCATCGGCGAACGCGTTTTCGACTTTCCCAAAAAATCTCAGGTTCAATTGCCCGACTTGAAAAAACTTTTCGAAGAACTGGACGCCAACCAAAAAGACATCGACAAGATCCGCGAGAACTATTCCGGCCGGCGCGCCGAAGACGAAACGGAGATGGACAAGAACGGCAAAATCACCAAGCACGAAATCCACGATTACACTTTTTTCTATCTCGACGGCCAGGAAGTCTCCACGCTCGTCGCCAAGGATGGCAAACCTCTCGATCCGCAAGAACAGGAAAAAGAAAACCAGCGCACGAGAAAACGCATTGAGGAAATTCAAAAGCAGCAATCCAAAAAGGAAGCCAAGGAAGAAAAACGGAAAGAGGAAGGCGCGGAGAAAAAGGATAAAGACAAGGACGACCCGGGAATCGAAATCTTTCTTCGCGTCTGCCAGTTCGTCAATCCTCGCCGCGAGCGTTTCCGCGGAGAAGACGTTCTCGTCTTCGATTTCGAGCCAAATCCCGAGTATAAATCGCGCTCGCTCGTTGAGAGCATCGTACAGAAACTGGCCGGTGTCGTCTGGGTGGATGAAAAAGCCCATCAGGTCGCGCGCATCGAAGCCTATTTTGTGGGCGACGCGAAAATCGGCGGCGGGCTGCTCGCGAATCTCCAAAAAGGCTCCAGCTTCATCGACGAACAGGCCTTCATCAATAATGAAGTCTGGCTTCCCACTTACGAAGAAGCCCATATCGGTGCGCGATTCCTGCTCGTCAAGGGCATCAAAGTCAACGAAGTGACGCGCTATTCCGATTACAAACGCTTCAACGTCGAGACGCTCAATACCATTTCAAAGCCGAAAGAAGCCGGCCAGCCGGCAAACCCACAGTAGTTGCGTCGTTTGGAAAAGTTGCCGTAGCGGAGGGATTTCGCGTTTGTGCGCACGCCGTTTCTTGCGTGCCGTGGTTAATTCATCGCCTTCATGCACGCGTGCGATTCTTCATCTTCCGCGTGAATATCGCAAAACCACAAATCGCACTGGATACAGTGCACCGTCGCCGCCAGATTGCACGGCAATTCATTTGGGGATTTCGCCTGACACTCCCGGTCGGACCCTTCTTCGTGTTCAGACTGTCCCAGCATCCTTGCACCTCGCGTTGCCAATCTTGCTTGTTCTCGCTCGCCGGTTCCTGTTTTGCTCAACACTGTTTCGTGCCGCCGCGTGGAAGTCAGCGCGCCGCAACTCCCGCGTCCAGCACTTCTCTCACTTTTTGCACCAAGGCCCGCGGCGAAAAAGGCTTCTGCAGAAACGCCAGACCCTCTTCCAGCACGCCGCCTTCCGCAATCACGTTGTCCGTATACCCGGACATGTAAAGCACGCGCACCTTCGCGTTTTGCACCAGCAATTTCTTCACGAGCTCTCGTCCGCTCATCGATGGCATGATTACGTCCGTCAGCACCAGATCGATCTCCTTCGCGTGCTTCAGCGCGATTTCTTCCGCTTTCTTCGGACAATCGGTCCCAAGTACTCGATAACCTTGTCCCGTCAAGATCACTTCGGCCAGCTCTCGCACCGTGTCGTCATCTTCGACCAGCAATACTGTTTCCGTACCACCCTTCGCGCCGTTCTCGATCTTGGCGCGGAGATCGCGTTGCGCCGGCTCATCCACCCGCGGAAAATAAACCTTGAACGTCGCGCCTTTCCCCGGTTCGCTGTACACCCAGATGTATCCGCCGCTCTGCTTCACAATGCCATATACGGTCGCCAGCCCTAGTCCGGTGCCCTTCGTTCCGCCCTTCGTCGTAAAAAACGGTTCGAAAATGTGTGCCGCTGTTTCCGAGCTCATCCCCGTGCCTGTGTCGGATACCGCCAGCATTATGTATCGCCCCGGCTTCACCGTCACATGTTCGCTCGCATACGCGCGGTCCAGGTCGACGTTGCTCGTTTCCACAATGATTCGGCCGCCCTTCGGCATCGCATCCCGCGCGTTCACCACAAGATTCATCAACACCTGTTCCACTTGCGCCGGGTCCGCTTTGATCGTTCCCAGTCCCGCGGCGACGATCGTCTTCATCTCAATGTCTTCGCCAATCAGACGCCTCAACAATTTCTCCAGCCCCAACACGCTTGCGTTCAAGTCAAGATTCTTCGGCTGTAGCACCTGCTTCCGGCTGAAGGCAAGCAGCTGCCGCACCAGCGCCGCCGCGCGTTCCGACGCATCATCGATGTGCTCGATATCCGCGCGCACCGTGCTCGGCACTTCCGGGCGCTGCGTGGCTAATTCCGTATATCCCTTGATGATCGTCAGCAAGTTATTGAAGTCGTGCGCGATGCCGCCCGCCAACCGGCCAACCGCCTCCATCCGTCGCGATTGCTGCAGCTGCCCCTCGAGCTGCTTCCTCTCCGTGATGTCGACGATGATTCCTTCCATCAACGGTATCCCGTCCCCTCCTTTCACCACGACCGCGCTGTCACTCACCCAAACAATTTTTCCGTCCTTCCGCGCCATGCGATATTCCGCTTGGAACGCACGCCCTTGTTGGCATGCATGCTCCGCGTCATGGACCGTCGCATGATCATCCGGGTGCACGTGCCGCACCCAATTTTCGGAATCCCTCAGCCATTCCTCCTGCGAAAATCCCAGGATGCTTTCAATCTGCGGACTGACATACCGCCAGCGCCCTCTCACTCCCAATTCCGCGATATAACTGATCGCCGCCACTTTCTCGACGATCATCTGGTATTTCGATTCCGCCTCTTCCTGCGCCTTTTGTGCGCGTACGCGTTCAGTCAAGTCGCGGCTCACGCAGACCACTCCGCCCTCGCTCATCGCCGTGACCGCCATTTCCACCGGCAGCGCACTTCCGTCCTTGTCCCGCAGCGTCAGCTCTCCAAACCACTTTCCGCGCTTCGCCAAGCCTTCTCGAATCGCTTCTTCCGTCTGTCCCTTTTCGGCGCGCACGGATACTTCCGTCCACGGCTTTCCCAGCATCTCTGCCGCGCTCGCAAGTCCACACATCCGCGCATATTCTGAATTTACATACACATACATTCCCTGCGCATCGACGATCGCCATGCCATCCACCGAAGAATCCATCGCCTGCATCTGCCTTTTCACAATCTCCGCGTTTTTCGTTTGCCGGTGCTCGTTCAATGCCATCCGCGCCGCATAGCAAACGATCGAAATTCCCAGCACGATCAGCCGGACCGGCTTCCACCCCGCGCCCAGTTGCGACGACAGAAAAAGCACGACGAGCGGCCCGAGCGCGAACATCGCATTTCGGAAAAGCATTCCAGCCGTCGATTTTGCCCGCAGCGCTGACGCCACTGCTTTGCTATCCGTTGTTTGCCATGTCGCCGCCCAATACGCTCCGCCGAGTAACGGCAACGTCCACGCCAGATCCAGAAATGTGCCCGCCGGGCTTTCATGCAGGTACTGCAAATACTCCGCGAGCTGCGCCGCCGCGTAATAAACCGCAAGAAATATCGCGAATTGCCGGTATAGCGACTTTGTCTCGGGAGAGCGCGCAATTCCGGCCCGCAAGAACGCCAGCACGATCAGCGTCCCGTTCTGAAAGAGCATAAGTTCCTGCTCCCGCAGTAACGTGCCTTTGTGATCCAGCGCCAGAGACGGCACAAAATACGCGCCAACATAGATTAGAAAATAAATGATCCCGATTTGCAGGAAATCCAATACCGTCGCAAAATCCAGTTTCGTCGAATCCCGCTCGTCGTCCAGAAAAAGCGCCATCGCGAAAAATGCGCCGCGGATATCGAACAGAAACCGGATAAAGGAAAGCGGTGGTGGTTCGGTGCCCAGCGCTAATTCCTGAAACGTCCACCCGACGTTCGCAATGCCCCACGTTGCCCAGCCAAAGCCAATCAACAGCCACAGGGACCTGTTCAGCCCCTTCCCGCGCCTCGCGGCGCCGATCGCCATTGCCGTGGCGATTCCGCTTCCCGCCACCTGCAGCACATTGCCCAAAAACGAACCAAGCATGCTTGGGCCCAGCATCAGCCGTATTGCGACGTGGAGTGCCACGAATACGCCCGAAAGGATCAAGAATTTGCGAGCCAAACGGATGCCTCCAGCCGGCGATAACAAGTACTAGAACTAGGTGTCTTCCCCTAGAATACCCAAGCACGAAGCGATTAGCGACCACCTGCGGCGAAAGAGAGAACATCCGTTTCGCAACAATCGCCTCAGTTATCCCAGACTTTCTTTAGGAATTTGTACCGCTCCCAATTCCTGTCCTCGCTTGCCTTCGATTGCCCGCTCAAGTGCATCACTTGGGCATTCCCGCCCGGCTTATACCCCGGCCACCGGGGCAATCCCGGTCCGTTCGGATTTCCCGTTCGCGCAAAATTGCTCCAATATTTGCGCATTAATTCGCTCAGTGCCTTGTCTTCGCTTTTCCAAAGCGTCGGGATTCTCCATTCCAGCGTCCCGAAAACGTATTCAATCTCGCCTGAATGGAACGCACCCATCCCTTGTTCCCTTGACGGATCGTCCGGCGGCGCTTCGTCAAACTGGTACCGATAGACTGGACTTTTCCCCGTCGTCGCGGCCGCCACCAGCCATTTCCATGTTCCAAACGCGATAAATCGGTCGCCCGCAAAATCCTCCCACGATCGGACGGCCGTTGCGTCATCCGTCGCCGGATAGTTCTTAAAAAACTCCGCCGCCTTTTCCTTGAACTCCTTTTCACCCAACTCCTTCACGCTGGCGGCGGTCAGTGGCGGCTTCGCGGAAAGCACCGCGCCGCTGCCTTCGTCGCGATTCCACCCCGCCAGCAGCGGCACGTCATTTTGTTCTCCCGCCGCAAAAATCTCCCTCACGGGCTTCGGCAAAAAATATCCATCCACCACAACCATGCTTGCCCCGCGCCGTTCTGAACCCGGTTTGCTCACCGTTTCCAGCAGCTTGTCCGCCGGTATCGCGCGCAATTCTTTCAATGAATCCGTACCCAGCACTTTCTTTGCGTACTCGGCGCCGTCCTTCGCGCTCTGCTCCAATGACATCTTCGGCGTCGTCCGCGTCGGAAAATCCGCTCCGCTTTCGCCAATCGCTCGCTGAAACAATCCTTTCGCCACCGGCGACGCCATCAGTTCGCTCACCGAAAACGATCCCGCGCTCTCCCCGAAAATCGTCACATTTCCCGGATCGCCGCCAAACGCCGCTATATTCTTCTTTACCCACTCGAGCGCCGCCACTTGGTCTAGCAGCCCGTAATTTCCCGCCGCGTTCTTTCCCGAATCCGCAATCAACTCCGGCAATTCAAAGAATCCAAAAATTCCCAGCCGGTAATTCATCGAAACAACAATCACGCCTTCGGTTGCCAGCGTCGCTCCATCCTGCCGCGGTTCCGACGATGCGCCCGCAACAAATCCTCCGCCGTGAACCCACACCATCACCGGCAACTTTTTCTTCGTCGCATTTGCGGGAGTCCATACGTTCAGCGTCAGACAATCTTCGCTCGGCCCCGGATCGCGAAACACCATATCGTCAAAAATTCTCGCCTGCATGCACTCCGCGCCAAATTTCGTCGCGTCGCGCGCCCCGTTCCACGGAACCGGCGGCGCGGGGGCTTTCCACCGCAACTCGCCGACCGGCGGCGCCGCGTACGGAATTCCCAGAAACGCCCGGGAAGAACCCTGCATCTTGCCTTGCACAATTCCTGCCTCGGTCTTTACCTGAAGCCACGAAGATTGCTGCGCGGCGGCCATCGCAACGCTCGCGCAAAATAGCACCGCCAGTTTTCCGATTCGAATGCGCATGGTTCTCCTATATCGCGCAGGAGAATACCACGCCCGCATTCCTGCGGCGACTCGCAACTGTGACGTGTAGTTTTAAAAAAGTGTTACTTCGATTCGAACGGATACCGGTCTTGCGCCTGCACCGCCGCGGCAATATTCCGCCGCATGGCAATCGTATTTGCCGTCGCGCGTTTCCCAAACCTCTTTAGCACGGCCATCTGCGTCGTCAGCATGTCGCCGTCGTTCACCGCGGCAATCGCGCGCTTCGCTTCGTGCTCCACTCGCTCCATCGCATCCGCAATGAATGCCCGCGCCGCGTCCTGCATCAACGCCGTCGCGGATTCGCCCCGCGCCGCCGCCGCTTTTTGCGCGCGCAATAAGCACGATTCCATCGCGTAAATCTCCATCACCATGTTCGAAAGCGCGCCGATCAATTCCTGTTCGTCCGCCAGCTTTTCGCGGAATTTCTGCACCGCGCCGCCCGCCGCCTGCAAAAACATCTTCTTCGCGTTCGCCACCACGCGCGTCTCTTCCGCGAGCACTCCTTCCGGCGCTTCCTCAAACGACGGCCCGGCCAAAATCTCATCCGCCAGTTTCATCGCCGCCGGAATCAACGGCAATTGCCCGCCCATCGCGCGCTTCATCAACATCTGAATAATCAGCATGCGGTTGATTTCGTTCGTGCCTTCGAAAATCCGGTTGATCCGCGAATCGCGGTACGCGCGGCACACCGGATATTCTTCGTGGAATCCGTACCCGCCGAAAATCTGCACCGCTTCGTCCACCACGAAATCCAGCATCTCGCTGCCGTACACTTTCGCAATCGAGCTCTCGATCGCGTATTCCTCCAGCACCTTCATCTGATGCGCGATCTTGTCGCCCGTGCCCGCCGCCATCGCCGCATCAATATTTCCCGCGCTGCGATAGACCATCGATTCCACCGCAAAAATCTGAATCGCCATCTCCGCCAATTTTTCCTTCATCAATCCAAATTCGCCGATCTGCTTTCCAAACGCTTTCCGCTCCTTCGCGTATTTCGACGAAGTCGTCAGCACGTGCTTCGATCCGCCGACGCACGACGCGCCCAGCGTGAACCGCCCCGCGTTCAAAATATTGAACGCCACAATGTGCCCGCGCCCGATCTCGTGCAGCAAATTCTCCTTCGGCACCTTGCAGTTTTCCAAAAACACCGGTGTCGTCGAACTTCCGTGAATTCCCATCTTGTGTTCTTCGTTCCCCGGCTTGCATCCGGGATAGTTCCGCTCGACGATGAACGCCGAAAACTTTTCGCCGTCGATTTTCGCGAACACAATGTACAAATCCGCGAACCCGCCGTTCGTAATCCACATCTTTTGCCCGTTCAAAACGTAGTGCGTTCCCTCGGCGTTCAATTCCGCGCGCGTCAGCGAATTCTGCGCATCCGACCCGGCTTGCGGCTCGCTCAAGCAATACGCGCCGATCAATTCGCCCGTCGCCAGCTTCGGCAAATATTTTTTCTTTTGCTCGGGCGTTCCGAAATAAACGATCGGCAGCGTTCCGATTCCCGCGTGCGCGCCATGCGTCACCGCAAATCCGCCATAAATCGAAAGTTTTTCCGTGAGCACGGTCGTCGCAATTTTGTCCAGCCCTGCGCCGCCGTACTCCTCCGGCACGCCGCCGCCCATCAATCCCACTTCGCCTCCCTTGCGCACCAATTCCGCCATCAGCCCGGCCTTTTTGTTTTCCAAATCCTTCACCAGCGGCAGCACTTCCTTTGTCACAAACTCTTCCGCCGTCTGCCCGATCAATTTTTGATCGTCCGTCAAATCCGCCGGCGTAAACACGTCCTGCGGGGCAGGGGACTCCAGCAAAAAGCTCCCGCCCTTCGCTGCCGTTTTCGTTGCGACGCTCGTGGCCATTCGTGCCTCCACCGGAATTCTTCAAAAATGTTTCACTTCGAAAGGGAACTCGCCTACCCTACCCGGCAAGCGAAAGCCGGAAACTCCACTGAACGCTGTTACGCCCAAATTGTACTCCTGCGGTGGAACCGTCGCCAATGTGACTTCCGTCCTGTTCCAACCTCACCGCGATCCCTGGCGCGACCTTTATTGTCGGCGCTTGCTGCGCGAGCGCATCGGGCTGCGCTCTAGTAGAATTCCTTCGAGCGACAGATCCAGCTGGAACTATGAAGCGCCACGTCCTCCTCTACGGTTTAATCGGCGGCATCCTCATTGCCGTCCTCAAATGGACGGAATACCGCTTCCTCGTCATCGAACATTCCATTGAAATCTATGGCGGCCTCATCGCCGCCACCTTCGCCGTCCTCGGCATCTGGCTCGGGCTCAAGCTGACAAATAGGCAAGAGCGCGTCGTCATCAAAGAAGTCCCCGTACCCACCGGCGGGTCCTTCGTCCCAAACGATACCAAACGGGAAGCCCTCGGCATCACCCCACGCGAGCAGGAAATCCTGGAACTCATCTCCCAGGGGTTGAGCAACCGCGAGATCGCCGGAAAACTGTTCGTCAGCGAAAACACCGTCAAGACCCATTCCAGCCGCGTTTTTGATAAATTGGGCGCAAAGCGCCGCACCCAGGCCGTCCAGTTGGGCAAGGCATTCGGCTTGCTCCCCTGAATTCGTCACCCAAACCGATGATTTCTTCGCCCACGGAGCAAAATCACCCAAAAGAATGACGACAACTCCCCCCGCATTTGCGTTAAAGTTCGCCCGCAACCAAGTTCGAACCTTCAGGAGTGACGAATGAAAAAGACCATTCTCGTCTTCGGCCTCATTTCCGGCGCCATTTCCTCGGTCATGATGATCGCCACGGTCCCGTTCGCGGACCGCATCGGCCACAGCTATATCCTCGGCTATACGACGATCGTCCTCTCCTTGCTGCTCGTTTTCTTTGGCGTCCGCTCCTATCGCGACAACGTGGCAAAAGGCGTGATCACCTTTGGCAAAGCCTTCGCCGTCGGCCTCGCCATCACGGTGATCTCTTGCCTCCTTTATGTCGCCACCTGGGAAGTCGTCTATTTCAATTTCATGCCCGACTTCATGGACAAATACGGCGACAGCATGATCCAAAAGATGCAAGCCTCCGGAAAATCCGCGGCGGAGATTCAGGTTCAAGTTGAAAAATTCAACAAACTGAAGGTGCAGTACAAAAATCCCTTCTACAACATGGCGTACACCTTCATCGAACCTTTTCCCGTCGGCCTCGTCATCGCCTTTGTCTCCGCCGCCTTCCTTCGGAAGAAAGCTCCATCGCCACCCGCCGTCGCCGTCTAGTGTCGGCTCGCCTTAGCTATGTACAATCACACGAAAGGAAAACAACCATGAGCGAGAAAGGCCGGATAATTGGCATCGGCGGAATCTTCTTCAAGTCCGCAAATCAGAAACAAATGAAAGAGTGGTACGCGCAGCATCTCGGCTTTGCGGATAGCGGCTATGGCGTCACGCTGCCGTGGCGTGAAAAAGATAATCCTGAAAAAGAGCAGATGACCATCTGGAGCGTCTTCCCGGGCGACACCAAATACTTTGAGCCAGGCCAAGCCTCGTTCATGGTGAATTACATCGTCGACGACCTCGACGCGCTGCTCGACCGCCTGACCAAAGCAGGCGTCCAGATCGATCCCAAGCGCCAGGACGAAAGCTACGGCCGCTTCGCCTGGATCTACGATCTCGACGGCAACAAAATCGAACTCTGGCAGCCGCTCTAGCTAAATTGAATGGTCGCGTTTGCCCTTTCCGTGTAGCGGCGGGACTCGAGCCCACTCTCTTCACTTGTCATCTCGACCGAAGCAGCCCGGTTTTCTCTTGCACGCGGTGTTTGCGTGCCGGGCTGCGTAGCGGAGAGACCTCTCTTCTTCTTTCTTGTCTCTTTGTTCTCTGTGACTCTGTGGCAGTCCCCTCTTAGAGTCGCTCAATAATCCCCGCCGCGCCCATTCCGCCGCCAATGCACATCGTCACCATTCCATACCGCGCATTCTTTCGTGCCAAATCGCGCAAAATCGTCGCCGTCAATTTCGCGCCCGTGCACCCCAGCGGATGCCCCAGCGCAATCGCGCCCCCGTTCGGATTCACTTTCGCCGGGTCCAAACCCGCTTGCTGAATCACCGCCAGCGACTGCGCCGCAAACGCTTCATTCAATTCAATCACCGCAATGTCTTCGAGCCGCAGCCCCGCCAATTTAAGCGCCTTCGGAATCGCGTACACCGGCCCAATGCCAAACTCCTCCGGCGGACATCCCGCCGTCGCATACGCCACAAATCGTCCCAGCGGCTTCAATCCCAGCGCCTTCGCGCGCGTATCGCTCATCACCACTGCCGCCGCCGCTCCATCGCTCATCGGCGAACTGTTTCCCGCCGTCACCGAACCTTTCACATGAAACGCCGGCTTTAGCCCCGCCAAAACTTCGACGGAAGTATCCGCCCGCGGCAATTCATCCTTGTCAAACGTAAAAGTCTGCGTCGTCGCCTTAATTTGTTTTCCTTTTGAAGAAGATCCGTTTCCGTTCGTCGCCACGGAAACGTTCTTCACTTCCACCGCAACCGTCTCGTCCGCAAACGCGCCCGCCGCAATTGCCGCCACCGCTTTCTTGTGCGAATTCGCCGCAAACGCATCCGCCGCCTCGCGCGTAATCCCAAATTTCCGTGCGATATTTTCCGTCCCCAGTCCCATGTTGATGTACGCGTCCGGATAATTGTCCACCAGCCACGGATTCGGCGAAATCTTGTTTCCGCCCATCGGCACCATGGACATGCTCTCCGTCCCGCCCGCCACAATCACTTCCGCTCCGCCTGCGCGGATCCGCTCCGCCGCCAGCGCAATCGCCTGCAATCCCGAAGAACAAAACCGGTTGATCGTCATCGCGCTCGTCTCGACCGGAAGCCCCGCGCGCAGCGCCGCAATCCGCGCCACATTCATCCCTTGTTCGCCTTCGGGCATCGCGCAACCCAGAATCACGTCGTCAATCTCTTTCGCATCCAGCCCCGGCACCCGCGCCAGCGCCTCTTTAATCACCAGAGCCGCCAAATCATCCGGCCTCGTCGCCCGCAGCGACCCTTTATAAGCCCGTCCCACCGCCGTCCGCACCGCGCTCACAATCACCGCTTCGCTCATCGCGCCCTCCTCAGATCCGAAGTCTCAGTGTAGCAGTGGGCTACAGCAACAAAAAATCGCTGAACTTGATTATGCGGTTTTTTTGAGGAGACACTTTAATTTCGCCAGAGAAATCCTCGTTGGAAACGATGACTGCGTCCGGGGCGGCGAGGTAAAAGAACAGTTGGTTGTCTACATAGAGCCCCCTATTATTCTTCAACGCATTTGCCCCCCGCCTCACTTGGATGACACAAGATCTAAGAAACTCTATCGCCGCAGAGAATTTTTCTTGAAAACTGTCTGGTTCCGGGATTATTCCCGAAAGTGAGTTAGTACGCGCCATATTCACGTGAAGGGTCTTTACGCTCGCGCCCTTGGCCAGCTTGACGAGCGATCGAAGTTCCTTATCAAGTACTCCTTCATGAATTGAGTCGAGCTCAGACATCCTCTTCCAAACGCTTCGAGGGGCCTCTGCTAGTCGCAGAAACTGTTTATGCGATCCAGAACTCGTCACCATTTCTAGCAGCGTCTTGTAGTGTCCCGGTTGAACTTTGGATACACCGCCCGCGACGTTCCACAGCGTCTTATATATAAAAACTTTGGGCAGCTCCAATATGTCGCAAGACGCCATGCATTTAACCATTGACCGATTTCGTTGAAAATAAGTCTCGCCTCCCTTCACAATCCCACGCATCAGCTCCGTGAGCGTAAATGGTGCAAGCGCAACCTTGACTGTGGTTCGTCCCGTTATATCACTACACGCGATCTTTCCCTGGCTGAGATCGATCCAAATGTTCGAATCAAGAATATAGAAAGGCATTTCAGTGCTGTCCGTCGCCTTCCGCACGTTTCCTTTGACATCGAAGTCGCCCCTGTTTATATTGGCGCCACTACGACCTAAGGATATTAACGCAGATAATGCACGCCAAGTGGCAAATAGCGGCGATTGTTGAAGGCCTTATCATAGTTTTGCTCGTCTCGTACCTCTTCATCCCGAGGAAAAGTTTCAAGCAAATACAGGGCTTCATTATGATGAATAACCGAACGGGCGAGACCTGTTGGGGAGGTCCAGTTCCAGTGATTACGGCCGAAGAGGCGAGACAAAAGGTACAAGAGCAGAGAGAGAATGAGTGGGGCTTATTTCTGAAGAATCGTCACCCAAACACCAACCTATCAGACTACAAGCCCACGGAAGGTGAAACGAAAGAATGGCTCGCATCACACAAGCAAACGGTAGAGGATGAAATTGTTATCATGGACTTTGATTGGACTCTGACGTATCGCGGGGAGGGAATGCCTTTCTGTAAGAATCTCAATTAAAGGACAGGCTCTCAAAATGACTACTTCTAAGAAAGACGCAAGATACGCTGCACAACTGTTGCGGGGCAAACGAACCCCCAAGAAGACCAAAAGCGTAGCGGGTTCCGATTTGTCGCAAAGAAAAAGTAGCCGAAAGAAAAGGCGTTAGACCCAAGCGCAGGTTCTTCTTCTATCTTCTGATCCTGGCGGGTAGAGTAGTCGAAATCCTCAGGATCCTTCGTAACCACTGACGCTTGCAACGCAACCGTACCCGTCCACTCAACTCGCAAATACACGGAAGGTGCCAAACGGCTCGATTTCCGGAGCCTGGGTCTTGCGGTTGAAGTTGCCTGTATCGCTCTGCCATCGCTCCTTCGAATGCGTCGCGGCAATCCTCGTTCCGCAACCACTTTTTTATTCGTACGCAAACGCCGCGAGAGCGCGCGTACCCCGCCTCGCCGTCCTTCCCCGCACACCGGTGGCAACCGTTGCCTGCGCCCTTGCGTTAATATCCCTTGACACGTATATGCTCGTAGGGGTATATAAAAAACATGCAATCCGCGTTCGATATCATTGCCGAGCCGAACCGCCGCGCGATTCTCAGCCTCCTCGTCTCGTCCCAACAGTCGGTCGGCCAGATCGAGCGTCAACTTCGTATGTCGCAGCCGGCCGTGTCAAAGCATCTGCGCGTGCTGCGCGACGCCGGTTTCGTGGAGTCCATCGTGGACGCACAACGCCGCCTTTACCGTCTGAAACCTGAATCGCTGCAAGAGGTCGATGCCTGGCTCGCTCAATTCCGCCGGTTCTGGTCCGCTCACGTCGATGCCCTCGAGCGCCACCTCGACCGCATGGATCAACCCACTCCCACGAAAGGGAAGAAAAGGAGAAGAAGATGACCGATCGCGAACAGTACACACCGGGACCCGCCAACATGGCGCGAGTAGAAAAAGCAGGGGAGAAGTGGACGCTCATCCTCGTCAAGGAATTGCGTCACGCGCCCGAAAAAGTCTGGCAGGCGCTTACCGACCCTTCGCATCTGCGCGAGTGGGCTCCGTTTGACGTCGATGCGAACCTGGCGACGGCTCGAACGGTGAAGCTCGCTTGGCTCGGCGCACCCGCACCAATCGAAACAAAAGTGACGCGAGTCGAAGCGCCCAATGTGCTGGAATACGGCGATATCCGGTGGGAACTCGAAGCCACTCTCGACGGCACGCGACTTACCCTTTGGACCAACATCGACCGCCGCTTCGTTTCCATGGGCGCGGCCGGATGGCACATCGCATTCGATGCGCTGGATTACCTTCTCAGCGGAAAACCCATCGGCCGCATCGCCGGTGGCGACGCAATGAAGTTTGCCGGCTGGCAGCGATTGAACGCGGAGTACGCCGAACAATTCGGCGTGAAAGCGCCCAACTGGCCGCCTCAGCCGTCACAAAAATCGTGAATCTGTGTTTCCGGGTTTGTACTTGCGGACACTGAGGCAAAAAGGAGCGTCGCAAAACAATGCGCCAATCGCGTAAGAGCAACAAGAAGGACTTGTCGGCGGAACAGCGCAAAAAACTGCTTCAAGCGTTGCAGGCCCGTTTCGAAAAAAACAAGAATCGCCATCCAGGTCTTGACTGGGCGAATGTACAAGCAAAGCTCGAAGCGAATGTCGAAAAAATGTGGTCGCTCCACGAAATGGAACGGACCGGCGGTGAACCGGACGTTGTCGGCCACGACAAACAGACGGGCGAATACATTTTTTACGACTGTTCCGCCGAAAGCCCGGTAGGCCGGCGAAGTCTTTGTTACGACCGCGAAGCGATCGAGCTACGGAAAGAAAATAAGCCAAAAGATAGCGCCGCGGATATGGCATCTGCCATCGGCATTGAGCTTTTAACCGAAGAGCAATATCGCGAGTTGCAGAAACTTGGACAGTTCGACACGAAAACGTCGAGTTGGGTGAAAACGCCGGCCGACATCAGAAAACTCGGCGGCGCCCTCTTTTGTGACCGCCGCTTCAACACTGTCTTTACGTATCACAACGGCGCCGAATCGTACTACGCCGCCAGGGGATTTCGAGGCTCCCTTAGTGTCTAACGAGAACGATCCTGGCTTGCGCGTCCTCGGCCGCAGATAAAGGAGGAACGGGTAAACATGAAAGAAACCACCAAACGATCCATCTTTCGCTGGATTCATCTCGTCTTGGCCATTCCAATTCTCGGCTATATTTACAGCCCGTTTGATCAAATTCCCAATTACGCCTTTCCGACTCGTTTTATCTTTGTTCCCATCGTTGTTCTTTCGGGATTGTGGATGTGGAAAGGTCACTGGGTTCGACGCATCGTTTCGAAAAGTTCGTCTGAACAATTGCTCACCGCGCAGCTAAAATAGGCGCGAGAAGGGGAGCTCTGTATGAGAAAGACCGTCTCGGCCGAATCCGCTTCCGCCTTAATCGACCAGCGGATCGCTGAACTTGGCGACTGGCGCGGCAAAACGCTCGCAAAAGTTCGCGATCTCCTTCACCAGGCTGATCCGGAGATCGTTGAAGAGTGGAAGTGGATGGGCACTCCCGTCTTTTCCCACGGCGGCATCGTCTGCACCGGTGAGACGTACAAGAGCGTCGTCAAAATGACGTTCGCCAAGGGGGCTGCGTTGAAGGACCCTGCACGCCTCTTCAATTCCAGCCTCGAGGGGAATGTTCGCCGAGCGATCGACATCCACGAAGGCGAAAAGATCAACGAAGCGGCTTTAAAGGATCTCATCCGCGCCGCCGTCGCGCTCAATCTCAAGAGCAAAACCAAGCCGAAGGCAAAGTCCCGGCAAGCAAGCGGCAAGCGGGCCAGGCCGTGAATCGCAATGGATCACAAGACAATGCACCAACCACCCTGGCGGAGGCGCCACAAATTCAATTGTTCGAGGAAGGCGTCTTGAGGTACGCGACGAAGAAAAGAATTGCCAGCACCGCGTCGCCGCACGAGATGAGCAGGTCGACCGGATGGATTCGGTGTTGCAGAAAAAGAATCAGCGCCGGAAGAAAGTAGCCAAGCTTCTCCAGGATGCTGACCGGCATCAACGGCCGGAATCGCACCGGATTCGATCCAATCGCGAGAAACACAAACTGCCACGCCAGCGCCACACCGGCAAATCCGTAATAAAACAGAGGGTGCGTAACCGGAGGCGGATCTTTTTCGGCAATTTGGTTGAATATAAAAAACAGCGGCGTCAGCACCAGAATTCCCCAAACGCCCGCAATGTAGAAAAGATATTTCGCGAATCTCATCCGCTCCTCCCGTCCGAGCGACAGAGGATAGCGCAGAAACGCGGATTTCGCAGTGAAGCGCGAAGAAAAACAAACGGAACACTGACGACTGAGGATTGAAAACTTTTAACCTATGACGTACAGCCTACAACTCACTTCCCCGGCAGCAACGTGCTATGGCTCGCCACGCACTGCCACAGTCCGTTTCGCTTGATCCAGGTATCCGTGTACCGCGAACGGACGACGTATGGCTTGCCTTTGTTCGTTCCGGTTTCGCGATAAATGCCCGTCACGACCGCCGCATTGCCGTAAATTTGCACGTTCATCCCTTCGTCGTAAAGATGGTCGGCCTTTTGGTCCGGATCGACGACCCACTTCATGTACTCTTTCTTGTTCCTGAACGTGCCGTCGTAATCGGTATAAACGAGTGAATCGGCGACAAGATTGTCCACCGCGCCGACCTCCTGCTTCATTTCCGCTTGATTCCACGCGCGCTCCAGCTGGCGCACCTGGATTTCATCGGCCGAGCCGGATTTGTCCTGCGCCGCGGGCGCAGGATAGAGCGCAAGCGCGAGTATGGCCGTCAGTGCGAAAAATTTCATCGGCAACCCCTTTCGGGAGAGAAGTTGGCGAAATGTTAGCAGGGGACCATCACGCACACTAGAACGCATGTGACTGAGGTTGTTGAAACAGGCGACGGGGAAACTTGGGCGCGAATTGCCCCGTTTGAGCCGGCCGTAGAATTATTTGGCGGGCGAGGCAGCTGGAGCGGCGACGGCCGCGGTGCGCGTCATTTCCAGATTCCGAAACGCGCTGGCCTGTTCCGGTGTAACCAGAAGTTTGTCTACCAGCGTCTTGTTGTTACGCGGTAGGTTCTGCACGAGGCTGAGCGTGGTCAGCGAATGGCAAACGCCACAAGTATGCAGGTCCGCTCGAAAGTTTGCCTGCTTTTTGTTTCCCATTGGGAGCTTTTCCAGCGAACCGATATCTTGCGATTCCACCAGCGCTTTAATCTGCGCAGGCTGGAGCGACGGAGCAAAATATACGGCGAGGCGTTTCGTACACCAGGCGTTGCAACGTTCACAAAACGGGAGTCGCTTTATCAGGGCAACAGCTACAAGCGTGCCGAAGCCAACAACAAACAGCGCCTCCGCCGTCCATGTCAGCCAGAGCGAAGTGCCCACTGTCGGTTGGCCGCGTTCATAGCCCCAAGTTCCTTTTGCATTTACCACAACCATGAGCTGCCAAAGGCTGTGAGGATGGATGGCAGGCCGCGTCAAGTTGAAAACCCATTTCGCTGGATACAGAAGATGCAATGTCCAAGCGACCCAACTTATGTAGAGAGCAAAAAAAGATGCGACGCCTCCGACAATCCCGGCCGCTGTTGCATTGCGCACCTTGCCCCAGTACATGACACCACCACTGGCGGCGCCAATCAGCGCGCCGAAACCCATGGGACACAGAATGCGCAGCTTGACGGCGTCAATTTCAAAGATTGCGTAGTCGTAGAGAAAGGCGGCGGGAATAGCCAGCAGCATTCCGGCAAGAAGCCCAAACAGGATTCCGTCAGCGCCGAATTTTCCGGAGTGGCGATAGTAATTGTTCATGGGCGTTGTCCTTATTCCTCTGAGTTTAATCACACCGTAACATTCGTGGTGAGCAAGGGGAGTTTGGTGAGAGCGGATGGGCACTTGACGATAAACTGTTCTACCGGACAGGTGAGAATCGCGAACGAGGCACGAAGCAGCGGCAGGCCAAATCGGCCTAACGCTAGGTAACATGTATAATTAAAGGCAGGGGATTTCGCGCAATTCATGGCAGAAAAGGGAAAAGTCGCTCGGGCGAGTGCTGGCGTGCGCTGGCGCAAGCGTCTACGTTTTGCGCGGACCCGCGCGCGCGAGCTGCGCATGATCACGAAGGCGCTCGTCTCGACCAAACATCCCGTCCTCGTGCATATCATCCCGATGCGGCGGTGCAATCTCGATTGCGGCTATTGCAACGAATACGACGACGTCTCGAAGCCCGTGCCGATCGAAGAAATGAAGCGCCGCCTCGACCTGCTCGCCGACATGGGCACGTCGATCGTCACCATCAGCGGCGGCGAACCGCTCCTTCATCCCGAACTCGAAGAAGTGATTCGGCACATCCGCAAACGCGGCATGATCGCCGGCATGATCACCAACGGATTTTTGCTGAGTAAAGCCCGCATCGGAACTTTGAACGAGGCGGGCCTCGAGCACCTGCAGATTTCCATCGACAACGTAACGCCGGATGAAGTGTCGAAAAAAAGTTTGAAGACGCTCGATACGCGGCTCGAATGGCTCGCGGAATTCGCCGTGTTTCAGGTGAACATCAATTCCGTGCTTGGCAGCGGCGTAAAAAATCCTGACGACGCGTTGACGATTGCGCATCGCGCCGTCGAACTCGGCTTCACCAGCACGGTCGGAATCATTCACGACCACAACGGCCAGCTCAAGCCGCTCGACGATAAACAAATCAAAATCTTCGAAGAAATCATGACGCTCGGCAAGCGGTCGTACTCGCGCTTCAACGATTTTCAGCACAACGTCGCGCGCGCGAAAGAACATACCTGGCGCTGCCGCTCCGGTTCGCGTTATCTCTACATTTGCGAAGACGGCCTCGTGCACTGGTGTTCGCAGCAGCGCGGCTATCCCGGAATTCCGCTCGCGCAGTACACGCCCGAAATGCGCCATCACGAATATTTGACCGACAAATTCTGCGGACCGCGCTGCACCGTTTCCTGCGTGCAGCAAGTCGCCATGCTCGACAATTGGCGCGATCCGCAAACCAGAAAGCCCATGCCCATGCCGCCGTCTCCCGCGTCGGGCGATCTCGTGCAAATCGGCACCGGCCGCAACCCGCAGTAGCTTGCAGCGGTTTCATCTGGCGCACCATCCTCGCACCGCGTGATTGACGCTTCCTTCTGCCTCAACAAAAATGAATGCATGCCCGGACCTGCAATCGAAATAGAAAGCCTGACGAAGGATTACCCCACCGGCTTTCTCCATCTGAAAACGAAACGCTCGCTGGAAAATTTGTCCATGCAGGTGGGGGAAGGCGAAGCGTTCGGTTTCCTCGGTCCCAATGGAGCCGGAAAGTCCACGACCATCAAATTATTGATGGGGATCATTTTCCCGACATCCGGCAGCGCGAAGATTCTCGGCCGTCCCATCACCGACGTGGAAATGCATAAGGACATTGGCTACCTCCCCGAGCAGCCCTATTTTTACGACTATTTGACGGCGGCGGAGCTGCTCGATTACTTCGCGCGATTTTTCGGAATGAACGCGGCGGAGCGGAAAGAGCGCGTCGCGAAAATGTTGAAAAAAGTCGGCCTCGAAACCGCCGGAAAAATTCAGCTGCGAAAATATTCAAAAGGCATGTTGCAGCGCGTGGGATTGGCGCAGGCGATTTTGCACGATCCGAAAGTCGTGATTCTGGACGAGCCGATGTCCGGCCTCGATCCCATCGGTCGGCGCGAAGTGCGCGACATTATTCTGGAATTAAAGAGCGAGGGCAAGACGGTGCTCTTTTCGACGCACATTTTGACGGACGCGGAAATGCTTTGCGACAAAGTGGGCGTGATCGTCGGCGGAAAATTGCAGGGCGTCGGGCGGCCCGACGAGATTGTCGGAATGAAATCGCACGAAATGGAAATTGTGTTCGACGCGGATGCGAACGACGCGCGCAGCGCGGCGGTCAGGGCGAAAGCGAGCAAATTCGGTAGCCGATATGCGATGCGCGTGCCGGAAGGAAATGTGTTCGCGGCGCTGGAGGAATTGCGCGCGGCGGGAGCGAAACTGGCGGCAGTTTCTCCAATCAAGCCGACACTCGAAGAATATTTTCTGCACCTGGTCGAGAAAGACCGGGCGCAGGCGTCGGCGATCGAGGTGAGCGGGAAATGACGCGGATTGCCGCAGTCGCGTGGAACACATTTCGCGAAGCGGTGCGCGATCGCGTGCTGTACAATCTGGTTTTTTTTGCGCTGCTGCTCATCGCAGCGTCGATTCTAGTCGGCCAGATATCGATCGGGATCGAGACAATCGTGCTTGTCAGTCTTGGGTTGAGCGCGACATCCGTGATCGGTCTGCTCATCGCGGTGTTCACGGGCGTGGGGTTGGTGTCGAAAGAGATTGAAAAGCGCACGCTTTACGCGCTGCTTTCGAAGCCGCTTCAGCGTTGGGAATTTCTGGTTGGAAAATTTGGCGGGCTGGTGCTGACCCTGGCGGTGAACACGGCGGCGATGGCGGCGGGGCTCCTGCTGGCAATTCTCTACGTGAAGCATCCGCTGGAACGCGGAGACGCGACGGCATTTATTGCGGTCTATTTCATTTTGTTGAAGCTGGCAATCGTGGTGGCGCTGGCTTTGCTTTTTTCCTGCTTCACGTCGCAATTGCTCGCGATACTTTTTACGGCGGGCTTGTACATTGCCGGCCTGTTTATCTCCGAGATGCGCAACCTGGATGCGACCCGCGTCGGTCCCGCGGCCCGGCATTTTTTCACCGCGATTTCCTATTTGCTGCCCAATTTTCAAAATTTCGACGTGATGGCCGCGGCGGCGCACGGCAGGCCGGTGCCAGGGCTGTTGATTCTGCACAACACGCTGTACGCGACGCTCTATTGCGCAATCGTGCTGAGCGCCGCTTCGGTAGTGTTCGGGCGCAAGAGCCTGAAATGAATTCGAAACGATCCATTGCGATCTTGTGCCTGCTCATTTTACCCGCCGGATTCGGCGGAATCTGGCGGCTACAGCGTTCGATAGACGCGCGGCTCGCCGCGCTGCATGAAGAACAAGATGAAGTGCTGCTTCGCTCGGGCAAAATGATGAAATTGCTGAGCCTCGAATACGCGCCTCTGATGGCGGACGTTTACTGGACGCGGGTCGTGCAGTATTACGGCAGCAAGAGCGAGCGGCGCGAACAAAATCTCGATGGATTGTGGCCGCTGCTCGATTTGTCGACGACGCTCGATCCAAATCTGATCCCTGCGTACCGTTTCGGTTCGACGTTTTTGGCGGAGGCGCGGCCGGTCGGAGCGGGGCGCCCCGACCATGCGATTGCGCTGATTGAACGGGGAATCCGCGAAAATCCGGAATACTGGCGGCTCTACCAGGATTTGGGAAATATTTATTATTTTTCGCTGCGCGACAACGCAAAAGCGGCCGAGGCATACGACGCGGGAAGCAAAGTCGCGGGTGCGGCGCCGTGGATGAAGATTATGGCGGCGCGGATCGCGGAACGCGGAGACACGCGGCAAACCTCGCGCCTGCTCTGGACCGAAATTTTTCAGTCGGCGAAAGATGCGACGGTGCGCGAGAACGCGAAGACGCACCTGATTCTGCTGAAGACCGATGACGATAAGGAGCAGCTCGACAGGCTGCTGGCGAAATTTGCAAAAGAATCGGGACGCTCGGCGGCGTCCATCGCCGACCTGGCGAGTGCGGGAATGTTGCGCGGCGTGCCGGTTGATCCGGATGGCTTTCCGTATGTCGTTGGAAAAACCGGCCACGCGGAATTGAATCCGAAGAGCCCGCTTTTGCAGCTCGAACCGTTGTATCGAAGGTTTTAGTCGGGCAGTGAATTCGAAGCGGGCGAACGGTCGACGACGCAAAGCAGCGTCATCTTCGGATCGATTTGAAGTTTTCCCGGATTATTCGCGGTCGCAAAGCGAAATTGCGTTTCTTCGCCGCTGGCAATCACTCGGCCAAGGTAAATTCCGTTTGCCGAAAAAATAGGCACGGGTGCAACGAAGCCGCGCGGAACGCGCGACTGGAAAAGTTTTCCTTTCACAATAAATCCTTTTTCGCCGCGCCGCGTGTCGTACTCGATGCGGTAATGAGGCACGCCGGTTCCGCGAACCCAATCTTCAATAAACCATTCCATCGAGCGATTGCCGTCAAGGTCCATGGCCGGAGTCATGACGGCGTTCAATTCGTGCTGCAGGTCGGCGGTGGAAAGGGCGCGGAGCTGATACTTCGCATAAAGCTTTTGCAGAAACGAGCGAAAGCGTCCGTCGGGATCTTTTGTTCCGGGCTGGCGCAGCATTTCGCGAATCATGTGAATGACCCACGCGCCTCGCGAATAGATGACCACTTCAAAGCCTTCGGGCGCTTTGGACGAAGTCAAGCGGCTGCCGAGAGTGAGCGATCCAATGTCCGCGGCGATCAGGTTTGAGTTGGGCAGTTTCTCTTCGAGCTTCGTGCGATAGCGATCGAGCCACACGTGCATGCGGCGGTCGGCAGTTTTCTGGCTGTCGGCGAAGAGCAACGCGGAGTAACTGGCGAGCGCTTCGTCAATCCACTGGTCGCGATAATTGGACCAGCCAACCACGTTGCCCCACCATTGATGGGCCACCTCATGGAACGGCACGAGTTCGCTGAAATGCTCCTGGCCCGCGGTCGATAATCCGGCTTTTTCCTGCGCGCCGCTCGGCAAGAAGGAAAACGTGGAAAGATAAAGCAAGCCGGGCCAACCCTGGCCAAACGTTCCGGGAATTTGCGAAACGGCCAGCTGATGAAAAGGAAATGGTCCGGAGAATCCTTCGTAGAAATGAATGGAAGAATCGATTTCCTTTGCCAGCCGCTTCAATGCGTCGGCGGGGCTCGGTTCTGTCGAAGGAAGTTGCAGCCGGCCGGAAGCGCCGCCGTTGCGAAGCGGAGCGAGCTGCGGAGTGATGTCTTCTTCCACCGGCCGCAAGCGTTGCTCGAGAGCCGCCTCGAGTTGGCGATTGGCGTAGACGTCGACGGAATAGTTCGCAGCCGCGACGGAGGAGAAAGCATATTCGCCCAGGTTGAACCCGGCGACGGCGGCGGGTGTATCCGTTTTCCAGTGGCCGACGCGAAAATCGCCGTCGTCCGTTTCGTCGAGCTTCGTGCCTGTCGCGGCAAGCTTGAGGCGGCGCGGCCACCGCATCGTCATTTCATAGATGGAGAAATCGGCCGCATCGCCAAGATGTGGATACCAGCTCTCCCGCGCGCCCACAAAATAAACTCCGTTGCCCGAATCGTGGATGACGCGTCCCGCATAATGAAAAGTGAGAAAGAATTCATCGCCGCGCTTCGGAGCGGCCGGCAGGATGACGAATGCCATATCGTTGCCATGCGTCTCGCGCTGCTGCGGAGTCATCCCTTCATTCTGAAAAAAATCGAGACTCTGTCCCGTGTCGGACGTGACGGATTTGACCTGCAAATTGCGCGAAAGTTGGAAGGAGAGAAAACGTTCGCCCTCGCTTTCGGCGCGCAGGTGAATCGTTGCCGATCCTTCCAGAGACGCGCCGGGGTCGATCTTTGTTTCGAGCGCGTATTTTTGCGCGCGGAAGGCGGCAGAACGCGGCTGCACGTCCGGGACGGCGTACGAAGCCCAGACGTCGTAGTAATTTGCGCCGCCGATCTTGCGCGCCTGGCCGAGAAACATCGGCTCGTCGCGTTCCTCGTCGAAAACAAAATCGAACGGGCCGGTGGCAAGGCCTTCGATGCCGGCATAAAAGTAGGGGCGGGGATTTTCCGTAAAAGTGTCCAGGAGAATGCGCAAGGAATGAAGCGCGTTAAACGGCGGCAAAAGCGAATCCCACCGGGAAATGAAAGTGAGATCGGCGGCGGCGGAAATTTTCGCGCTCTGTAGTTGCCTCTGCATCTCGCCGGCGGTGTCGTCCGTGAAGCGGATATAGGCCGACGAAATGGTTTGGTCGAGCAGCGGAGTGCCGGTGAACAGCGCGAGCTGCTGTTTTTCGACGGGATCGCGCGGCGCGGCCAGAATGTGGCCGCGGCCGGAGAACACGGCGCCGGTGATGCGGCCGTCAATCGGCGCGAAGAAGGCAATGTGGCCTTCCTCGAAGGTGAGCTGGACGTCGCCGCGATGCAGTTCGATGCGGCTGGCGGGCGGAAGGGAAAAAACAGCCGAAGGGTCCAGTTTCAACTCGTTGAGGGACGCGTAGAGTTTCTTCACCGATTGGGAATCGGCCGAAAGAAAAACGGGAAACAAAATCGAGAGTAGAAAAACCGAGATGGCGCGAGCCCGCATACAGGCAGTGTAGTCATTTACGGCATGTTCGGACAAGCAACGGAACGCTTGACCGGCGCAACCGAAGTAAAATTATTCATGCTCGAACGGCATTTGCTTCGGTGTGTGTGCCTGTGCGCCACGCTTTTTCTTGCCTGCGCGGCGCTCGCCGGTGCGGACACGATTGTTCTGAAAAACGGGCGCAAGATCGCTGCGCTCAGCGCAGTGATCGAAGGCGACAAGGTTCGCTACGAAACCCCAAGCGGCACGCTCACTCTTCCCAAATCCATCGTCGATCACATCGACAAAGGAGCGCCGGGCAGCTTTGCGGCGGAGACGGCGAATTTTGCCATGGCTGCGCCCGCGCTCGCTCCCTTGGCATTCTCAAAAAACGACATCGAACAAAACACGATTCGCGACGGAGCGGTGGACAGCGAATTTATCGCGAATCTGGAAAATGGCGCGCGAGGCGGATCGAAGGAGGCATTGCAGGCTGCCGCGCTGGCTCATCACACGGCGGCGCAATTCGAGATCGCGCACGGTGAGATGGAACGCGCGATAGACGATGAACGAGCCGCGCTGGGCTTTCAGCCAAACGAGAGCAGCTTGCTGTTAAACCTTGGCTATCTTCATCTGAAGCGAAGCGAATTCAAGCAGTCGCTCGAATATCTGGACCGCGCGCGACGCATTGCGCCCGACGATTCGGAAGTAAGCAAGCTGACGGGCTGGGCGTACTACGGATTGAACAAACTGGATCTCGCCGTAACGGAGTGGAAAAAATCGCTGACGATCCGGCCGGACGAGGAAGTGGCTGCCGCTTTGGCCAAAGCGGAGCGCGACAAAGAAGAAGAGGAAGGCTACAAGGAAAACGAAAGCCGGCATTTTACGCTGAAGTACAGCGGCGCGGCGGAACCCGACCTTGCGCGGGAAGTGCTGCACACGCTCGAAGCGCACTACACCGCGATTGAATCCGAATTGAATTTTTCCACGCCGGATTCGATTGGCGTGATTCTCTACACGCGGCAGGCGTTCATCGACATTACGAATGCGCCCAGCTGGGTCGGCGCGCTGAATGACGGACGGTTGCGCATTCCGGTGCAAGGCCTGACGAGCATGACGCCCGAGCTCTCGCGCGTGCTGAAACATGAATTGGCGCACAGCTTTATCGAACAAAAAACGCACGGATTGGCGCCGACATGGGTGCAAGAAGGGCTTGCGCAGTGGCTGGAAGGCAAACGCAGCCGCGAAAATGCGGCGGTGCTGCTGCAGAGTTTTTCCGCCGGGCAAACGGCAACGCTGACGCAGCTGGAGGGATCGTGGATCCATTTTACGGACGTCGCGGTGCAGTTCGCGTACGCGTGGGGGCTGGCCACGATCGAAGCGATCGTCGCGTCATCCGGAGTGGGCGACGTCGTGCGAATCCTGGAGCACATTGCGACCGGTGAAAAACCGGAAGCCGCGGTGCACGCAATTTTGAATCGCGATTACAACGGCTTGATGGAAATGACCGCGGAGTATTTGCGCAAAACGTACGGGCAGTAGTTTGTCAGGCGATTGAAAAGGACCCGAGATTATGAATGGGCAAGCAAAGCGGCTAGAACCGCGGCGCGTTCGGGCATGGCGTCCGCAAGAATGTGTTCGTCGCGCGAATGGGCGCCGTCGCCGACGGCGCCGAGGCCGTCGAGGGTGGGGACGCCAAGCGCTGCGGTGAAATTGCCGTCCGAGGCGCCGCCGGCCGTGCCTTCACCAAGTGCGATGCCCATTTGCGTGGCCAGTTTTTTTGCTCGTGCAAAAAGTCCCGCGCTGACGCTGCGCTCAAGCGGAGCGCGGGTGAAGCCGCCGGTGACTTCGAGTTTTGCGCCGCGAAGAACCGGTTTGAGGGCGTGCAGCTTTTTTTCGACGGCGCGCATATCGGCGCTGCGAAGCGCGCGGAGATCGATCGAGGCTCGCGCCTGTTCGGCGATGACGTTGATGCGCGTGCCACCTTCCATGACGTCAGCGTTCACGGATACGCCGCGGCGAATGTCGTTCCACGCAAGTATTTTTGCCAGCTGCAAAGCCAGTTCGTGAATGGCGTTGACGCCTTTTTCCGGCGCGAGGCCGGCGTGCGAAGCTTTGCCGCGCACGACGAGCTCCGCTTCGCCGACTCCTTTGCGCGCCGTCTTGAGCAAGCCCGTTGGTCCGAGCGACGGCTCAGGCACGAAGACGGCGTCGCTGCGACGCGCTTCCGATTCGAGCAACTTGCGCGAAGCGCCGGAGCCAATTTCTTCGTCGGAGGTCCAAAGAAAAACGATTTGCTTTTCTATGCGCGCGTTCGTGGCGAGCAACGCGTCCAGCGCGAAGAGCGCCTGAACGATTCCGGATTTCATGTCGAAGACGCCGGGGCCGTATACTTTGCCGCCGGCGGTGCGAAAGGGCATTTTGGCGAGCGTTCCGGTGGCGTAGACGGTGTCGTAATGACCGAGAACGAGAAGCTGGCCACTGGCTTTTTTTGCGGCGCGAGGGCGCCAGACGATGCGAACGTGATTGCCGCGGATTTTTTGATGCAGCAATTCGACGCGGACATTGCGTTTGCGCCATTCCGTGGCGATTATTTCCGCGCAGCGGTCGGCCGCGTTTTTTTCCGTGCTGGGAGACTCCGCCAGCGCGAAAACGCGCAAGACGGTGAGCATCTGCGGTAACTTGGGGCGAAGATAAGAGAGCAATTGGCGGGGATGGTGCGCCTGGTCGGTCATCCGGCCATGCTAACAATCGCGCGGGGCTTCGGCAACTTCGCCGAAAGTCGAGCGCGCAGATTGCGCGTTCCTGGCGCGCTAGCTTCCTTTATAATGGTAGTTTTGGCGGGGGCGTCCGAAGGCTGCAGGATTCGGCCGCCTCGCGGAGAGACGGAATGATTTTTGACGTGTTGGAAATTCAGAAATACTTGCCGCATCGCTATCCGTTTTTGATGATTGATGGCGTCCTCGAAATGGAGCGGTTGAAGCGCATCGTTGCGATCAAGAACGTCACGATCAACGAAGCGCACTTTCAAGGCCATTTCCCCGGGCGTCCGGTGATGCCGGGCGTTTTGATCATTGAAGGAATGGCGCAGGCCGGCGGATTGCTGCTGCTTCTGGAAATTCCCGACCGTGAAAATAAATTGTTGTTTCTTGCGGCGGTGGACGACGTGCGGTTCCGCCGGCCGGTATTGCCGGGACATCAGTTGCGGCTCGAAGTGACCGTGCTGGCTTGGCGCGGCGATTTTTGCAAGATCCAAGGCAAAGGATTTGTGGAGGGCCAACTGGCGGCGGAAGCGACGCTGATGTGCAAGATGATTGACCGCGAGCCGGCGAGCAAAGAATCCGAAAAATGAGCGAGAGCACGATTCATCCGCAAGCGGTGGTCTCGGCGCAAGCGAAATTGGGCGCGGGCGTCGCCGTCGGGGCGTTTGCGGTGATTGGCGCGCACGTGACGCTCGGAGACGGATGCGTCGTGCATAATCACGCGGTGATCCACGGGCCCGCGAAATTTGGCCCGAACAATATTTTTCATCCCTTCAGTGCGATTGGCGTGGACCCGCAGGATTTGACGTTTGCGGGCGAGCGCACGGAACTGATTGTGGGCGAGGGAAATAATTTTCGGGAATCGGTGACGGTAAGCCGCGGCACGAAAAAGGGCGGCGGAACCACGAAAATTGGCAATCACAATTTATTCATGGCGTACACGCACATTGGCCACGACAGTGTGATCGGGAGCCACGCGATTTTTGCGAACGCGGCGACGCTCGCGGGCCACGTCGTGATTGAAGATCACGCAACGGTGGGCGCGCTTTCGCCAGTGCATCAATTTTGCCGGATCGGGCGGTACGCGTACGTCGGGGCCTGCACGGTGATTACCCAGGATGTGCCGCCGTTTTCCCGGGTGGTCACGGAGCGCGAAACGAAAAGCTTTGGAATCAATTCCATCGGGCTCGATCGGAAGGGATTCAGCGAGGAGCGGCGCAAGACGCTGCAACGTGCATTTCGTTTGCTGTTGCGTTCGAAACTGAATACTTCGCAGGCGCTCGCGAAAATGCGCGACGAGTTTCGCGATTCCGCCGACGTGCTTGAACTGGTGCAATTCATCGAGACGGCCGAGCGCGGCATCGTGAAGTAGCTGGCCCGGCGAAACCATGTCCACCAATGCGGCAAACACTTCAGGATGGGGACTCATCGCAGGCAACGGGCGATTCCCGTTTCTCGTGCTCGAGGGCGCGCGGAGCCAGGGAATTGAAATGGCCGTGATTGCGATTAAAGAAGAAGCGGCGCCGGAATTGGAAGCGCACGCAAAGCGGTTGCACTGGGTGAGCCTCGGCGAGCTGAGCAAGACGATTGATTTGCTGCACAAGGAAGGCGTCACGCAAGCGGTGATGGCCGGGCAAGTGAAGCACACGAAAATTTTCAGCGCGATTCGGCCGGATTGGAAATTGGCGAAACTCTTGTTTGCCTTGCCAAGAAAAAACACCGATGCGTTGATCGGCGCGGTGGCGAAGGTTTTGGAGGACGAGGGGATTCGTTTGGTGGATTCGACGTTTTTTCTGAAGCCGTTGCTGCCGGAGGCAGGCGTTTTGACGCGGCGCGCGCCAAGCGAAAGCGAAGCAGCGGACATGGAATACGGGCTTGGCGTGGCGCGGCAGATTGCAGGCATGGATATCGGCCAAACCGTCGTCATTTCGGATAAGGCGTGCGTGGCCGTCGAAGCGATGGAAGGAACGGACGAAACGATTGCGCGCGCCTCGCGGCTCGCGGCCGGAAAGCAACTGGTGGTCGTAAAGGTGAGCAAGCCAAATCAGGACATGCGGTTCGATGTACCCATCGTTGGCCTGCCCACCATCCAACAGATGCGGGCTTGTGGCGCGACGGCGCTCGCCGTCGATGCCGGCCGGACGCTTTTTTTCGATCGCGAAAAACTCATTGAGTTGGCCAACCAGGCGGGAATCGCCATTCAGGCTTTCCCGGCAGCCGGGGAACTGAAAAACGCTGCGAAGGGAATGAATAGAGAATGACGGCGGCGCCAAAAGAGAATGCTATTCGTGTGGCCGTTGTCGGGTGCGGCGAGTTTGGGCGGAATCACGCGCGCGTGTACCGCGAAATGGAAGGTGTCGCGCTTGCCGGTGTTTTTGACGCGGATGCTTCACGAGCGGCGGCGTTTGCAAAAGAGTTCGGCACGCGCCTGTTTTCGTCGCTCGATGCGTTGCAAGGCGAAGTGGATGCGGCCAGCGTCGCGGTTCCAACGGTTGCGCATGCGGACGTCGGCTGCCGCTTGATGGAGCGGGGAATTGACGTCCTCGTGGAAAAGCCCATGGCCGCGAACCTGGCGGAAGCCGACGCGCTCGTGAACGCGGCGCATCGCCATTCGCGGATTTTGCAGATCGGCCACGTGGAACGCTTCAACCCCGCCGTCCTTGCCGTCGAGCCCATTCTGAATCGGCCCCTTTTTTTTGAAGTGCACCGCCTCGGCGTGTTCACGCCTCGCAGCCTCGATGTCGACGTAATCTACGATTTGATGATTCACGATCTGGATATCTTGCTCGCGCTGGTCGGAGAACCGGTCACGGAAGTGAAGGCGGTCGGCATTCCGGTGTTGACGGACAAAGTCGATATTGCCCACGCACGACTCGAATTTGCAGGCGGTGCGGTCGCCAACGTCACGGCGAGCCGCGTTTCCACCGAACGCGTCCGAAAAGTCCGCTTCTTCCAGCAGCACGAATACATTTCGCTCGATTACGCGCGGCGCGATGCGATCCGTGTGCGCGTGAATCGGCCCGGGCCCGAGCCGGACTTTGCGTTCGAAAAGCTCGAAGCCCCCGCCGTCGAGCCGTTGCGCGCGGAACTCGAAGCCTTTCTCGACTCGGTTCGCACGCGCAAACAACCCAAAACGGACGGCGTTTCCGGCCGCGCATCGCTCGAATTGGCCGTGCGCGTGATGCAAAGCATCCAGAAGCACGCGGAGCGCGTCCAACTCACGGACAGCAGCCGCGCTCCTCGACCGGCCGCCACGCTCCAGAACGAAGCTAAATGATTCCACGGATCCTGGTTCCGCCGGATGCCCGGCCGACAGATTTACTTGTAACGAAGGGGCGTCCGACGGCGCTGGACGAGCGCACGCTCATTCCCGGAACGGTCACCGCCGGTCCGCTCGAAGAAAAAACGCAGATCCCCGCCGGTTTGCCGCTCGATTCGATCAGCGCGCGCGTGGTTGTGCCGCGCGACGCCAAGATTTTGCCCTATGTTGCACCGGAGATCGGCGACGTCACCGCGCAACCGAGCGCCATGGATGAGCGCATCGCGGTCCCGCAGGGAGCGATGCCGCCGGAAAATTTCGCGGATGCATTCGCGCGGCCCGAGAATTTGGTCGAAGGCGACGTTTTCACCACCGGCGAAGTGCAGCTCCTTGTTACGCCGGTGGACCGGGCCGCGAAGGCGCGCGAAGAATTAACCAACCGTGTCACCACCGCGGTCGTGTACGTCTTGATTCTCATTGCGCTGCGCATTACGCCGGGATTTCACCGGCAGAAAGTTCGCGCCAATAGCGACGAGCTCGCGCGCAAGAACGTAACGTTGTTGCTGCCGCCCGGCCCGCTGGATATTCCCGCGCCGCCGCGTCCGCCGCAGCCGCGCATTCAAGTGAATCCAAACGTGCTCAGAAAGATCGCGCCGCCGGCGCTTCCCGCGCCGATCCCGCAACCGGAAGTGCAGCCACAGCCCAAGCAAGATTTGCCGAGCGCACCGGCGCCGCAAACCAATGCAACTCCTCCCGCGCCGCAGCCGAAGACGGAAGTTGCCTCCAACAATCCCTTGAAGCTTGAAATTCCCGATACGCCGAAGCCGCAGCCCGGTTTGGTCTTGCCAAAGTATGGGAACACGCGCCCAACCGACGCCGCGCCTCACCGCGACTCTTCCGGAATTTCCGGCCCGCGCGCAACGATTCAGAGCGTTCCCGTGCCACGCTCAGCCGGCGGCGGTGGCGGCCAATCCGGCCGTGCGTACGGCGGCATGGCGATGCTCACGCCCGATCAGGGTGTGGACTTTAGCGCCTATCTCGCGCGCGTGCAGACCAGCGTCGACCGCAACTGGCAAGCGGTCATTCCGGAATCCGTTTTGCTTGGCGAAAGAGGCTGGGTCGAATTGCAATTCAAAATCATGAGGGATGGCAGTGTCCCCCCAGGCTACCCGATTTTGATCCGTTCTTCGAGCAAGGAGCCGCTCGATCGCGCGGCCATCTCTTCCATTCGCGCTTCCAATCCTTTTGAACCGCTGCCATCCGCCTTTACCGGGCCGTTCATCGAAATCCGCGCCATTTATCTCTACAATCTTCCACCGGAGATCTTGAACCAGCAGTGAAGCCATCGCGCCAGCAAGTAATCGGCAGCATACTTCTTGCTGCCGTCGTGCTCGTTATCCTTCTCGTGCGCGGATGGCATATTCTGTTTCGATGAGCGCCGCCAATACGGATTCTCGGCTTATCGTCATCGTCGGCCCGACGGCATCCGGCAAATCCGCGCTCGGCATCGCCATCGCAAAAAAGTTCGGCGGCGAAATCGTCGCGTGCGATTCCACGCAGCTCTATCGCGGGTTCGACATCGGCACGGCAAAGCCAACGCGCGCCGAACGCGCGGAAATTCCGCATCATTTGTTGGACGTGTTGAATCCGGGCGAGCCTTCGACCGCGGGAGATTACCGCGAGCGCGCCGAACTTGCCTTGGCGGACCTTAAAGCCCGCGCAAAGCTGCCAATCGTAACGGCCGGCACGGGGCTCTATCTTCGCGCCCTGCTCGAAGGCCTGGCGGAGCTGCCGCAGCGCTCGGAAGAGTTGCGCGAGCGGCTCAGGGAAAGCGCGGAGAGGCACGGGCCCGGTCATCTGCACGCCGTTTTGCAAAAGCTCGACTCTGAAACCGCCGCCAAAATTGCGCCCGCCGATGAACAAAAGATCATTCGCGCGATCGAGGTTTGTCTCCTCACGAACAAGCCGCTCACCGAAATTCATCGCACGGCAAGAAAACCATTGCCTGGTTGGCACGCCCTCAAAATCGGATTGCAGCCCGCGCGGCAAGCGCTCGTGGATCGGATTCATGCGCGAACCGACGCCATGCTTGCGGGCGGCTGGCTCGAAGAAGTGCGCGAATTGCTTTCCCGGAATTACGCGGAGGACGCGAAGCCATTCGACTTTATCGGCTACCGTGAACTGCGCCAAGTTCAGCGTGGCAAAATGACGCTCGCCGCGGCGCGCGCGGCCATTCAGCAGGCCACCCGGCAATACGCGAAGCGGCAGCAAACATGGTTTCGCCGGGAACAAAACGTTCATTGGCTCGCTGGATTTGGCGACGACGCGAAAATTCAGAATGCCGCGTGCGCGTACCTCGCCGGCTGCGGATTTACCGAAGCTCGCGGCGGACTTCCCGCAGGCGTATAATCGGGGCGATGGGGGACATCCAGCCGGTCGCCGGCATTTTCGGAACAAGGGTTGTTCCGCCTTCCCAATGAAATCCAGCCAACAAATTACCGTCACCGAACGCGCGTTGCTGGTTGGCGTCGCCTGGAAACGTTCGCCGCGATTTCCCGGCCAGCCCGCCGGCGCGCCAGAGCGCGAATCGCTTTTGGAACTTGTCGAACTTGCACGCAGTGCCGGTGCCGATATTGCGGGAACGGTGTTTCAGCTTCGAGACAAGCCCGATCCCGCCACTCTCATCGGCCGCGGAAAACTCGAGGAAATTACCGCCGAAGCCAACGCGCGCAAGGCCCCGCTCATCATCTTCGATTCGAATCTTTCGCCCGTACAGCAACGCAACATCGAAGAGGTAACCGAACGCCGCGTCATTGACCGTACGCAGCTCATCCTCGACATTTTTGCCAAGCACGCGCGCAGCCGCGAAGGCCAGCTGCAAGTCGAACTCGCGCAACTCAATTACATGCTGCCGCGGCTCACCGGCAAAGGCACTTCGATGTCGCGCCTCGGCGGCAAGAGCGGCGGAGGCGGATCGGGCGGCGCGGGCGGAGGCGCCGGCCGTATCGGCGTCCGCGGGCCGGGCGAAAAAAAATTGGAAACCGATCGCCGGCGCATCCGCGACCGCGTACGAAAAATTCAAGCCGGAATCGAAGAGGTGCGCAAGCAGCGCGCGCTTCGGCGCGAAGCGCGCAACGCGGTTCCGCTCGGCACGATTGCGCTGGTTGGTTACACCAACGCCGGCAAGTCCACGCTTTTCAATGCCCTTAGCAAGGCCGAAGTCCTCGTCTCGTCCCGTATGTTTGCGACGCTTGACCCCACCATTCGCGCCCTTCGATTGCCTTCCGGGCGCCGCGCGCTGCTCTCGGACACGGTTGGTTTTATTCGCGATCTGCCAAAGCCCCTTCTGACGGCTTTCCGCGCGACGCTCGAAGAAGTCCAGGAATCGGCGCTCATTCTGCACGTCAGCGACGTTTCCAATCCACAGCACGAACAACTCGACGCCGAAGTAAAAAAAATCCTCGCGGAACTCGGCGTGTCGGATCGCCCCACAATTCGCGTTCTCAACAAAGTGGACCGGCTCGCACCGGAAGAAAAGCGCGCGATCGCGCAATCGTTGCATGGAAGCGCGGACGGCGGCGTGGCGCTCGTTTCCGCCCTCACCGGCGAAGGGCTGGATGAATTGATTCGCAAAATGGACGCCGCGCTGCCGGTCGATCCGACCGTCACGCTTTCGCTCCGTCTCCCGCTCGCGGAAGGGAAAACGCTCGCGCTTGTGCATGCGCTCGGCAAAGTGCTTCACTCCCGCGTGGACGATTCCCACATGCAGCTTGAGGCGGAAGTGCCCGCGTCGGTGGCGCAAAAATTGCGTCTGCAGAATTTCGCCGCGCGGGGAACTTTTCGCCGAAAATCGACGTAATCAACAGTGGAGGTGGAACCATGGTTGGGTTCCTTTTGTGGTGCATTCTGTTCGTCCTGTGCTGGCCCTTGGCGCTCTTGGCCCTGGTGCTTTATCCGGTCGTGTGGCTGCTTTCCATTCCGTTTCGCATCGTTGGCATCACCGTGAACGGCGTATTCCGTCTTTTGAGCGCGATTTTTTATTTGCCGGTCCGCCTGCTACGCGGACCCCGCACCATATAACTTCTTGCAAATGATGCGCGTTATGATCGGGTTAATGCATTAAAACTGCGCCACTTAAGGCTCCTGCCGGGCTATCTCGATTCGCCACCAAGTGCCCGCAACCTGTGGAAAACACTGTGGAAAGTCGCAATCCGGCCGAGCGATCGTAAACCGCCCTGCCCCCGGCGCTCTCCGCGCCCGATCGCCTTGTCGCCACATAAGTCCAATAGAATCAGTGCGGTACGGCGTATATATGCTTAGTAACATATCCGTCCATCGCGAATAGCCGCCCAATTAGTGCCGCAACCTTTTGCACAGATTGGGTTTGTTGCGTTACGAATCAGTATTCCCGAATCCCCGGATTCGAACGCCGGCCTGTTAACGCCTAAGTACCGAACGCCGAATCCGCTTTCACCGCCCTTTTCCCGGACGGCTGACCGTTGACGCCCCTCTGCTCGGCGTCTATAGTGATTTCCGGTGGCAGCAGCGACGCTCTTGCGGCGTCCGTAGCCCCCTTTATGAACCTTCCCAATTCACTCACCGTTTTGCGAATCTTTTTTGTGCCGCTTCTCATTGTCGTGCTGCTTACGCGCAGCCCGAACGTGGAACCCTGGGGCGTCCCGATGCATTTTGAGTTTTGGGGCGTGTTGATTCTTCTGACGGCGGCAGCAACGGATTGGGCCGACGGCTATTTTGCAAGGCGGCGCCGGCAGGTAACGACGCTGGGAATACTGCTCGATCCAATCGCGGATAAATTGCTCATTTCCGCCGCATTCATTTCGTTGGTGGATATGCGAGATGCCAGTGGACATGGGTTGGTCTCGGCGTGGATGGTGGTGATTATCATTGGAAGAGAATTCACGGTCCTCGGTCTGCGAAACATCGCGTCGGCGGAAGGCTTCACCATTGAAGCTTCGGCATTGGGAAAAACCAAGATGGTTCTTCAGGTGTGCGCTGTGGCAGTGCTGATCGCGGGAGCGGGAGTGGGGCGCCCGTGGCTCAAACTACTGGGGCAAATCTTGGTTTGGCTCGTCGTGATCAGCGCTCTTGTTTCCGCCGCGCAGTATTTTCTCCGCTTCTGGGGACAGTTGGACGATCGCATTAAGCAGCGCCGAAAGCTTCGTATGAACCAGCCGGTCGATCCGGTGCCTGAAAAAACCAAGGACGCCGTCCCTTCCTGAGGTCATAGATTCCGCAGCTCCATGCAATAGCACAATAAAGACAAAGCCCGCTTCGGGCGTTGCCGAAGCGGGCTTTGCACAATCGCAAGAAAACGTGATTATTCGATTTCGATGTAATCCCCGGCAAAGACTTCGGTGCGCGTAAACGTGATGAGCACGCTCGACGAGTTCTTCGTTACCGACAGGACGATGCCTTCGCCGAGGACCTCGCGTGGCAGGTCGTTCCATTCGTAGCGCTGCGGTGTGCTGCCGTAGCCGTAAAGCTTGTACTGATAATCCTTTTCGGTTGGCGGCGTTTCCGAGCGCGAACCTTCATACCGGAAGATGCGGAAGTAGTCGCCCAGCTTGACGCCCTGCGCCGTGCCGAGGTTCACGTAAATCGTGTCCCCCTGGCCGACCGCCTGCGCCCATTCCTTGCCCACGACGACCATTGCCACCTGCTTACCACTGAAGGGAGCGAAGACGTTGAACTTGGCGGCATCTTTGAACGGTCCAACCGGTCGCGGCTGGTAGGGGAGCAGGATGTCGCCACGCTGCATCGGTCCACATGCAAACGTAACCTGCCCGACGGAAACTTTTGGTTGCACGCTAACGATCCGTATTTGTCCGAGATCGATGTACGGCGAACCCATCGCCTTCAATAGCTTGGGCTGCCATTTGAACCACGACACTTTGTTCGGATCGCTCTCCATCCGCGTGACGCTGTACAGGTCGCCTTCCTTGACGCCTTGGTTCATTCCGCGGTTGATGTGTACGTACTCACCGGTTGTCCAGGTCAGCTTCGTGCTGGATTCTTCGCCGGTGATCAAATACGTGTCTCCACCGACCTTTTGGTCGGTAAAGAAGCCGGAGCAGTTAATCTGCGTGGCATTCGGCTGATTCGCCGCATGCATCGCTTCGGAACGCTGCGCGGCGCTGATTCCCGCTCCCAAGAGCAGGACGAGGCACAATTTCGCTGACTTTGCGAGCATCGCAAACTCCTTCGGACACGCCCTCTGGGGCATGTGGGGACTCCACTGAGCGAAGTTAGCAATGCCGGGCGGGCGCGGTCAAGAAATTGGGCAAGGGTGCTTTACACTTTTGATACGGCATGCTACATCTCGTGTTTTCAATAAAATGCCGCCAACCCGACATAACCACAGCCCGTTCGGGGCTCGCGAAGACCGCATCTGTGCCGTGGCCGCCGCCCACACGGCCACGGAAATGGCCAGTCAGATTCGCGCCGGCCTCCGCGAAACGCACACGGTTGAGCTTCGACTGGACTGGCTCAAAAGCGATTCCGAACGGCGCAAGCTGCTCGCCTGGCTTGCAAAACGGAACTTTCGTTCCGCCACGTTCCTCGCAACGTGCCGCCGAAAAGTTGCCGGTGGCGAATTTGGCGGCGATATCCGGGCCGAACTGTTTTGGTTGATGGAAGCGCGGCGCGCGGGGTGCGCCTGGTGCGACGTGGAAGTGGAAACCGAACGCGAGCTTCCCGACCAATCGATTCGCGAGTACGCTGTGCCGCCTCGCATCCTCCTCTCGATGCATGATTTCAAGCGCACGCCAAAAATGCCGCGAACCGTTTCTTGCCCGCCTCACGGCGAAGTCGATGCCGTAAAAATTGCCGCCGCGTCAAACACAATCGGCGACAGTGTGCGTTTGCTTCATCTCGCGCGGGATTCGCGGTGTTTCGTCGCCGTGCCAATGGGAGAAGTCGGCCTTCCCGGTCGCCTGCTTGCGCTGCGCGAAGGCAGTGCGCTTGCTTATTCGCCCATCGGCCCCGCCACCGCGCCGGGGCAAGTCAGCCTGCACGATTTGAAGCATCTTTATCGCGCGCATTTGCTCACCCATCGCACGGACGTCTATGGCGTCATCGGCGATCCGATTCGCCATTCGCTTTCGCCCTTGCTTCACAACACCGGTTACGTTGCGCGGAAGCGTGACGCGGTCTATTTGCCGTTCCTCGTGCGCGACTTGAAAGATTTCCTCCGCGCAATTCCGGCATTCGGCGTTCGCGGATTCAGCGTCACGATTCCGCACAAACAAAGCGTCCTCAAGTATCTGAATGATTGCGAGCCGCTCGCCGCGAAAATCGGAGCGGTGAATACCGTGGTCGTGCGGCATGATGGGTCGCTCTATGGTTGCAATACGGACTATGTCGGCGTTTTGCGCGCGCTCGAAAGCAGATTGACGCTTCGAAAAAGCAGCGTGCTCGTGTTCGGCGCCGGGGGTTCGGCGCGCGCGGCGGCCTTTGCGCTCGCGCAATCCGGCGCGCACGTCTCGGTTTGCGCGCGTCGTGATTCTGCCGCAAAAGAGCTCGCTCGCGCCGTAGGCGGCGAAATCGTTCCGCGCCGCGCGTTGCGTTCGCGGAATTTCGACGCCATTCTGAACACCACCCCCGTCGGTATGCATCCCCACGAAGATGCCTCGCCGCTCACGCCTCCCGAACTCCGCTGTAATCTCGTGATGGATCTCATCTACCGGCCCCTTGAAACGAAGTTGCTTGCGCTCGCGCGAAAAAAAGGAATCGCCGCCGTTTCCGGTCTCGACATGTTTCTCGCGCAAGGATTCGCGCAGTGGGAAATCTGGATCAAAACGCGGCCGCCCGAATCCGCCATCCGTCAGGCCGTTTTGGCCGCATTGCGAACCGAGAAAAAAGTTCCGTAAGCCCGGCTCGCAGACCGCCCGTTCCGTTCTCGTGTAAACTGTCATCTTTCGCAAAGGGTCCCGCGTCCGATGATTCAGCCTTCCTTCGCCGAATTCAAGCGCCTCGCCAAACAGGGCAACCTCATCCCCGTGTACGACGTTTTTTCCGCCGACTTGCTCACACCCGTCAGCGCGTATCTCCGCATCGCGCAAGGCGCCAGGCATTCTTTCCTTCTCGAAAGCGTCGAAGGCGGCGAAAAAATCGCGCGCTACACCTTCGCCGGTGCAAATCCCGAAGAAGTTTTTCGTTACGCCAATGGCGCATGCGTTTTGGAGAGCCGCGATCGCATCGTGTGGGAAGAAAAAGATCCAGTCTCGTTTCTGCGCGCGCGCATTGAGCGCTTTCGCCCCGTTCGCCTTCCGGGTTTGCCGCCGCTCGTTGCCGGCGCCATCGGCTATTTCAGTTACGACATGGTGCGCCTCATCGAGCGCCTGCCCAAGCGCCTGCGCGACGAAATCGGCCTCTTTGACGCCATGCTCATGTTCTTTCACGGCCTCATCGCGTTCGATCACGTGCAGCATCGCCTCTGGGTCGTCCGCAACGTTTTCACCGAAGGTCCGGGCACGTTGCGATCGAAATATGAAGCGGCGGTCAAAGAGATCCAACGAACGCGAAAATTGCTCGCCGAGCCCGTGGCCGAAGAAACACCGAAGAAGGCTTCCAGGTCGTCGAAAGCCGGGAAACTCAAAATTTCCTCGAACTTCGCAAAGCCCGCTTACCTCGCCGCCGTCCGCAAAGCCAAGGAATACATTCGCGCCGGCGACATTTTTCAGGTTGTCATCAGCCAGCGCTTTTCCGCGAAAACGAAAGCGTCTCCGTTCGAAATCTACCGCCAGCTTCGCGCGCTCAATCCTTCTCCCTATCTTTTCTTTTTGCAGATGAACGATGTCGCCGTCGTCGGCAGC
>Ga0070730_10000104_pt1 | contig 105421 bp, 103 predicted proteins | sample Coa_R1_3_FD_66447 | JGI IMG/M metagenome (GOLD analysis project Ga0070730, IMG submission 66447) | Surface soil microbial communities from Centralia Pennsylvania, which are recovering from an underground coalmine fire - Coalmine... | ecosystem: Environmental > Terrestrial > Soil >... | reverse complement strand
ATCACCGCCGGCAGCGGCCACGACACCATCCACTCATCGCAGGACGCCGGCATCGACCGGATCCTGAACTTCAGCGCGGGCCACGACGTGGTGGAGCTGGACCCCGGGACCACCTTCACCGTCAGCCAGGTCGGCGCCGACACGGTGATCGACATGGGCGCCATCAACGGCGTCCCCAACCAGGTGATCCTGGTCGGCGTCTCCATGAGCTCGCTCACGGCCAGCAGCATCTTCCTGGGTTAGGCCCTTTCCCCGTGAGTGGGGGCTCAAATAGCAAGAGACCCGCGGCCGGGCAGGGTCGCGGGTCCAAATATTTGTCGCGAAGGACGAGACCCGCGACACCCTTCACATAGCAAGAGACCCGCGGCCGGGGAGGGTCGCGGGTCTCGGGCCCGCCAAAGCGGCCGGGGAGCCTAGGGCGGGCTGGCTAGAAGGCCGGGGGAAGGCCCTCACACTCCATGTACGCACGGAGATTTCACTTAGATGCGCGAGGCGAACTGAACGTTGCTGGCCGCCTTGGCCATGGCTTCGTCACGGACCGCCGACTGGCAGGCGGCGCGTTGGCTGAGGTTCTGCTCGGTGGAGCAGAAGTGGCGCACCGCGTGGTCGACGCGCTGGTCGAAGGTCGCCTTGCCGGCGGCGGTCGCCATGTTCAGGTCGGAGACGTAGACGCGCTCTTGGCCGGCGGCGTGAGCCGGGGTGACCAGGGCGGCGACGGGAGCGGCGGCCAGGGCCAGGGTGGCGACGCCGGCGATGCGGGAGATCAGGGTGGCGGTCATTGGAGTATTCCTCTTTCGAATGTGACTGGCGGCGCGGGCCGCCGATGAAGAGGTAATACTTGGTGAGTTCTGTTAAGTCCCGTGAAGTCTCCGTAATGACCTCGATTTAACAAAATGAACGGAGATTAAGAACCTGACCGTTGTGTAATGATTGGTTGAATACATAAACGGGCTGTAATGTTCGCGCTCGCCTCTCCCCCGACGCGCAACGCGAGGGGAGAGGGTAGGGAGAGGGGGCGGCTCGTGAAATCGGGATCCGCCGATGGTCCAGCCATGACCCATGAACGGCGCCGCTGCTGATCCTAGGGCGACCAACGGGAGAGGCGGACAGGTCCCAGCCGCCCCTCTCCCTACCCTCTCCCCTCGGACTTCGTCTCGGGGGAGAGGCGGAACCTAGCCCTCCGTCGGCACGCCAATCAGCTGCAGGAAGGTGACGGCCGCCACGGACTTCTGCGGGAGGTTGCCGTAAGTCGCCTTGGGCTTGGCCTCGACGCTGAGGACCGCAACCAGCCAGGCGGCGGGGAAGGCCTTCAACTCGCGGTCGGCCATGCCTTTCAGATGCGGGCAATGCAGCAGCGCGCGCTCGGCGCAGGCCTTGTGCAGCGGCGCGATGGCGCCGGCGTCGAACAGCGGCTGGTCGTCGGGGTATTTCGCCGCGATCCAGACGCCCAGGCCCTTGGCGCGTAAGGTCCCGGCGGTCGTCCAGCGGCCGGTCTGGCTCCAGCGGTCGCCGGCCTCGGTCGGCTCGCCGCACATGGGGCAGAGCATCTCGCGCACCGACTTGCGCTGGCGGAACAGGTGGTTGCGGGAATAGAGCGGCTTGCCCTCGCCCGGCGCCCAGGCCTGGCCGACCGCCAAGACGCCATCGACGCTCGGACAGGGCGCGACCGCGCCCATCGGCTCCTTCGACCAGCTGGTCACCCAGGGGACATCGACGCCGACCTTTAGCTTGGGGTGCTGCGCCACGGTCAGGCGGAGGGCGTGGGCGTCGGGGACGGGGTCGGCGACGTGGCGGGCGGCGTCGCACTGGGCGCCGGCGCGGCGTCGGCGGGCGGGGCGCGGCGGATCGAGAGGATCTTCACCGGCTTAACCAGGATCTCGCCCTTCATGGCTCCGACGCCGGCGTTGGGATCGGTGGGCATGCCCAGGATCTGGCGCACGATCGGCATGCCGTCGGTCACGTGTCCGAAGGCCGCGAAGCCCGGGTCGGTCGGCGTGGCGTCCAGGTAGCTCATGTCGCCGACGCAGAGCACCCAGTCGGCCTGGGCGGTGCCCGGCGCATAGCGGCCCATGGAAATCGTCCCGTCGCCGTGCTTGAGGCCCGTCTTGATGGTGCTCTCGTGGGCGATGGGCGGCAGCTTCTTCTTCACGTCGTCGCGCAGGCCGCCCTGGATCGAGCCGTAGTCGTTGGTGGTCTGGCCCGGCGGCTTCGACGCCCGGTAGAAGGTCGAGCCGTCATAGAGCTTGCGGTCGACGTATTTGAGGAAATTGGCCGTGGTGATCGGCGCCTTGTCGGCGGCGAGTTCAACGGTGATCGCGCCCACGGTGGTGGTGATGACCACGCGGGGGTTGGGGGCCTGGGCCCAAGCCTGGGAGAAGGGCGCGGCGGTCGCGAAGGCGACCGCGGCGGTGAGGGCGAGGAGGGTGCGGCGGAGGAGCATGGCGCAAGCCTACCCGCGCGCCGCGGCGCCTGCCAGACCCTCGCGGCCGGCCAAGGCGGCTACATCGGCGGCTTGGCGCCGTTCTCTCCGACCGACACAGCGCCGGCCATCATGCCGTTGGCGGTCTTCTGGACCACCATGAAGACGGGGATCCCGACCTTGACCATGTCGCGCTTGCCCGGGCCGATCTGCACCACCGGCACATTGGCGGGCACGGTGATGTGGCGCTGGCCGTAGGAGTAGGAGACGTCGAGCTCGCGCGAGCCCTTCTTGCCGGTGACGACGGTGCCGACCGTGCCGTTGGTCATCATCGAACCCGGCTTCAGGTCCCAGCCGTAGTGCCCTTCGCCCATCTTCACGCCGGGCGGGAAGACGTGGACCTCCAGGCTTTCGCCCTGGCCCTCGGCCTTGGGCATTTCGGTGGTGCCGATGAAGCTGCCGGGCTGGATGGCGTCGATGGCGACGGCCTTGGTCACCGAGACCGACCAGGCGGGCGTCAGATTCACGACCTGCGGGCCCTTGTCGGTCTTCAGCGTCAGTGAGGCATCGGTCATGGCGGTGACCACGCCGCGCACGACCGTGGGGCCGGCCGCCGAGGCCGGCGGCTGGGCGAAGGCGGCGGTGGCGGTGAGTGCGAGGGCGGTTGCGGCGATGGAGAGCTTCATGGCGTGTTCCCGGTCGGCCGTTCCTTCGTGAACGCCGTTCCGTCGTGGAATAGGAAGCCTTGACGTGCGCGTCAACTTAGCCGGGCTCTCAAAACCTCCACCGCAGCGGCAGCGTGCAGGGGAGGCTTCTTACTTCCGCGCGGCCGCCGTCTGCGCGCGGACCGGCTTGAACTCCGAGGCGGCGTTCCAGGTCGGCCAGCGGCTGGAGTTGGCGAGGTCGCGGCCGACTTCGTAGAAGAGGTCGATGTCGGCGGCGGCGCCGGAGAGGTCCCAGTCGGCATGCCAGTCGTCGCAGACCTGATGGTAGCACTTGGTTGTGTAGTCGTTGACCCAGGCGTCGCCGGCCGCGCGGCCGCCCTTCACCAGGTCCGGCCCCGCCGCCATCCCCATGATCAGCAGCGTCGGGACGCCCCGCTTGGCGACGCTGAAGTGGTCGGCGCGGTAGAACAGCGCCTTTTCCGGCGCCGGGTCGGGGGTGATCGTGCGGCCCTGACGGGCGGCGGCCCTGGCGAGGTCGGCCTCCAGGCTGTTCTGGCCGGCGCCCACCAGCACCAGGTCGTGGCTCGCCCCGGCGGTCTGGACCACGTCCATGGTGAAGTCGCCGGCGGTGGTCGCCAGCGGGAACTTCGGATGGGCCGCGTAGTATTCGCTGCCCAGCAGGCCCCGCTCCTCGGCGGTCCAGACGCCGAAGACGACGCTGCGCCGCGGCCTTGGGCCATGGGCGAAGGCGCGGGCGATCTCCAGGACCCCCGCCACGCCCATGCCGTCGTCGATCGCGCCATGGCGGATGGTGTCGCCGGTCGCGTCCGCCGGACCCTGGCCGAAGGCGTCCCAGTGGGCGCCGAACATCACGCTCTCGTTGGGCCGCGTGGTCCCGGGGATCTGAGCCAGGACGTTGTGGCTCATCAGCTTGGCGGTCTTGACGCCCATGTCGGCGGAGAAGCTGGCGCTGGTCAGGGTCACGGGTTTGAAGCCGTAGGTGCGGGCCTGTTTCTTCAGGGCCTCGAAATCGAGGCCGCTGGCCTTGAAAAGGTCGACGGCGATGTCGCGCTGGATCCAGCCCTGCAGCAGGGGATGGACCTTGTCCGGGTCGGGGCGGACCACGTCGTAGCTCTCGCCGTTGGAGGCCACGACCGTCGACCAGGGATAGGCGGCGCCGGCGGTCTCGTGGACGATCAGCGCGCCGAGCGCGCCCCGGCGGGCGGCCTCCTCGTACTTGTAGATCCAGCGGCCGTAGTAGGTGGCCGCCTTGCCGCCGAACTTGCCGGCCACCGGCTCGCCCGGCAGCGCCTCGAAGTCGGGGTCGTTGATCAGGATGACGGCGATCTTGCCCTTCAGGTCGACGCCTTTGAAGTCGTCCCAGCCGCGCTCCGGCGCGGTGACGCCGTAGCCCACGAAGACCAGCGGGGCATTGGCGATCACCACCCGGTCGGTGGGCCGCTGCGTCCAGGCCATGATCTGCTTGGTCTCGGCCAGCGCCTGGGTCTTGCCGCCGGCGGTGAGGCTGAACTTCGGGTCCGGCGCTACGGTGAAGCGGATTAGCGGCACGGCCTGGGTCCAGCCGCCCTTGTCGCCCGCGGGCTTGAGGCCCAGCGCTTTGAACTGGGCGGTGAGCCAGGCGATCGTCCCGGCCTCGCCCGGGCCGCCGGGCGCGCGGCCGTAGAGCTTGGCGTCGGCCAGCACCTTCACGTCGGCGGAGAGGCGGGCTGGGGAGATGGGGTTCGGAGGAGGCTTCTGAGCGAGGGCTGGCGAGACCGCGAGGAGCCCGGCCGCGGCGAGAGTCAGTGAGAGGGTGCGCATGGCGCAACCCTAGCCGAAAGCGGGCGACTTTCACGAGAGGGGGCGGCCAATCTGAGCCTTAAATCTCATGGCTGCCAGTTGACTTGCCCGGACCCGCAAGCTCGCATCTGACCATGCGATCGAAGGGCCGGAAGCATCCTGAAGGATGCCCGCCTGGCGTCAGCCCGCTCCTATCCAAGAGCGCCGCCCCAAACGAAAAGGGCCGGCGCTTCGAAAGCGCCGGCCCCAATCTGTTCACGCGACCCCTGGGGGCCAGGCGTTGAAGTCCTTAGGCGGCTCCGAGCTGCCCGGCGGACGTCTTGCCGTTACGCGGGTCCTTTTCCAGCTCGTAGCTGATCTTTTGACCTTCGTTCAGCGAAGACATGTTGGCCCGCTCGACGGCGGAGATGTGCACGAACACGTCTTGGCCGCCGTCATCGGGCTGAATGAAACCGAAGCCTTTTTGGCCGTTGAACCACTTCACGACACCAGTCGCCATATTAGTATCCCCTTCCGGGTATCAAGTATTCACGCGCCCACGATGGACGGCATGATCAAATTTTCGGAGAGGGTCGAGGGCGGTTCCGGCGCCCGACTGTGAAATCGGGGGTGGAGAGCGGGCGAGCCAAAACGATATTCGATGGCGCCATCTTTCCATGACCTGGCGCAAGACGCAAGGCAATTCGCGAAACCTTCGCTTAAAAGGGGAGACAGCGCGCTGTTTTACCTATAGAAATCTAGGTCGCTCAATCATCCAGTAACAATCCCGGGGCCGCGGCGTCCGCGCCGCGCTTTAGAAGGATCAACGACCATGGCCATCCGCGGCGCCGCCGATCGTGAAACCCTGACCGTGGCGCGCCACGAAGGCCGCTGGGCGGTCGAACACCAGGGCGTGTTCTCCGACCACACCGCCGAAAAGGAAGAGGCCAAGGCCGCCGCCAACAAACGCGCCCGCGCCCTGCAGGACCAGGGCCGCCCGTGCCAGGTGCGGGTGAGCGGCGAACACGGCTTCTTCGCGGACGCGTGACACCCATGAGCACCCAAGCCCCCAAGCCCGCCCGCCGCCGCGGCTCCGCCGCCGAAGAGGCTCGCTACGCCATCGAACAGGCCGAGGCCGACGGCGTGTCGCGCGAGGACATGACCCTGCGCATGACGCTGCGCGACGCCTCGGAACTGAAGCGCGACCCCAAGGTGGCGGTGGCCGACATCACCTTCGGCGAGGGCGGCATGCGCTACCTCGGCGTGGCGGTGGACCAGGGCGGCGGGGTGACCCAGTCGATCCTCGACCGCGGCGACACCGGCTATGTGCGGGGCGCCGCGCCCGAGCCGCCGCCCGCCAAGCCCAAGGCGGTCCGCAAGAAGGCGGTCAACGCCGACGGCACGCCCAAGGCCAGGGCGCCGGCGAAGGCCAAGGCCGTCAAGGCTCCCGCCACCGTCGAATAGGGCCACCGTCGCCTGAGGGCGGCGCTTACCTCGCTCCGGCGCAGCTGGCCGGGGTCAGCTCTTGCTGATCGCCGCCTGCATCGCCTTGATCTTGTCGAGGTGCGTCTGGACGGTGGGCGCGATCTTGGCCGCGCCGCCCTTCAGGCCGGCGTCGGAGCCGTCCTTGGCGTAGCCGTTCATCAGATCCAGCGCCTCGGTGTGCGCGGCCACCTGCTGGTCGACGTAGGTCTTGTCGAAGTCGGCGTCGCTGGCCTTGTTCAGATGGTCGATGAAGCCCTGGCGGCGGTCGTCCAGCTTATCGGCGGGCTTCTGGCCGGCGGCGGCGACCAGCGGGGTCATGGCCTTCGTGCTGGCCGTATGGTCCTTGATCATCATCTTGGCGAAGGCCTTGATGTCAGGGTTCTTAGACCGCTTTTCGGCGATCTGCGCGGCCTGGATCTCGTACATGTCGCTCTGGCTGGCGTTGGAGACGAAGGCGGCGGTGTCGTGCGGACCGATGGTGTTGGCGCTGGCCGCGCCGACCGCGGCGCCGGTGGCGTCCTCGGCCTTGTTGACCGCGGCGCCGGTCGCCGAGGCCGCGTCGGAGGCGGTCGTGCTCGCCGGCTTGTTGCAGGCGGTCAGCGACAGGGCCGCGGCGGCGGCGGCGCTGAGCATAAGGGCGTGTTTCATGATGGCGTCTCCCGGGTTGCTGCGGGGAGACAAAAGCCTTGCGCCGCAACGGGTTCCCCGGTTGCGCGCTACGCCGCAGCGTCAGTTGCTCTTGAGCGGCTTGCCCTGCGTCCACTCGTAGAGCTGTTCCTGGTCGATCATCCGCCGCTCCGCATATTGGCGGCGCGTGGCGCAGACCTCAACGGGGAAGCGGCTGCCGATGGGCGTCTCCTTGTGGCAGAGCACCTCGGTGGGATCCTTCTGACTGTCAGGCACGCGTTTGCCGGTGACGGTGACGCCATCGAGGTTGTGGGGCTTCGACGCATCCGCGGCCTTTTCGGCGGGGGTGGCCGCCGGCGTCGCCGTCGAGCCGAAGGTGACCTGGCCGAACCCTTGCGCCGCGGCCGGGCCGGGCGAGGACAACAGTCCGCAGGTTGCGACAAACCCCATGGAGATCAGCAGTTTACGCATCGTCAATCTCGCCCGAACGCCGATTTCTGAAAGATAACACGTTACCGGTTTCTGGCAACGCGCCGGATTGCGACGCTATTTTTGGGCGGCCTCGACGCGTGAGAGCCCCGCGTGCAGCCAGCCGCTCTCGTTGGAGTTCTTCGAGGCGGCCAGCAGCCGGTCCAGCGCATGTTTGCGGGCGGCGAGCGCAGCGGCGTTCTTCGGCTCTGCGGCGAGCGCGGCGCTGGTCAGCCGCAGCGCCAGCGCCGGGTCGCTGGCCACGACGGCCTCGGCGCGCGCGGCGACCGGCGTCGCCCCGCCGGCGATCCTGACCAGCTCCGCGTCGGCGGCCAAGGGCGCGGTCGCGTACATGGTCGCCGGGTCGCCGTCGAACCAGCCCGCGTAGCCCTCGTAGACGCCGCGCACCGACCAGGAGATCGCGCCATAGCCCTCGCCCACATAGAGCTCCGGCGGCAGCTTGATCTCCTTCATCAGGGTGTAGGCGTCCTTGCCCTGGTTCATGCCCCGCACGGTGGCGTCATGCACATAGAGGATGGCGTCGCGGTACTGGGTCAGCACGCGCTGGACGTTGGTGGCGCCGACGATCGGCACGCCATGGCTCGGCAGCACGATCTCGGGTTTGAGCGCCAGGACCTTGTTGATGGATTCGACGTAGTTCAACGCCGGGCGCGGCGGGGTCCCCCGCAGCGTGTACATGTTGGGGAACGACGCATAGTAGTTGTCGCCGATGAAGAGCGCCTTCAGCTCCGGGATCCAGACGTTGAGCATGTCCGGCGTCTCGCCCGGCATGGCAAGGCAGTCGAAGGTCAGGTCGCCCAGCTTGAATTTGTATTCCTTGTCGAACAGCACGTCGGCGAGCTTCGGCGCGGCGTAGTTCCCTGGGTTCAGGCCGGCCCGGACCGCGCCGGCCCCTAAACCTCCAACTGGGGCCTGGTACTGGGCGGCGTTGCGCATGGCGAAGAAGCCGGCCAGCCGCTCCTGGTAGTTGCGGAATTCCACCGAGTTGGACTGCTCGATGACCTGGGTCCCGGCCTCCTTCCAGGCGCTGACGCCGCCGGTGTGGTCGCCGTGGCCGTGCGTCAGGATGATGGCTTTGATCGGCGTCTTGTCCTCGGCGCGTAGAAGGCTGTGGTGCCGTGCGGCATTCATCGGCAAGGACGTGTCGATGATCACGTCGCCGGCCTTGGTGGTCACCATGAAGGTGTTGCCAAAACCGGTGGCCTGGAAAATCCGCCCGCCCGCGAAGGCGAGCGCCTTGGTCTGGTTCGCGCCGGCCCCGGTGGGCTGGGCCGCGCCGAGGCCCAGGTCCTGGGCGGCGGCGGCCGAGGTCAGGCCGAGCGCCAGTACGAGGGGCAAGAAGATACGCATGATCGGACTCCCTGGGCGCCCTCGACCGCGCTTGACGAATGAGCCTGGGCAGGGCTCATCCGGCCTTATGAACGACGCCCCTGAGAATGATCGTGAGGCCGCCAGGCGCAAGCTGGTCGGCCGCGCCATGGTGGTCGGCCTGCTGCTGCTGGTCGCCGTCTATTCGCTCTTCACATTTCTCGGCCGGCGCTGACGCGCCGGTTTGGGCCTGGGTCTGGGCCGGGTGCTAGCCCGACCCAGCCGGCGGCAGACGCGGCTATTTCGCTTCGGCGGCCGCCTTCATCGTCGCCAGCAGATTGGTGAACTGGGCGGTGCGCTGGGCCTTGTCCTTGGCCTTGTCTTCCGCCTCGTGCTTGGGCAGCGCGTCGGCGTCGTAGACCAGCGTGTAGAGCAGCTTCGAGGTCTTCTTATCGATCGGCTGGATTTCCACGGTGCCGTGGTAGTCGATCGGGCTCTTGGGCTGGGAGTAGGTGTAGGACCAGGCCGTCTTGGCGACCAGCAGCTCTCGCACGCGGCCGGCGATGGTGCGCACCGAGCCCACCTGGCCTTCCGTGCCGGCCACCGTGCAGGTGGTCTTGAACCAGGGGCCGATCAGGCAATAGCCGCTGATCTTCGGCCAGGCCTTGTCGGCCGGCGCATTGACCGTGGTCTCCAGCGGAATGGTCACGAAGTCTTCCGCGCAGGCGGCGCCCGCCGCTGTGACGGTCAAGACCGCGATGGCGGCGGCGGCGAGTTTCAGGTGCATGTCGGTTTCCCCCAGTTGCTTTGGTTGGCCCTAACTGTGCGCAGGCGACGCGGCGGAAGCCAAGAGGCTGTGCGCAGGAGCACTCTAGGCGGCGCTGGCCAGGCGAAGCGTGGCCCGCACCCCGGAATGGGCGGCGTCGTAGATCACCTCTGAGTTCAGGCTGGCGGCCATGGCCCTGATCAGCCGTCCGCCGAGGCCGGTGCCCTGCACCGCGCCGTCGGGCGGCATGCCGGCGCCGTCATCCTCGACGGTGAGCATCAGGCTCCCGCCGCCGTCGGCCAGGCGGATGCGCACCTCGCCGGGCTCGCCGCGGCGGTAGGCGTATTTGCAGGCGTTGGTCACCAGCTCATTGACGATCACGCCCACCGAGACGGCCCGGTCGGTCTCCAGCCGCACCTCGTCGGAGACCAGGCGGAGGCGCCGCGGCGACGCGGCCGAGGAGAGCGTGTCCTCCAGTTCGCGCACCAGGGCCTCCAGGTAGTCCTGCATGTTGACCGAGGTGACGTCGCCCGAGGAGTAAAGGCGGCGGTGCACCTGGATGATCGCCTCGATGCGCCGCTGGGTGTCCTTCAGCGCCGAGCGGGCGACGCCTTCGTCCACCGCCTGGGCCTGCATCTGCACGAAGGCCGAGACCAGCTGCAGGCTGTTGGCGACGCGGTGATTGACCTCGCCCAGCAGGGCCTCCAGGCGGGTGTTGCTGGCCTGCAGGTCGAGTGTGCGGCTGGCGACCTCGGCCTCCAGCCCGCGATTGAGCTCGGCCAACGCCGCGCGCGAGGCGGTGAGGTCGCGGGTGTAGCGCAGGATGATCAGCAGGGAGCCCGCGCCCACGGCCAGCAGCAGAAGGCCGGCGGCGACGCTGATGACGATCAGCCGGTCGACCGACGCGCGCCGCGCCTGGTCGCGCTCGGCGAGCTTCTTCTGCTCCTCCGCCAGCATCGTGTCGGTCTGGCGGCGGATGTCGCGGGCGATGGCGACGCCGGTGTCCTGATAGAAGCCCGAACTGTCGTGGGCGCCGCCGCGGGCGAAGGCCAGGGAGACGTCGATCGCCTGGGTCTGGCGAGCGAGCAGGGTGCGCAGGGTGGCGACATTGGCCCGCTGCGCCGGATTGTCGGCGGTGAGCTGGCCGATGCGCGCGGCGGCGGCGTCGACCTGGCCGCGGATGGTCTTAACCCCGGTCACGAAGCGCTCGTCGTGCGACAGCAGATAGCCGCGGCGCGCCGTCTCGATCCGCTCGTCCAGCGCGCGGAAGTCGGAGATCGCCGACTGCACCTGGTAGGTGTGGGCCACCAGGCCGGTGAAGTTGATGTTGCGCGCCAGCACCGAGGCGGCGATCGCGCCCACCACCACCAGGGTGAGGAATCCGAGCGCCACGCAGCCGACCACGAGGGTGTTGAAGATCCGCTCGCCGCGGACCTGGCGATGGGCGCGGTCGGCGGCCTCAGCCGGCAAGGGACTCAAGTTCGGCGGCGTCGATCTCCTCGTTGGAATAGACCTTCTGGACGTCGTCATCGTCGTCGAGGGTCTCCAGGAGCTTCATCAGCGAGGACGCCGCATCTCCGGTGATCGGGGTGCGGGCCTTCGGGCGCCAGACGATATTAGTCGACTTGGGCGCGCCAAGCGCGGTCTCCAATGCCGCAGCCACGTCGGCCAGGTCGGCGAAGGCGGTGTAGATGATGTGGCCGTCCTCGTCGGACTCCACATCCTCGGCGCCGGCCTCGATGGCGGCCTCCATGACCTTGTCCTCGCTGCCGGCCTCGGGCGGGTAACCGATCTCGCCCACCCGGTCCCACATGAAGGACACCGAGCCCGTTTCACCCAGATTTCCGCCGTATTTCGAGAAGGTCGAACGCACGGTGGCGGCCGAGCGGTTGCGGTTGTCGGTGAGCACCTCGACGATCACGCCGACGCCGCCCGGGCCAAAGCCCTCGTAGCGGATTTCCTCATAGGCCTCGGCGTCGCCGCCCGACGCCTTCTTGATCGCCCGGTCGATGACGTCCTTGGGGAGCGACTCGCCCTTGGCGTTGTTCACGGCGAGCCGCAGGCGGGCGTTCATGTTGGGGTCGGGGAGGCCCGATTTGGCCGCCACCGTGATCTCCCGCGAGAGCTTGGAGAACAGCTTGGAGCGCGCGCTGTCGGCGCGGCCCTTGCGGTGCATGATGTTCTTGAACTTGGAATGTCCGGCCATGGTCGGTCTGCGCGGGTCCCGTACATAAGGAGGGGACTGCTTCTAGCCTTCGGGGCGGCGCGCAGGAACCCCTGCCATGCGCGCGGGTTAGCCCACCCGGAAGATGGAGGCCGACCATGAGCGAACAGGTCTACGACGAACTGGACGGGACGACACCGGCGTCTGCGCCGGCCGCCAACGGGGAGCTGGTCCATTGGATGGACCGCCCGCCGCTGAAGGTCGGCGCGGCCGGGGTCTCGATCACCGCCAGCGCGGCCTTCACGCTGGGCGTGGTCACCGCCGTCGGCGTTCTGGCGCTGGCCCACTGGCTGGGCCCGGAGCGGGTGGTCGAGATGCGGCGCATTCGCCGGACTTAGGTCTGTCCACGAACCACACGAACGGCTTCGCGCCTTCGAGACTCCGCGGCAGCGGAGGCTCGGTCGATTCAACCGCGGAGAACGCCAAGATCGCAGAGGAGAGGATGATCGCGATGGCCGTGCGACTGGCGCGGCCTCTTTGCGATCATGGCGTTCTCTGCGGTTTGAAAAAAGGACTGCCCGCTGCGCGGGCCTCTCAGGACCAGAACCCGTTCGTGTGGTTCGTGGACGATCTAGCTGCGCCGGGAGACGATCAGCGGCAGGCCGCCTTTGGGGCGCAGCGCGATGTCGGAGGTGACCTCGACCCGGTGGCCTGGAGCCGGCGCGAACTCGAAACGGGCGAGCCATTCGGTGAGCATCAACAGCGCCTCGGCCGTCGCGAACTGGGCGCCGATGCAGATGCGGGGGCCCGCGCCGAAGGGGATGTACTGGAAGCGGTGCTGCGCGGCCCGGGCCTCCGGGGCAAAGCGTTCGGGGTCGAAGGCGTCGGGCTTGTCCCACAGGGTCTCGTGCCGATGCAGCACCCAGGGCCAGACGCCGAGGTAGTCGCCCTTCTTCACCTTGAGGTCGCCCAGCTGGTCGTCGGCCAGCGCCTGGCGGTCGATGCGCGGGGCGGGCGGATAGAGCCGAAGCGCCTCGTCCAGCACCCAGCGCAGGTAGACGAGCCGGCCGAGCACCGCCGCGGGATCGCCGCCGCCGGCCAGCGCCTCGCGCGCCTCCTGCGCCGCCCAGGCCTGGGCCTGCGGCTGTTCGCTCAAGAGGTAGAGGGTCCAGGCCAGCGCATTGGCCGTCGTCTCGTGGCCGGCGACCAGGAAGGTGACGGCGTTGGAGAGCGCCAGCCTGGCGGCGTCCTCCGGCGGATGGTCGGCGGCGAAGGCGGCGATCAGCCGGGTCATGAAATCCGCCGGCGGGCTCGGATCGGCCTGGCGCTGGGCGATGAAGGCGGCGATGCGCTCGGCGAGATAGGCCGTGCCCCGCCGGCCTGCGCGGGCGCGGCGGGTGGGGCTGAACCGGGAGAGGCCGAGGTAGGCCATGATCCCGACCTCGCCCACCCCGGCCAGCATGGCGGCCACGTGCTGGGCCGCCTCGTCGCCCGCCAGGCCCGGTTCGGCGGAAAACAGCGCGCGGCTGATGATGTCGAAGGTCGCCCGCGTGGCGGTCGCCGCCACGTCCACGACGGCGGGTTCCGGGTGTTCCCAGGCGTCGGCTGTGTCCTGCGCCACGGCGGTGAAGATCGGCAGGAAGTCGCCGATGGCGGCGGGCGTGAACACCGGCGCCATCAGGCGGCGCTGGCTGCGCCACGGCGCGCCGTCTGCGCCAAACAGGCCGTCGACGATCAGCGGAAAGACCCGGGGCAACAGGCTGGGCTTGGGATAGTTTTCCACGTTGTCGAGCAGCACGCGGCGGATGGCCTGCGGATCGTTGATCGCGTGATAGGTGGCGCCCAGCAGGGTGTTGCTGGTGACGGGGCTGCGGAAGCTCTCGGCGGTCCACCACTGGACCAGGTCGTGGGACGCCCCGCCGAACAGCTGGTTCAGCGCCGACGCCGGCTTGTCGAGCCGCGCCGGCGCGGCGGGAATGAAGGCCGGGGTGTCGATCGCCTGGACGCTCATGGCGCTCTCCGCGAGGTTCGCCAGCGGAAGGTGCGCCTCATGCTGCGTTGCAGCAAACGAGGAAATGGGCGTGGATTTGTGAGGTCAGCTCACGGCCGGGCTACGCCACCGGCTCGCAGTCGATGCGGCCGACGCCGCCGTGCTGCAGCAGGAAGACGGCGTCCTGCGGAACGTCCTGCTGGCCGGCCTCGTCCCGCGGCAGGCCCGCGTAGAGACCGCGCAACACGCGTCCGGAGATGCCGTGGGAGACGGCGATGATCTTGCGCTCCGGCTCGGGCGGGAGGCTCGCCAGCCAGTCGCCGACGCGGGCGCAGACGCCCTCGTAGGTCTCGCCGTCGGTGGGGGCGTCGAAAGCCCAGCCTGTCTTGCCGAAGGTCTCCGGGTGCTCGGCCTCGATCTCGGCGCGCAGGCGACCGTCGAAGGAGCCCCAGCTCATCTCCTGCAGGCGCGCGTCGAGCTCGACCGGCAGGCCGCCGATCTTTGCCGCGACGATCTCGGCGGTCGAGCGCGCGCGGCCGAGCGGGCTGGAGACGATGCGCCAGCCGTCGGGCTCGCGGATCAGGTCGCGCAGCAGGCGGCCGACCGCCTTGGCCTGGCGCAAGCCAAGCTCCGTGAGCGGACTATCCACATGGCCCTGGATGCGGCGCTCGCGGTTGAACTCGGTCTGGCCGTGCCGAACCAGGTAAATCATCCGAGGTAGATCACCGCTTGCGGCGCACGACCGGATGGCTGGTCGAAAGGCCGCCATCGACCGCGATGGTCTGGCCGTTGACGTAGGAGGCGTCGTCGCTGGCCAGGAACAGGCCGGCGTGGGCGATCTCGTCGGGGACGCCGTAGCGGGTGAGCGGGTTGAGCTGGCCGATCTTGTCCTCGTTGCCCCGCGCCCGCGCGCCGTCGAAGATCGGCTTGGTCATGCCGGTCTCGATCAGGCCGGGCGCGATGGCGTTGACCCGCACGCCGGTGCCGTAGAACTCATTGGCCGAGGTTTGGGCGAGGCTGATGACCCCGGCCTTCGATGCCGAATAGGCCGGACCCCCGGCGCCGGAGCGGATGCCGGCGACCGACGCGGTGCAGATGATCGAGCCCTTGCCGGCCGGGATCATCACCCGGCTGGCGTGCTTCACGGCCAGGAAGGCCCCGATCAGGTTCACCCGCAGGATCTCGGCCCAGTAGTCGGCGGTCTGCTCGTCGAGCGGCGTCCAGCCGCCGGAGATCCCGGCGTTGGCCCAGACGACGTCGAGCGAGCCGAACTCGGCCTGGGCGCGGTCGATGTAGGTCTTCACGAAGGCTTCGTCGCCGGCGTCGCCCTGCAGGGCGATCGCCTTGCCGCCGGCCTGGCCGACCATCTGCGCGGTTTCCTCGACGCTGTCGGCGCGGTCGGCGCAGACGACGCTGGCGCCTTCGCGGGCGAACAGCAGGCTGGCGGCGCGGCCGATGCCGCTTCCGGCGCCGGTGATGACGGCCGTGCGGCCCTGGAGACGTCCCATGATCTTATCCCTATGCGTTCGCTTTGGCGCGGCTGGCCGCGGCGGTGATGGCGTCGACGAAGGTGTCGTAGAGGCCGGGCGGCAGGTCATGGCCCATGCCCGGGATGATGCGCAGCTCCGCGCCAGGGATGGCCGCCGCCGTCGCCTCGCCGCCGACCTTCATGAGGAGCGGGTCGTCCGCGCCATGCAACACGACGACCGGCAGCTTCAGGCGCTTCAGGGCCTCGGTGCGGTCGCCGTCGGCGCCCACGGCGTTGCGCTGGCGCACGACGCCCTTGGGATTGAAGGCGCGCTGGTGCTCGGCGATGACGCGGGCGCGGTTCTCCTCATCCGTCCACGGATAGGCGGGACTGCCGATGGTGACCGCATTGGCCATGCGGTTCTTCACAAAGGCCTCGAAGTCGGCCTTGGGGTCCGGCGGCGGGACGTTCAGCACCGCGGCCGCCTCGGGCGTCGACTTGAAGGCCTCGGGTGCGCCGGTGGTCGACATGATCGAGGTCATCGACAGGACCCGCTCTCGATGGTCGAGGGCCATGCGCTGGACGATCATGCCGCCCATCGAGACCCCGGCGATGTGGGCTTTCTTCACCCCGGCGGCGTCCAGCACCGCGATGCCGTCGCGGGCCATGTCGGCCAAGGTGTAGGCGCTCTCCGGCCAGGTGGAGAGGCCGGTGTCGCGGTTGTCGAAGCGGATGGCGCGGTAGCCTTTGGCGACCAGCTTTTCGCAGAACGCCTCCGGCCAGCGGGTCATCTGCGAGCCCAGGCCATTGACCATCAGGATGGTCTCCGGCTGTCCGTCCCCGAAGCTCTGGTACTCGATCTCGACGTCGCCGTTCTTGGCGCGGGGCATGTGAAGCCTCCTCAGGTCTCAGGTGATCAGGACGTTGATGGCCAGGCCCGCCCCGATCGCCAGGCAGAGCGGAGAGTAAAAGGCGCGGTTGAGGCGATGGAAGGGCAGGCCCTCGGCGCGGCGCCAGAGGGCCGGGAAATAGCCGGCGAGGCCCCGGCCCAGGAAGACCAGGGTGACGACGAAGTAGGCGCCGGCGGCCAGCATGTCCCAGGGCGCCGGGACCTTGGCGCGAGACGCCAGGACCACCCCGGCCGCCGCGCCGATCGCCAGCGCGACGGCGAGCGTGATCGCCCGGCCGGGCCAGCGGGTCCCCGGCGTCACATAGATCGCCAGCGGCTGACCCTTGGGCGCCGGCCAATGCGCGCCCAGCGCCCAGCTGAAGTGCAGGGCGGCGATGGCGGCGATCAGGGCGCCCAGCGTCAGCGTGATCGTCAGGCCCATCGTGATGCTTTCAGGGGATCAGCAGCACACGGCCGATGGCCTGCCGGCTTTCGATGTAGCGGTGGGCCTCGGCGGCTTGCGCGAGCTTGAAAGTCCGGTCGATGACCACTTTCAGGCTGCCGTCGGCCACATCCTGGATCAGCTGCTGGATGTTGTCGTGCACCCGGTCGGTGGCGATCTCAGCGCCCAGGAAGACGCCCGAAAGCGTGCGGTTGCCGCCCATCATCGAGCCCACGTCGACGACCATCGGCTCGCGGCCCGCGGCGCCGACCATCGAAACGCGGCCCCGGTAGGCGAGGCTGGCGATCGAGCTCTGCAGGGTGGGCCCGCCGACACTGTCGACGATCACGTCGGCCATGTGCTTGTCGGTCAGCCGCGCGACCTCCTGGGCCACGTCATCGCGGCTGTAGTTGATGCCGTGGGTGAGGCCGAGCGGCTTCAAGGCCTCCAGCCGCGCGTCGGAGGAGGCGGTCGCCAGCACCATCGACGCCCCGGCCCGTGCGGCCAGCTGGATCGCGGCGACGCCGACGCCGGAGGCGCCGGCCTGCACCAGGACGATGTCGCCCTTCTTCATGCGGCCGAACTCGAACAGGCAGTCGTGCGCGGTGCCGAAGGGCACGGGGATGGCGGCGGCCAGGCGCACGTCCATGCCGGGCGGGATCACCCAGGCGGTGCGGGCGGCGACGGCGCGCAGCTCGGCATGGCTGCCGAAGGCCCCGGTGGTCACCGCCTTGTCGCCGACGCGGATGTTCTCGACCTCCTCGCCCACCGCGACCACCTCGCCGGCGGCCTGGTAGCCGACGATGTGCGGCTTGGTCGCCAGCGCGCCGCGGAAGCGGTTCAGCGTGTCGCCGCCCTCGATGGAGACCGCCTCGACGCGGATGACGATGCCCTTGCGGTGGCATTCGGGATCGGGAACCTCCTCGTACTTGAGGACGTCCGGGCCGCCGTTTTCATAATAGACCGCAGCCTTCATGGCGCCGCCTCCCACTTGCTGACTTCAGCCAAACATCTGTTTGACGAAACGCATCCCATGCGGCGATTGCAGGCGCAAGACGGCAAGGCCCGGCGCAGAACCCGGGCGCGCGGCTGGCAGCTTGCGGTTGCATAACTTCTCTATAAGTTTCTCCTATTACAGTGACGCTTGAATTGGCTTGAGGACCGTGGCGTGCCGGGTGGCGTGAACGTCTTTTTCGTCTGTGGGGCGCCCAAATCCGGGACGACCTGGCTGCAGAGCGTGCTGGACGCCCATCCGGAGGTCTGCTGCTCGGGCGAAGGCCATTTCGTGCAGCGATTCAGCCTGCCGGCCGCGCAGATGATCAACGCCTACAACGCCCAGCTCGGCGTGGAGGCCGAGAAGGTTTACGAGGGCCGCCCAAGCTATCAGCCGGTCGACCAGGAAGAGTTCGACGACATGGTGCGCGCCTTCATCCTGCGCCGGATGGGTGCGCGGGCGAGCGCCGAGACGCGCTGGATCGGCGACAAGACGCCGGCCTACGTCAAGCAGTTGGGGCGGCTGCATCACCTGTTCCCGCAGGCCAGGATCCTGCACATGGTCCGCGATCCGCGCGACGTGGCGGTCTCCAGGCTGAGCTTCGAGGCCCGCGCCGGCCGCTCGCGCGCGCTGGCGCCTGGCGAGGACGACCGCCGCAAGGTCGTCGAAGCGGCGATCGGCTGGTGGAAGGACGCCATCACGCGGGTAGACGCGTTCTCCAAGGCGCATCCGGGTCTGGTGCATGAGGTGACCTATCGCGACCTGCATGCCGATCCGATTCTGACGTCGGCGGGCCTGTTCGGTTTCCTGGGCGTCTCGACCGAGCAGGTGCAGCTGGAGCGCATCGCCGCGGCGACCTCCTTCGAGGCGATGAGCGGGCGGCCGCCAGGCGTGGAGGACGCCAGTTCCTTTCTGCGCAAGGGCGTGCCCGGCGACTGGCGCAACGGGCTCGATGCGGACAGCGTCGAGCTGATCCAGGAACAGTGCGGCGAGCTGATGCGCGAGCGGCGCTTCGCGGCCTGAGGCCCAGCCTGCCGCCGGCCTGACGCAGGCCTGATGACATTGTCGCCGGTCTCCCCGACACTGCGGTTGCGGCAGAGGGCAGGGCGATGACTCGAGCGTTGGTGCTGGGCGGCGGCGGACCGGTGGGCATCGCCTGGGAAAGCGGGCTGGTGGCGGGCCTGGCGCAGGGCGGCGTCGATCTCGGCCAGGCAGACTTCACGCTCGGCACCTCGGCGGGCTCCTTCGTCGGCGCGCGGCTGGCGCTGGGCGCGGACACGCCGACCTTCGCCGACGCGATTATCGCCGACCGCATCCCCGGAGAACAACGGCCTTCCCCCAGCCGTGGCGGCGCGGGCGGCGGCCCGCCGCCGGACCTGACCGCGCTGATGCGGCTGATGGGCGAGGCGCAGGGCGGGGTGCGCAACCCGGCCGAGGTGCGCCAGGAGATCGGCGCCTTCGCGCTGGCCGCCGCGACCATGCTCGAGGCGGCCTTCCTGGAGACCTTCGGCAAGTCGTTCTCCACCCTGCCGGTGGACGCCTGGCCGGACCGCGGCTTCGCCTGCACGGCGGTGGATGCGGAGACCGGGGCCTTCCAGCTCTGGACGAAGGAGTCCTGCGTGGGCGTGGTCCGCGCGGTGGCCTCGAGCTGCAGCGTGCCAGGGATCTATCCGCCGGTGACCCTGAACGGGCGGCGCTACATCGACGGCGGCATGCGCTCCTCGACCAACGCCGACATGGCCGCGGGCCACAGGCTGGTGATCGTGGTCGCGGTGCGGTTGGGCGCGGCGGGCGGCGCGCTGGGCGAACGGATTCAGGCGCGCTTCGACGAGGAGGTCGAGACCCTGAAGGACGGCGGCGCGACGGTGGTGACGATCACGCCCGACGAGGACGCCGTCGCGGCCTTTGGCCCCAACCTGATGGATTTCCGCCGCCGCCCGGACGCGGCGCGCGCGGGCCTGGCCCAGGGCCTTGCCTATGCGGCGGACGTGAAGCCCTACTGGGACGCGCGATGAGCCGCGCCCTTGTCCTCGGCGGCGGCGGCCCCGTGGGCATCGCCTGGGAAAGCGGCCTGATCGCCGGCCTCGCCCAGGGCGGCGTCGACCTGGGCGAGGCCGACCACATCCAGGGCACCTCCGCCGGCTCTTTCGTGGGCCTCCGGCTGGCCATGGGCGAGCCCTGCGCGACCCTCGCCGATCCGATCCTCTCCGACGCCACCAGCATGGTGCGCAATGTCGCGCGAAGCACGCGCAAGCCGCCGGACCTGACCCAGGTGATGCGGATCATGGCCAAGGCGAAGGAGGCCAAGCGCGATCTCGCCGAGGCGCGCGCGGAGATCGGCGCCCTGGCGCTCGCCGCGCCGACCATGTCCGAGGACGAGTACATCCAGAGTTTCGGCCGCCAGTTCGCCGCGCTGGCGGACGACGCCTGGCCGGCGCGCAGCTTCGCCTGCACTGGCGTGGTCGCCGAGACCGGGGCCTTTGAGCTGTGGACCCAGGACTCCGGCGTCGGCGTGGGGCGCGCCGTGGCGGCCAGCTGCAGCTTCCCGGGCATCTATCCGCCGGTCACCATCAACGGCCGGCGCTGGATCGACGGCGGGGCGCGGTCGATGACCAACGCCGACCTGGCTGCCGGCTACGACGTGGTGCTGATTGTGCAGGTGCGGATGAGCGAATGGACGCCCGGCGGAGCGCTCGCCAAGCTGTTCGACTGCCTGGCGGAAGAGACCGCCAGCCTGGAGGCGGGCGGCGCGGCGGTGCTGTCCATCTTGCCCGACGCCGCCGGCGTGGCCGCGCTCGGCGGCAATCCCATGGACTTCGAGAAGCGCGCCGGCGCCGCCCGCGCCGGGCTCACCCAGGGCCTGGCGATCGCCGACAGCGTCAAGGCGGTCTGGGGCTAGGCGCGGGACGAGAAAAAGGCCGCCGGCGACGGCGGCCCTTTCCATGACGTGATCGGCGGTCGCCTTAGGCGACCGCGGTCCGGCGGCGGCTGGCGCGCAGGGCAGTTCCGGCGCCGAAGAAGCCGGTGAGCATCAGCGCCCAGGCGGCCGGCTCCGGCACGGCGCCGCTCGCGGTGAAGTCCGGGCCGTAGAAGCCGTTGTTGCTGAAGGGGTTTGTAGGGTCGCTGAGCGATCCGCCGCCGGCGTAGGTCGCCCCCACATAGTGGACTTGCGAGATCGTCGAGATCGTGTCGCCCGATCCCGGGAAGACGACAGGATCGTCGCCGGTGGCGTAAAGGGCGCCGATGAAATAGGTCCCGGCCGCCAGGGTGACCGGCGACACGTCGACGTAGCGGACCTTGTCGATCAGCGTTCCCGAGGTCCCGGAGCCGAGCGTGGCGGAAACCATCAGGTTGTTGCTGTTGTCCCAGATGCCGATGTCATAGCGGTCGGCCAAGCCATCGCCGTCCTGGTCATAGACGCCCAGGGCATCCACGTTGATCGCGGACAGGACATCGAATTGCCAGCCCAGGGTGAAGGGCGGATTGCCCAGAGTGCTGGCGCTGGTGTCGCTGAAGCTGAGCGCCGGCGTACCCGCATACGCCGCCGACGTTGCGACGACCGCCATGGCTGCGCCGGCGAGAAGAGTGGTGATCCGCATGTTGTCTCCCCCTTGAAAGGTGGCAATTCGCGTCGTTAAAAATTCGTAAACGGACCCAATCACCGCAGAGCAACCTGCGCAATTGGAAACACGTCTCAGGCGAATCTCGCAAGAAGAGCGGGGGATTGTCGTGCGAGTTTTAAGTCAAGCACTCCGGCAGAGATATAAAAAACCTATAGTGAGCTAGTCCGAATTCTTCTTCACAAAGGCGCGGATGGCGGCGACGATCAGGTCCTGATCGTCTTCCTTCAGGTAGGGGTGCATGGGCAGGCTGATCACCCGGCCGGCCTTGGCCTCGGTGACCGGCAGGCCGCCCGGCGCGATCGGATAGCCGGAATAGACGCCCTGCCTGTGGATCGGGATCGGGTAGTAGACCGCGGTCGGCACGCCCTGTTCGCGGAGCGCGGGGCCCAGGTCGTCGCGACCTGCAACTTCGATGGTGTACTGGGCCCAGACGCTGACGCCGCCATCCAGCACCGTGGGCGTCTTCACGAGGTCGCCCAGGCCCTGGGCATAGCGGTCGGCGACGCGGTTGCGGGCGGCGATCTCGTCCTCGAAGATCTTCATCTTTTCCAAGAGGACGGCGGCCTGGATGGTGTCCATGCGGGAGTTCATCCCGATACGGACGTTCAGATATTTCGGGTCGTGCTCGAAGGTCTTGCCGACGATGTCCGACTTCACCGCCTGGCCGTGGACGCGGAGCGAGACCAGGAGGTCGTGGAAGCCCTCGTCCTTGCTGAGCACCGCGCCGCCGTCGCCGTAGCAGCCGAGCGGCTTGGCCGGGAAGAAGGAGGTGGTGGTGACGTCGGCCCAGTGGATCGGGTGCTTGCCATCCAACGTGCAGCCGAAGCCCTGGGCGGAGTCGCTGATCAGTTTCAGGCCGTGTTTGGCGCAGACCCGCGCGATGGCCGGATAATCCGCCGGGCCGCCGAACAGGTCGACGGCGATCACCGCCCTGGGCGTCAGCTTGCCCTCGCGCTTCACCGCCTCGATGGCCGCCTGCAGGCTTTCCGGATCGAGGTTATAGGTCTCCGGATCGATGTCGACGAACACCGGCGAGGCGCCGACCAGCGGCATGGCCTCGGCGGTCGCGGCGAAGGTGAAGGAGGGGCAGAACACCGCGTCGCCCGGCCCGATCCCCCAGGCCATCAGCGGCAGCACCAGGGCCTCGGTCCCCGAGCCGCAGGAGAGCGCGTAGGGCGCCTGGCCGAAGGCGGCGAGCTGGCGTTCGAACTCGGCGATCTCGGGGCCCATGATGTAGGCGCCGGAGCGCACGACCTTGAGGATCGCATCCTCGAGCGGCTGACCGAGCCGCGCGCGCTGCGCCTGCAGGTCGATGAACGGGATCATGAGCGGACCTCTTGCCGATTGCGGGCGGGCCTATGGCATGTGTCGCCCGGCCACGCCAAAACACGCTTGGTGTCGCGGTGTTTCGGCGCTTAGGTCGCGAGCGACAAGCTGGAGGACCGCATGCCGAAATTCATCGCGCTCTACATGGGGTCGGTCGAGGCCAGCAAGCGGGGCGAGGCGAACCCGCCGACGCCGGAGCGGATCGGCCAGGGAATGGCCGCCTGGGGTAAGTGGATGACCGACCACGCCGATGTCGTGGTCGACCCCGGCGGCCCGCTCGGCAAGACCAAGCGGGTCTCCCCGGGTGGTATAGCCGACAGCAGCAACTTCGTTACCGGCTACACCATCCTCGAGGCGGACTCCGCGGAGGCGGCGGCGAAGCTGTTCGAGGGCCATCCGCACTTTTCGATCTTCCCGGGCGACTCCGTTGAGATCATGCCCGTGATGCCGATCCCCACGGCGCCCTGATTTAGAACATCAGCGGCGGCAGGTTGACCGTGAGGGTGCCGACCACCTCCGGACCGCAGGTCTTCGGCAGGAACGGGCAATTCGCCCGCGTGCGGTCGGTGCCGACCCAGCGCAGGTCGAAGCCGAGCGTCTTCCACCGGCTCGCGGCGCCCAGGCTCCAATAGGCGCGGGTGTGGTTGCGGCCGCCCCATTGGTCGCCGACGATCGCCTTCAGGGTGAGGTCGGGGGTCAAGGCGTAGTCGGCGTCGGTCTCGACCCGCCAGACCTTGCCGGAGCGGTAGGAGCCCTGCGGCACGAAGGCGGCCAGGGTCGAGGTGGTGAGCTTGCCCCACACCCGCTTGCCCGCGATCTCATAGGTCAGGAAATCATAGGTTGGCCCCGGCGTGCGGTTGTTCGGGAAGACCGAGTCCATGAGCTGCAGTTTCAGCTCGGTCCTGCCGCCGTCGAACTCGAGGTTCTTGCCGCCGTACCAGTCCAGCTCGTAGCTGGTGTGGCCGGGGTCCTTGAAGTCGACCTGGCTGGCGAACAGCCCGGCGTACCAGCCGTCGGGGCGCCAGTAGTGGACGTTGCCCTGCACCGCGGCGTTGCCGTCGGTGTTGCTGGCGCCCTGGTAGCGGTAGTCGCTGGTGAGCGCGATGAACGAGAACAGGCCGCCCGCCTCGTTCGCGGCAAGCGCCGCCGGCGGACCGGTGAGGGCCAGGATCAGCGCGGACGCGGCGAGGGCGGCTTTCATCCATCAGTGTCTAGCTTCGCAAGCCTCTGCCGTGATAATGAAAACGCTCGATGAGTGATTTCGATCTCAATCAAATCCGCCGGCTGGATGGCGGCCTGCTGTTGGTGTTCCGCGAGCTCCTGCGGACCCGGCGCGCCAGCACGGTCGCCGACCGCCTGGGCCTGAGCCCCTCAGCGATCAGCCACGCGCTCACCCGGTTGCGCGACCTGTTCGACGATCCGCTGTTCATCCGCCGGCCGCATGGCTTCGAGCCGACGCGGCGGGCCGAGGAGCTGGGGCCGAAGATCGAGGCGCTGATCGAGCTGACGGGCCAGACGCTTGCCAAGGAGGCCGGATTCGATCCGCTGCGCAGCCGCCGGGCCTTCCGGTTCGCGGCCCCGGAGTTCGTCACCGCCCTCATCGGCGCGGCCTTGATCAACCAGCTGAAGACCGCCGCGCCGCAGGTGACCTTCGGCATTGGCTTTTCCGGCGAGGAGGATGCGTTCCGGGCGCTTCGCAAGGGCGAGATCGAGTTCGCCATCGGCCGGTTCGGGGCCGCCCGGCCGGGCTTCACGGTCGAGCCGTTGTTCGACGACGAATACTGCGTCGCCGCGCGACGGGATCATCCGCAGCTGAACGGCGTGATCGACGAGGCCCAGTGGCACGGGATCGGCCACATCTACGCCTGGTCGGCCGCCGAGGTTGGCGGCGACACCGGGCCGGCCCACGTGCGGACCAAGTCGCTGGCGGCCGTGCCGCAGTGGCTGACGGCCCTGACCATGGCCGCCTCCACCGACGGCCTGGTCACCTGCTCGCGGCGGCTGGCGGAGCGCCATGCGGAACGGCTGGGGCTGCAGGTGCTGGACCTGCCGTTCCCGCCCAACCGGATCAGCGTGTCGGTGATGCGCCGCACCGGCGTGGCCGACGAGGGCGTCGACTGGTTTCTGGGCGAAGTCAGAGCGGCGATTTCCCTGCCCTCAGGGGAGGGGAGTCAGATCTGCCGCGCGCGGCCTTCCCAGTAGGGGGCGCGGACCTTGTTACGCTGAATCTTGCCCGCTTCGGAGCGGGGGAGCTCGGTGACGAAGTCGACGCTGCGCGGGACCTTGAAGCCCGGCAGGCTGGCGCGGGCGAAGGCCAGGATCTCCTGGGCGAGCGCATCGGAGGGCTGGAAGCCCGGCTTCAGCAGGATCACCGCCTTCACCTGCTCGCCCCATTCGTCGTGCGGCACGCCGACGGTCGAGCTATCGGCGACCGCCTCGTGCTTGATCAGCTCGTTGTCGACTTCCTGCGGATAGATGTTTACCCCGCCGGAGATGATCGTCTCGGCGTTGCGGCCGGTGAGGAACAGGTAGCCGTCCTCGTCGAAGTAGCCGACGTCGCCCATGGTGAAGTAGTCGCCGACCCGGTTGGCGTTGGTCTTGGCCTCGTCCTTGTAATAGGTGAAGCCGCCGCCGGGCGGCAGCTGGTGGTAGATGCCGCCAGGCACGCCGGTCGGGCATTCATTGCCGTTCTCGTCGAGGATCTTGGAGCCGAGCAGCGCCGGGCGTTTGCCGACGCTGCCGGGCTTCTGCAGCCATTCCTCCGAGCTGATCACGAAGCCCGCGCCGCCTTCGGAGCCCGCGTAGTATTCGCTGAGCACCGGGCCGAACCAGTCGATCATCGCCGCCTTCACCTCCGGCGGGCAGGGGGCCGCGCCGTGGACGATGTAGATCACGCTGGAGAGGTCGTACTGGGCCTTCACCTCGTCCGGCAGCGCCAGCAGCCGCTGGAACATGATCGGCACCATGTGCATGTGGCTGACGCGCTTTTCGGCGATCAGCCGCAGCGCATGTTCCGAATCCCACTTGTCCATGAACACCAGCTCGCAGCCAGCGCCCATGGCGCCGCGCACGTCGAAGGCCAAGGGGGCTGCGTGATAGGCGGGTCCCGCGCAGAGCTGGACGGACGTTGCGTGGTCGTAGCCGCGCATGGCGTACATCGCCTGCATCACCACCATCGGCTGGGCGCGGTAGACGCCTTTGGGCCGCCCGGTCGTGCCGGAGGTGTACATCATGGCGTTGCCGAGCACGGGGTCGGCGATGTCGCCGCCATCCAGTGGGGCCAGCGCCGCGTCATAGTCCAGACAGCCGGTGATCGGGCCGCCGATGGCGACCTTCACCGCCAGGTTCGGGCATTGGGCCAGGGCCGCGGCCGAGGCGGTCACCCGCTGCTCGCAGAACACCGCCTTGGCCTCGCAGTCGTTGACGATGTAGGCGATCTCATCGGCGGTGAGGTGCCAGTTCACTGGCGTGATCCGCAAGCCCGCGCGCTGGGTCGCGGCCAGCACCTCGACGAACTCGGCGCGGTTGGAGCAGACGAGCGCGACGGCGTCGCCGGCGGTCAGTCCGTGCTGGCGCAGCAGGCGCACGATGCGGTTGGCCTGGGCGTTGACCTTGCCCCAGCTGTGGGTCGCTCCGTCGGGATCGTGGATGAAGGTCGCGTTCGGCTTAAGGTCCGCCCAGACGGCGGTGGTCATGCCGACGTTGGCGGCTTCCGTCAGCCGGTCGTCCAGGCTTACCCCTTCTTGGCTTGGAGGGGCCTTCAGGTCTTCCATCAAATCCTCCCGGCGCCTCACTGAGAGCGGCGCTTAAAATGCTATTGGAGGCTCTCAGAGGACGGGACGAAATAGTCCGCGCCCGTGACGGTCCGGAGGCCTCGCCGGCACCATCACACGACAGGAAGCGGGCGACAATTGGGAGGGGCGGAAGCTAACCGAAGGTCTTCGCCGACCAGCGCCAGATCAGGTAGCCGAGGCTGGCGCCGACGCAGGTCAGGAACGTGCCCCAGCAGATGTCGATCAGCGTGATCCGGGTCGCCCAGATCTTCAGGGTCGCCTGGTTGGTGAGGTCGTAGGTGGCGTAGGCGAAGGCGCCCAGCAGGGCGCCGGTCCGCGCGGTCTTGCCAAGGCCAGCATCCCTGTTGGGCAGGATCCCCAACACCAGCACGCCCAAGACGTACATCAGGTAGAAGGCGATCGCCGCGGGCAGGTTCACCGTGTCGGCCAGCAGCGCGTCCAGCGCCGGGCGGTCCACCTTCGACCCGGCGATGGTCAGGTAGACGGCGTCGAGCGCGGCGAAGACCACGCCTGTACCCAGGTAGGTGATGACGTACTTCAGCATTTTCCCCCCGTGGATTGAGTCCCGCTAGGCAGGCCTCAATCTGTAATGGCTCACGCCCCATTCCTCGCCGCCACGGTGACCGAAGAGGCCGGCGGTGGCCAGGAAGAACAGCCGCCAGCGCCGATGCCAGAGCACCGCCTTGTCGCCGTAGACGGCGCGCAGGACGGGCCGAATCTTTTCGACATTGCGGTCGTAGTTCTCCAGCCAGTGCAGCGCGGTCTTCTCGTAGTGGGCGCCGCTCCAGCGCCAGTCCTGCTCGACTTCGAACAGGTCGGGGAACTGGCGCATCAGGTTGTGGCTGGGCATGACGCCGCCGGCGAAGAAGTGCTGGGCGATCCAGTCAGCCTCGTCCTCGATATCGAAGCGGTAGGGCCCGGTCTTGTGCGTGAAGATGTGGATGAACAGCCGCCCGTCCGGTTTCAGCCAGGTCTTCACCCGGCCCAAGAGGGCGCGCCAGTTGGCCATGTGCTCGAACATCTCGACGCTGACCACGCGGTCGTACCGGCCAGCGTTTGGCGGATCGAACTCGTTCATGTCGGCGGTGATGACGGTGAGGTTGGTCAGGCCCTCGGCTGCGGCGCGGCCGCGGATGAACTCGCCCTGGCTGGCCGAGTTGGATACCGAGGTGATCTTGGACTTCGGGTAGGTTCTGGCCATCCACAGCGACAGCGAACCCCAGCCGCAGCCGAGTTCGAGGACCGTCTGGCCGTCCAACAGGTCGGCGTGGGCGCAGGTCTCGGCGAGCGCGCGGTCCTCGGCCTGGGCCAGCGTGTCGCCGGGCTGGTAGAGGCAGGAGGAGTATTTCAGCCGCGGGCCCAGGCAATTGAGGAAGAACTCCGCCGGGACCTCGTAGTGCTGCTCATTGGCGGCGTCGGTGTGCTCGGCGATCGGCCGCTCGGCCATCTGGCGGGCGAAGGCGGCGTCGGCGGCGGGGCCGCCCGAGGCGGCCTGGCGGCGCGCGCCGGAGACCAGCACCTGGATCGCGGCCTTGCGCACGGGGTCGGGAAGCGGGGCGCCCTCGAAGGCAAGCAGGGCGTTGGAAACGAGACTCATACGTATCCTCTAGGCAGCGCGTGGTTTGGGCGGCAGCGGGAAGAAGGCTGAGACCCGCTGCTGATATCTACGGTAGGCCTCGCCCTTGGAGGCAAGCTGCGCCTCTTCCAGTGGCGGAATGCCCGAAACGCGGGTGAGCAGCAGGTACATGACCACCGGCGCGGTGAGGCTGAGCCAGGTGAGCGGATGGGCGGGATCCAGCCCGATCACCGGATAGGCCAGCCAGCCCAGCCAATCGAAGAAATAGTTGGGATGCCGCGACCAGCCCCAGAGGCCGGCGTCGGCGACCTTGCCCTTGTTGGCAGGGTCGGCCTTGAAGCGTTTCATCTGGCTGTCGGAGACCGCCTCGCCGCCGATGGCGATCAGCAGCATGGTCACGCCCAGGCCGTCGCGCAGCCCAAGCTGCGCGCCCGGCGCGCGGGCGGCGATCAGCACTGAGAGCGCGATCAGCGCGGTGGCCGGCGCCTGCGGGAGCGTCACGAACAGCATGTTGCGCGCGTAGTCTTTGCCCCACTCAGCGCGGAACTTGGCGTAGCGGGGATCCTCGTGCGGATGGCCAGCGACGCGCGGCGCGAGATAGGCGAAGAGCCGCAGCCCCCAGACCGCCACCAGGGCCGCCACCAGCCACTGGCGCGGCTGCGGCATGGCGCCTTCGCCCAGCGGGAACAGCGCCGCGGCGGCCAGCGTTAGCCCGCTGCCGAGCGCCCAGAATACGTCGGTCCAGCCGCCGTTCTTCCGCGCCACGCCATAGGTCCAGGCGACCAGCATCACGACCGTCATCGCAGCCAGCACCGCGAGGCTCAAGATCCAGATCATGCCCGCCCTCTTCCCACCTCACTCATACCCGGTCATACCTTGAAACGGATGCATCCGCTGGGGGAAGCCTCCCGTAGCTCAATCAGGCCGCGCCGTGCGTTTTTCGGCGCGCCGAAGTTTGGCCAAGAGGTTGCGCGTGTTCGATTCGGATGAGCGTCGTCTACGGGTTGCGGTCGTAGGCGGCGGGATCGCGGGACTGTCCGCGGCCTGGCTGCTGTCGTCCCGTCACGAGGTGGTGCTGTTCGAGGCCGACGGCCGCCTGGGCGGCCACGCCAACACCGCCGAGGCGCCGAATCAGCCCGGCAGGATCGGAGCCGGCGCGACCCCGGTCGACACCGGCTTCATCGTCTTCAACGAGCCAAACTATCCGAATTTCACCGCGCTCCTGGATCATCTGGGCGTGGCCAGCATTCCGGCCGACATGTCGCTGAGCTTCAGCCTGGACGATGGCGGCTTCGAATATTCCAGCTTCGGCCTGGCCGGGGTCTTCGCCCAGAAGCGCAACATCTTCTCCGCCCAGTTCTGGCGCATGCTGCGCGATGTGATGCGCTTCTATAAGCACGCGCCGAAGGACCTGGAGGCGCTGGAAGCGCCGCTGACCTCGCTCGACGACTACCTGGCCGAGAAGGGCTACTGCCAGGCGTTCCGCGACGACCACCTGCTGCCGCAGGCCGCGGCCATCTGGTCGACGCCGCTGGCGCACATTGGCGCCTATCCGGCCGCCGCCCTGATCCGCTTCTTCCAGAACCACGGGATGATGAGTGTCTTCGGCCGCGGCCTGTGGCGCACGGTCCAGGGCGGCAGCCGGCAATATGTCCGCAAGCTCACCGAGGCCTTCGCCGGCGAGATCCGCACCGGCGCGCGGGTGACCGGCGTCAGGCGCGTCGCCGGCGGCGCCGAGGTGGCCGACGTGACCGGCCATGTGGAGCGCTTCGACGAGGTGGTGATCGCCACCCACGGCGACACGGCGCTGAGCCTGCTGGACGCCCCGACGCCGGAGGAGCGCCGCATCCTTTCGGCCTTCAAGTACAGCCGCAACCTCACCGTCCTGCACACCGACGCGACCCTGATGCCCAAGCGCAAGGCCGCCTGGGCCAGCTGGAACCACATCGGCCGGCGCAACGACCCCGAGGATGGCTGCGTCACCTACTGGATGAACCGCCTGCAGAGCCTGAAGAGCGCGCAGGACCTGCTGGTGACCCTCAAGCCGACCCGGCCGATCGCGCCGGAGGCGGTGATCAGGACCGAGGTCTATGAGCACCCACTGTTCGACGCCGGCGCCATCGCCGCACAGCGCGAGATCTGGAGCCTGCAGGGCGAGCACCACACCTGGTTCGCCGGCTCCTACTTCGGCCACGGTTTCCACGAGGACGCCCTGCAGGCGGGCCTCGCGGTCGCCGAGCAACTGGGCGGCGTGCGCCGGCCCTGGAGCGTCGAGGGCGAGAGCGGCCGCATCCACGTCGCGCAGCCTGCGGAGCCCGTGGGAGCCGCGGCGTGACCAACCCGGCAAATGCGGAACTGGCCTCAGGCCTCTATACGGGCCTGGTCAGCCACACCCGGGTGAAGCCCCGTAAGCACAAGCTGGCCTACCGCATCTTCATGCTGCTCATCGACCTGGATGAGCTACCCAACCTCAGGCTGCAGACGCTCGGCGTTGGGCGCTTCAACCTGTTCGGCTTCGACACCCGGCGGTTCGGCGACAGCTCGGGGCGGCCGCTGAAGGCGCAGATCGAAGCGACCCTGGCGGAGGCCGGCATTCCCACCGGCGGGCCGATCCGCATGCTGGCCATGCCGCAGATCCTGGGCGGGGCCTTCAACCCGCTCACCGTCTATTTCTGCCATGCGCCCAACCGCACGCTCTCGGCGATCCTCTACGAGGTGAACAACACCTTCGGCGAGCGGCACAGCTATCTGATCCCGGCGCCCAACGCGGCGCTGATCAAGCAGGGCTGCGCCAAGCAGTTCTACGTCTCGCCGTTCATGGACATGGACCTGACCTACGCCTTCCGGATTCTCAGACCGGAGGAGCGCGTGCTGGTGGCCGTCGACACCTCGGACGCCGAGGGCCTGATCCTGGCCGCGAGCTTCTCGGGCGAGCGTCGGCCGCTGACCGACGGCGAACTGATCAAGGCCTGGCTGACTCACCCCTGGATGACGCTGGGAACCATGGCGGCGATCCACCTCGAGGCGTTGAAGATCTGGCTGAAGGGCGAGAAGGTGCGGGTCCGCCCGCCAAAGCCCGCGCGCGCCGTGACGGTCTCGCCAGAGGCCCGGCTCGCGGCGTAGTCTCCCGCTCGATGGCCCGAGGAGGGTTCGATGAGCGACGCCGACAATCCAAAGCCCTGGTTCCGGCCGAAGGTGACGGGGACGGGCTGGACCCCTCAGACCTGGCAGGGCTGGCTGATCACCTTGGTGTTCGTCGTCCTGTTCGCGGCGACCGTGCAGTTGATCCTCCCGGACGATGTCGGCGTGACTTCAAAGCTGCCCTGGTTCGCGGCGGAGCGGCGCAGTCTGGGCGTGCCGGACGCGGGGCTCGGCCTGACGGGCGGTGTTGTGGCGCTGGGCCTGGAGATCGCCGCGTTCTCGGCCATCGGTTGGTGGGGCAGCCGCCCAAAGCGGCCCCTTGACTGATTGATCAACCAAGGTCTTGATGGGTCGATCAACCAAGGTCGCGCCCGAGGACCATCCATGTCGCTCGACACCCGTCTGCGCATCCTGCTGGCCGCGATGGATCTGTTTTCGGAGAAGGGCTACGGCTCGACCTCGATCGCCGACATCCTGAGCCGCAGCCAGGCCAATTCCGGCAGCCTCTACCACTTCTTCCCGGGCAAGCAGGACGTGCTGGTGGGCGTGCTGGAGCTCTACCGCGACGGCATCCACCAGATGCTGCTGGAGCCGGCCTGGCAGGGCGTCGAGGACCCCATCGAGCGCATCTTCGCCCTGCTGAACCGCTACCGCGCGGCCCTGCTGGAGAGCGAATGCGTCTATGGCTGTCCGATCGGCAGCCTGGCGCTGGAATTGCACGAGCCGGACCCGCCAGTCCGCGCGCTGCTGGCCGACAACTTCACCGGCTGGACCCGCGCCATCGGCGGCTGCCTGGAGGCGGGGGCCGAGCGCCTGCCCAGGGGGACCGACATCCAGGGCCTGGCCGAGTTCATCCTGACCACCATGGAGGGCGGCGTCATGCAGGCGCGCACCCACCGCGACATCGCCTATTTCGACCGCAGCATCGCCCAGCTCCGCCAGCACATGACGCTGCTGGAAAAGAGCGCCCGCCAAGGCGCGGCGGCGTGACCTGAGAGATCATCCAAGCAAAGGGGGAGTTTGAGATGCCACATGTAAATTGGTTGGCGGTGCTGGCCGCCGCGGCCGCGAGTTTCGTGCTCGGCGGCGCCTGGTACTCGGGCCTGTTCGCCAAGCGCTGGCAGGCGGCGGCAGGCGTCACCGACGAACAGATGCGCGGCGGAAACAAGCCCCTGATGTTCGCCAGCGCCTTCGTGCTCGCCCTCATCCAGTCGGCGGTCTTTGCTATGTTCCTGGGCCCCAATCCGGCCCTGATGCTGGGCGTTGGGGCAGGCTTCGCCGCCGGCCTCTGCTGGGTCGCCGCGGGCCTGGCCATGACCTACGTCTTCGAAAAGCGCAGCGTGACGCTGGGCCTGATCAACGGCGGCTACGCCACCCTGCAGTTCACCCTGATCGGCACGATCCTGGGGGCCTGGCATTGAGCCGCGCGCTCGCCATCGCCGCGGCGGTCTCCCTGACCGCTGGCGCTGCGCTGGCCGACGGCGCCAAAGCCGATCTGGCGGCGGTGCGCGACACCTCCAGCGTCGAGGCCTCCGGGGCGCGAATCCTGCAGGACACGGTGGCGATCCACGCGCCGGCGGCGGCAGTCTGGAAGGCGCTGACCGACCAGGCGAGCTACCGCGCCTGGGTGGCGCCGGGCAGTTTCATCGACTTCAGGGTCGGCGGGCGCGTGGACGTGGCGTTCGATCCCAAGGCCAAGGCCGGCGATCCGCCGGACATCAGCCAGGAGATCATCGCCTACCTGCCGGGCCGGATGATCGCCTTCCGCAACCTGAAGACCCCGCCGTTGCCGGGCGCCGCGGCCTATCCGAAGCTGGCCATCGTCATGGCGCTGAACCCGCTGCCGGGCGGGGACACCGAGGTCAGCCTGTCCCAGGTGGGCTATGGCGGGGGCGCGGAGTTCGACGCGCTCTACGGGTTCTTCAAGAGCCACAATCCGGAGTATCTCGCCGACCTGAAGGCCTACTGCGAGCGTCCTAGGCCTTGAGGAACACGTGGATGTCGCCGACGTCGCCGAGCGGGATGGGATCACGCTCCGGCGTCAGGCGCTCGCCGGCCGCCAGCGGCGCGGGGTCGGTGTAGTAGAAGATCTGCCGCTCCAGGGATCGGCGCAGGACGGCGCCGCGCGCGTCGAGCTCGACATATTCCATCACCTGGTCCATCCGCGCCACGTCCTCGCGGAAGCTCCGTTCGCGGACGAAGAGCTGAAGGCGGCCGCCGCTGGGCGCCGGCTGGTCGAGCACCGGCAGGCCCGGATCTGCCGGCCCCGGCATGCGCATGATCTCCAGCCTGGGCAGATGAAAGGCGGCGAGGCGGCCGGGCTTCAGGTGGCGGGACGCGGTGGCGAAGGTGTTCTTCCAGGCCGCGCCGCGCGGCACGTGGGCGAGCGTGAAATAGGGGCAGATGACCAGGTCGAAGGTCTGTTTGAGGTCCAGCGCGGTCATGTCGCCGCGCTTCAGCTCCACGCGCCGCGCGACTGCGGGGTCCAGCTCGGCGCGCTTGGCGCTGGCCTGGGCCAGCATGGCGGGCGCGATGTCGACACCCGTGACACTGAAGCCGCGCTCGGCGAGCGCGAAGGTCAGCCGCCCGGTGCCGGCGCCCAGTTCCAGGATCGTCCCGCCCGGCGGGCAGAGACTGGCGTAGATCTCGAGATCGCCCGCCAGCCGCGCGTCGGCGGCGGTCACCGTGTCGTAGAAGGCCGCGCTGAGGCCCTTCTCGGCATAGTAGGGATGAGTGGTCGCCATCGCGTCCTGCACAGGTTACGCAACTGTCATGCCCGATGTCGTTGCGCCGGATCAACGGTGGGGCCAAATAACCGTGACCAGGCTCGACTATGAGCCGTTGGGGGAGCTGACAACGTGACCCGTATCCAGACCCGTCCGTCCTTTGCCGTCCTGAAGCCCGCGGCCTGGGCGCGCGCCGCCCTGATCGTGGCCGCCGCGTTTTCGCTGGCCGCCTGCGGCTACAACACCATTCCGACGCAGAACCTCGCCGCCCAGTCGAAATGGGCCGAGGTGCAGAACCAGTACCAGCGCCGAAGCGACCTGATCCCCAATCTGGTCAACACCGTGAAGGGCTACGCCGCCCAGGAGAAGTCGACGCTGGTCGAGGTGACCGAGGCCCGCGCCTCGGCGACCCAGGTCAAGGTCGACGCCTCGACGATCACCAATCCGGCCCAGTTCCAGCAGTACCAGCAGGCGCAGGACAAGCTGTCCGGCGTGCTCGGCCGGCTGATGATGATCCAGGAAAAGTACCCGGACCTGAAGTCGAACGAGAACTTCCTGGCCCTGCAGAGTCAGCTGGAGGGCACCGAGAACCGCATCGCCATCGCGCGGCGCGACTACAATGACGCGGTCCAGGCCTACAACACGACGCTGGTCACCTTCCCGCAGGTGATCTGGGCCAAGACGCTGCACTCGGACGCCAAGCCGATGGTGCTGTTCTCGGCGACGGCGTCGGCCCAGTCGGCCCCGACGGTGAGCTTCGACACCACCCCGCCGCCGCCGCCCGCCGGCGTCACCCCCGGCAGCCCGCCGCCCGCGACCCCGGCGCCCAAGTGAGCGCCAACGCCCGCAGCCTCCTCCGCCGCGGAGGGGGGCTGCTGGCGGCCGTGCTGGCGGTCTTCGCGTTCGCCACCGTCGCTTTCGCCGCGGACCTGAAGTTCCCGCCGCTGACGGGGCGCGTGGTCGATAACGCGCACATGCTGTCGCCCGCGACGGCGGAGAAGCTGACGAACGAGCTGGCGGCGCTGGAGCAGCAGACCGGCCACCAGATCGTGGTGGCCACCGTGCCCGACCTGCAGGGCCATGAGATCGAGGACTACGGCTACCAGCTCGGGCGCACTTGGCTGCTGGGCCGCAAGGGCGTCAACGATGGCGCGATCCTGCTGGTGGCGCCCAGCGAGCACAAGGTGCGCATCGAGGTCGGCTACGGCCTGGAGCCGGTGCTCACCGACGCCATGACCAGCGTCATCCTCAACAGCAAGGTCCTGCCGCAGTTCAAGGCCGGCCACATGGAGCAGGGAGTCATCGACGGGACCGAGGCGCTGATCGCCCAGGCCGGACTCCCGGACGACCAGGCCAAGGCCAATGTCGCCCAGGCCGACGCGGCGAACGTGAGCCAGGACCGCGCGCCCATGCCGCGCGACCCGCGCCGCGGCTTCCCGATCATCGGCATCCTGTTCGTCGTCTTCTGGGTGCTCTCGATCCTGCTGCGCGGCCGGCGCGGCCTGGGCGGGTTCTGGTGGCTGCCCTTCATGTTCCTGGGCGGCGGACGCGGCGGCGGCTGGGGTGGCGGCGGCGATGGGTTCGGCGGCGGCGGCGGCGGGTTCTCCGGCGGCGGCGGCGGCGGATTTGGCGGCGGCGGATCGTCGGGGAGCTGGTGATGAAAGCGCTCAGTCCATCAGACCTGACCGCCATCGAGGCCGCCGTGCGCGCCGCGGAGGCCAAGACCACCGGCGAAATCTACTGCGTGGTCACCGAGGAGAGCGCCCACTACACCGAGATCGTCATCGCCTGGGCGACGGCGGTGGCGCTGCTGGGCCCGGCGGTGCTGTTGCTGGCCGGCGTGCATGTCACCATCCCCGACCTGTTCTCCAGCTGGAGCGCGTCGGATGTGGGCGTGGCGATCGAGACGGCGGTGCGCAACGCGCTGATCGGCGCCATCGTCGTCCAAGGCGTCCTGTTCGTCGTGACCGCCGCGATCGTGGCGATCCCGGGCGTGCGGCGGTTCCTGACGCCAAAGGGGCTAAAGCGCCTGAGGGTCCAGCGCCGCGCCGCCGAGCAGTTCATCGCCCAGAACCTGCATCAGACACGCGAGCGGACCGGGGTGCTGATCTTCGTCTCGCTGGGCGAGCGGATGGCCGAGCTGATCGCCGACGAAGGCATCGCCGACCATGTTGAGCCGCATGTCTGGGACAAGGCGATGGCGGCGCTGACCGCGGGCCTGGCCGACGGCAAGGTCGAGGAGGGCTTCGCCGCCTGCATCGGACTGTGCGGCGAGGTCTTGGCCGCAAAGTTCCCGGCGCACGCCGGCGACAACCCTAACGAGTTGCCCGACGCCGTGGTGGTGCTGCCCCGGCCCTGAGCGGCGATCCCTTGCCACGGCAAGGGTTGAGGCAATCCGCCGCACCCGCCTTCGGCAAGCTTCACCATAGTTCTTCTGGTATTGCCGCGGCGCCCCGGCCGCTACAGATTGTGGCCGCGGTTGGGCGGGAAGCGGAACCCAGGTGAGCGCTTCGGGCGAAGAGTTGGGCGCGCAAGATCCCATCGTGCGGTGGTCGACCGACGCGACCGCCCTCGGCATGGCCTTCGTGCTCGAGAGCAGGCCGGTCGCCGGAGTCAATCAGGGGTGGTCGCGCCGGTTCGTCTTCGCCGGCCCCCGCTGCCTGGGGGTGAACGGCGTCGGACCCGAGGTGATCATGGGCGACGCCCAGGTCTTCTTCGACATGATCCTGCCGGAACACCGCGAGGCCTATGCGGCGGCGGAGGCCCAGGCGCTGGCCGAGCTGAAGCCGTTCGATGTCGAAGTCGCCATGCGCCGCGCCGACGGCGAGGTGCGCTGGCACCGGGTCGCGGCCCTGTTGCGCGCGCAGCCGGACGGGTCGGTGTTCTGGGACGGCCTGCAGATCGACGTCACCGACCGGCGCGAGATGGCCGCCGCCCTGGTGGAGCAGCGCCGCCGCCTGGAGGTCGCCGTGGAGGCCACAGGCCTCGGTTTCTGGGAATGGGACTTGGAGGCGAACCGGGTGCACTGGTCGGACCGCAACCGGGCGCTCTTTGGGCTCGGACCCGACGATCCCGTGAGTGTGCAGCGCTATCTGGAGCTTGTGCATCCCGACGATCGGAATGATGTCCGCGCAACCTTCATCGCCGCCCGCGACCAGCCGGACGGCGGCGTCTATTCCCTCGAACACCGCATCATAACCCCGGCCGGCGAGCAGCGCTGGATTCAGGCGCACGGCAGCATCGCCACCAACGCCGACGGCGAGGCCCGGCTTGCGGTCGGCACCTCGCTGGACATCACCGAGCGCAAGGCCGCCGAGGAGCGGCGCGCGCTCTTGATGGGCGAACTGGCGCACCGGGCGAAGAACGGCATCGCCATCCTGATGGCCATCGTCAGCCAGACCGCCCGCGGACAGGAGACCGTCGAGGGGTTCCTGGAGCTGATCATGGCCAGGCTGCAGGCCATGGCGGACTCCCAGGACCTGGTGACGGAGGCGGGCGGCCGGCCGGTGCCGCTGGGCGATGTGCTGGCCAGGGCGCTCACCCCCTTCGGCCTGGGCCGCGTCGATCTCGAGCCGGAGATGAGCGAGGTGACCCTGCGGGGCGACATGGCGATCGGCATGGGCCTGCTGGTCCACGAGATGGCCACCAATGCGGTCAAGTACGGTTCGCTGTCGGCGTCGTCCGGCCGCGTCGCCGTGGGCCTGGACGCGGCGCCCGAGGGCCGCGCGGCCTTCACCTGGCGCGAAGCCGGCGGTCCACGGGTCTCGCCGCCGGAGAAGCCCGGCTTCGGCACCCGGCTGCTGCAACTGGTCCTGCGGCCCCAGGGCGGCGACGTCAGCTTCGCCTTCGATCCCGACGGTTTCCGCGCCCGCGTCGAATTCCCGACCGTGCGCTAAGCGTCCGGTAGAACAACCGCATAACGGTCTTTTCTTGCTGGAATAGGCGGTGCGGCTCTAGAATTGAGCAAGTCCAGCGGAGGCGGATCATGGCCTACAAGCTCAACGTCAACGGTAAGGTCATGGAGGCCGACGTCGACGCGGACACGCCTCTGCTCTGGACCCTGCGCGACACCCTCGGAATCCTTGGGCCGAAGTTCGGCTGCGGCATCGCCCAGTGCGGCGCCTGCACCGTGCACATCGACGGCAAGGCCACCCGCAGCTGCGTCCTGCCGGTCTCGGCGGTGGGCGACAAGGCGATCACCACCATCGAGGCCATGGAGAACCATCCCATCGGCAAGAAGGTGCAGGCCGCCTGGATGGACCTGGACGTGGCCCAGTGCGGCTACTGCCAGCCGGGCCAGATCATGGCGGCGACGGCGCTTCTGGCGAAGACGCCCAAGCCCACCGACGCCGACATCGACCAGGCGATGACCAACATCTGCCGCTGCGCCACCTACACCCGGATCCGGGCGGCCATCAAACAGGCCTCCGGTCAGAAAGTGACGGTCTGACGCCATGACCCTCGAACTTACCGGCGCCTCGCGGCGCGACCTGCTGAAGGCTTCCGTCGTCGGCGGCGGCCTGGTGCTCTCCTTCTCCATCGCGCCCAAGGCCGGCGCGGCCGAGGCCGGCGCCCAGGCGCTGAACGCCTATGTGCGCATCGCGCCCAACGGCCTGGTCACCATCATGGCCAAGAACCCGGAAATCGGTCAGGGCGTGAAGACCTCGCTGCCGATGATGATCGCCGAGGAACTGGACGTCGAATGGGACAAGGTCCGCATCGAACAGGCGGACAACGACCCCAAGCTCTACACACGCCAGTTCGCCGGCGGCAGCCTGGCGACGCCGATGAACTACGACGACCTGCGCAAGGTTGGCGCGGTCGCCCGCGCCATGCTGGTCAACGCCGCGGCCACCGCCTGGAACTGCCCGTCCGGCGACTGCAAGACCGACGCGGGCCACGTGATCCACGTTTCGACCGGCCGCAAGCTTCCCTACGGCACGCTGGCCGGCCAGTGCGCGGGCGTCGCGGCGCCCGACCCCAAGACGGTGCCGCTGAAGGACCCGAAGGCCTACAAGATCATCGGCAAGCCCAAGCCGCAGTACGACACCAAGAAGATCGTCACCGGCCAGCCGTTGTTCGGCATCGATGTCCGCGTGCCGGGCATGCTCTACGCGACCTATGAGAAGGCGCCGGTGTTCGGGGCCAAGGTGGCGACCGCCGACCTCGACGCCGCGCGCGCCGTCAAGGGCGTCAAGAAGGTGTTCATCGTCGACGGCGGGACCAAGCTCGACGGCCTGCTGCCCGGCGTCGCCGTGGTGGCCGACAGCTGGTGGGCCGCGCGCAAGGGCCGCAACGCGCTCAAGACGACCTGGCAGGACCACCCGACCGCCAAACAATCCACGGCGGCCTTCGACAAGCGCGCCGCGGAGCTGAACGCCGGCGCGCCGATGACCAACCTGCGCAAGGACGGCGACGTCGACGCGGCGCTGAAGGGCGCGGCGCACACCGTCGAGGCGGCCTATTCCTATCCGTTCCTCAGCCACGCGCCGCTGGAGCCCCAGAACACCACCGCCCACTTCAAGGACGGCAAGATGGAGATCTGGGCGCCGAGCCAGAACCCGGAGCCCGGCCGCCAGCTGGTCGCCGCGACGCTGGGCCTCAAGCCCGACGACATCACCGTCCACATGACCCGCTGCGGCGGCGGCTTCGGCCGGCGTCTCAGCAACGACTACATGGTCGAAGCCGCCTGGATCGCGCGCGAGGCCGGGGCTCCGGTGAAGCTGCTGTGGACCCGCGAAGACGACATGCACCACGACCTCTACCGGCCCGCCGGCTACCACTATTTCAAGGGCGGCGTGGACGATAAGGGCAATCTGGTCGCCTGGCAGGACCACTTCGTGACCTTCGGCGACGGCGACAAGGTCGCCTCCAGCGCCGGCATGGGCGGGACCGAGTTCCCGGCCCGCTTCGTGCCCAACTGCAAGATCGACCAGTCGACCATCCCGCTGGGCGTGCCGACCGGGCCGATGCGGGCGCCGGGCTCCAATGCGCTGGCCTTCGTGAACCAGAGCTTCATCGACGAGCTGGCGCATGCCGCCGGCGCCGATCCGGTGGCCTTCAAGATGAAGCTGCTGGGCGACGCGCCGATGGTCGGCAATGGCCCCTCCGGCTACAACGCCGCGCGGATGAAGGGCGTGCTGGCCGAGGTCGCGGAGATGTCCGGCTGGGAAGGCCGGGCCAAGCTGCCCAAGGGCACGGCCATGGGCGTCGCCTTCCACTACAGCCACGCCGGCTACTTCGCCGAGGTGGTGCAGGCGAGCGTCAATCCGGCCAGCGGCGCGGTCAAGGTCGACAAGGTCTGGGTCGCCGCCGACGTGGGCCGCCAGATCGTCAATCCGCTGGGCGCCATGAACCAGGTGCAGGGCGCGGCGCTCGAGGGGCTTTCCCACGCGCTCTACCAGAAGATCACCATCGTCGACGGAGCAGCCAAGGAGAGCAACTTCTCCAACTATCCGCTGCTGCGGATGGCCGCGGCGCCGCCGGTGGAGGTGAAGTTCGTGATCACCGACTACCCGCCGACCGGCCTGGGCGAACCCGCCCTGCCGCCGGTGATCCCGGCGCTCTGCAACGCGATCTTCGCCGCGTCGGGCAAGCGCATCCGCAGCCTGCCGATCGATACGAAGCAGCTGAAGGCCTAAGGGCGCCCGCGGTGGCGGGCGCGCTCGGCCGCGCGATGCGGCTCGTCGCCTTGGGCTGGGCGGCGGCGATGCTGTGCGCGACCGCGGCCTGGGCGCAGACGCCTGCGCGCAGCGTTGCAATCTCCGATCTCATGGGGCTTGGCCCGGCCGAGGTGCGCGCTCGGCTGGCCGACATCGACCCGGCCTGGCCCATCCAGCCGATGTTCGAGATCGCGAGCCCCGATGGCGCCCTGTCGTTCGTCAGCCTCGACCAGCTGATGATCGATCCGGTGGCGGCGCGCCGCCTGGCGATGTACCGCACCTATGCCGATCCGGTCGCGTGGGAGCCCTATGTGGAGTGCCGCACGGCCGCGCAGCGGGACGACCGCGCGCCGACGCCGGGTGTCATGGTCGCGCTGATGTTCCGCGGCGGACGCCTGGCCGGAGCCTTCGGCGCGCCCCCCGACACCGAGCGGCCGCCGCCGGCCATGGACCCCGCGGTCGCGCAGGCGCGTCAGCGCCATCCGCCGGTCTCGCCGTTCACCGCACACGCGGGCGACCTTCCCCTGGAGGACGGCGTGGCCTTCCTGTCCCGCTGGACCCGGCCGCAGCTTGCGCCAGGTGTTCGCCTGTCGGCCGTCTGCGCGCCAACGCCGCCGCCGGCCCCGATCCAGCGCGCCCCGCACCACGGGCTCGACGCCAGCGATTGGCAGGGCCTGTCCCTGCTGCCGTTCGCCGTCGGCCTGCCGGCCATGAACCGCCAGCGCGAGGAAGCCCGCGTCCGCGGGACCGCGCTCCTGCAGTCGCTGCATGTCGGGGACGCGTTGCCGGCGCCCGTCGAACGTTTCGCCGCCCAGCATCCCGGCGTCCGCGCCTACCGCGGGCAGGCCGGCTACGCCGTGCTGTCCATCGACCTCGGCGGCTATCCCACCCGCAACCTCAGCAACTTCAAGGACGCGGCTCTCGTGGGCCTGCGCAACGACAGGATCGAATGGATATCGCAGCCGTCGGGCCTGGATTCCGTGGGACCGCGGCCGTCGCTGCTCTGCATCGACACCGATGGGGACGCCGCCGCGCCGCGCAAGGGCTGCCACGGCTGGGGCCAGTTCACGCCCTAGGTCGGTCATGAGCGGTTGCTGGGCCGGCCCAGGTTTGCACAATGTCCTGTGAGGCGGCGCCAGACCGCTTGTTCGACGCGGGGACGGCACGTTGCAGAAGCTTCTGATCGCCAACCGGGGTGAGATCGCCGTGCGGATCGCGCGCACGGCCGCCGAGATGGGGATCGCCACCGTCGCGGTCTATTCGAAGGACGATGCGGCCTCGCTGCACACCCGCAAGGCCGACGAGGCGCAGGCGCTGCAGGGCTCCGGCCCGGCGGTCTATCTGGACATGGATGGCGTGGTGGCGGCGGCCAAGGCGGCGGGCTGCGACGCGGTGCATCCGGGCTACGGGTTCCTGAGCGAAAACGCCGCCTTCGCCCGCGCCTGCGCTCAGGCCGGCCTGACCTTCGTGGGGCCGACGCCGGAGACGCTGGAGCTGTTTGGCGACAAGGGCCGCGCCCGCGCGCTGGCGCACGAGTGTGGCGTCCCGGTGCTGCCGGGCACCACGGGGCCGACCAGCTTGGAGGAGGCCCAGGCCTTCTTCGCCGAGCTGGGCGAAGACGGGGCGGTGATGATCAAGGCGGTGGCGGGCGGCGGCGGGCGCGGCATGCGGCCGGTGACCGACGCCGCGGAACTGCCGGCGGCTTTCGATCGCTGCGCCTCGGAGGCCAAGGCCGCGTTCGGCAACGGCGACCTCTATGTGGAGCGCTTCCTGCCGCGGGCGCGGCATGTCGAGGTGCAGATCATCGGCGACGGGCGCGCCGTCAGCCACCTCTGGGATCGTGAGTGCAGCCTGCAGCGCCAGCGGCAGAAGGTGGTGGAGATCGCGCCGGCCGACATGGTTCCGCCGGCCCTGCGCGAGCAGCTGTTCGCCGCCGCCGTCAGCCTGGGCGAGGCGGCGGGCTACCGCAGCCTGGGCACCATGGAGTTCCTGGTGGGGCGCGAGCGGTTCGTGTTCATCGAGGGTAACGCGCGGCTGCAGGTGGAGCACACGGTCACCGAGGAGGTCACCGGCCTCGATCTGGTGCGGCTGCAGCTGCAGATCGCCGATGGCGGGACGCTGGCGGACCTTCATCTGACGCAGGCGGAGGTTCCGCCGCCGCGCGGTCATGCGGTGCAGGCCCGGGTCAATCTGGAGACCATGGCCGCGGACGGATCGGCCAAGCCGGCGGGCGGCCTGCTCACGGCCTTCGAGCCGCCGTCGGGGCCGGGAATCCGCGTCGACGGCTTCGGCTATGCAGGCTACCGCACCAGCGCGCGGTTCGACAGCCTGTTGGCCAAGCTGATCGTGCATGCCGGCGCCGGCGGCCTGGAGCGCGCGGTCGCCAAGGCCTACCGGGCCTTAAGCGAGTTCCGTATCGAGGGCTCGGCCAATAACATCGGCTTCCTGCAGCACCTTCTGGCCCGTCCGGAGGTGGCGGCGGGCGACGTCCACACCCGTTTCATCGACGAGCACATCGCCGAACTGACCGGCGGAACGCAGGCTCATCCGAAGCTCTATTTCGACGCCCCGGCGAAGGCCGCGGCCGCTCCGCAACGGGTCGGCTATCAGGTCGACGCCGTGGATCCGCTGGCCATCCTGGCGCTTGGCAAACAGGAAACCGCGCCGTCCACGGAAGACTTGGAGCACGACGCGCCGGAAGGGACCCAGGCCCTGTGCGCGCCGCTGCAGGGGACGGTGATCGCCATCGCGGTCGCCGAGGGCGACGCGGTGCGCGCCGGCCAAGCGCTGATGATCATGGAAGCCATGAAGATGGAGCATGTGATCACCGCCGAGGTCAGCGGCGTCCTGCGCCAGATCACCGTGACGGTCGGCGAGACGGTCTTCGAGGACCATCCGCTGGCCTTCCTGGAGGCGGCGGAGGTCGGCGCGGGCGAAGGTGGCGAGGAAGAGGCTATTGACCTCGACTACATCCGCCCCGACCTCGCCGAGGTGCTGGGCCGCCAGGCGATGGCCAGGGACGCCGCGCGGCCCGACGCGGTGGCCAGGCGGCGCAAGACGGGCCAGCGCACGGCGCGGGAGAACGTCGAGGACCTGGTCGATCCCGGCAGCTTCGTCGAATACGGCCCGCTGGTGGTGGCGGCGCGGCGCAGGCGGCATTCGCTGGACGAACTGGTCAAGACCACGCCCGCCGATGGCATGATCATGGGCTGGGCCAGCGTCAACGGCGACCGCTTTGCCGAGGACCGCGCGCGCACCGCCGTGCTCTCCTACGACTACACGGTGCTGGCCGGCACCCAGGGCGCCAACAACCACTGGAAGCTCGACCGGATGAGCGAGCTGATCCACCGCTGGCGGACGCCGACGGTGTTCTTCACCGAGGGCGGCGGCGGCAGGCCCGGCGACACCGAGGGCGGCGGCTTCACCCGCGGCTTCGAGTTTTGGGGCAAGCTGTCCGGAACCGTGCCGCTGGTGGGGATCAACTCCGGCCGCTGTTTCGCCGGCAACGCCGCGATCCTGGGCTGCTGTGACGTGATCATCGCCACCAAGGACTCGGCGCTCGGCATGGGCGGCCCGGCCATGGTCGAGGGCGGCGGCCTTGGCGTCTTCCGGCCCGAGGAGATCGGCCCGATCAAGGTCATGCAGGCCAACGGCACCATCGACGTCCTGGTGGACGACGAGGCCGACGCCGTGCGGGCCGCGAAGAAGTACCTCGCCTATTTCCAGGGCCCACTCGCCGATTGGACGTGTACGGATCAACGGCTGCTGCGCCGCGCGATCCCGGAGAACCGATTGCGGGTCTACGATGTCCGCAAGGTGATCGAACTGATCGCCGACGAGGGCTCGGTGCTGGAGCTGCGGCCCAAGTTCGGCCTGGCCATGGTCACCGCCTTCATCCGCGTCGAGGGCAAGCCCATGGGGGTCTTCGCCAACAACCCGATGCATATCGGCGGCGCGATCGACAGCGACGCCTCGGACAAGGCCGCGCGGTTCCTGCAACTCTGCGAGGCCTTCGACATCCCCGTCCTGTCGCTGTCGGACACGCCCGGCAACATGGTGGGGCCAGAAGCCGAGAAGACCGGCCTGATCCGCCACTGCTCGCGGCTGTTCGTGATCGGGGCCAACCTGACGGTGCCGATCTTCTCGGTGATCCTGCGCAAGTCCTACGGCCTGGGCGCCATCGCCATGACCGGCGGCAGCTACCAGGCGGCGATGTTCTGCGTCTCCTGGCCCACCGGCGAGTTCGGCGGCATGGGGTTGGAGGGCTCGGTGAAGCTCGGCTACCGCAACGAGCTCGCCGCCATCGCCGACCCGGCCGCCCGCAAGGCCAAGTTCGACGAGATGGTCGCCGCCGCCTACGCCAGCGGCAAGGCCATGGCCCGCGGCTCGCACCCGGCGCTGGACGACGTCATCGACCCCGCCGACACGCGCCGCTGGATCGTCGGTGGTCTGAAGGTCCTGCCGCCCACGCCGCCGCGGACGGAGAAGAAGCTGAAGTGGGTGGACAGCTGGTGAGATCGGCCGCGGGCGAGATCGCCAGGCGACCGATCCAAACGCGCGAATGTCGGAAACTGGAGTTAAATTCCATTTTCTGGTGTGAATGTGCAACCAACGGCGGGGGGGGGCGTTTGCCTGCATAGGTTCGATCCTCATCGACCGCCTTTGTTCCCCACAATTTGTCTGGGCACGGCTTTCGCTCCGCGAGCCTCCAGTTTCTTGAAGGGTCAGCCATGGCTGCCCAACCGCCCGCCTATTCGGAAGAAGCCGCGCTCAGCCTGACCATGGCGGTGGTCGCCTCCTCGCCTGGTCCCCTGCTGATGCTCGACGGCGCCCTGAACATCATCGCGGCCAGCGCCTCTTTCTCGGAGACTTTCGAGATCGACGCGGCGACCGCCCAGGGCCGGCCGCTTTCCACTCTGGGCGCCGGCGAGTGGAACGCGCCGCAACTGCGTTCCCTGCTGGACGCCGCTATCTCCGGCGCGGCCAAGATCGAGGCCTATGAGATGGATCTCAGGCGACCGGGCGAGCGCACACGGCGTCTGGTCATCCACGCCCAGCGGCTCGTCTACCTCGACCTGGAGAACCTTCGGCTGCTGATGGCGGTGTGCGACGTGACCGACGCGCGCGCCAACGAGAAGCTCAAGGACGATGTGCTGCAGCAGAACCTCGTGCTGTTGCAGGAGGTCCGCCATCGGGTCGCCAACAGCCTGCAGATCATCGCCAGCGTCCTGCTGCAGAACGCCCGCCGCACCCAGTCGGACGAGACCCGTGGGCACCTGCGGGACGCCCATCACCGGGTGATGTCCATTGCGGCGCTCGAGCGGCAGCTCTCCGGATCGGGCGATGGCCAGGTCGAGTTGCACAGCTACTTCACCGACCTGTGCGCCAGCATCGCCGCCTCGATGATCGGCGATCCCAACGAGATCTCCCTCACCGTCACGGGCGGCGGCGGCGTTGTCGATGCGCGGGTGTCCGTCAGCCTGGGCCTGATCGTCACCGAGCTGGTGATCAACGCGCTGAAGCACGCCTTCCCGGAACATCGGCGCGGCAGCATCACGGTGGACTGCGAATTCCGCGGCCCGAACTGGACCCTGTCGGTCACCGATGACGGCGTCGGCCTGCCCATGGATCCCGCTGACGTCCACGCGGGCCTGGGGACCAGCATCGTCGAGGCCCTGGCGCGGCAGCAGCAAGCGACCGTCGAGATCGAGGGCGCCCATCCCGGCACGAGGGTTTCGATCACTCACACCCAGATCGCCCTTGTCGGCGGAGACGAGGGCGCCGAGGGCGAAGCCGCCGCCGGCCGGCCGTCGGCTGAGAGCGGCGCCTGACCATGGCCCCCCAGACGAAGCCCGTCCGCGGCCAGACCCTGTTGATCGTCGAGGACGACATCCTGCCGGCCATGGCCATCCAGGATGAGTTGGAGGACGCCGGCTACCGCGTCCTCGACCTCACGGGTCGCCATCAGGAAGCCCTGTCGGCCGCCCGGATCCACAAGCCCGACCTGGCGCTGGTGAACATCGAGCTTCAAGGGCGCGACGACGGCATCGCTCTGGCCGGAGAGCTCCAGGCGATGGGCATTCCGACCCTCTTCATCAGCGGCCAGGTAAGCCGCGCAATGTCCATGCGGACTGTCGCGATCGGCTCGCTGCCCAAGCCCTATCGGGCCGCCGACGTGGTCGTCGCCGTCGACTATCTTTTGGCGCATCTGCGAGGCGACGAAACCCGGCCGCGCCCGGACGGCCTGGAGGTTTTCGACCGCGCCGCGGACGCCGCGGCGCCGGGTCTGGCCTAGGGCATGGCGCGCTACTTCTTCGACATCCGCGACGGTGAGTTCTTTCCTGATGAGGTGGGCAGCGAGTTCGTCGACCTCGAGGCCGCGCGCATTCACGCGGTCGTGCGGTCCGGTGAACTGCTGAAGGAAAATCCCTCACGGTTCTGGGAGGGCGAGGAGTGGCAGCTCGAGGTTCGCGATGAAGCGCGCCGCGTGCTGTTCATCCTGACCTTCATGGCGACCAATTCGCCCGACTTGCCGCGGACCAAATTGTCCCGATCCCGCCCTGGCGGAGGCTAGCCGAGCATGGGGCCTAGTGCGCCGAATAGGTCCGCAGCACATCCTCGATGATGCGTTCCAGCTGCCCCAGGGTGTTGCAGGTCTTGGCGACGCTGCAGAAGCGGGCGTAGCGGTGCATGACGCTGTCGCCCTGCGCCCAATAGCTTTCCGGTTCCGGGTTCAGCCAGATCACCGCGCGTGAGCGGGCCGCGATGGTCTGCATGATGTCCAGGCGCGGGTCGGCGAAGTTGGAGCGGCCGTCGCCCAGGAAGATCACCGTGGTGTGGCGGTCGACGCGGTCCAGGTGGTTCTCGGCAAAGTCCTCCAGCGCCTTGCCGTAGTCGGTCTGCTGGAAGCCGATGGTCTGCAGCACCTTGAGGATCGCCTTCTCGACGCCGTTGTCGTCGAGGATGGCGTTGACCGGGATCAGGCGGCCGGAGAAGGCGTAGGCGTCCAGGCGGTCGACCACCTCGTTCAGGGAATAGAGGAAGGTCAGCAGGAACTGGGCGGCGGCGGCCACCGATTTCGACACGTCGCAGATGGCGACGATCGACGGCTTATCGACCTTCTTGATCTTCCACTCGATCTCGAAGGGCACGCCGCCGTGGGCCATGGATTTGCGCAGGGTCTTGCGCACGTCCAGGTGGCCCTTGTTGGCGGTGTGGCGGCGGCGCGAATAGCGGTCGGCCAGCCGCTTGGCCATGCGCTTGACCAGCGCCTGCATCATGACAAGGTCGACGGGATCGATGCCGCCGTCGGCGTTCAGCGCCTTCTTGGCCAGCATCTCTTCGCGAAGCTTGGCGCCCGAGCCCGCCGCATAGAGTTCGTGCTGGCGCTCCACATAGGCCTGGGCCTGGGCGGTGAGCGCGGTCTTGCCGGCTTCCAGCCGCACCGCCAGGCGGGCGCCCGCGTGGGTCTGCAGTCGCTTGGCGTTGGCGATGATCTGCTCGATCTGCGCCAGACCCATCTCGTCCAGCAGCTTGCGCGTCAGCCGGCTGCGCTGGGTCGACAGGCGGATCTCGGCGACGCCGGCGGCGCGGGCCGCCTCCTCCATCGCCTGGGCCATGCCGGCCGCGTCGCCGTCCAGCAGCATCTGGGCGAGCGGAGACTGGTCCACGCCGGTCGCGTCGCCGTCTTGGGGTTTGCCTTCCGCCTCGTCGTCTTCCGGCGGCGGCAGGCTGAAGCTGTCGCGGGTGAAGAAGGTCTCGAAGGTCTCATCGAACCGGCCGACCTCCTCGCGCGACTTGGCGAGCGTCGCGCAGAGCGCGTCCTTGAACAGCTCGCGGTCGGCGTAGCCGACGGCGGCGACCGTGCGCGCCGCATCGATCGCCTCGGCCGGCGAGACCTTGACGTCGGCGGCCCTGAGGGCACGGAGGAATTCTTCGAGGGTGTGCTGCACCTAGCCCCCGCTCACCTGCGGCCCATCAGCTCGACGATCTGGGGTTCGACGGCGGTGATGTCCTGCTCGAATTTCAGGATCACGTTGAGGGTGTCGCGCACCATAGCCGGCTCCAGGTCCTTGGCGTGCAGCAGGATGAGCGCGCGGGCCCAGTCGACGGTCTCGGAGATCGAAGGCGCCTTGCGGAGATCCAGCGTGCGGAGCGACTGGACGAAGGCCACCAGCTGGCTGGTCAGCGTCGCCTCGATCCCCGGCACGCGTGTGGCGACGATCCGCTCCTCCAGCGCCGGCTCCGGCAGCGGGATGTGCAGATGCAGGCAGCGGCGCTTCAGCGCGTCGCCCAGGTCGCGGACGTTGTTGGAGGTGAGGAACACCAACGGCGGGGTCTTGGCGACGATGACGCCCAACTCCGGCACGGAGACCTGGTAGGCCGACAGCACCTCCAGCAGGAAGGCCTCGAAGGCCTCATCCGACTTGTCGATCTCGTCGATCAGGAGCACGCAGCCGTCGTCCTGGCGCAGCGCCTGCATCAGCGGCCTGGGCTCCAGGAAGGGCTCGGAGAAGAACAGGTCGCCCATGCCGTGCAGCCGATCCATGGCGGAATCCATGTCGGGCGCGTCGGCCAGCGCGACGCCCATGCGGTCCTTGAGGATCTGGGTGTAGAGCAGCTGCTTGCCGTACTTCCACTCGTAGAGGGCCTTGGACTCGTCCAGGCCTTCGTAGCACTGCATGCGGATCAGCGGTTGGGCGAGCAGGCGGGCGGTGGAGAGCGCGAGCTCCGTCTTGCCGACGCCGGCCGAGCCCTCGACCAGGATCGGCTTTTGCAGGTGTGCGGCCATGTAAAGGGCGGTTGCGATGCGGCGCGACGCGATATAGCCGACGCTCCCCAGACCCTCGACCAGGGCGTCGACCGAAGAAAACGGGCCAGAGGCGGTGTTGGGCCCCGACGTGGGGCCGGCGGCGGCCGCGGCGGATGTGGAAATCGTCAAAGTCACAGGCTTTCAAATGGGAGGGCGGAATGAAACGGCCGCACTTGGGTTCTTCAATGGGCGCGATAGTGCCAAGTGGCCCGCGCGAGGGCAAACGGGAAACCCGTTCGCGCCTGGGTTGAAATCCGGAAGCCAAAATTTTTCCGTGGTTTACGTGACCTTCAGAACTGTTGCGCTAGGCCACGCGGGCATGCGCCAGTTGCTCGCCATACTGGTCGCGACCCTTGTCGCCTCTCCGGCCGGGGCCGCCGACCTTGCGCTCTCGCTCGCCACCCCGGGCGGCAAGCCGTTGGCCAATGCGGTGGTCACCGTCTACCCGGCGTCCGGCGCGCCGCGCGGCCCGATCCGTTTCCCCTGGCCCTATATGATGTCCCAGAAGGACATGCAGTTCGAGCCCTACGTCCTGGTGGTGCCGGTGGGCGCCGAGGTCGCCTTCCCGAACCGGGACCCCTTCAAGCACCACGTCTTCTCGTTTTCGCCGGCCAAGACCTTCGAGTTGAAGCTCTACGGCCGCGACGAGCAGCGCTCGGTGAAGTTCGACAAGCCGGGCGTGGTCGCCCTGGGCTGCAACATCCACGACGACATGACCGCCTTCATCAAGGTCGTCGACACGCCGTTCGCCGCCAAGACCGACGCCAAGGGCGAAGCTGTGGTGCGTGACCTGCCGCCCGGCGACGCGCAGGTGGTGGTCTGGCAGCCCTTCCTGAAGGGTCCGCGCAACGAGGTGAGCCGCTCGGTCAAGGCGCCGGCCTCCGGGTCGTTCGCGCTGGCCGTGACAGCCGAGGCGCGAACGCCGCCGCTGCGGCGCGGCGGCTACTGATGGCCCGCCGCCCCGAGCTCGCGGCCCTGCAGGGCCTGAAAGCGCGCCTGACGCGGTTCACGCACCTGCGCACGCGCCTGACCGTGCTCTACGCGGGCCTGTTCGGGGCGGTGCTGCTGCTGGTCTCGCTCAGCGTCTATCTGGCCATCGGCCAGGCGGCCCAGCGTCAGGTGCGGAGCGAACTGACCGCCACGGGCACGGTGTTCGACCGGGTCTGGTCGCTGCGCTCCGACCGGCTTCGCGAGGGCTCCTCGCTGCTCTCCAGGGACTTCGGCTTCCGCGAGGCGGTCGCCACGCGCGACGATCCCACCATCGTCTCGGCGATGGAGAACCTGAAGCAGCGCTTCGAGATCGACCGCGCCTTCATCGTCACCGCCGAAGGCCGCGTGATCGGCGACGACGCCGGCGCGATCGCCGCCGACGCGCGGCTGCTTGCGAAGGCGCTGGACAACGCCGAGGACCCCTCCGGCGTGGTGGTGCTGGGCGGCGCGCCCTACCAGATCATGGCCGCCCCGGTGCTTTCGCCCGACCAGATCGGCTGGCTGGTGTTCGCGGTGCGCCTCGACAGGGGCGAGATGACCGCGCTTGAGAAGCTGTCGGCGATCCCGCTGAACGCCGCGGTGCTGAGCCGCGACGCCCCGAACCTGAAGAGTGGGGGCTGGCGACAGGAAGGCAGGGTGAGCGCGCATGATCGCGCCCGCCTGTCGGCCTTCATCGACCAGGCCATCGCCCGCAAGATCACGACGCCGCAGTCCATCGACGCCGGCGATGGCGCGGCGCTGGCGCTGGTCAAGCCGCTTCCGACGCTGACCAAGACCCAGCCGGCGGTGCTGGTGCTGCGCTATCCCCTGGCGCGGGCCATGGCGCCCTATCAGCTGATGCTGGCCATGGTGGCCCTGGCCGGCCTGGCGGGTCTGGGCGTGGTGGCCTGGGGGTCCTGGGCGCTCGCCCGCGGCATCACCCGGCCGATCAGCGCGCTCGACGAGGCGGTGCATCGCCTGAAGCGCGGCGAGGAGGCCCAGGTCGAGATCGAGACCGAGGACGAGATCGGCCGACTGGCCGGCAGCTTCAACACCATGGCCACCGAGATCCGCGACCGCGAGCGGCGGATCACCCACCTGGCCCTGCACGACGGCGACACCGGCCTGCCCAACCGCCTGGCCCTGGAGCGTGTCGTCGAGGCGCTGTCCGACCTGCCGCCCGGCCAGGTCTATGTGGCGGCGCTCGGCGTCCACCGCTTCGACCACCTGCGCGGCGCCATCGGCTACGCGCTGGCCGCCCAGGCCATGCGGATGATCGGCAACCGCCTGGCGGGTCTGGCTCCCGCGTCGGGCGTCGCCCGCGTCGCGAGCGACGTTCTGGGTTTCGTGCTGGTCGCCGCCGACCTGAAGGCCGCGGAGGACGACGCGCAGCGCCTGATGGCCGAGCTCGAGACCCCGCTCAATGTCGGCGGCGACGCTATCGATCTGACCCTGCACCTGGGTCTGGCCTCGCTGCAGCGCGGCGCGGGTCCGGGCGCGGCGATCGAACAGGCGAATATCGCGCTCGACCAGGCGCGCGGCGCCAGGCGCAGGGTCGCCTTCTTCGACGCGGCCGCCTACGGCGACCCCGCCGCGAACCTCGCCCTGATGAGCGGCATGCTGCGCGCGCTGGAGGACGGCGCCATCGACCTGTTCTATCAGCCGAAGTTCGACATGCGGCTGGGCAAGGTCACCGGCGTCGAGGCGCTGTCGCGCTGGCGCCATCCGGCCCGCGGCATGCTGCCACCGGACCTGTTCATCCCCATGGCCGAGGAAACCGGCCACATCCGCACGCTGACCGAATGGGTGTTCAAGCGCGCGATCGACGTACAGGCGCAGCTGGCCGAAGCCGGCCACGTGGTCGAGATGTCGGTCAATGTCTCGGGCCGAACCTTGGGCGAGCCGGACTTCGCCGACTTCGCGCTCGCGGAGGCGCAACGCGCGGCGGGCGGGCTGATCTTCGAGATCACCGAGACGGCGGTCATCGAGAACCCGGACCTGGCGCTCAGCATGATCGGCCGCTTCGCCGACGCCGGGATCAAGATCTCTATCGACGATTTCGGCACCGGCCTGTCGTCGCTGGCCTATCTGAAGCAGATCCGCGGCCATGAATTGAAGATCGATAAGTCCCTGGTCGAGGGCGTGACCGAAAGCCAGCGCGACGCGCTGATCGTCCGCTCCACCATCGACCTGGCCCATAGCCTGGGCCTGAAGGTGACGGCCGAGGGTGTGGAGACTGAGGACTGCTACGCCATCCTGGCCGGCATGGGTTGCGACACGGCCCAGGGCTACCTGATCGCCAAGCCGCTACCCTTAAAGGAACTTTTGCGATTCCTCGGCGAGGATGACGTGAAAGCCCGCCGCTTCGGTTAGGGGTCATGCAAGGCTTCGCAAGGCTCACCTGCGTGACGATCGCGGCGCTGGCGGTGGCCGGCGCAGGGGCCGCCTGCGCCCAGTCCCGGACCGATTCCGATCTCGACAGCCTGATCGGGCCGCAGACGGTCCACGGCCTGGCCGACATCCGCCTGGCGGCCGCCGACGGCGAACGGTCCTGGCTGGACGGCGGCTTCGGCAAGACCGCGGTCGCCGCTGGCCACGGCCGGTTCGACCTCAGCCAGGCGGTGGCGGAATGGCGCCCGCAGCTGAACTTCGCGCTGGGCGCGGTGGTCAGCGTCCAAGCCCAGCCGCAGGTCCGCCCCGCGCTCGACCTCGACGAGGCCTATGTGACGCTGAAGGCGCCGCCGACGTCGGTGGGTCGGTTCTCCGCCCGGGCGGGCCTCTTCTATCCGCCGGTCTCGCAGGAGCACACAGGCCTCGGCTGGACCACGCCGGACACGGTCAGCGCCTCGGCGCTCGATACCTGGATCGGCGAGGAGGTGAAGGTCGGCGGCGTCGAGCTGAGCTGGAAGGGCGCGGTCGGCGGCCACAAGCTGGAAGCCACGGGCGCGGTGTTCGGCTGGGACGACACCTCCGCCACCCTGCTCACCTTCCGCGGCTGGGCCACCGATGCGGTCCGCGCCGGCGCCTTCACCCATTTTTCCCTGCCGCCGCTCTCGGCCTTCGCGGGCCAGTTCCAGGGGGATGAGACCTATCCCGCGCGCGAGCTCGACCATCGCGCCGGCTACTACGCGCGCCTGGAATGGCGCCCGCCGGCGCCGGTGAGCTTCAACCTCATCCGCTACGACAACGCAGGCAACCGGACCGCGGTGGACGCCGACCTCCAGTGGGCCTGGGCGACGCGCTTCACCGACGCCGGCCTGCGCTGGCAGGCCGATACCGACACCGTGGTGCTGGCGCAGGCGCTGCAGGGCCACACAGTGATGGGCCATGCCATTCCGGGCGGTCGCTGGTTCGACATGGATTTTCAGGCCGCCTATGCCCTGGTCACCCATCGCTTCGGCGAGGACGCGGCGACCTTCCGCCTCGACGGCTTCCGCAACCACGACCGGACCTTCGTGGCGCTCGACAACAACAATGAGACCGGCTGGGCGGCGACGGCGGCCTGGCGAAAGCGGCTGAGCCCCCACGCCAACCTGATCCTCGAGGCGGAGCGCATCTCCTCCAAGCGCCCGGCCCGGGCGCTCGCGGGCGTCCAACCGGACCAGGACCAGACCGTGGCGCAGTCTGTGCTGCGCCTCAGCTTCTAAAGCGGCGACGACATCGCCATCTTCTTGTGCCGCTGGCTCACCGGCCGCAGGTCGAGCGCGACGGTCTCCGGCGCGGCGGTGGTGAGGTTCACCGCCTTGTCCGCCGGAACCTTGGCGCGCATGTCGGGGTGCCAGACGCTGAGCGTGCCATTGCCGCCCGGCAGGCCGTGGATCGTCACCGTTCCGCTCGCGTCGGTCTTGGCCGCGAACGGCGTGTCGGCGACGTAGATATAGCCGATCATCACGTCGTGGATGTTGCACCCCAGGGCCACGATGCCGGCCTTGTCGAAGGTGACGCTGCGCTCCTCCTGTTGGCCGTAGAGCTTCAGCTCGAACTTCTTGGCCGCCGAGAACGAATAGACGTGGTGGCGCACCTTGTCCTTGTTGGGGAAGCCCACGGTCGATCCCACCGGCACGATCAGGACGTAGGGGTTAAAGGCGATGTTCTGCTGGGTCATCGTCGTGGCCCAGGCGTAATGGATGGCGCTGGCCGGGCCCGAGCCGGCGGCCGGATGCACCAGGACCACGGCGTCGGCCAGCGGCGTCCCGTCCTCGCCCTTGACGGTGACGGTGAGGTCGGCCGCAGCGGCGGAACCAGCGATGGCGGCGGCTGCGACGCAGGCCGCGGCGGTCTCGAGGGGGTGTCGCATATAGGCCGGGATAACCGGTTTCGCTGAACGTAATATAAAGAATACAAAGGCAAACTTCCCCTCAGACGGCCCGCGGCAAGCGGACGGTGAGTGGGGACTCTTCCATGCGTGGACCGTGCGTGGCGCTCATGGGCGCCGGTCTCCTGGCCTGCGCCGGGGCGGCCCAGGCCGACGAACTGCGGGCCAGCGGCAAGCTGCTGCTGACCCAGGGCGTCAGCGATATCGAAGGCGCGGCGGGCGGCGGCATCGCCACCTGGGCGCTGATCGCCGGTTACGAGACCCGCGACGGCATCGGCGGCAATGTCCACGCCACCGGCATCCAGCTGAAGGACTACCAGTTCCGCACCTACGGCGCGGCGCTTGGCTTCCGCGACCGGGTGGAGCTGAGCTACGCGCACCAGGAATTCGACACCCAGGGGACCGGCGAGAAGCTGGGCCTGGGCCACGGCTTCACCTTCGGTCAGGACGTCTATGGCGTGAAGGTGAAGGTGGCGGGCGATGCGGTCTACAATCAGGACAGTTGGATGCCCCAGGTCGCGCTCGGCGCCCAGTTCAAACGGGCCGACCAAAGCGCGGTGATCAGTTTCCTGGGCGGCCAGCATTCGAGTGGCGTCGACTATTTCGTGGCCGCCTCCAAGGTGTTCCTGGACGAGAGCCTGGTGCTGAACGGCACGGTGCGCGCCACCAAGGCCAACCAGACCGGCCTGCTGGGTTTCGGCGGCAATAGGGGCGACGACTATCACGCCGAATTCGAAGGCTCCGCGGCCCTGCTGTTGACCCGCAAGTTCGCGGTCGGCGTGGAATACCGCACCAAGCCCGACAACCTGAACGGGCTGAAGGAAGACGATTGGGCGGACGTTTTCGCCGCCTACGCCATCAACAAGCACCTCTCGGTCACCGCGGCCTATGTCGACCTCGGCGAGATCGCGACCTTCAAGCACGAGAACGGCGTCTACCTCTCACTGCAAGCGGGGTTCTAAGATGATCCAAGCTTTGATTTTCGCCGCCGCGGTGGCGACGGGACAGCCTGCGCCCAAGGCGGATGGCCCCCCGACGTTCAAGGTCGAACACCCCTCGGCAAAATATCCGGGTGAGGAGGAGATCGCCGCCTACACCCCGTCGCCCGCCAACGCTGGCGCTCCGCAATTCGAGGGCGACCGTATGTGGAAGGCGTTCCACGAGGCGCCGGGCGTCGACCGGGTGGTTGATGAGCTGGTGGACCGCAGCCTCGCGGACCCGAGCATCTCCGACATCTTCAAGAGCCACGACATGGTGCGCCTGCGCCGCACGCTGAAGGAGCAGTTCTGCTACATCCTGAACGGCGGCTGCGCCTATTCAGGCCGCGACATGAAGGCCGTGCACAAGGACATGGGCCTGCAGAACGCCGACTTCAACGCCCTGGTCGAGCACCTGCAGGAGGCGATGGATCACGAGAAGATCGCCTTCCGCGACCAGAACCGCTTCCTCGCCAAGCTGGCCCCGATCCAGCGGACGTCGGTGGAACGCTAGACGTCGAACTCGACCCCCTGCGCCAGCGGCAGCGTGCGGCCGAAATTCACCGTGTTGGTGGCGCGGCGCATGTAGGTCTTCCAGCTGTCGGAGCCCGCCTCGCGGCCGCCGCCGGTCTCCTTCTCGCCGCCGAACGCCCCGCCGATCTCGGCGCCCGAGGGGCCGATGTTGACGTTGGCGATGCCGCAGTCGGAGCCGCGCGCCGAGGTGAACAGCTCGGCCTCGCGCAGGTCGTTGGTGAAGATCGAGGACGACAGGCCCTGCGGCACGTCGTTCTGCAGACGGATGGCCTCGCTGAGATCCGCATAGCGCATGACGTAGAGGATCGGCGCGAAGGTCTCCCGGCGGACGACCTCGGCCTGTTCCGACACCTCCACGAGGGCCGGGCGGACATAGACGGCGTCCGCGCAGCCCGCGACCTGAACCGCCTCGCCGCCGGTGACCTGGCCACCGGCCGCGCGGGCGTCGGCCAGCGCCTTTTGCTGGCCCTCGAACGAGGCCGCGTCGATCAGCGGGCCGACGAGGGTTCCGGCCTTGCGCGGATCGCCCACCGGCACGGAGCCGTAGGCGGCCTTCAGGCGCGGCAGGAAGGCGTCATAGATGCTGTCATGCACGAACAGCCGGCGCAGCGTCGTGCAGCGCTGGCCGGCGGTGCCCATGGCCGCGAAGGCCACCCCGCGCAGGGTTAGGTCCAGATCGGCGCTTGGCGCGACGATGGCGGCGTTGTTGCCGCCGAGCTCGAGGAGCGCACGGGCGAAGCGGGCGGCCAGGCGCGGCGCCACCGCGCGGCCCATGGCCGTCGAGCCGGTGGCCGAGACCAGCGGCGCCTTGGGGTGGTCGACCAGGGTCTCGCCGACCTCGCGGCCGCCAATGACGACGGCGGAAAGTCCTTGCGGGGCGTCGCCGAACTTCGCCATGGCGCGGTCGAGCAGGGCCTGCACGGCGAGCGCGGTGAGCGGGGTCTTTTCCGACGGCTTCCAGACCACCGCGTCGCCGCAGACCAACGCCAGCGCCGCGTTCCACGACCAGACCGCGACCGGGAAGTTGAACGCCGAGATCACGCCGACCACGCCAATCGGATGCCAGGTCTCCATCATGCGGTGCTCGGGCCGCTCGGTGGCTATGGTCAGGCCGAACAGCTGGCGCGACAGGCCGACGGCATAGTCGCAGATGTCGATCATCTCCTGCACTTCACCTTGGGCCTCGGAGACGATCTTGCCGGCCTCCAGAGTCACCAGGGCGGCGAGGTCGGCCTTGGCGGCGCGCAACTCCTCGCCCAGCAGGCGAACCAGTTCGCCCCGGCGGGGCGCCGGGACGTTGCGCCAGGCCAGATAGGCTTGGTGCGCGGTTTCCACAGCCTTTGCTGTGGAAGCCGGTGTGGCGTCATGCACGTCGGCGAGGGTCTCTCCGGTGACCGGCGAACGCACGGCGCGGTCGCCGCCGGTCCACAGCGTCTCGGCGACGCCCAGGCGGCTCAGGACGTCATGGGCTTCCGCCCTTGTCGACGCGAGGGGGGCGGAGCTGATCGGGCTTTGCAGGGTCATGTGGTCTACTCGGCGGCGCGGAGGGCTTGCGGGGTGTCGCCAGCGTAGAAGCGTCCGAAGCGGTTGCCCAGGATGTCGGCGAGCGGAATGTCCTCCTGGCGGATGAAGCCCCTGGCCGGCAGCTTGCCGTCCGCCAACAGGTCCAGCACCGCGCAGACGGCGCCGGCGGTGGTGATCTGGATGGCGCTGAGCATTTCGCCGCCGATCACTTGGGCGTAGACCTTGTTGACATAGGTCTCCTGCATCAGTCGGCCATCCTTCAGTCCACTGACGGTCACGAAGACGATGACCACGTCCTGCAGGGTCGCGGGCACCGCCTGCTCCAGGATGTCCTTGAGCAGCGGGCGGCGATTGCGCAGGCCGAGGTCGTTCAACAGCGCCTTCATGATCGCCGCGTGGCCGGGATAGCGGATGGTGCGGTAGTTGAGGTTGCGCACCTTGCCGTCGAGGGTCTGGCAGAGCGTGCCGAGGCCCCCGGAGGTGTTGAAGGCCTCGTAGGTCACGCCGTCGAGGGAGAATTCCTCGCATTCCTCCAGCGCCGGGACCTCGCGCAGGCGGCCCTCGACGATCGCCTCGCAGGGCTCGCAATATTCATTGATCACCCCGTCGGTCGACCAGGTGAGGTTGTAGTTCAAGGCGTTGGACGGATAGCGCGGCAGGGCGCCGACCCGCAGGCGCACGTCGTGCAGCTCGTCGAAGTGCTTGCAGAGGTCCCAGGCGGCGATGGTGATGAAGCCCGGCGCCAGGCCGCACTGCGGGATGAAGGCGACGTCGGCGCCGCGGGCGAGGTCGCGGACCACGCGCGACGCGGCGACGTCCTCGGTGAGGTCGAGATAGTGGGCGCCGGCGGCCTTGGCGGCCTCAGCGACCGCGACGGTGAGATGGTAGGGCGCGGCGTTGACGACGGCGAAGCAGCCGGCGAGCGCCGCCTTGAGCGCCGCGGCGCTGTCGATGGCCACGGCTGCGGTCTTCGCACGGGCGTCGACGCCGGCCAGGGCCTGCGCGTTGGCGTCGATCACCGTGACCTCATAGTCGCCGCAACCGGCGAGCAGCCTGGCGGCCGTGGCGCCGATCTTGCCGGCGCCGATGACGGCGATCTTGCGCATTGTGGGGCTCCTCGGGCGGCGGGTCGCCCAAGAATGATTCGCGTCGGCGCCAATATCAATTGGCATCTCGGCGATATTCGTGAGATATCTGGACGTATCGACCGCACAAATCGGCAGATTGACGAGGGGGCGCGATGGACGATCTCGACGACCACCTGATCGCCCGCCTGCGCGACGACGCCCGCGCGCCGGTCGCCGAGCTGGCCCGGGCGCTCGGCCTTTCGCGCACCACTGTGCAGAGCCGGCTCGCCCGGCTGGAGCGCACGGGGGTGATCGCCGGCTATTCGGTGAAGTTGTCGGAGGCGCGCGAGGCGGCCCTGATCCACGCCTTCGTCATGCTGACGGTCGAGCCGAAGCAGGCGGCCGCGGTCACCGCGGCGCTGAAACGGATGCCCGGCGTGCGGCGCCTGCAGTCCGTGAGCGGACCATCGGACATGATCGCCGCCGTCGCCGCCCCCAGCGTGGGCGACATGGACGCCCTGATCGATGAGATCGGCGCCCTGCGCGGCGTCGAACGCACCAATTCCTCGATCGTGCTGGCGACCAAGTTCGACCGCTGACGGGCGGAAGAAAAGCAACCACGGAAAACACGGAAAGAGCACGGAAGAAGGAAGAAGGCTCGACCACGGACGGACACAGATGCACACCGACGCGCCTTGCGCTTGGCGAGCGCAGCTCGCCTTCTGATCGTAGGCAGAGCCTATCGGAAGATGGCCTTCGGCCTTTCAAGCGGCAGGACGCGTCCGTGTGCATCTGTGTCCGTCCGTGGTTGAATCTTACTTCCGCGCCTTCTCCGTGGTTCCAAATCTTGACGGCCGCTGAGCGCGACTGTGGCCGATTCACCGCGGCCGGCGGCAAATCTACCGCGTAAACCTGACCTTTATGATCGCCGCTTAGGGTCCGTAGGTTAGGCGGAGTTCCCACCGGTCCATGAAATCCCTCTCGCGTCGGTTCCTGATCAGCGTCGGCTTGATGTCGCTGATCATGACGGTGCTCGGCACCTTCGGCGCATTCGTCGTCTTTGAGCGCGAGCTCTCGAGCCGTCAGATCGGCTACCTCACGGACTACGTCCGGGAGCGCAGCTCCAATGTGGACCGCCAGTTCTCCAACCTCTCCACCGTCCACAAGGCCGCCGGCGAGGAGCTGGAGCGGCGGATGAACCACCTGTCGGACGCCGAGGTGACCCGGCTGGCCGACGACTATTTCCCGCTGCAGGCCGACGGCACCCGCCGCAGCCGCGACAAATATTTCGACGGGGCGATCAACCAGGGCGACTACACCTATGGCCTCGGCGCCTTCATCGCCGGCGCCAAACAGACGACGCCGGACGAGATGCGCGCGCTGGTGGCGGGGTTCCGGCTGGTGTCGGACTTCGGCCAGGCGATGCGCCGCGACTACGACAACTTCTACTTCTTCATGCCCAAGCCCACGCGGCTGGTCATGTACGGCCCCGACCGGCCGGACCATCTGATGTTCTATCGCCATGAGGCGCCGGCCGACCTGTCGATTTCCGGCGAGGAGATGGCCAAGGTCACTCTGCCGCAGTTCGACCCCAGCCGCGCCACCCGCTGCACCAACCTGCAGCGCCTGGTGCAGGACACGGTCGGCAAGCGGCTGGCGACGGCCTGCCTGACGCCGGCCTATGTGAACGGCCGCTATGTGGGCGCGTTCGGCTCGTCGATGGAGCTGACCCACTTCTTCCTGAACGCGGTGAAGAACACGCCGTCCGGCGCCTCGCCGATGATCGTGACCTCCAAGGGCGAGCTGATCGCCTATCCGGGCTTCACCGACCAGGCCGCCCAGCCGGAAAAGACCCTGGCCCAGTACCAGAAGCGGTTCGCGCTCACCGACCTCGTGGCGCGGATCGGCAAGGATCGGCGCGAGAACGGCGTCATCGAGAGCCCGGACGGACGCCAGATCGTCGCCTTCGGGCGGCTGAACGGCCCCAACTGGTACCTGCTGCTGACCTATCCCAAGGCCAACGTTATGGCCTCGGCCCTGAAGTCGGCCTCCTGGGTGCTGCTGATCGGCGGTATCGCCTCACTGATCCAGGCGCTCGCCGTGGTGCTGCTGGCGCGCAGCAGCATCGTGCGCCCGGTCGAGCGGCTGGCGGCGTCCTGCGAGGGCGGCGACAACGAGCGTCCCGACGTCAGCGACGTGGAGCTGCGCAACGACGAGATCGGCGTCTTGGCGACCTCGCTGCGCACCGAGCGCGAAAAGACGGTCGCCGTGCTGGCCTCGCTGGAGGACCGGGTCAGCGAACGCACCGCCCAGCTGGAACGGGCCAACACCGAGAAGTCGCGCTTCCTGGCCAATATGAGCCACGAACTGCGCACGCCGCTGAACGGCGTCATCGCCATCTCCGAGACCCTGGCCGGCCAGGAAACCACGCCCAAGGGCAAGGAGCTGGCCGAACTGATCGTCGCCTCGGGCCGCCTGCTCGAGCGGGTGCTGACCGACATTCTCGACTTCTCGAAGATCGAGGCCGGCGAGATCACGCTCAGCCGCGACGACTTCGCCATGACCCGGCTGGTCAGCCATGTGGCCGAGCTGCACAAGGCGTCAGCCCAGGCCAAGGGCCTCTCGTTCCGCTGGTCGATCGCGCCGGAGGCCGAGGGCCACTACGCGGGCGACACGGTGCGGATCACCCAGGTGCTTTCCAACCTGCTCTCCAATGCGGTGAAATTCACCGAGGCCGGCGAGGTCGTGCTCGACGTCATCGCCTTTGGCGACGAGATCCGCTTCCAGGTGTCCGACAGCGGCATCGGCTTCGACGAGGAGACGGGCCAGCGCCTGTTCCGCCGCTTCGAACAGGCCGACGCCTCGATCCGCCGCCGGTTCGGCGGCACGGGCCTGGGCCTGGCCATCAGCCGCTCACTGGTCGAGCTGATGGGCGGGCGCATCGTGGTGCAGTCGCGCCCGGGCCACGGCTCGACCTTCTCGGTCTACGTGCCCCTGGAGCGGCTTGAAGACGTGGCCGTGGACGAGGGCGAGGACGAGGCCCAGGTGTTCGACATCGCCGGCGCCCGGGTGCTGGTGGCCGAGGACCATCCGACCAACCAGAAGGTCGTCGAGCTGATCCTGGAGTCGGTCGGCGTCACCCCGGTGATCGTCGAGAACGGCCAGCTGGCCATCGACCTGCTGCGCCAGGAACGTTTCGACGTCGTCCTGATGGACATGCAGATGCCGGAGCTGGACGGCCTCACGGCGACGGCCATGCTGCGCCAGTTCGAGCGGGAAACCGGCCTGCCGCGCACGCCGGTGATCATGCTGACCGCGAACGCGCTCGACGAGCACATGCGCGCCAGCCACGAGGCCGGCGCCGATCTGCACCTCTCCAAGCCGATCCACGCCCAGGCGCTGATCGAAAGCATCATGAACGCCATCAGCGGCCGCTCGGAAGAAGCCGCCGGCGAAGACTCCACCGCCGTCGCCTAGCGGCCGTTGAGGTAGATCGGGTTGCCGATCAGCCAGAGCTTGCCGTCCGGCCCGCGCACGTCGACGCGCAGCCAGTGGCGTTGGCCGTCGCCTGAGACCTCGACGGTCCTGGTCTCGTCGTCCCCCTTGAGCGCGGCGTCGGCGAGCTTCGGCCTTGGCCCGTCGCCCGTCAGCGACAGGGACCCGCCCGCCGCGTGGGTCACGTGCGCGGTGATCCTGACCGGCGCGCCGGCCGGGGCGGCGAGCGCATCGCCCATCTCCGCGGTCTTTCCGCCGGATGCGGCGCTCACCTCCAGCAACCGCTCGCGGCTGGCGTTGACGTCGATGAACACGTGGCCGGCGCGGATCGCGGCCAGGATCGCCGGCTGCGACAGGGCCTGGGCATGGACCACGGTGGTCGGATAGCCGACGCCGGCGGCGGCCACCCGGCTGATCTCGATGTCGTGGCTGTCGGAACCGCCGACGCCGGTGATCCGGAAGCCGGCGTTGAGCCTGGCCTCCCAGAACGGGATTCCGGAGATCACGCTCTCCGCGCCGCCCGGCAGGCGAAGCGCGCCGCCGTTGACGACCTCGATCGCCTGGATGCGCGAGAAGTCGGCGTCCTTCACCGTCCAGCCGCAGCCCATGCAGGCCTCGCCCGACGGCTGGCCCGGGTGGTTGATGGAGATCAGGCCGCCGGCCTTCTCCACCTGGCTCTGGATCGCGGCCAGGGTGGGCGCGCGGGGCGATCCCAACTGGAAGTCCATGGGCGCGGTCGGGCCCCAGACGTTGGCGTGGCCGTAGAAGGTGGTGATCTCGCGGCCTGGGATCAGTAGCAGGTCGTCGTAGTAGGGCGCGAGTTCGCGCAGGGCCTGGTTCTGGGCGGTCGTGTTGTGGTCGGTGACCGAAACGAAGTCGAGGCCGCGGGCGCGCGCCGCCTCCAGGGTGCGGAACACCGGGCAGGGCACGTGGGCCTTGCGCATCGACAGGCACGTCCCGTCCGAGTGGCCGGTGTGCATGTGCAGGTCGCCCCGATACCAGCCCGGCTCCGGCTTGATCGGCGCGGCGCTGAAGCCGGCGAAGCTCGTTCCGTGTTCGAAGGTGACGTGGGCCGTGTAGTGCGCCTCGGCGCCGGCCCGCAGGTTCGGCACGCCCAGCACCAGCTTCCAGGTCCCGGCCGGCAGCGGCCCTGGCAGGTAGGAGGGCGTGGCCTCGGCGTCGGAGATCGTGAAGCTCTGCTTGTTGCCGCCGCTCCAGCCGCGGAACCTTTCGGGATCGCGGACGCCCAGATCGATCACCGACTTCTGATCCTTGCCGGTGTAGGCGAACTCCACTGTCAGCCGCGTCGTCCCGGCCGGGACTTTGAAGGGAATCTCCCGGTAGTGCTCGTGGTCGGCGCGGGTCATCACGCCGGTGAGCGTCAGGTCCTGCGCAGCGGCGGGCGCGGCGAGGAGGGCCAGCAGGCAGATGAGGGATCGCATAGGCGTCACGACTTTAGATCTCCGTCCGGTCGGGACGCCCGAATGACCCCTCATCTGTGACAGCCGTTACGGCGCCTCGTTGGAGAACACGATCGTGCCGGAGGCGGCGAACATGCCGCCGACGCCGTGGGCGATGCTGATCTTGGCGTTCGCGACCTGGGCCGGGGCGACGCCGCGCATCTGCCGCACGCTCTCCTGCAGGGCGTACATGCCGTACATGCCGGAGTGCATGTAGGAGAGGCCGCCGCCGTTGGTGTTCAAGGGCAGCTTGCCGCCGCCTTTTCCATCTTTAGGGGGCGCCGTGTTCCGTTCACGGACGAAGGTGGCCGCCTCGCCCGGCTGGCAGAAGCCCAGGTCTTCCAGGCCGTAGAGCGGCAGGTGGGCGAAGGCGTCGTAGATCATCAAGTGGTCGACGTCGGCGTGGCCGATGCCGGCCTCGGCGAAGGCCTTCTTGCCCGACACGCGGAAGGCGCGCGACGAGGTGAAGTCCTCCATCTGGCTGACCATCGGGGTCTCGACGCTCTCGCCGGTTCCCAGAATGTAGACCGGCTTCTGCGGGAAGTCCTTGGCCCGCTCGGCGCTGGTCAGGATCAGCGCCCCGCCGCCGTCGGTGACCAGGCAGCACATCAGCTTGGTGAAGGGCCAGGCGATCATGTCGGACTTGAGCACGTCCTCGATGGTGATCGGCTCCTTGTAGCTGGCGCGCGGGTTGAGCGCCGCCCATTCGCGCTGGACCACCGCCACCTGCGCCAGGTCCTCGACCGTGTAGCCGCGCGCCTTCAGGTAGCGCAGCACCGGAATCGTGAACATGGTCGGCGGACCCATCGGGCCATAGGGCATCTCGAACTGGCCGGCGAGGCTGGAGGCCGCGCGGGCGAAGCCCCCGGCGCCGACGCGGGAGCGGCCGCTCTCGCCGTGGGTGATCAGGACGGTGGTGCAGAGCCCCTCGTTGATCGCCGCCGCCGCGTGGCGCACGTGCAGCATGAAGGAGCAGCCGCCGACGCTGGTGCCGTCCGCGTAGGTGGGCGTGATCCCCATATAGTGGGCGAGCTCGACCGGCGAGATGCCGGCGCAGGCGACCCCGTCAATGTCCGAGGGCTTCAGGCCGCAGTCGGCCATGGCGTTCAGCGCCGCGTCGGCGTGCAGGCCGATCACCGAGACGTCGGGGATGCGGCCCATCTGGGTGGTCTCGGCGGCGCCGACGACCGCGATGGATTTGCGTTTCATGCGCTTACGCTCCCCCAGCTTGCGAGGATTGGGGTTGGAAGAACGGAAGCGAGATGTCGTCGCTCTGTTTCGAGAAGGTGACCTTCAGCGGCATGTCGAGCTGCAGCGCCTCGGGCGTCTGCGGGCAGTCCACGATGTTGGTCATCATGGTCGGCCCTTCGGCCAGCTTCACCACCGCGATGGCGTAGGGCTCGGTCCCCATGTCGGGGCGCGGGCGCATGTTGATGACGTAGGACCAGAGCACGCCCTGGCCGCTGGCCTTGTAGGTCTCGACCTTGCGGCTGCCGCACTTGGGGCAGAAAGGCCGGGGCGGGAAATAGCTTCCGCCGTCGCAGTCGGTGCAGCGCTGCAGGCGCAGCTCGCCCGCCTTGCAGCCCTCCCAGAAATGCCGGGTCTCCGGCGTGGGCTCAGGCAACATCCGTGGTGGCATGTGGAAATCCGTCCGGTTGGAAATGGCTGTTGGTCGAAGGCCGCGTCAAATCACGGCGTCAGCACCAAAGCCGACCGGAACGGGCTTGTCACGCCAAGGCTTCGGCCTCGGCCGGAACCCCGAAGATTTCGCGAAAGGCCTCCAGGCCTCGGGGACTGAAGCTGACGATGCGGGTCCCGGGTTCGCGGGTCGCCCAGCCTAGGTTGAAGAACCGGGTCAGCAAGGCCGCGCCCAGGGCGCCGGCCAGGTGCGAGCGGCGCACGCTCCAGTCCAGGCAGCCCTTGCAGAGCGGCCGGCGCAGGCTGGTGAGCGCCGGCAGGTCGAGGCCTAGCGCGGTCACGAAAGCCTCCCCCTTTTCGGTGAGCACCAGGGTTTCGCCCGTACCCACGATCATGCCGCGATGGGTCAGACTGTCCAGCATGGCCACGCCCAGGTCGCCGGCCAGGTGGTCGTAGCAGACCCGCGCGCGGCGCAGCGCCGGCTCCTTCGGCCCCGTGCGGACGCGGGTATGGCCGGTGCGCGCGGCCAGGCCCGAGAGCGCCTCGAGCACGCCGGCCACGTCGGGTCCGGAGAGGCCATAGTAGACGTGGCGGCCCTGTTTGCGGCCCTCCACCAGGCCGGCGGCCGAGAGCTTGGCCAGGTGCGAGCTGGCGGTTTGGGCGGTGACGCCGGCCTCGCGGGCGAGCTCGCCCGCGGTCAGCGCCTGGCCCGCCGACATGGCGGTCAGCATGTTGGCGCGCGCCGGGTCGCCCAGCAGGGACGCGACGACGGCGATGTCGGGGCCGACCTTCATATTTCGATCCTAAGCCCAGGCGGGCTCCGGCGCCCAGGGCCCAAGCTTCGATCGCGGTCGAAACCTTCGCGCGCCGGTCCGGGCTAGGAGAGGGGCCTTCAAGCCCGGAGGCCTCCATGAGCACCAACGTCGTCTGCTGCATCCGCTATGTCATCGACCCCTACAAGGCGGCCGATTTCGAGGAATACGCCAGGAAGTGGCTGACCATCATCCCGCTGATGGGCGGCGATCTCCTGGGCTATTTCATGCCGCACGAGGGGACCAACAACGTCGCGCTGGCCATGATCGGCTTCGAGTGCCTGGCGTCCTATGAGACCTACCGGGGCCGGCTGCGGCAGGACGCCGACTCGTTGGCCAACTTCAAGTTCGCCCAGGAGAAGAAGTTCATCATGGAGGAGACGCGGACCTTCCTGCGCGGGGTGCGCAAGGCGTGATCGCGGTGATCTTCGAGGTCGAGCCGCGCGACGGGCGCCGGCAGGCCTATCTGGACATCGCCGCGGAGCTGAAATCCCGGCTGGAGTCCATCGACGGCTTCATCTCCGTCGAACGGTTCGAGAGCCTCGCGCAACCCGGCAAGATGCTGTCGCTGTCCTTCTGGCGCGACGAGGCGGCGGTGGCGCAATGGCGCGGGCTGGAGGCGCACCGGCGCGCCCAGGCCATCGGCCGGGGCGAGGTCTTCGCCGGCTATCGGCTGCGGGTGGCGAGCGTGCTGCGCGACTACGGCATGACCGAACGGGACCAGGCGCCGGCGGATTCGCGCGCCGCCAACGGCTAGTGTCCCGATTCCGAAGTTCGCAAGCGCTTGTGGCGAGCTCTGGCGAACTTCGGAATCGATGAGGACACTAGCAAGTCTATATTTCTAGTGTGCTTTTGGGCTTTGAAGTTCGCAGCAGAGCACGACCCAGAATGATGCGAACTTCCAAGCCAGCACACTAGTCGGCGTGGACCTCGCGGGCCGGGGCCGGGACGCCCGGCGCGGCGGCGGGCTGCTTCGGCGGCGGCTTGAGGACCAGCAAGGCGGGCGCCATCAAGAGCGCCAAGGCGCCCATGGCGCCGAAGACGGCGTCATAGCTGATCATCGTCCCCTGCCGCGTCACCTCGCCGTTGAGGAATCCCAGGCCCGGGCCGGAGAGGCTGAAGGCCTGCGGCAGGCTCCAGCGGAGCACCGGGTCGGTGACGGTCACATGCTCGGCCAGCCGCGAATGGGCGAGCGCCGCATCGCGGATCAGGATGGCCTGCACCACCGAAATCCCCGCGCTGGAGCCGATACTTCGGGCCATGGTGGAGACGATGGTGCCCTCGGTGCGGTGGATCGGCGAAAGCGTCGCGTAGGCCAAGGTGTTGAGCGGGGCGAACAAGAGGCCGGTGCCAATACCCTGGATGAAGCCCGCCACCTCGATGGGCCGCGCCGTCATCGAAAGGTCGAACTGGCCCATCTGCCACATGGCGTAGGCCGATAGTCCGATGCCGACCAGGAGCACCCTGCGCGGCCCGAACCGCGCGACCAGCATGGGCACGGCCAGGAAGGCGATCAGCGAGCCGAGGCCGCGGGTCATCGAGGCGACGCCGGCCTGCAGCGCCGAATAGCCCAGCAGGTTCTGCATCATCGACGGCAAGAGCGCGCTCGACGAGAACAGCAGCACCATGGTGGTCATCGAGAACAGGGTGGTGGCGAGGAAGTTCGAGTCCTTCGCCAGGTCGCGATGGAAGAACGGATGCTCGGCGGTGAGCGTCTGGACCAGGAAGACGAAGAAGCCCCCTGCGCCGATCGCGCACTCGATCCAAATCTCCTTGGAGTCGAACCAGTCCTCGGTCGGCCCGCGGTCGAGCATCAGCTGGAACCCGCCGATGAACAGCACCAGCGCCCCAAAGCCCAGGAAATCGAACGGCCGCTCGCGCCCGCCGTCGTCGCGGTCCATGAAGGTCCAGATGCCCAGGAAGGCGACGATGCCGATCGGCACATTGATGTAGAACACCCAGCGCCAGGAGAAGTCCTCGGTCAGCCAGCCGCCCAGCGTGGGTCCTACAATCGGACCCAGGATCACCGCGGCGCTCCAGATGCTCATCACCCGCGGAATCATCTTCTGCGGATAGATGTCGAGCATGGTGGCCTGGGAGAGCGGCATCAGCGAGGCGCCGGCGACCCCCTGCAACAGGCGGAAGATGACGATCTCCGGAAGCGAGGTGGCGACGCCGCAAAGGATCGAGGCCCCGGTAAAGCCGGCGATCGACCACAGGAACATGGTCTTGCGGCCGATCTTCTGGCTGAGCCAGCCGGACAGCGGCGTCATGATCGCGGTGGCGATGATGTAGCTGGTGAGCACCCAGACGATCTGGTCGGCGCTCGCCGAGACGCTGCCCTGGATGTGGGGCAGGGCGACGTTCGCGACGGTCGAGTCGATGGTGTACATCAGCGTCGACAGCATCAGCGCGCCGGTGATCGGGACGCGGTTGGCGATGTCCTTTGTCGAGGCCATTTTCTGTTCAGACCTGGGTCAGATCGACGAGATCGAGAGCTTGCGCCGCTCGGTGGAGGCGACGAGTTCGGCCCAGATGGCGGCTTCGCGGTCGGGGTCGCCGGCCTCTTCGGCGGCGATCTGCGCGGCGATCAGCCGGGCGCGCAGGCGCGCGTTCTCGGCCCGCAGCGCGGAGAGCTTCAGGTCGTCCTCGCCAGCGGCGTCGTCCAGCAAAGCGGCCAGCGCGCGGTTCTCCCGCACCAGGCTGTCCGCCGCGCCGTCCCAGACCTCGGCGGCGACGCCCAGCAGCATGGCCGCCAGCGTCAACTGGCTCTGCCGCTCGCCCGCCGGAACCTCCGGCGCGCCATTGCGCATCACCAACGCGGCCAGTTCCGCAAGAACGATCGGCGCCTCAGGCGTCATAGCTTCCCCATCACCTTGAGGATCGACCGATCCTGGGCGTTCAGCAACCACCAGGCGGCGTAGGCCAGGATCGGGTCGCGGTTGCCGCCGTCGATGAAGGCGCGCGCCGAGCCGACCCAGATGCCCTGGCCCTTCACGCAGTTGAACAGGATCCACCAGTGCAGGGCGGCTGGATCGACGGAAAGGCCGCTGGCGCGCCGCCAGATGGCTACGGCCTCATCCTTCGGGACCAGCCCGCCGGCCAGGCCGCGGCCGAACTCCCAGACCGGGTTGAAACCCCAGGCCAGGTCCTCCAGCGGGTCGCCCAGGTGGGCCATCTCCCAGTCCAGCACGCCATGGATCTCGCCGGCCTCGTCGTAGAGGAAGTTGCCGGTGCGGTAGTCGCCATGCACGACGGAAAGCTTCTGGGCCGGCGGCGGCGGGTGGGCGCGCAGCCAGCGGATGGCGGCGCGCGCGATCGGTTGCGGCTCGGCTTCGTCGGTGTCGAAGACCGCCTCCCAGTGGTCGAGCTCGCGGCGCCAGCAGGCGTCGAGCGCCGGCGCCTCCATGACCGAGGTCAGGTTCAACGCCTGCGGGTCGGCCTTGGCGATCTCGCCCAGGATCGTCCACTTGCGCTCAGCCACCCGCGGCAGCACCGCGTCATAGCCGCCAGCGAACAGGAGCTGCGGCGCGGCCTGGAAGCCCGCCAGTTCCTCGGCGATGAAGAAGGGGTGGTCGAGAGCGTCGTCCTGTTCCTCCAGCCACAGCATTTCCGGCACCGGCGCCGCGGAGCCGTGGAAGGCGCGGTAGGCCGCGAACTCGATCCGCCGCTCGGTGTCGATCAGGCTGGCCGGCGGATCGCGCCGCAGGATCAGTTTTCGCTCGTGGGTCTGTCCGCCCTGGCGATAGCTCAGCCGGAACCGGTAGGTCTCCCGTGACGCCCCGCCCGAGATGCGCTCCAGGCCGCTGACGGCGACATCGGAGGCGTCCGGCAGCTGCTTGGCGATGTACGCGGCCACGCGCGGTTCGAGGGGGTGCTGCGTCACAGGCCCAGGCCCCCATCTTTGTCATCCCGGCCGCAGCGGATCGTCCCTGCGGGCTGTCCGGGATGACAGAGGAGGAAGTTCAACACTCAATCCATCTTGAAGCGGATGGGCAGGCGTTTGGGGCCGTTGACGAAAACGCTCTCGCTCATCGCCGGCTCGCCGTCGAGGGCGAGGTCCGAGAGCCTGGGCAGCAGTTCTTCCCAGAGGATGCGCATCTCCATCTTGGCCAGGTGCTGGCCCAGGCACAGGTGCGCGCCGTAGCCGAAGGCCAGGTGCTTGTTGGGCTTGCGGTCGGCGCGGAACTCCTGCGGCGCTTCGAACACCGCTTCGTCGCGGTTGCCTGATGCGTAGCAAAGCATCAGCCAGTCGCCCTTCTTCATGTGGCGCCCGGCGAACTCGGTGTCGGCGGTGACCGTGCGCATGAAGGTCTTCACCGGCGTGGTCCAGCGGATCGACTCGTCGACCAGCCCCGGGATCAGCGACGGGTCGGCCTTGACCTTGGCGAGCTGGGCCGGGTTCTCGGCCAAGGCCCACATGGCGCCGGCGGTGGAGGACGAGGTGGTGTCGTGCCCGGCGGTGGCGACGATGATGTAGTAGCTCATCGCCTCCAGGTCGCTGATCGGCGCCCCGTCGATGAGCGAATTGGCGATCAGGCTCGCGAGGTCCTCGGTCGGGTGCGCCCGCTTGCTCTCGGAGAGCGCGCGGAAGTAGTTCGAGAAGTCGATGATCACCCCGAAATCGATCTGGCGCTCCTCGGCGGGCTTCTCCAGCTCGTCGGGATCGCGGGCCAGCTCCGGGTCGGAGGCGCCGAACAGCTCCTGGGTGAGCTTCAGCATGCGGCCCTCGTCCGCCTCGGGCACGCCCATGATGCTCATGATCACATGCAGCGGGTAGTGCAGGGCGACCTCCTTGACGAAGTCGCAGCGACCGCCACTGGCGGCCATCTTTTCCACGGAGGCCTTGGCGAGCACCCGGATCTGATCCTCCAGCCGCTTGAGGTTCTGCGGCATGAACCAGGCCTGGGTCAGCAGGCGGTATTTCAGGTGATCGGGCGCATCCATGTGGATCAGCGTGCGCAACAGGTGCGGGCTGCCGCCCATCATCTCGCGGACCTTGCGGTCGCCCTCCTGGCCGATCAGGGTCGGGGAGCGGTCGCCGTTGTGGAACAGGTCGTTCTGGCGGCTGATCTCCAGGATGTCCTCGTGGCGGGTGACCACCCAGAAGGGGTCGACGCCCTCCACCTGCGCGACGCCCAAGGGCTCGTTCTTGCGCAGCCAGGCGTAGGCCTTGTGGATCCGGCCGTCGGCGTAGGCGCCCGGGGCGACCAGCTGTTCGGCCACGTCCTTGGGGATGCGATGGTCGACCTCGGTCATGACGCTCATCGGACGCTCCTCCGCACTTCACTTGTGTTCTTGCCGTCGCACGCACTTGATACGGCCCAAGAGCGCGTCGCAAGCGTGACGACACGTCAAGGGCGAGGGAGCCGCAGATGCTGACCAAGGGCGACGACTTCCCGATCCACCAGACGCCGGAGCCGATCGCCTATGCGGGCTCCGACCGGAATTTCTACGACCGCTATTTCTTCAACGGATATTCGCCCGACGGCAGCGAGTTCGTCGCCGTGGCCTTCGGGGTCTATCCGGCGCTGAACGTCGCCGACGCCCACGTCGCCATCATCCGCGACGGTAAGGAATACTGCCTGCACGCGTCGAAGATCCTGCGCATGGAGCGGATGGACCTGTCGGTGGGGCCGATCCGCATCGAGGTGATCGAGCCGCTGCAGAAATTGCGGGTGGTCGTCGAGAAGGCCGAGGGCCTGGCCTGCGACCTGACCTTCGAAGGCCGCGCCTTTCCGATCGAGGAGCCGCGGTTCATGCGCCGCAATGGCCCCCGGGTGTTCATGGACTACACGCGCCTCACCCAGAACGTGCGGGTCTCCGGCTGGACCGAGGTGGACGGCGAGCGCCGCGCGCTGGGTTCCGGCTGGACCGGCACCCGCGACCGCTCGTGGGGCATCCGGCCGGTCGGCGCGCCGGACTCCCAGTCCACTCCCAGCGACGCCATCCCCAGCTTCTTCTGGCAGTGGGCGCCGCTGAACTTCGCCGACAAAAGCGTCTTCTTCCACGTCAACGCCGACCATGAGGGGCGCCCCTGGAACACCCGCGCGGTGATCCTGCCGGACGGCGCCGGCGCCGAAGGCGGCTGGCATGCCGACGCGCCCCGGATGGAGGAGGTGACGCTCAAGGCCGGCACGCGGCACGCGCTGGGCGGGACGCTGAAGGTCCCGTTGGCGCAGGGCGAGGCCAGCATCGCCATCAAGCCGAAAGGCGTCTTCCTGATGCGCGGCATCGGCTACGGCGGCGAGTGGCGCCACGGCGCGCTGAAGGGCGAACTGGCGGTGGCGCGCGAGGACATCGACATCGCCGCCGCCGACATGGCCTCGCCCGAGAACTGGCACATCCAGGCGATCTCGACCGCGATCTACGAAGCCCCCGGCGAGGCGCCGCAGGAGGGCGTCGGCGTCTTCGAGCAGCTGATCTTCGGACCCTACCGGCCCTATGGCCTGTAGCCGCCTAGTGGTGGCTGAAGACGTGCACGAGGCGCGCCGCGGCCGGCAGCATCAGTGAGCCCAGCAGGCAGGGGAAGATGAAGACGATCAGCGGGACGGTCAGCTTGGCCGACAGCGCCAGCGCCTTCTCCTCGGCCCGCAGCATCCGCTTGGAGCGCATGTCCTGCGAGAACACCGTGAGCGTTTCCCCAAGGCTGGTGCCCATCTCCTCGGCCTGCCGCAGCATGGTGGCCAGCTGGCGGGCGTCGTCGATGCCCAGGCGGTCGGCGAAGGCGGACCAGGCGTCCTTGCGCGACTTGCCGGCCCGCAGCTCCAGCACCAGGAAGCGCAGGTGCACGGTCAGGTTCGGATAGCGCCGTGCCAGCTCCTCGGTCACCCGGGTCACCGCGGCGTCGAGGCTAAGGCCGGCTTCGACAGAGGCCACGAGCAGGTCCAGCAGGTCGGGGAAGCCGTCGGCATATTCGCGCTCGCGCTTGGAGCGGCGCATGTTCAAGACCCGGTCCGGCCCCAGGATGGCGATCAGCGCCAGGACGCCGGCGATAGCGACCCCGCCGAAGCCGCCCTTGCCGCCGACCACCAGCGGCAGGACCAGGATGACGCCGAGCGTCGCCGCCGCCAGGCTGGCGGCGCGGACGCCCAGATAGATCACCGGGGCCTCGCGATTGTAGAAGCCGGCCTGCATCAGCCGCGAGCGCAGCACCGAAAGCTTGGCCGGATCGCGCACCGCGCTCTGCTGGCCGAGCTTGCGGATCTGGCCCATGAACTGGCCGCCGATCCCGGAGTTGGGGTCGCGCGGACGGCTCGCCCCGCCCATGCGCGCGCCGCTATCGGGCGCCAGGCGGCCCCGGCGGATGGCCCGCAGGCGCAGCTCGCCGGCCGCCACAAAGGCCGCGCCGCCGCCGCCGGCCAGCATGAACAGCGCGCCGGCGACGGTGATGATGTTCTGGATCTGCGCGGGGTTCATGGCGACTACAGCCGAAGATCGATCATGCGGCGCATGACCAGGTTGCCGAGGAACATCCAGATGCCGAGGCCCAAGAGGCCCCACTTCACCAGCGGCTCATGGATGACATCGCCGTAGAAGTGCGGCGAGGAGATCACGATGAAGCCGGTGGAGACGAAGGGCGCCGAGGTCAGGATCATCGCCGAGGCGCGGCCCTCGGATGAGGCGGCCTGGATCTTGAGCCGCATCTTGTGCCGCTCGCGCACCGTGGCGGCGTTGAGCTTCAAAAGGCCGGTCAGGTTGCCGCCGGAGCGCTCCTGCAGGCGCACGGTGGCGGCGAACAGGTCGACGTCGGGATGCTGGCAACGCTCGGCCATGCGCTCGACGGCCTGCTCCATGGTCGCGCCATAGGCGATCTCGTCGGCGGCCATGCCGAACTCCGAGCCGATCGGATCGACCATCTCGCGCCCCACGAGGCTGATCGCGGTTGGCACCGGGTGGCCGGCCTCGAGGCTGCGGACGATGATCTCCAGCGCCTGCGGCAGCTGGAAGCCGAGCGCCTTGGCGCGCTTCTTCACCAGGTGCTTCAGATAGAAGATCGGTCCGCCGACCCCGAACAGCAGCAGCCCGACGGGGAACAGCAGCGGGTTCTTGGAGAGCACGGCGGCGGCCATGCCGCCGACCAGGCCCGCCAGGATCGCATAGACGGTCCACTTCTTCGGCTCGTACTTCAGGCCCGAGGCGACGATCAGGTTGGAGAGCCAGCGCAGGCGCCGGCCGCGCTCGCCCTTGGCGTCGAGGCCGCGCTGCTTGCGCAGCTCCATGACCAGGGCGGAGACCCCGTCGACCCGCTCGGCCACCTTCAGCCGCTTGTTCACCTTGCGCTTCTGGGTGGCCACCGAGACCAGGCCGATGATCGACTGGCCGGCGGTGAACACCGCGGCGAAGACCAGGATCAGGAAGATGACGTTCGGACTGACGGTCATGACACCCCCAGCGCCTTGCTCGGGTCGAAGTTGGCGACGTCGTAGGCGATGCCACGGCGGTTCATCTCGTCGATGCAGCGCGGCCGCAGGCCGGTGGCGCGGAACTCGCCGTGCACCGTGCCGTCCGGATCGGTGTGGGTGCGGTTGAAGGTGAAGATGTCCTGCATCTGCACCACCTGGCCCTCCATGCCGGTGATCTCGGTGACGTGGGTCACCTTCCGCTTGCCGTCCGACAGGCGCATCACCTGGATGATCAGGCCGATGGCGGACGCGATCTGCTGGCGCATGGCGTCGGGGCTGATGGCGAGGCCCCCCATGGCGATCATCTGTTCGAGGCGGCCGATCGCCTCGCGCGGGTTGTTGGCGTGGATCGTGGCCATCGAGCCTTCGTGGCCGGTGTTCATGGCCTGCAGCATGTCGAAGGCTTCGTCGGCCCGGACTTCGCCCAGGATCACGCGGTCGGGACGCATCCGCAGCGCGTTCTTGACCAGCTCACGCTGCCGGATCTCGCCCTTGCCCTCGATGTTCGGCGGCCGGGTCTCCAGGCGCACCACGTGCGGCTGCTGCAGCTGCAGCTCGGCGGCGTCCTCGATGGTGATCAGGCGCTCGCCGTGGCTGATGGCCGCGGAAAGCGCGTTCAGCAGCGTCGTCTTGCCCGAGCCCGTGCCGCCGGAAATCACCGTCGAGACGCGGGACTTGACCGCCCCGTGGATGAAGTCGGCCACCGCCATCGGCATGGCGTTGAACTCGACCAGGCGCTCCAGGGTGAGCGGCTTCTTGGAGAACTTCCGGATCGAGACCGCGGCGCCGTCGATGGCGATCGGCGCGATGGCGGCGTTGACGCGGGAGCCGTCGGCGAGGCGCGCGTCGACCATGGGCTGGCTCTCGTCGATGCGGCGGCCGACGCCGGCGACGATGCGGTTGACGATGCGCAGCAGATGGTCGTTGTCGCGGAACCGGACCGGCGTCAGCTCCAGCTCGCCGCGACGCTCGACGTAGACCTGGAACGGGCCGTTGATCAGGATGTCGTTGATGCTCTCGTCCTTGAGCAGCGGCTCAAGGGGGCCCAGGCCGACCATCTCGTCGAAGATCGAGGCGCCGAGCTCCTGCAGATCGGCGGTGTTCAGCGCCATCCGCTCGGACCGCGCGAAGTCGGCCACCAGGCTCATGACCTCGCGGCGCATGTCCTTCTCGTCGAGCTTGTCGAGCTTGGCGAGGTCGAGCTCCTCGATCAGCCGCGAGTGCAGGCGAAGCCGGGTGTCCAGCTGCGAAGGCGGCCCGCCCTTGGGCGTCGGCACATGCTTGGGCGGCATCGGCGGCGGAGGCGGCGAGGCGAGCGTCTGAGCCGGGGCGGCGGCGGGGGCGGCCGGCGCCGGCGCCGCGGCGGGCTCGGCCGCGGGCTTCGCGCCGGGGAGTCCGAAGCGTCCCATCAGGCGGCCTTCGTGGCGACGGCGTGAGCGGCCAGGCGGTCGACCAGTTGCTGGACGTCCTTGACGATCTTCGACTTGGGCCGGTGGGTGGCGATCGGGCCGCCCAGGTTGACCGAGGCCGCGGCGGCTTCCCAGTCGGAGCTGACGCCGCCCTCGGCCTTGCGCTGCAGGGCCCGCTCGGCTTCCGCCATCGAGGGCGCCGGGCCGAACATGCGGCTGGCCAGACGGTTCAGCACGATCTTCGGCTTCTGGCCGGAGCCCAGGTCGCGTTCGATCTCGTCGGAGAGCGAGCGGGCGGCGAGCAGGGCCGGCACGGTCAGCTCGGAAATCACCAGCATCTCGTCGCAGCCGCCCAGCACCTCCAGGCTCCAGGACCGGCGGTGGCGCGGCATGTCGAGGATCACCCAGTCGTAGCTCTCGCAGGCGATTTCCAGCATCCGCAGGATCGCCTCGCGCGGCGCGGCCTCGAAGGCCTGCGGGTCGCGCGGCGCGGCCAGCAGGTCGAGCTGCTTGGTCACCGGGGTGACGAAGGCCTGCAGCATGGCCGCGTCCAGCTTGTCGGCGGCGGCGGCGAGATCGGCCACGCGCAGCGTCGGACTCGCGCCGAGGTAGGGGCCGGCCGAGCCGTCCGCCAAGTGCAGATCGATCAGGCAGACGCTCTTTTCCTTGGCCTGCCGGCCGCAGAGCTGGTTGGCGATCTCGATGGCGAGCGTCGTGGCGCCCGAGCCGCCGACTGCGCCGATCACCGCCCAGCAACGGGCGACCGCGGCCGCCTGCGGCACGGCCGTCGCCGGGGCGGCGGCGGCGACTGTCTTGGCGGCCTTGGCGGCCAGCAGGCCCTCGATCGCCGCGACCACGGCCTCGGGCGTGAAGGGCGCCTCCAGCACGTCGGAATGGTCGAGCCGGAACAGGTTGCGCACCACCGCGGTCGGCAGGTGCGAGCCCACCAGCAGCACCGGCGGCGGCGGGCTGGGCGAGATGGTCAGCGCCTGGATGCCGGCCGCCAGCGCCGGGTCCGCCCAGGCGTCGGCGTCGATCATGATCAGGTCCGCATCGGCCGCGGTCACGCCGACCAGCTTGGCCAGCGTCGCCTGCTCCATCTGGGCCCCTGCAAGCGGGCCCGCGGCGAGCCCGGCGAGCGCCGGACCAATAGCCAGGACGCGCCGACCGCTGAGGGACTGGGTACTCATGGAGGAACTTACTTTCCGGAGGCGGGAACGGCGGCGGCGGTGATTTCGCCGCGGAGCGGCAGGGTGGGCGTGGCGGCGGCGACCGGGGTCGCGGCCGGGGTCGTCGTCGGGGCAGTGACCGAGGCGGCCGGCGAACTGGCGGAGGCCACCGGCGAGGCCGGCGGGGGCGGCGCGATGGGACCGCGCATGTCGCGGCTCATCGGCGGGCCCTTGGAGACCTGGCCGCCGACCATGAAGCCAAGCGTGCTCGGTTCCTGGGTGGCGATGTCGGCGGTCTTGCCGGCCCTCTCGAAGTCGCGCGCCGTGACGATGTGCGGCGTCACGATAATGATCAGCTCGGTCTCGTTGCGCGCCCAGCGGGCCGAACGGAACAGCGCGCCCAGGATCGGGATGTCGCCCAGGCCCGGGAACTGGCGCAGGTCGTTGTTGTAGGTGTGCATGAACATGCCGCCGAGCGCCAAGGAGTCGCCGTCCCGGATCTCGACGGTAGTGTCGGCCTTGCGGGTGATCAGGCCCGGCACCTGAACGCCGTCGATCTTGATCGAGTTGGTCTGGTCGAGCTGGCTGACCTCGGGCGCCACGGCCAGGCGGATCAGGCCGTTGTCCTGCACGGTCGGCGTGAAGTCGAGCTTCACCCCGTACTGGCGGAACTCCAGCGTGATCTGGTTCAGGCCCTGCGGCACCGGATAGGGGAACTCGCCGCCGGCCAGGAAGCTGGCCTTGCCGCCGGAGACCGCCACTAGGGTCGGCTTGGCGAGCGTGCGCACGATGCCCTTTTCCTCAAGCGCCTGCAGGCTGAGGTTCACGCCGTTGACGCCGGCGTGGGTGGCGAAGCCCAGGACCCCGTTGGCCGGCGTGTTGCCGATCAGGCCGCTGCCGAAGTTCATCGTGGTGTTGCCGCTGGTGATCGCGCCGGAGAAGCCGGCGTCTTGCAGGGACGAGCGGGTCGCCTCCATGACGCGGACCTCAAGCACGACCTCCTGCGAGGCGCTGACCAGCAGGGCCGAGGTCGCGCCGTCGGGGGCGAACTTGTCGGCCATGGCCTTGGCGCGGGTCGCGACACTGGTCGAGGAGACCGTGCCGGTGAGCAGCAGGCCTTCGCCCAGCGTCTGCACCTTGACGGCCTCGCCGGGGAACGCGGTGTCGATGTCGCTCTGCAGCGCGCGGGCGTCAAAGCCGACGCGCACGTCGATCATCTGCAGGAGCCGGCCGCCCGGTCCATAGACCAAGAGGTTGGTCGAGCCGACGTCGAGGCCGCGGACATAGAAGCTGCGGTCGGTGGTGGCGACCACCTCGGCGATGTCTGGCTGCGAGACGACGATCTTGCTGGCGGGCTCGTCCAGGCGGAACGACAGCGCCTTGTCCTTCGGCACCGAGATGGTGCGGACGGGCGCGGCCTCGCTGGCGAACTGGTCTGCGAAGACCGGCGTCGCGGCGGCGGTGGCCGCCAGCAGGCTGACGGTGGCGCAGAGCGCGGTGGCCAGGTGGCGTGACATGGTCATGGGCTCCAGGGTTCTTAGGACGTGTGGGCCGTGCCGGCGCCGACGCCGGCGCCCGCGCCAGGGACGGCCGGGTTCGGCGCGGCGGCCGGAGCGGCCGGCGTCGCGGGCGGGGCGGCCGGCGCCGGCTTCGGCGCGCGCGCCTTGCCGGGATGCTGGTCGCTGCCGCCCTCGGCCACGATGGTGATCAGGGCCGGAGCGGCCGGCATGGCCTCAGCGACCTTGACGCGCCGGACCGTGGCGTGGCCCGTGCTGCGCGGCTGGCCGCCGAACAGGGCCTCGGTGCGCATCGGCGCGGTCTGGGCGATCTCGGCCGAGCCGGTCTTGCGCAGCGCCAGCGACAGCTTGCCGAGGTCGCCCGCCACCGCCAGCTTCTGGGCGTCGGCCACCGAAACCTCGAGGGTCGCGGTCGACGGCGTCGCCGGCTTGTTGGAGGCGAGGTCGGCGTTCAGGTCGACGCCCAGGACGCGGATATCCTGGATCACCACCTGGGAGATGTAGTTGTGCTTTTGGGCGTCGGCCGAGAGGTCGCGCATCAGCACGACGTCCACCCGGTCGCCCGGCAGGGCGTGGCCGCCGACACCGGTGACGTCGCTGACCTTGATGGTGTAGGCGCGCATGCCGTCATGGATTTCGGCGGCGACCGAGGCGCGGGCGCCCGGACCGGAAAGCTTGGCCGGCAACAGCGGCTCGCGGGCGGCGATGGGGGTGAGGACCACCGGCGGTCCGCCGCCGTCCTGGGACAGCACCAGCGCGGTGGTCGCGAACGCGCCGTCCGGCACGGCGTTCGACGGCACCTTCAGGACCTCGATCTTCGAAGCGTCCAGCTTGTCGCCGAACTTCAGCGCCGACTTGGCGACCACGATGGGCACGCCGGCCATGGGCTGCGGGGCCGCGGCCTTGGCCACGCCCGGGTTGGGCATCATGGTCTTGGCCACCACCAGGGCGGAAAGACCGAACAGGGCGCAGGCCCCGAGACTGACAATGGTGACGACACGCATGGCTTGGACCGTTCGGTTGAAAAACCTGTTTCGGATCGTGAGCTTACGAAGCCGACACTTGCGATATCGCCAACAAAACTAGTGAACGGGCCAGCAAGCTTGCTCAGGGGTAAACAGGCTTGAGCATGGGGTCGGGGCCGCGGCGCCTTGGGATGAGAAGAGGATGCGGCTAGGGTCCCGCCGCGCGGCCGCCAGGGCCCTCAAAAACATCCGGAGGAACGACGATGAAAATGCGCCGGCTGGGAACCTCGGGCTTGAAGGTCAGCGAGGTAGGATTGGGCTGCAATAATTTCGGCATGCGCATCGACGCCAAGCAGACGCAGGCCGTGGTCGACGCCGCGCTCGACGCCGGCGTCACCTTCTTCGACACCGCCGACATCTATGGCGGGACCAAGTCGGAGGAGTTCCTCGGCAAGGCGCTCGGCAAGCGGCGGCAGGACATCACGCTCGCCACCAAGTTCGGCATGCGGATCGGCGACGACCCGCGCCGCATGGGCGGCTCACGGCGGTGGATCATGCGCGCGGTGGAAGACAGCCTGAGCCGGCTCGGGACCGACTACATCGACCTCTATCAGTTCCATGCCCCCGACGCCGACACCCCGATTGACGAAACCCTGCGCGCGCTGGACGACCTCGTGACTCAGGGAAAGGTCCGCTACATCGGCAATTCCAACTTCACGGGCTGGCAGATCGCCGATGCGGACTGGACCGCGGCAGGGAGCACGCGGTTTGTCTCCGCCCAGAACCTCTATTCCCTGCTGGAGCGGAAGGTGGAGTTCGAGGTGCTGCCGGCCTGCGAGCATTTCGGCCTGGGCTTCCTGCCGTTCTTCCCGCTGGCCTCGGGCCTGCTCAGCGGCAAGTACAGGCGCGGCGAAAAGCCGGCGGAGGGGACCCGGCTGGCGGCCTGGGGCGCGCGGGGCGCCGCGGCGATGAGCGACAAGAACTTCGACAAGGTCGAGAAGCTGGAGACCTGGGCGGCCGAGCGCGGCCACACCATCCTGGAGCTGGCCTTCGCCTGGCTGCTCGGCCACGAGGTCGTCTCGTCCGTGATCGCCGGCGCCACCACGCCCGAGCAGGTCAAGACCAACGCCGCCACCGCCGCCTGGCATCTGACGCCGGAAGAGGTGAAAGAGGTCGGGGATTTGATCGGGTGATCACTTTCCCCGATGGCGGGTGATTTCGCGGCGAGCCTTGTGTCTATGGGTCCCGGACATGGGCTTGCGCCCATTCCGGGAGGACCTGAGTTGGGGGAAACCCGCACATGTACGATCTGTTGAAAGGCCTGCGCGTGGTGGAGGGGTCGGCCTTCGTGGCCGGGCCGACCTGCGGGCTCTATCTGGCGCAGATGGGCGCCGAGGTGATCCGCTTCGACGCCATCGGCGGGGGCCCGGACTTCCGCCGCTGGCCGCTCGCCGACAACGGGTCCAGCCTCTATTGGGAAGGGCTGAACAAGGGCAAGAAGTCGGTCGCGCTCAACCTCTCGAGTCCGCAGGGCCGGGAGATCGCGCAGCGGCTGGCCGCATCCGGCGGCGCGGGCGGCGCCCCAGAAGGCGCCCCAGAAGGCGCAATGTTCGTGACCAATTTTCCGGTGGAGGGGTTCCTCTCCCATGCGACGCTGAGCGCGCTCAACCGCGACCTGATCTGCGTGCGGGTGATGGGCTGGGCCGACGGATCGCAGGGCATGGACTACACGATCAATTCCGCGCTCGGCCTGCCGCTGATGACGGGACCCACGGACGATGCGCGCCCGGTGAACCATGTTCTGGCCGCCTGGGATCTCTTGACCGGCGCCTACTGCGCCTTCGCTCTGACGGCGGCCCTGATCGGGCGGATGCGCGGCGAGGGCGGGCGCGAGATCCGCGTGCCGCTCTCCGACGTGGGTGCGGCCACCATGGCGAACCTGGGCTTCGCGGCGGAGACGCTGACGACCGGCGAGCCCCGCCCACGCATGGGCAATGATCTATACGGCGCTTTCGGCCGCGATTTCACCACCCACGACGGCCAGCGCCTGATGCTGCTCTGCGTGACGCCGCGGCAGTGGTCGAAGGCCTTGGAGGCGCTCGGCATCGCCGACGAGGTCGCGGTGGTTGAGGCCGAACTCGGCGTTTCCTTCGCCGCCGACGAGGGCCTGCGTTTCACCCATCGCGCGCGGCTCTATCCGCTGTTCGAGGCTGCCTTCGCGGCGAAGGACGCAACCCAGCTCACAGCCGCGCTGGACGCCGGAGGTGTCACCTGGGGCGCCTACCAGACCATGGTCGAGGCCTTGGACGACCCGCGTCTCTACAAGGACAACCCGCTGTTCCAGACCGTCCGCCATCCGAGCGGCCTCGACTACATCACGCCTGGCGCCATGGGCACGGTGCTGCCGGATGTCCGGCAATCGGTGCAACCTGCGCCGAAGCTCGGGCAGCATACGGACGAAGTGCTGGCCGATGTGCTGGGCTTGAGCGGAGCCGAGATCGGGCGCCTACATGATGCAGGTGTCGTGGCGGGAGCCGAGTGACCATGAACCCGCTGAGCCTGATGCTGATGGCCGCCGCCCTGTTGACCGGCGCGCCGGCGCTGGCGGCGGACTACCACGCGCCGCGCAACGCGCTCGGCCAGCCGGACCTGCAGGGCATCTGGAACACCCACTTCTTCCTGCCGATGGAGGCGCGGCCCGACATGCCGAGCCTGACGCTGTCGGAAGCCGAGGCGACGGCCTACGCCCGCAAGCTGAACGCCGAGGCCGGCAAGCTGGCGATCTTCGCCCAGGATCCCGAGGTGGCCGAGATCCGCGCCGACCCCGGCCGCTCGGACCTGGCGATCGTCAAAGGCCAGAGGCGCACGCGCCAGGTGGTGCAGCCGGCCGACGGCATGCTGCCGCTGACGCCCGGCATGCGCGGCCAGATGCGCTTCATCGAACAGCTGCTGCGCACCCAGACCGAGCCGCCGTTCCCCAAGGACGACCCCGAAGTTCGGCCGAACTGGGAGCGCTGCGTCGTCGGCTGGGGCCAGCCGCCGATCGCCAGCACCGGCGACATCAACCCGCGCCAGATCGTCCAGACCAAGGACGCGGTGGTGATCCTGACCGAATACGGCCCGGACCTACGGATCATCCCGCTGACCGACAAGCACGGTTCGCTGTCGATGGCCGGACCGCTGGGCGACGCGATCGCCCGGTGGGAGGGCGACACCCTGGTCGTCGAGACGACCGGCCTGCCGGCGAAGGACGCGATCCGCCCCTTCCCGACGCTGTTCGTGCCGCAGAGCGCCAAGGTGATCGAGCGCTATACGCGGGTCTCCAAGACCGAGCTTCTCTACCAGTACACGGTGGTCGATCCGTCGATCTACACCGCGCCCTGGCTGGCGGAATATTCGCTGTTTGCGAGCTCCAGGCCGATCTACGAATTCGCCTGCCACGAGGGCAACTATTCGCTGCCCAACATCCTGGCCGGCGCCCGGGCGGACGAAAAGGCCCGCGCCAAGAAGTGAGGCTTTGCATGCCGCGCCGCCGGGGCCATCTCTAGGCGACGCTTAGGAGCATCCCATGGCCAGAGCCGCCGCCACGAAATCCCCGACCTCGGGCAAACCGGATGTCTGGTTCGCCGCCGGCGTGCGCACGCCCTTCGCCAAGGCCGGCGGGCCGTTGGCGGCGAACGACGCGCTCGATCTCTCGATCCCGGTGGTCAAGGCGATGCTGACGAAAGGCGGGCGGCCCGACCTGATGAACTGGGGCGCGGTCATCCCGAACCTGACCATGAGCAACCTGGCGCGCGAGGCGCTGATCGCGGCGGGCGGCGACCCGACCATCCCGGCGTCGTCGACGATCATGGCCTGCTCCACCTCGATGATGGGCGCCTTCCAGGCCGGCGGCATGCTGGACGACGCGGCGGGCCGAAGCCTGGCCCTGGTCGGCGGCGCGGAGGCCATGAGCCGCATCCAGATCGGGCTCTCGCCCGGCCTTTCCGACGACCTGCGGGCGTTCATGGAGGCGCGCGACTTGGCCGGCCGCTGGGCGGCGCTGCGCGGGACCCGGGCGCGCGACGTCCGGCTGTTTATCCCGCAGATCAAGAACCGGGCGACCGGCAAGTCCATGGGCGAGCACACCGAGGACATGGCCAAGGGCTGGGAGATCAGCCGCGTCGAGCAGGACGAACTGGCGCTGGCCAGCCACCAGAAGGCGGCCGCCGGCTGGGCCGCCGGCTTCTTCGACGACCTGGTGCTGCGGCTGGAGGAGACCGGCCGCGACACCCTGGTCCGCGCGGATTCCTCGATGGAGGCGCTGGCCGGGCTGAAGCCCGCCTTCGACCGGACCAGCGGTCAGGGCACGCTCACCGCCGGCAACTCCAGCCCGCTCACCGACGGCGCGGCCGCCATGTGGGTCGCGACCGCCGAGGGGCTGAAGCGTCTCCCGGCCGAGGTCCCGCGGGTGCGGCTGGTGGACTACATCGCCAACGCCATCGACCTCTTCAACGAGTACCTGCTGATGGCGCCGGCCTATGCGATCCCGCGCCTGCTGGCCCGCAACGGCCTGACCTACGGCGACGTGGCGCTCTGGGAACTGCACGAAGCCTTCACCGCCCAGGTCGCCAGCCACATCAAGGCGATCCAGGACCCGGCCTTCCTGAAGGACAAGGCCGGCGTGACCGCCAAGCTCGGCAAGTTCCCGATGGACCGGCTCAATCCCAACGGCGGCTCGACCGCGCTTGGCCATCCGTTCGGAGCCACCGGCGCGCGCATCCTGAGCCAGGCGGTCAAGGAGCTCGCCGCCCTGCCGAGCGGCAGCCACGCCATCGTCAGCATCTGCGCCGACGGCGGCCAGGGCACGGTCGCCCTGCTGCGCAACGCCTGATGGCTGGAGCCGACGCTCACAGCTATGAGCCGGCGATGGGGCACGGCCTGGCCTATGACCCCTTCAACGCCATCATCGGTCCCAGGCCCATCGGCTGGATTTCGTCGCTGAGCGCCGAGGGGACACGCAATCTCGCGCCCTACAGCTTCTTCAACGCCTTCAACTACCGCCCGCCGATCATCGGCTTCGCCAGCACGGGCTGGAAGGACAGCGTGGCCAACATCCAGGCCACCGGCGAGTTCGTCTGGAACCTGGCGACGCACGCGCTGAAGGACCGGATGAACGCGACCTCGGCCACGGTCGCCGCCGACATCGACGAGTTCGAACTGGGCGGCGTGACCCCGGCGCCGAGCCTCAAGGTCGCGCCGCCGCGGGTGCTGGAGAGCCCGGTCAATTTCGAGTGCCGCCTGTCGCAGTTCATCCAACTCACCACGGCGGCCGGCGAGCGGGTGGAGACCTGGCTGGTGCTGGGCGAGGTCGTCGCGGTGCACATCGACCGCGCGCTGATCGTCGACGGAATCTATCAGACCGCCCAGGCCCATCCGATCCTGCGGGCCGGTCGCATGGGCGACTATGCCGAGATCCGCCCCGACGCCATGTTCGAGATGCCCAAACCCCGGTGAGTTCACTCTCTTTTTCGGTCGTCATTCCCGGGCTTGTCCCGGGAACCCATGATCACAGAGGCCGCCAGAGGATAGCGGGCGCCGCTGCCGCGTCCCCTTCATCTCGGAGTTCATAGGTTCCCGGCACAAGGCCGGGAATGACGAGCTTGGAGAAGAGGTCAGCTCGCGCTGAGCTTCATCAGCACCGCGCCCTCGGTGACCTGGGCGCCGAGGCTGACCGACACCTCGTCCACCGTCCCGTCGAAGGGCGCGGTGAGCGCGTGCTCCATCTTCATGGCTTCGAGGACCAGCAGCGGTTGGCCCTTCTTCACCGCCTCGCCCGCCTTGACCGACAGGCCGGTGACCTTGCCGGGCATGGGCGAGCGGATGGCGCCGTCGCCGGCCGCGCCGGCCTCGTCGGCGGCGGGCGGATGGGTGGCAAAGACGAAGGCTTCGCCCGCCTCGAAGACCACGATCTCGTCCTCGTCGGTGAGCAGGACCGAGCGCGGCGCGGCCATGTCGTTGACGGCGCAGACGATGGGCTTGCCGCCCAGGAACAGGCGGGTTGTGGTCTCCGGCGCCGCGTTCAGGCGGAAGCCCGGCAGGTCGCGCCAGGGCGAGGCGTCAGGGGTCAGCGTCTCGTCGACGATCATCGCCGCTTCGGCGGCGGCCGACAGCGCGGCGGGTGAGGGTTCTGGCGCCGCCGCCAGCTCGGCGAGGTTGCGCTCGATGAAGCCGGTGTCGAGGTCGCCGGCGATGAAGTCGGGCGCCTCGAGGCAGCGGGCCAGGAAGCCGGCGTTGGTCTTCACCGGCCACACCTCGACCTCGTCGCAGGCCTCGGCCAGTTCGCTCAGCGCCGCTTCCCGGGTCTCGGCATGCGCGATCAGCTTGGCGATCATCGGATCGTAGAAGGGGGTGACCTCGCCGCCCTCCTCGACTCCGGCGTCGGCGCGCACGGTCGGCGGCAGCTCGAAATGCTCCAGCACGCCGGTCGAGGGCAGGAAGCCGGTCGCCGGGCTCTCCGCATAGAGCCTGGCCTCCACCGCGTGGCCGGCCAGCCCGATCTGATCCTGCGTCAGCGGCAGGGCTTCGCCGGCCGCGACGCGGAACTGCCACTCCACCAGATCGAGGCCGGTGACCATCTCGGTGACCGGGTGCTCCACCTGCAGGCGGGTGTTCATCTCCATGAACCAGATGCGGTCGGGGCGCAGGCCGGCGCTGGCGTCGGCGATGAACTCGATGGTGCCGGCGCCGACGTAGTTCACCGCCCTTGCGGCCTTGACCGCGGCGCCGGTGATCGCGGCGCGGGTCACATCGTCCATGCCGGGCGCGGGCGCTTCCTCGATCACCTTCTGGTGGCGGCGCTGCAGGGAGCAGTCGCGCTCGTAGAGGTGGACGACCCCGCCGTGGCTGTCGCCGAACACCTGCACCTCGATGTGGCGCGGGCGCTGCACATAGGTCTCCAGCAGCACGCGGTCGTCGCCGAACGAGGCGGCCGCCTCGCGCTTGCAGGAGGCGAGCGCGGCGTCGAAGTCGGCGGCCTTCTCGACCTTGCGCATGCCCTTGCCGCCGCCGCCGGCCACCGCCTTGATCAGCACCGGAAAGCCGATCCGCGCGGCCTCCTTCGCCAGCGTGCCTTCAGCCTGGTCCTCGCCCAGATAGCCCGGCGTTACCGGCACCCCGGCCTTGGCCATCAGCGCCTTGGCGGCGTCCTTCAGACCCATGGCGCGGATCGCCGACGACGGCGGGCCGATCCAGATCAGGCCGGCGGCGACAACCGCATCGGCGAAGTCGGCGTTCTCCGACAGGAATCCGTAGCCCGGGTGGATCGCCTCGGCCCCGGTCGCCTTCGCCGCGGCGATGATCTTCTCCGGGACCAGATAGCTCTCGCGTGCGGCGGCCGGGCCGATCAGCACAGCCTGGTCGGCGTCAGCCACATGGGCCGCGCTCGCATCGGCTTCGGAATAGACGGCGACCGTGGCGATCCCCATCCGCCGCGCGGTGGCGAAAACCCGGCGGGCGATCTCGCCACGGTTGGCGACCAGGACGGATTTGAACATCAATGCACCGTGGCCAGGCCGACCAGCAGCAGGCCGACGATCAGGAAGCCGAAGGCCCAGGCCGAGCCGATGAACAGCAGGAACATGCGGATCAGGGTTCCGTACCAGCTGATCCTGTAGGTCGCGCGCATGTGCGCGAAGAGATGGATCGGCGACAGGAACAGCAGCCACGGCCCCCAGCTTGCCACCGTGCCCAGCGCGAACACCACCGACAGCAGGATCCCCTGGAACGACAGGGAGTGCATCGAGAAGATCAGGTGGTCGAAGACGTAGACGTTCTTCTTGAAGACGAAGAGCACGCTCAGGATCAGGGCGGCGATCGGCAGCATGACGATGGCCAGCCGCTCCGCCCACTCCGCCAGGGCCGCCTTGAACGCGTCCGGATTGGCCAACGCCTTGACGATCTGGGCGCGGAGCCACCTTTCCGTGGGCGTCTTGTTGGGCGCCGGCTTGGAGAACTCGGTGCGCATGACCTGTATCACCTTCTGGAAGTCGGCGCGGTCAGCCGCCGACATCCCCTGTGGAGCCTCAGCCTTGTCGAGGGTGATCAAATTGATGTTCGCGCGGTTGGCCTGCAGGTCCAGGCCGCCGGTGAAGAACACCAACAGCACCACCACCAGGAAGATGCGGAACGGCGGCACCTGGGCGGCGCGATGGCCGTCGAGATATTCGCGGGTCAGCCGGCCCGGGCGGAAGATCAGCCGCGGAAAGGTCTTCCACATCCGGCCGTCGAAATCGGTCAGGCCTTCGAGGGCCTCCCAGGTCAGCCGCCAGATGGAGCGATGGTACTTCTCGCCGCGCTGGCCGCAGGCGTAGCACCAGGGTCCGGCCAGCGCGGTGTGGCAGTTGGGGCAGGGCGCGCCGATCGGCAGGCTGTGCTTGGACGCCCGCGCGGCCTCGTGCGCGAGGGTGTCGGCGGTGACCGCTTCGAGAAGGTTGTCGCCCGTGGCCATGGCTACATCCTGAACACGCCGAAGCGCGTTTCCGGAATGGGCGCGTTCAGCGAGGCCGAGATGGACAGGCCCAGGACGTCGCGGGTCTGGACGGGATCGATGATGCCGTCGTCCCACAGGCGCGCGGTGGCGAAATAGGGGTTGCCCTCGTCCTCGTAGCGCTGGCGCACCGGGGCCTTGAAGGCCTCTTCCTCGGCCGGCGTCCATTTGTCGGCGTCGCGGTGGACCGTGGCCAGTACGCTCGCCGCCTGCTCACCGCCCATGACGCTGATCCGGCTGTTGGGCCAGGTCCACAGGAAGCGGGGCGAATAGGCGCGGCCGCACATGCCGTAGTTGCCGGCCCCGAACGAGCCGCCGATCAGGACGGTGAACTTGGGCACCTCGGCGGAGGCCACGGCCGTGACCAGCTTGGCCCCGTCCTTGGCGATGCCGCCGGCTTCGTACTTGCCGCCGACCATGAAGCCCGAGATGTTCTGCAGGAAGATCAGCGGGATCTTCCGCTTGCAGGCGAGCTCGATGAAGTGCGCGCCCTTCAGCGCGCTCTCCGAGAACAGCACCCCGTTGTTGGCCAGGATCGCCACCGGATAGCCCCAGATGCGCGCGAAGCCGCAGACCAGCGTGGTCCCATAGAGCTGCTTGAACTCGTCGAACTCGGAGTTGTCGACGATGCGGGCGATCACCTCATGGACGTCATAGGGCGCGCGCACGTCGGTGGGCACGATGCCGTAGAGCTCCTCGGGATCGAAGGCCGGCGGGCGCGGCTCGGCGATGTCCATGTCGACGCGCTTGGTGGTGTTCAGCCGCGCCACGATGGAGCGGACGATGGAAAGCGCGTCCTCGTCGTCGGCGGCCACATGGTCGACCACGCCGGAGCGGCGGCCATGGGTGTCGGCGCCGCCCAGTTCCTCGGCCGAGATCACCTCGCCGGTGGCGGCCTTCACCAGCGGGGGACCCCCTAAGAAGATCGTGCCCTGGCCGCGGACGATGATGGTCTCGTCGCTCATCGCCGGCACATAGGCGCCGCCGGCGGTGCAGGAGCCCATGACGCAGGCGATCTGGGCGATCCCCTCGGCGCTCATCCGCGCCTGGTTGAAGAAGATGCGCCCGAAGTGCTCGCGGTCGGGGAAGACCTCGGCCTGGTGCGGCAGGTTCGCGCCGCCCGAGTCGACCAGGTAGATGCAGGGCAGGCGGTTCTGCAGGGCGATCTCCTGGGCGCGGAGATGCTTCTTCACCGTCATCGGATAGTAGGCGCCGCCCTTCACCGTGGCGTCGTTGGCGACGATCATGCACTCGCGGCCCGAGACGCGGCCGATGCCGACGATGATGCCTGAGCCTGGCGCCTCGTCGTTGTAGAGGCCGTTGGCGGCCAGCTGGCCGACCTCCAGGAAGGGCGAGCCCGGATCGATCAGCCGCATGACGCGGTCGCGCGGCAGCAGCTTGCCGCGGCTCTCGTGGCGCTTGCGGCTGTCCTCGGACCCGCCGAGCGCCGCCTGGCCGGCGCGTTCGCGCAGTTCGGCGGCGAGTTGGCGGTTGACCTTGGCGTTGGCGGCGTAGGTGACGGACTGGGCGTCGATGGCGCTCGCAAGCTTTCTCATCGACAGCGATCCATCATCAAAACGTCCGTCATCCCGGCCGCAGCGGAGCGGAGAGCCGGGACCCAGGGGCGGATGCAGTGCGGTGGCTCCTGGGTCCCGGATCGGCTCTTCGGCCGTCCGGGATGACACGCGAAGGGGTTTTTCCTCATGCGGTCTTTTCCAGCACGAGGCCCAATTCCGCAATCATCGCCTCGCGCATGGCGAACTTTTGCACCTTGCCGGTGACGGTGGTGGGAAAGCCTTCCACGAATTTGATGTGGCGTGGAATCTTGTAGTGGGCGATCTGGCCCTGGCAGAACGCCCGCACGGCCTCGGCGGTCAGGGCCTCGCCGGGCTTCAGCACGATCCAGGCGCAGAGTTCCTCGCCGTACTTCGGATCGGGGACGCCGATCACCTGCACGTCCTGGATCGCCGGGTGGCGGTAGAGGTACTCCTCGACCTCGCGCGGATAGACGTTCTCGCCGCCGCGGATGACCATGTCCTTGATGCGGCCCACGATGTTGCCGCAGCCGTCGGCGTCGAGGGTGGCGAGGTCGCCGGTGTGCATCCAGCCGGCCGAATCCAGCGCCTCGGCCGTCCGCTCGGGATCGTCCCAGTAGCCCAGCATCACCGAATAGCCCCGCGTGCAAAGCTCGCCGGTGGCGCCGCGCGGGGCGACGCGCCCGGCCTCGTCGACGATCTTCACCTCCAGGTGCGGATGGACGTGGCCGACGGTGGCGACGCGGACCTCCAGGCTGTCGTCGGCGCCCGACTGGAAGCTGACCGGCGAGGTCTCCGTCATGCCGTAGGCGATGGTCACCTGCGGCATGTGCATCTTGTCGACCACCTGCTTCATCACCTCGATGGGGCAAGGGGAGCCGGCCATGATGCCGGTGCGCAGGCTGGTCAGGTCGAACTCGCCGAACCGCTCGCAGCCCAGCATGGCGATAAACATGGTCGGCACGCCGTAGAGCGCCGCGCAGGCCTCGGCTTCGACCGCCTCCAGCACCGCCAGCGGATCGAAACCCTCCGACGGATAGACCATGGTGGCCGCATGGGTGACGCAGCCGAGGTTGCCCATCACCATGCCGAAGCAGTGATAGAGCGGCACCGGGATGCAGAGCCGCTCGCCGACCTGCAGGCCGATCGCCTCGGCGACGAAATAGCCGTTGTTGAGGATGTTGTGGTGGCTGAGCGTCGCGCCCTTGGGGAAGCCGGTGGTGCCCGAGGTGAACTGGATGTTGATGGCGTCGTCGAACTGCAGGCCCGCGCCGATCTCGGCCACGCGGGCGGCATCGGCCGGCGTGCCGGCGTCGCAGGCCTGATGGAAGGCGAGGCACCCTTGGTGCGCCTGCTCGCCCAACGTGATCACCAGGCGTAGCGCCGGCAGTCGGGCCGCCTGCAGATCGCCCGGCCGCGCCGCCGACAGTTCGGGCGCCAGCTCGCGCAGCATGTGCAGGTATTCGCTGGTCTTGTGCGCGACGGCCGTGACCAGCGCCTTGCAGCCCACCTTGTTCAGCGCGTACTCGGCCTCGGAGAGGCGGTAGGCCGGGTTGATGTTGACCAGGATCAGGCCGGCCTTCGCCGTGGCGAACTGGGTCACCGCCCACTCGGCGCAGTTGGGCGCCCAGATCCCCACCCGGTCGCCGGGCTCCAGGCCGAGCGCCAGCAGGCCGGCCGCGAGCGCGTCGACCCGCACCTTCATCTGCGCATAGGTCCAGCGGATCTTCTGATGCCGCGAGAGCAGCGCCGGCACATCCGGATGCGCCGCGCACGCCGCATCGAACGCCGCCCCGATGGTCTGGCCCAGCAGAGGCTTGCCGCTCGCGCCGCTGACGTAGCTGAGGTCTGTCACAGGTCTCTCCCCAACGGCGACCCTAGCGCCTTCCAACCCCGTGTCATCCCGGTTCGAACGCCAGCGCCCCGCGCAGTACTGCTAGAATGTTCTTCTTTTGTTCTTGACCTCTCGCCTGCACCGTGAGAACCTTGGCATTCGCGGGACGCCGTCTTGGGCAGCGGCGTCGGGATGAACTTTTCAGTGAAGTTGGAGGGCGAATGCGGCTGTGGTCTGACGGTGAGCTCGATGATGACAGCGACATTTCAAGCTGGATGGCTAAGCGCGCCGGAGATGTCGCGCGGCTGAACGATCCACAGTCGGAGGCGGCGGGCCGTGACGCCTGGGCAGCCGCCACGCAGCGAGGTGCTGACCTTTCGGCCCCGACACCTCTCGATGTGCGGGCGCTGGGCGCGGCGCAACTCGCCTGCGGGAGTCCGCCTTCGAGTTCGCTCGACGAGCTGGTTGAGCGCGCGCGAGCAGTGGGCCGTGGCGCGACGGATGGAGTCTTGTTTGGCTATGGCGACCAAGCCGAAGCGGCGATCGGCAGCGTGCCAGCGCTGTTCACAGGCCAGCCGGTCGGCTCACGCTTTCATCAGCTAGTGCAGGCGGCGCGCGATCAAGATCAGTACGACCAAATTCATTATCCTTTGTCACGAGGACTGGGAGAGGCAGGCGGAACGGCTCTGGATATTCTCGCGACTGACGGAGCTGCGGCGACGATCGCTCCGCGGCTGGCAACGACGGCCGTGCGGGCGATGCCCGCGCTTTCCAATGCAACTCGTGCGAGGGTGGCCCTGGGAGGTGCAGCGCTAGGAGTTGTAGGCCAAGGCGCTACGGATGTGCTTTCGCACCATCCGTCCGGCTGGCGTGACTATGTCGGCGCTGCGGCAGGTGGCGGCGCGATGGCGGCGAGCGGCGGCCGCCTTCGGCCGGTCCCGACCGCAGCCTTGGGGGCGGGCGTCACGTCCACCTTGGATGGACTGCTCAATCGAGATTTTGATTCCGAGAACGTAGGCCATTCGATGGTAGCCGGCGGCGGCTTTGGCGGCGTCGGGCAGCTTGCCGGCGAATACTGGAGCAACGGATTGCGACCTTGGCAGAAGGGTAAGCTCGGAGAGGCGCTTTCCGACGCGAAGTCGTTCTTTGAAGGAAATCCGACCGCGGAAAGGCAAGTACCCCGGAGCCTGAGCGGCGGTGGCAGGACGATCCTGGACAGCACATTGGTCGATGGACCTGTTGAAGCCACCGAGTCGAAGTTCGGACCGTGGGCTCGCCCAACGCCAAACCAACTCCGATACCAGGCCCAAAATCCCGGCACAGTGCGGAATGACCATTGGATGCCGCCCCATGTCGGTCAGATTGCAGGTCAGGGACTCTCGGCACTGGGCCTTCCTGCTGTGGATTGGGCGGATCCAAATCGGCGGGCCCCATGGCAATAGTTCGGTCGTCTGGAAGGGAGACGTGAATGGGACGCTCGAATTCGTGGATCGCCATTCGGGGCCTCGATCGCTCGGAGGTCGCCCGAAGGCTTGGCTGCGAGGAAACGGAAAGGACCGCGGGTTGGGGTGGCGCTGAGCTGTCGCTGGGCGACATGGGCAACGGCTGGCTGGTCGTGCGAAACATCAGGTTCGACTATCCGACGCTGGAGCTGATGCAGAGGTTGTCGGCGGGCGCGGAGGCCCTTGCCTGTCAGGTCGAAGAGCACGTCATGGTGAGCGTCGCCCGCGGCTTTCACGATGGGGCGGAGACCTGGTCGGCCACCCACAATCCCGAGCACGGGTTCACCAACCTCGCCGTGGAAGGATCTCCTCCCGCGGAGCTGGCGGGCATCAGACAGGATTTGCACCAGAAGCAAGAAGCAGAGGGCGAAGATCCCGAGGTCGACTGGATGTTTGACGCCGGTCCAGAAATCGTGGCGGCGTTGAGCGGGTATCGCGACGACCATGAGCAAGGGATCGTATTTGTCGCCTTGGAAGGGGTGCGGCCGCCGAAGGTGCCCGGTTTATTCCAGCGGCTCTTCGGGAGAAAGTAGCTCTGCGGACCTCGTCCTCCTGACGTGCGGGGCCTTGGGTCCCAGACAAGCGCGCGCTTTCCGGGATGACAGTGAAAGGGGCAGGCGCCAGAGATGCGCCTGTGCCTACCCAGACCTTCCCCGAAATCCGCGAGGCTGTCGGCCGGCTTTGCGCGCGGTTCCCCGGCGCCTATTGGCGGGCGCTGGACCGGGAGCGGCAGTATCCGACCGAATTCGTCCGGGCGCTCACCGAAGCCGGCTTCCTCTCGGTGCTGATCCCGGAGGCCTACGGCGGCTCGGGCCTGGGGCTCGGCGCCGCGACCGCGGTGCTGGAGGAGATCCATCGCTCCGGCGGCAACGGCGGCGCGTGCCACGCGCAGATGTACACCATGGGCGTGGTGCTGCGGCACGGCAGCCCGGCGCAGAAAGAGGCCTATCTGCCGAAGATCGCCTCGGGGGAACTGCGGCTGCAGGCCTTCGGCGTCACCGAGCCCGACGCCGGCACCGACACCACGCGGATCACCACCTTCGCGCGGCGCGACGGCGACGACTACGTGGTCAGCGGCAAGAAGCTGTGGATCAGCCGCGCCGAGCATTCCGACCTGATGGTGCTGCTCTGCCGCACCACGGCGCGGGCGGACGCGGCCAAGCCCTCGGATGGGATGAGCGTGCTGCTGGTGGATATGCGCGCCGCGGTGGGGAACGGCCTGACGATCCGCCCGGTCCGCACCATGCTGAACCACGCCACGACCGAGTTGTTCTTCGAGGATCTGCGCGTGCCGGCGGCCAACCTGATCGGCGAGGCGGGCAAGGGCTTCCGCTACATCCTCGACGGCATGAACGCCGAACGCATCCTGATCGCGGCGGAGTGCATCGGCGACGCCAAGTTCTTCATCGACCGCGCGAGCGCCTACGCGCGCGAGCGGCAGGTGTTCGGCCGCGCCATCGGCGAGAACCAGGGCGTGCAGTTTCCGATCGCCCGGGCCTTCGTGCAGATGACCGCCGCCAGCCATATGGTCGACCACGCCGCCGCCCTGTTCGAGGCCGGCCACCCCTGCGGGACCGAGGCCAACATGGCCAAGCTCACAGCGTCGGAGGCCAGTTGGTACGCCGCCGACATGTGCGTCCAGACCCACGGCGGCTTCGGCTTCGCCGAGGAATATGACATCGAGCGCAAGTTCCGCGAGACCCGCCTCTACCAGGTGGCGCCGATCTCCACGAACCTCATCCTCAGCCACGTGGCCACCCACGTGTTGGACCTGCCGAAGAGCTTTTGAACATGCCCGAGACGATCAAGCTGACCGACCCCGCGCCGGGCGTGGCGATGGTGGCGTTCAACCGGCCGGAGGTCGCCAACGCGCTCTCGACCCAGATGGGCATGGAGCTGCTGGAGGCGTGGACCTCGCTGCACGATCGCGCGGACCTGCGCTGCGTGATCCTGACCGGCGAGGGCAAGCACTTCCAGGCCGGCGCCGACCTGAAGGAACGCAACGGCATGACCGACGAGGCCTGGGCCGAGCAGCACAAGGTCTTCGAGGCCATGGCCCGCGCTCAGCTCGCCGTCCCCGTGCCGGTGATCGCGGCGGTGAACGGCGCGGCCATGGGCGGCGGCTGCGAGATGACGCTCTTGTCCGACTTCGCCTATGCCGCCGACACCGCCCGCTTCGGCCTGCCGGAGGTGACGCTGGGCATCATGCCGGGCCTGGGCGGCACCCAGCTGCTCACCCGCCAGGCCGGCGAGCGCCGGGCGCTGGAGATCCTGGTCTCCGGCCGGCCGCTCTCCGCCCAGGAGGCGCTGGAGGCGGGCATCGTCAACCGCGTGGTCCCGGCCGCCGAGCTGATGGAGGCGGTGCTGGAGACCGCACGCCGCATCGCCGCCAACGCCCCGCTCTCGGTCCGCACGCTCAAGCGCGTGGTCCACGAGGGCCACGGCCAGGATCTGGCCGCGGCCATGGAGATGGAGCTCTCCGGCTACAACCGCCTCTTCAAGACCGCCGACCGCCGCGAGGGCGTCGCCAGCTTCAACGAGAAGCGCACGCCGGCCTTCAAGGGCGACTAGCCCTTCGTCCGGTAGTCCCCGAACGCGCCATCGCGGGCGTCGAGCGCCTGGGATACGCCGTCGGCGAACCTGGCGAAGGTCTCCCGCGAGCTCTCGGTGGTCAGCGCCAGCGCCTGGATCTCGGCGCCGGCGCGGAGGGCGGCGCGCAGCCCCATGATCTCCATGGCGCGGTGGACGGAGCGCTTGTTCATCTGCTGCACGTCGGTGGGAATCTTGGCCACGCGCTCAGCCATCGCCAGCACTTCGGCTTCCAGCCGGTCGGCCGGGAAGGCGCGGTTGGCGAAGCCCACGCGGACAGCTTCCACGCCATCGATGGCGTCGCCGGTCAGCATCATCTCCATGGCTGGGCGCAGGCCGCAGAGCCATGGGTGAAACTGGTTGTCCGGCGGGCTCATCATCCTGACGGGCGGGTAGCCGATCTGGGCGTCCTCGGCGACGTAGACCAGGTCGCACGCGGTCCCCAGCTCCGAGCCGCCGGCCAGGCACCAGCCGTGAACCTGGCCGATCACCGGCTTGGCGAGGTCCCAGACCCGGAAGCAGCCCTCGACCACGTGCCGCGACCAGTGGCCGGCGCCGGCCGCGGTATGGAACGGATAGGGTGGCGCGGCCCCGCCGCCCAGGTCGTAGCCGGCCGAGAAGCAGGAGCCGGCGCCCCGCAGGATCGTCACCCGAACCTGCGGGTCGGTGTCGGCGGCCTCCAGGGCGGCGAACACCTGCGCCCGCAAGTCGTTGGAGAGGGCGTTGCGCTTCTCCGGCCGGTTCAGCGTCAGGCGGCGCACGAAGGGCGCGGGATCGTCGGTCAGCAGGATGTCGGACATGGGCGTTCCTTAACTTGGCGCGAGCTTGGGCGCGGAATAGCCTCGCCGCCAAGCCTCTGAGGATGTGAACGCTATGAACGCCACCGCCAAGATCGCCTCGGCCGCCGCCCTGATGCTGGCGCTTGCCCTCCCCGCCGCCGGCCCTGCTCAGGCCAAGGGGTGCCTGAAGGGCGCGGTGGTGGGCGGCGTCGCCGGCCACGTCGTCGGCCATCACGCCGTCCTGGGCGCGGCGGCCGGCTGCGTCGTGGGCCACCACCTCGCCCATAAGAAAGAGGTCGAGCAGCGCCGCGAGGCCCAGGCTCAGGCCCAGCAACAGGCGCCCGCGCGCCACTAGGTCGACCCCGTTCCGCCTGACGGAACGCGAGCTTCCGCCGGTTGCCGCGTGCGTAAAGCGCACGCACAGTGCCCCCGCGGACTTGAGGCGCAGTCCGTCAAGGAGAGGCGGTGACAGACGGGCCAAACGCCCGCGACTCGTCGCAGCGGCTGTTCAGCATCGCCGCCGCCGGCCCGCTGGCCGGCGGCGCTCTCTATTCTAGTTGGAGGCGAGACCGGTCGGGGCGGCCGGTACTGAACGCGTGGCCGCCCCTGGCAAGACGCCGGAGCCCTCGACGGGTTCGGCTAAGTGCGTAACTCCACATAGCCGGTTCGCACCGCCGGGACACTACGGGGTCCTACGGATGAGACGTTCTGACTCAGGGTGAAGCTTGGGGCGCCCCGCGGAACGGGCTACTCAAGGCCGGCCATGAAGATGCCGCTGCCCGATCCCGCCCTGATCGCCCGCAAGGCCGAGATCGTGCGCGCCCTGCAGCGGCTGGTCCCGGGCGAGGGCGTGATCGGCGACCCCGCCGGCCTGGTTCCCTTCCAGTCCGATGGCCTCTCCGCCTACCGCCAGACGCCGCTGGCGGTGGTGTTGCCGGAGACGGTGGAGCAGGTCTGCGCCGTGCTGGCCTGGTGCCAGGCGAACGGCGTCAAGGTGGTGCCGCGGGGCGCCGGGACCTCGTTGTCGGGCGGGGCCCTGCCGCTGACCGACGGCATCGTGCTGGGCATGGCCAAGTTCAACCGTGTGCTGGAGATCGACTACGCCAACCGCTGCGCGGTGGTGCAGCCCGGCGTGACCAACCTCGCCATCACCGCCGCGGTCGAGGCGGACGGCTTCTACTACGCGCCCGACCCGTCGAGCCAGATCGCCTGCACCATCGGCGGCAACGTGGCGGAGAACTCCGGCGGGGTGCACTGCCTGAAGTACGGCCTGACCACCAACAACCTGCTCGGCTGCGAGATCGTGCTGATGAGCGGCGAGGTGGTGCGTCTGGGCGGCAAGGGCCTGGACGCGGCGGGCTACGACCTGCCGGGCGTGGTGACGGGGTCGGAAGGCTTGCTGGGCGTAGTCACGGAAGTGACCGTCCGCCTACTGACGAAGCCGCAGACGGCGCGGGCCATGCTGCTGGGCTTTCCCAGCGTCGAGGCGGCGGGCGGCGCGGTCGGCGACATCATCGCGGCCGGCGTGATCCCCGCGGGCATGGAGATGATGGACAGGCCGGCCATCGCCGCGGCCGAGGCCTTTGTCCACGCCGGCTATCCGATGGACTGCGAGGCCCTGCTGATCGTCGAGCTGGACGGGCCCGAAGCGGAGTGCGCCGAGCTTTCCGCCCATGTGGCGGACCTGGCGCTGGCGCGCGGCGCCACGACGATCCGCACGTCGGCGAGCGAGGCGGAGCGGCTGAGCTTCTGGGCGGGGCGCAAGGCGGCCTTTCCGGCGGTTGGGCGCATCTCGCCGGACTACTATTGCATGGATGGCACCATCCCGCGGCGACAGCTGCCCTATGTGCTGAGCGCCATCACCCAGATGGGCCTGGAGTATGGCCTGGGCGTCGCCAACGTCTTCCACGCCGGCGACGGCAACCTGCACCCCCTGATCCTCTACGACGCCGACCAGCCGGGACAGCTGGAGGCCGCCGAGGCCTTCGGGGCCGACATCCTCAAGCTCTGCGTCGCGGTCGGCGGGGTGCTGACCGGCGAGCATGGCGTGGGCGTCGAGAAGCGCGACCTGATGGGCGAGATGTTCAGCGAGACCGACCTGGCGGCCCAGCAGCGGTTGAAGTGCGCCTTCGACCCCGACCTGCTGCTCAACCCCGGCAAGGTGTTCCCGCGCCTGCACCGCTGCGCCGAACTGGGCCGGGTGCATGTGCATCGCGGCGCCGTCGCCTTTCCCGATCTCCCGCGGTTCTAGGGTGCTGGACCTGGCCGCCCGGACCTGGACACCGAAGACCGCCGCCGAGGTCGCGGAGATCGTCGCCGGCGCCGGCGGAGCCGGTCGCGCCCTGGAGATCGTCGGCGGCGGGACCAAGCGCGGGATTGGCGGCGGGCCGGCGGCCGATGGGGTGCTGAGCCTGGCGAGCCTTTCCAAGGTCATCGACTATGCGCCGGAGGAACTGGTGCTGACCGCCCAGCCGGGCGTCACGCTGGCCGCGCTGGAGAAGCTGGTGGCCGCACAGGCGCAGATGCTGCCCTTCGAGCCGCCGCATCTGGCTAAGCTGCTGGGCGCCAAAGGCCGGCCGACGCTCGGCGGCGCGTTGGCGGCCAACCTCTCGGGCCCGCGCCGCATCCGGGCCGGCGCCGCGCGCGACCACTTCCTGGGGCTGGAGGCGGTGACCGGCCGCGGCGAGCTGATCAAGGCCGGCGGCAAGGTGGTCAAGAACGTCACCGGCTATGACCTCAGCAAGCTGATGGCCGGCTCCTGGGGGACGCTGGCGGTGCTGACCGAGGTCACCATCAAGGTGCTGCCCGCGGCGCGGACCGAGACGACGCTCTTGCTGTTCGGCCTCGCCGACGCGCGCGCCAACGCGGCCATGGTGGCGGCGATGAACGCCCCGGTCGAGGTTTCCGGCGCGGCGCACCTGCCGCAGGCCGCGGCGGCGCGGGCCCCGCTGAAGGGCCAGATGGCGGTGACGGCGCTCAGGCTGGAGGGCTTCGCCGCTTCGGTGGCGGCGCGGGCCGATCACCTGGCCGCGGCCCTGAAGGGCTTTGGCCGCGCCGAGCGGCTGGACGCCGGCCACAGCCGCCAGTTCTGGGCCCAGGTCCGCGAGGTCGAGGCCTTCCACAAGGATCCGCGGCCGCTGTGGCGGATCTCCGTCCCGCCGGCGATGGGCGCCAGCGTCGGCGAGGCCGTGGCGGGCGAGGCGCTCTACGACTGGGGCGGCGGCCTCGTCTGGCTGCTCACCGACGCCGAGCCGCAGGGCGTTCGGGCGGCGGTCAAGGCGTTGGGCGGCCACGCTACCGTCTATCGCGGCGATGCGCCGGCCTTCGAGCCGCTGGAAGGGCCGCTGGCGGCGCTCACCGCGCGGGTCAAGGCCGCCTTCGATCCCAAGGGTGTGCTGAACCCCGGCCGGATGGGCGGCGCCTGATGCAAACCGCCTTCACACCCGCCCAGCTCACCGATCCCGATGTCGCCGCCAGCCACGCGGAGATCCGCAAGTGCGTGCACTGCGGCTTCTGCGCGGCGACCTGCCCGACCTACGTCCTGCTGGGCGACGAGCGCGACAGCCCACGCGGGCGGATCGAGCTGATCAAGGCCATGCTGGAGGACGGCGGCGCGCCCGCGGCCTCGACGGTCACCCACGTCGACCGCTGCCTCTCGTGCCTGGCCTGCAAGACCACCTGCCCCTCCGGCGTCGACTACGCCCAGCTGATCGAGCACGGCCGCGCGCACATCGAGACCCACCACCGCCGGCCGCCCGGCGAGCGGCTGCTGCGCTGGGCGATCCCGCGCGTCATGACGCGGCCTCGCCATCTGCGCTTCGCGCTCGCGCTCGGACGCCTGGCGCGGCCGCTGGAGCCGGCGTTCGAGATGCTGAGCTTGGGGTCATTGGCCGCCCTGCTGCGCCTGGTTCCGAAGGCGTCCGCGAAAGCCGCCTCACCCAGGCTGACACCCGCTGAAGGCGCGTCCCGCGGTCGCGTGGCCTTGCTCCAGGGTTGCGTGGAACCGGCCATGGCGCCCGCCATTCGCGCGGCGGCGATCCGGCTGATCGCGCGCACGGGCTATGAGGTGGTGCTGGTCGAGGGCGAGGGCTGCTGCGGGGCGCTTTCCGAGCACCTGGGCCGCGCGGAGGAAGCCGCCAGGCTCGCCGGCGCCAATGTCGCGGCCTGGACCCGAGCCGGACCTTTCGAGGCCATCGTCACCACCGCCGCCGGCTGCGGCACGACGCTGAAGGCCTATGGCCGCCGCCTGCCGGACGATCCTCGGGCGGCCGACACGGCGTCGCGCGCCCGGGACATCCTGGAGTTCATCGCCGAGGTGGGTCTGCCGCCGGTGACCCGGCCCGGCAGGCTGGCCGTCGCCTACCACGCGCCCTGCTCGCTGCAGCACGGCCAGGGGATCAAGACGGGGCCGGCGGAGCTTTTGGCGCAGGCGGGCTTCGAGGTCCGTCCCATCGCCGAGGGTCATCTCTGCTGTGGTTCGGCGGGTGTCTACAACATCCTGCAGCCGGAGCTGGCCGGGCGGCTTCGCGCCCGCAAGGCGGCCAATATCGCGCGCACGGGCGCGGCGGCGGTGGCGGCCGGCAACGTCGGCTGCATCGCCCAGATGGCGCCGGTGGTCAGCCAGCCGGTCATCCACCCGGTCGAGCTCCTGGACTGGGCGACGGGTGGCCCGAAGCCTGCCGGGCTCTGACTCTCAGAACGCCGCGTAGGCGTCCGGGATCGGTCTTTCGCGCGGGATCGGCGCCTCCGCGCCGCCGAGGCCGCCATGCGGACGCCGCGACGTCACGAAGTGATCCCAGTCGGTGGGGCCGTCGCGCCGCGGCCGGGCCGGGCGGCGCAGGGTGGAGCGGAGACGGGCGAGGAGGTGCTCGAGCGTCTCGTCAGATCCCGTCAGGTCGGGTTTGAACTGTCGATCAGCCATGGGGCGCTTCTATACTCCAAGACGGGCTCAAAAGCCACTCGAACAGGTCACAAGGCGGTGAGCAGCTTGGCTGTGGCGCGGCGCGAAACACCTCCGCCGGCGCTGACGTTGCGCTCCTCCCGGCGCCCTCCTAGGGTCGCGGCCGCAAACAGAGGAAATCCCATGAAGCTCCATACCTCGATCGGCCCCAATCCTCGCGTGGTGAAGATGTTCCTGGCCGAAAAGGGGCTGGAAATCCCCTTCGTGACCGTCGACCTGATGGGCGGCGAGAACCGCCGCGAGCCCTATGTGGCCGCGGTCAACCCTGCGGGCCAGACCCCGGCGCTGGAGTTGGACGACGGAAGCTGCGTGACCGAGATCACGGCCATCTGCGAATATATCGACGAGCGCCATCCGAGCCCGCCGCTGATCGGGACGACGGCGGAAGAGCGGGCCGCGACGCGGATGTGGACGCGGCGCGTCGACCTGAAGGTCTGCGAGCCGATGGCCAACGGCTTCCGCTACGCCGAGGGCCTGCGCCTGTTTGAAAGCCGCATGCGGGTCTTGCCCGAGGCCGCGCCCGGCCTGAAGGCCGTCGCCCGCGACGGGCTCGAATGGCTGGAAGGCCACGTCCAGGGCCCGTGGATCGCGGGCGACCGCTTCACCCTGGCCGATGTGCTGCTGTTCTGTTTCCTCGACTTCGGCGCGACGGTCGGCCAGCCGCTGGACCCGGGGTTCGGCAAGCTTACCGCCTGGTTCGAGACCGTGAAGGCTCGCCCCAGCGCGGCGGCCAGCGCCTGATCTTGGTGGAGGTTCGCCACCCATCGGCGGCTCGGGGGTTTCACGCCTGATGCCGGCCCCTACCGCCAAGCCGACCGCCGCCAAGGCCACCGCCGCCGAGATCGCGCGCGAGGACTCCGACGCCCACGCGCCGACCGGGATGCCGGACGGCCTGCCGATCCCGCGGCGCTACTGGTCGGTGGCGGCGATCTGGCTGGCCATGACCATGTCGGTGCTGGACGGCGCCATCGCCAACGTCGCGCTCCCGACCATCGCGCGCGAGTTGCACGCCAGCGCCGCCTCCTCGATCTGGATCGTCAACGCCTATCAGCTGGCGATCACCGTCACCCTCCTGCCGCTGGCGGCGCTGGGCGACCGGCTGGGCTACCGGCGGGTCTACATGGTCGGCCTGGCGGTCTTCACCCTGGGCTCGCTCGGCTGCGCGCTCAGCCACACCCTGCCAACCCTCACCACGGCTCGCGTCCTGCAGGGCCTGGGCGCCGGCGGCATCATGAGCATCAACGCCGCCCTGGTGCGTTTCACCTACCCGAAGAAGTTCCTCGGCCGGGGCATTGGGCTCAACGCCCTGGTGATCTCGGTCTCGGCGGCGCTGGGGCCCACGGTGGCGGCGGCGATCCTGTCGCACTGGTCGTGGGAGTGGCTGTTCGCGATCAATGTGCCGATCGGGGCGCTGGCCATCGCCATCGCCTTTAGGTCCCTGCCGGAGACGGTGGGTTCGAGTCGCAAGTTCGACTGGATCTCGGCGGTGCTGAACGCGCTCACCTTCGGCTTCCTGATCACCGGGGCGGAGAGCATCGCGCGCGAAGGCCTGGCGTCGGGCCTGTCGAAGCTGGCCATCGGCGGCGCGGCCGGCGCGCTGCTCAGCTACCGCGAGCTTCGCCGCGAGGCGCCGCTGGTGCCCTTCGACCTCCTGAAGCTGCCGATCTTCGGCCTGTCGATCGCCACCTCCATCGTCGCCTTCGCCGCCCAGATGATGGCCTATGTCGGCCTGCCCTTCTATTTCCAGACGGTGATGGGCCGTACCGCCGTGGAGACGGGGCTGTTGATGACGCCCTGGCCGCTGGCGGTGGGGATCTCGGCGCCCTTGGCGGGACGCCTTGCCGACCGGCATCGCGCCGGGACGCTGGGCGGCATCGGCCTTGGCGTCTTCGCCATCGGCCTCTTCGCGCTGTCGATCGTGCCGGTCCACGCGGGCAATCTGGACGTCGCCTGGCGCATGGCGGTCTGCGGCCTCGGCTTCGGCTTCTTCCAGTCGCCCAACAACCGCGCCATGGTCACCGCGGCGCCCATGCACCGCTCCGGCGCGGCCGGCGGCGCGCTGGCCACCGCGCGGTTGCTGGGCCAGACGGCGGGCGCGGTGACCACCGCGGTCTTCTTCCACCTGGCCGGGACCTCGGCGACCAAGGCAGCGCTCGCGACCGCGGCCGGGCTCGCCGCCATCGCGGCCTTGGTCAGCCTGTCCCGCCTGGCGCTCGCCCCGCGGCCGCGGCCCGAGCCCCTGGATCGGGCGGACCTGGCCTCCTAGAGCCCTTCCCGCTCACGATGGATCAGCGGGGGCGGGGAAGAACAGGGCCTAGCCGACCAGCCGGCCGTGGCCTGCCCAATAGGGTTCGCGCAGCACGCGGCGCAGCACCTTGTTGGTGGCGTTGCGCGGCAGCGCGTCGATGAAGTCCACGGACTTGGGCGCCTTGTAGCCGGCGATCCGTTCGCGGGCCCAGGCGATCACCGCGTCCTCGCCGATCTCCGCGCCCGGCGCCCTGACCACGATGGCCTTCACCGCCTCGCCCCAGCGCGCGTCCGGCACCCCGATCACCGCGGCGTCGGCCACGCCGGGGCAGCCCAGGATCGCGTTCTCCACCTCGGCCGGATAGACGTTCTCGCCGCCCGAGACGATCATGTCCTTCACCCGGTCGTGGACGAAGAAATAGCCGTCGTCGTTGCGGTAGCCGGCGTCCCCGGTCTTGAGCCAGCCCTCTGGGGTGATGGTCTCGGCGGTGGCCTCCGGACGGTTCCAGTAGCCGGACATCACCGCCGGGCCGCGGACCTGGATCTCGCCCACCTCGCCAGGCGCGACCTCCTCGCCGTCGTCGCCCGCGATCCGCACCTCATGCGTCGCCCAGGATTTCCCGCAGGAGCGCAGCAGGTGCGGCTGGTGGTGGTCGTCGTGCAGCACGGTTCCGGCGGCGTTGGTCTCGGTCATGCCGAACACCTGGGTGAAGCGGCACCCGAAGCGTGCGCGCGCGGCGGTCAGCACGGCCTCGCTGATCGGCGAGGCGCCATAGACCAGACTCTTGAGGCTGGAGAAATCGGTGGTCGCGCAGTCAGGGTGCTGCAGCAGCATGTTGATCATCGCCGGCACGAAGCCGGTGCGTGTGGCCCCCTCGCTCTCCAGGATCTTCAGCACCAGCGGCGGATCGAAGGCCGGGATCACCACCAGCTTGGCGCCGCCCGCGAGCGCGGTGAGGTCCGGGTTCATGCCGCCCACATGGAATAGCGGCATGCAGGAGACGAAGACGTCGTCCGGCGTGTTGTTCATACCCTCGAAGGTCATGGCCGGACCGAGGAACGCCTCCATGTTGGCGTTGGTGATCCGCACGCCCTTGGGCAGACCCGTGGTGCCGGAGGTGTAGAGCTGCACCACATCGTCGGCGGGCTGCGGCTCGCGGGCCGGGCCGGACGCCGCGTCCCTTTGGGCCGGGTAGTGGTCGAGACCGGTCGCCGGCGCATCGACGGTGAAGATGCGGATCGGCCGGCTGATCTGGGCGGTCGCCGCCTGAGCCGCCGCCAGCAAGTCGGCGGTCACGAAAATCAGATCGGCCGTGGAGTCGTCCAGGATGAAGGCGATTTCGCCGATGGCGAGCCGGTTGTTGATCGGTGCGAAGCAGGCGCGCGCCAGACAGCAGCCGAACAGCAGCTCGAAGAAGGTCTCGTGGCTGCGGCCCAGCCACGCCACCCGCTGGCCGGGCTGGACGCCCGCGCCGATCAAGAGGGCCGCGGCCTTGCGGCTGTTGGCGTCGAGCTCGCCGTAGGTCAGCCGCCCGTCCCCGCATTGGACGGCGATCGCGTCGCTGCGCTCGGCGGCCTGCCGGCGGGGGATGTCGGAGAGGACGCGGATCGCGGGGCTCATGGCCGAAGTGCTAGCGTATCGCCGTTCGCCCGCCAATCGCGGTGAAGCTTGCCGCCAAAGCTTTCAGGGCGAGCTTGTCAGTGAAGCTTCAGCCGCACGAAGGCCATGGCGCCGTGCGGCTCGGTGCTCCCATAGGCCGACTTCAGCGCGCCGGGCACGAAATCCAGCGCGTAGAGGCCGCCCAGGCCGAACAGCAGATGATCGCCCACCGGCCAGTCACGGATCGCGCCCAGGCTCACCTTGCCGACGGTGAAGGCCGGCCCGTGGGCGGCGCCTGCGGGCGGCGCGACGAGCTCATCATTGTCCAGCCGCTCTGCGCGGCCGAACACCGTCCAGGCCGGGTTCGGCTTGACCGCGCTTTCCAGCACCCAGGCGTCGAGGTCAGTTCCCAGGCTGGACCGCCGGCCCCAGGCCGCGGTGGTCGAC